>Ga0208032_1000121_pt1 | contig 64887 bp, 76 predicted proteins | sample MalvirAntarct_66_FD_184254 | JGI IMG/M metagenome (GOLD analysis project Ga0208032, IMG submission 184254) | Marine viral communities from the Global Malaspina Expedition - Malaspina viral metaG Antarct_66 (SPAdes) (version 2) | ecosystem: Environmental > Aquatic > Marine > Oceanic | place: West... | reverse complement strand
CTTCATCACTAATAATTCCATAGAAGAAGTTACACCTACGTCTATGACAGCTCATTTCGATAGTGTGTTTCCACTGCCATTAAATTGGCATCGTCATTATATTAGATCGCTCTTATGTAAAGAAAAAATACACCCAGAACTCATAGCGGCTTGGATGGGTCATGCTCAATTAAATGAACCAGCATTTACTCGATTTAGTTCTTACTCTATTGTCGATTTGAAGATAATCAGTGATTTAATCAACCAAAAACTAACTTCGGTCAATTGTAAGGAGATAAGTTTTGTCTAATCTGATTGGAGTACAAAAACGTCAACAGCAACGTAATCGCCATCAAAACAATGTTCTTAAAAAAGCAAAAGAGCTGAGTGAAAAGTATTTCCCAAGCCGGACAACTTTTCCATCGTCAGAAAATTTTGATTCAACTTGGCTTAAGCTAACTGAAAACCTCGCTGAGGTTTTCAAATCACAAATAGACTTCAAACGAGCCTTTAATCATTGCATCTCACTTATCAAAGAAAAACAAGTCGATATTGCTATCCCCTCTTTTTTGGTCACTCAAAGGGCTGAAATACCAATATACACTCAAAAATTAATGCAAGATGGGCTTGCATTTAATTGGCTCTATACCCATTGGTTTGACAACTTATCTAACAATGGACAAAGCAATAATATATCAGATGCTTATCGCGCTATTATTATGTCATTCATTTGTCACTCAAGCTGTCTAAACCACCATTTATTAAGCGCAATATCAAATCAATTAAATACCTCGTTGGACATTTCAACGATCAATAATTTACCTTTTATCAACTTAGAAATTAATGAAAACGGATTCAATACAAATGTTGTAAATCAGGATAAAAAAACAACCCAAATTACTTGCTACTTATCCCCTATTACAATTAGCTGCATAAGCCACTTTTTAGCACTTAAAAAAGTCCCTCTAAATACACTTTGGCAAGCTCCTTCTGAAAATAAAAACATCCACGCTTTAATCATTCAGGACTATGTTGGCCCCATACCTTTACCTAACACACTAAATAAACTTGTAAAATCAGCGGTAAGCTTAATTACATTTTTCCCCGATGTGCGAATATCACAGTCTATTCTTGAATATGCAATGGGCAGAAACAAAGCGTATTGTCTACCTAAAGAAAATCTAGCTCGATTGGCTACTTGTGCCATTAAAGAGCATCCCAAGCTTCATTTTTATAACCCACTGAGACAGATTAAAAGCAAAGCAAGACTTCGTTTACAGCCTACGTTGCCATTATCTAACTTTTATCAGACGCTAGCTGGTGAACTAAAGGAGAATGCTAAGAAGAAGTTAACATCTGAATCCTTGGCAAAAAAACTTAAAAATGTCGTAAATGAAAATCAATTATCAACAGCCCAAGAAGTACTCATCAAGTGGTTTATCCACAAGCTAGACACCTGTAAACCATCAACTATTCGAACTTACCATTCGACCATCTCAAGGAAATGGCTTTATCAAACTGAAGGGCTTAATTTTGAACAGGCAGAGGAGCAAGACTTCCAAGATCTTTACGCTGAATTAATCGAACTCACTCATTACCAGAAACAAAAAACTAAACTTACAGCTAGATTAAGTGACTTTCATGCTTTTGCAGTCCAAGAATTTGATTTTCCATTATTACTAGAGTCGATATCCAATGATTCTCAGCATAAAAGTCATACTAATGCAGGTTTTGTCGATGAAACACTATTTAAGGCACTTTTAGATGCTGCTGATCAAATTATTGATTTGGACTTTAACAACAAATTAGTTATAAAAAGCATATTAATTATTTCTTATCGATGTGTGTATAAAGACTAGATGAATGAACAATACCATAGGTTAGGGATCGTATTGGATCTATGAGGTTTAAATGGGATCGTTATGTTGATGAAAGCTAGGTATGGCGCGGGGCTCATGATTTAAATATCGTGGGCCCCATTTTTATTTGGTGAGTTATGTAATTTGAGCAGGTTTGAGCACTCCTTTAAAAATGTGCTTATTTAGTCTAGTAAATTGAGCATAACAAAACATAGTTGTAAGTGAGTTTAAACACTGTTTAAACATTTAAACTAGTCACCTATGTCTTTAGCAATATGAACCACCTGGCCTATTACTTCAAATTGGTGCTGGTGTTCTTGCTTAACGTCTATTTTGTCATATAGCTGGTTATCACTAATCAAACGCCAAGAGCCTAAAACGCTTTGATACCGCTTAACGAACAACTCTTCACCATTCCTGAAAATATATATGTGGCCATCGGCTGGCTTATTCCGCCCCAAATGAACGACTAACGTATCGTTGTTGTGGATGGTTGGTTCCATGCTATCGCCTTTAGCCCATACTATCGCTAAATCCTTTTCGCTGAAACCTCTGTACTTCAACCACTTACGCCTAAATGCTAGGTGTCTAACTGGTTCTAGTTGGTCTGGATTTAATGAACCATGTCCTGCTGAAACTTGGATTCTATATCCAGGTATTAATACAAATTCATCCATGAAATTTGGAACGATAGGCATGAGTGAATATGCGGTTGGGGCTTCAACTATGCCATGTGAATTAGCGCCTAACAAACTTCTTTGTGTATCCGCTGGTAATAAACTGATGTGATATTCAATGGCCTTAGTACCTTTCCTTTTTCTGCAAAGATGTTCCTTTCCCTCTGCTAATTCCTTTAAGTGGTCTCGCGTCCATCTATCTGATGTTGGAAAACTTCCATGTCCGGCTAATTCGGATGCGATAAACCATACTATCCGTTGATCACCATCACAAACGGATGATTCATCCGTTTCTGCGTCTCGTGCATCCGTTTGCTTTAAGTCCTTGTTTTTAAATGCCATATAAATGTTTTCATCCAATTGTTTAAATTATAGCAACGGATGGTTATTGAAAAATATCATCCGTTGCTATTGACCGATTCATCCCTTTAATCCATTATCTAGTTACTAAGTAGAGCAACTCACAGAGGTTACCAAGGTGAATAACGAAATAGTCTCTCAAAAAAGCAACCAATATGGAAGCGATTGGCATCGAGCCGACATTATCGCCGCATTAAAAAAGCGTGGTTTGTCCGTTCGTCAACTATCAAGGGACGCAGGATTAGGGGAAAACACACTAGCTAATGCCCTGCGTTCGCCTTGGCCTAAAGGTGAAAAGATCATCGCAACTGCGATAGGTATGAAACCAGAACAAGTATGGCCTAGCCGTTACCGTTCATTACGCGCAGCGAGTTAAGGAGAATTCGTATGTGGCTAATAGCGAGTGAATTAGCGGGTGTTGTTGGCTTGCCAGGTTCTGACAGAAATATACGCGAGCAATTAAAAAAGCTTGCCACTGAAAATCCAGAACTCGCGAGAAAAAGAAAAGGGACGAAAGGGACTGAATACCATATCAGCCTTTTGCCGACGGCCACCCAAACCGCTTTATATAAACGTGACGGAAAAATCAAAGTGGGCGATCACGTGCTTACTTTGCCAAAAAAGAAAGCGCAGTCAGATGGCTATTGCCGTGATGCACTTTGGGGCCGTTGGAATAAGACCAATCATGCAGCTAAAGACAAAGCCCAAGAAGCCATGCTTACGGTAAAAGCGGTGTTCGCTTTGAAGCGTAATGGCATCAAATTAATGGATGCGTATGAGTCTGTGTGTGATGAATATGACATTGCACTTAGCACGCTGCGCCGTCATTGCGCGATGGTTAAAGGGATTGATGAAGCAGATTGGGCCCCCGCCTTACTGCCTAAGCACTTTGAAGCCTCACAGACTAAGAAGAAAAACCAGTTTGCTTTTGTGTCGCCAGAGGCCTGGGAAATGTTTAAAGCGGATTATTTACGCCTAGAACAGCCAGCAATGACAGTGTGTTATCAGCGTTTGCTCGATAAGGCCGTAGACACGAATTGGGAAATACCGAGTTTAAAAAGCCTTTCCCGCCGTATTGCACACGAAATACCCGCACAGCAATTAGTGCTACTACGTGAAGGTCAGCATGCATTGCATCAGCTTTACCCGCCACAAGTACGCAGTGTAGAAGGTTTACATGCCCTTGAATGGATTAACGGCGATGGCTATCAACACAACGTATTTGTGAAGTGGTTTAACGGTGAAGAAACTCGTCCTAAAACATGGTTTTGGCAGGATATTTACAGCCGGAAGATCATCGGTTGGCGCTGTGATATTAGTGAAAACACCGACAGCATTCGGTTATCACTAATGGACGTGTGCGAGAAGTACGGTGTGCCAAAAGAGATCACTATTGATAACACCCGCGCAGCTGCTAATAAATGGATGACGGGCGGCGTGGCTAACCGTTACCGCTTTAAAGTGAAAGAAGATGACCCGTTAGGCATCATTCCCATGCTTGGGATCAAGCTGCATTGGTCGAGTGTGATCCTTGGTAAAGGCCACGGCCAGGCAAAACCGATTGAACGCGCTTTTGGCGTGGGTGGACTTGAAGAGTACATCGACAAACACCCCGCTTGCCATGGTGCTTATACCGGTGCAAACCCCATGGCTAAGCCAGATAATTACGGTAGCAAGCTTATTGATGCAGAGGACTTTTTACAGGTTATCGCCAAAGGCGTTGAAATGTATAACGCCAAAATCAACCGCAATACCGAAATCTGCAAAGGCTTTATGAGCTTTGATCAAGCGTTTAATGTCAGTTACCAACAGGCTGAAATTCGTAAGGCTACTTCAGCTCAATTACAGCTAATGATGTTGCAAGCCGAAGCGGTGACAGTGTCTAAAAGCGGCTATATCGAACTGGATGCTGGCGGCAGCTTAAAAGGACGTAAAAACCGCTACTTCAACGAAGTGATGATGAACTATGTAGGTCAAAAATTGGTTGCTCGTTTTGACCCATTAAAACTGCATGACGCACTAGAGATTTACGCCCTCAATGGTGTGCATATCTGTACGGCTGAATGCCTTGAAAAAGTGGCCTTTGGTGACACCCAAGCCGCGCGTGAAACCAAACGTAAACGTACCCAGTTTACTAAAGCTAACAAGATTGCCGCGGCGGCCAAAATCAGTATCGACTCGCTTGAGTTGGCCGCAATGATGCGCCCAGTAGCAGAAGAAGTTATTCCTGAAACCAAAGTGGTGATGATGATGCGCCCAGCATCCATAGGCAACACCGCCACAGCACTTAGTTATCAACCCGAACATGAAACTGAACACCAGGCAGAATGCGCCGCTAATTTTAGCGAAAGCATTGCGTACTTGCGCGAACTTAAAAGCAAAAACCGCCTGTAATGACGGTTTAAACCACTAAGAAATGGAGCAATAAAATGAGTAAATTTTTACAAGGTAGCGTTAACAAATATCGGTTTCAAGTGCCATCACGTCCAGCATGCGAACCCACACAACCGGAAGTGCAGCATGACCCAAAAGCATGTTCATGCGGTTTGAAAATGACGCAGGCAGCAAGAGCCCAGTTGGAGAACTCATGTGGTCTAGTACGTCTTCTGTATATCGAAGGGCAGCCAACACTCTTTGCAGCTGACGAAGTAAAGCCCGTAGGTCCTGATCGCTCATTTCACCCCGCAAAAAATCAACGTAGGTATCGGTTTCAAACTGAAGTGAAAAACGAGAGCACAGATTTTTAATTAAGGTCTCCCATTCATTGTCTTCCATGTTTTTAGACGATTTGAGGGAGGGATATTCGGATTTAAGTAAATCATGCAGCAATTGGTATTCATCCATTATTGCGCGGCGTGAAAAGACAGCGAAACAGCCTTGGTATTGATGCGGAATATGTGAAACGTGAGTGGCGTTTTGTTCTGTGACATGGCTTGGCATACAAGCTCCTATTTAAGAGTAAGGGAAATAACAATGACAAATGTGATTGGGTTAACCCCAAAAAGCAACAGTGATGATAAGCACGTTAGCGTGTTAATGCGCATTAGCCGTTTGATTGATGCAAAGAGCGTGAGCTCATCGCAAATTGCAAAAGAGATCAGCGTGTCACCGTCAACGCTTAGCCAAGTGTTGAATGGTTTATACAAAGCTGACCCAGTAAAGATTGTTGAAAAGTTAGAGAACTGGCTACGCATGCGTGAACAACGCAGTGCAAACCCAAGTGTTGACCCTGGCTTTGTGATGACCGTTACCGCTAAACAGATTATGGACGACTTGGCCTATGCCCAAATTACCGAATCGATAGTGGTGATTTATGGCGCATCGGGTGTGGGTAAAAGCAAAACACTGGACGAGTACCAACGCACTAATAACAACGTGTGGAAAGTGACTGCCAGCCCAAGCCGTTCAAGCCTCACCGAATGCCTTTATGAAATAGCGATGGAACTGGGTATGGACGACGCCCCACGTCGTAAAGGCCCCCTTAGCCGTGTTATTCGCCAACGTTTAAAAGGCAGTGAAGGCTTAATCATTATTGATGAAGCGGATCACCTTGATTACCCCACCCTTGAAGAGCTGCGCATTCTGCAAGAAGAAACCGCCATAGGCATGGTGCTAGTGGGTAACAACAAGGTTTATACCCAGTTAACAGGTGGCCGTCGCAATGAAGATTTTGCACGGCTATTCAGTCGCATTGCCAAAAAGCGCGGCATTCATAAAACCAAACAAGCCGATGTGCGTGCCATTAGCGATGCGTGGAACATTAACGGCGGCAGTGAATTGAGTTTAATGATCCAAATTAGCGAGCGCCCAGGAGGCCTGCGCTTACTGAGTAAAACCCTAAAGCTAGCGGCTATGTTTGCCAAAGGTGACGAGATTACCGAGCAATTGCTGCGCACAGCCTTTGCTGAACTAGAAACTAACGAGTGAGGTGAGAGATGTACGTAACAGAAAAAATTGAAGAGACAGTCATTGTTGTTATTAAGGGTAAGCCAGTTGAAGCACAACGTTTTATCACTAATCGCGAAGGCGTGACATACCAGTTTGATCGACCTGCTGTTCAGGTGCGTCATAGCTTTTGTTTAGACCAAATGCGTGAAGATGAGGTGATTTTATCGCCAGGGCTTATTTACCGTTTAGTGAAGGAGAATTGATATGAAAACACAACTCGAAAAACAAGCGTTATCACTTACTGCAGTTGGCCGTTTAAAAATGGCTGGATGCGTGATTAAAAGCATTAATAACACACCAATGACACCTGTGATCGACATTGATAAACCGCCGTTCAAACTGCGTTCGAAAGCGCATCGCATTACCGAAGTACTGCACGGCATGGTCAATCAGATCTGTGTTGCCAGTTACAGCGGCTGCTTAGTGCGCTGGGTAGATGATGGCATGGAGATCACCGCTGAGCTGTGTCAAAAGATTAACCCATATTCACCTGAGTTAATCAGCCAGTGGCCGAAGATTTTTTAATAAGTGAGAACTGAAATGACAGATAAAAAATTGATATCCAAAGCGAAGTACATGGAAATTTTAAAGCAGCAATTAGCGAATTACAAAAGCCAAGTTGATGCAGCAAAACAAAATTACGCCACCTTAGATTGTGCGATTGATGACTTGGAAGAACTTGATTTTGAACAGGTAGAAGTTGTTCAAGAGGGTGAAAACTTTTCATTCAATATCGTGGAGAAAACAAATGACTAACCCAATCGCCCCACAGGGCTTCCGCTTAAATGCCCTTGGCCATGCCGTACCCGAAAGCCAAGTAAAAGATATCGACAAACTGCGTGATGAAGTTGTGCTGAAAATCGTCAGCGCAGCCAAAGAAATGCAAGGGCAAATGGCGACCTACAAAGCGACCTCAATGCGAGCCGTTACCGACTTTATTGACCTCAGCGCCAGTGAGTTTGGCGTTAAGTTTGGCGGCACTAAGGGCAACGTCTCGCTAGTGTCATTCGATGGCAAATACAAGGTCCAGCGCAGCATAGGCGAACACAGGGTTTTTGATGAACGGATACAGGCGGCTAAATCAAAGATTGATGAATGTATTCAGCGCTGGTCGGTAGGTTCAAACGACCATATCAAAGCCTTGGTTGAACTGTCATTCAAGGTGAATAAGCAGGGTTATATCGACATTAACCAAGTGCTGAGCCTACGCCAGTTAAACATAGATGACGCCGATTGGCGTGAGGCTATGGACGCCATAGCAGATTCAATCCAAGTGATGGGAAGTACGCCTTACCTGCGCGTTTATGAGCGCCAAGACGATGGCACCTATAAGCAAGTTGCGCTCGATATCGCCAAGTTGTAACCGGTTATGGTGCTACTGAGTCGATACGGACAAGTGCGCCTAAGTCGCCATGCTATTGAACGATGGCGACAACGAACTGGCTGCAACTTACCACAGCTAGTCGAAGCAATTGCCACAGCAACGCGGCCTACAAAACAGCAGTTAAGGCGGATTAAACGCCATACAGGCTGGCAACCCAAACGAATATTGGAATGCAAACAAGGTTACTTGCTAATTAAAAACCACAACATTGTCACCGTGTATGACAAAACGCGAAGGAGTGAAACCGATGATGAATGATCTTAAATGGCTGTTCACCGCGCCCTATAGCCAAGGTGAATTAGAGCGTGAAATCGACATGGCTGAAACATTAATTGAAAGCGATATCACCGGAACTGTATTCCCAGATTCGACCTTTGAAGATGGCTACATTGCTGCACTTAACTTTGTACTGGGCCGCGAGAGTTCCAACGTGCGTGAAGAGTATGACGCATTGAAAAATGAACGTTCAGTGGATGATAAACATGAGCAAACGGCATGACCAACTTATCGCCTACATCATGGCGCACCGCAGCTGTGATGAGCCTAGTGCAGAAGCTTGGTCCAATGAACACTTAGGCAATGACTGGCGCACCAGAAAGCCACAAAAAACAAAACGAACCGTGCTTAAAAATAGTGAAGAAAAGGAACATGACAATGAGTAAAACAACCAGCGATAAACCTACTACTGCTAAAGCTTCAAGCTTGATTAGCAAAGAAAAGTGGAAAAACCTTGAAGTTGAAATGGCGCGACCATGGGTATCAGTGAAGTTTAGTTACAAAGGACATGAGATAAGTATAGACCGTTGTCGTGATGGTGAATCTAAAACGTTATTGGCTGTTTACATAGACGGAGTAATTAAAGGCGCTTGGTGTAAACAGGTTAAAAATCTACCTGATGATGCGCCCAGCATTCTACCTGATGTTTGGTGTCATAAAACTGTATCGCGTTACAAACTAAAGGATATTACTCAAATAGAGAAGATCTATGGCAAACGTAGAGCGAAACATGAATACCCCGATCTACATGAAAAATTGATTTGGATTTCTCCCTACTTTTCTAAAGCCTCAGTACTTTGTCGTCAATTTAAAAAGCTTGATGGTTTATTTGTAACCAAAGCCGATTGTCTGAGTACTGGTTCAGAAACAACCGAACAAGCACTGAGTTGATTAAGCGAAACAAGCTAGGCGCTTGCAGTGCCTGGTTTGTCTGTTTGGCGTGGTAGCCAAGCACTGATGAGCAGCCAAATTAGGAGTGAGTAATGAACGTTTATGCAATAAATGAATACGACTGGATGATAGGTGCATCGCTTGAAGATTGTATTAATGAGTACATTTTATGCTATGGCGATCCTGAGATAATAGATGAACCACAAGAGTTAACTGAAACGCAGCTTGAATCATTGACTCATTTTGTTGATGAACGGGATGAAGGTGGTGAACTTTTAAAAAGAACTTTCAAAGAACAACTTGCGATTGAAGTTGCTACTGGCGGCGATTTTCCGCGCCTTTTTACCTCAACTGAATATTAATTAAAAGCGGTTTAAGGGGGGTGAACTATGTTCGGTGAATACACGCCATTAATGAAACCAATGCTATTGCAACGTCGTTTAGCGACGGGTAAAGCTGTCATTGATGACGAGGTTGGCCTGCAGAAGTTATGCCCTCGCTGCCTTGAGTTTTGGCCGCAAGACACTTTATTTTGGTCGCCGTCAGTACGTGAGGCCGACGGCCTACAGTGTCGCTGTAAAGCGTGCCAAGCCGAACATAGACATGAACGCAGCAACGCTGCATAGGAGACATAATGGAAAACGTTAACACAACCAATAATGCCTTAGTTGAATATCAACAATGGTTACAAAAAGCCGAAATAGCGGGCTTTAAAATGATTACCTTTAAGGCGCCATGCTGTTTAGGCGAGCTAAAAACGGTTGTACCTGAAGAGAAAAATACCATGTGGGATTCAATTTCAGTTTGTCCACACTGTCACGAACCCTTTATCAAAAAAGCTTACAGCACCCGAGTGGAGTTATTTCGTGTTGTTCATCCATCGACTGACTTGAAAACAGCTTAGGGGGTATTTATGTCTAACGCCCTCAAGTTAGTCCAAATCGGTAAACGTGATCTGCACCTTGATGATGATATGTACCGTAATTTATTAGAGCAGATAACCGGAAAACGCAGTGCTAAAGGCATGAGTGATACCCAGCTTAATGCTGTGGTGGATGCGATGAAGTTGCGCGGCTTTAAACCCAAGTCTAGCAAGCCAAAAGCTCGGGCTGCTGAGGTGGCTAAAATCCGCGCTATTTGGCTGACTATGTTTGACCAGGGCTTTGTGCGCAGTAAAACCGAGGTGGCGTTAAACACTTACGTAAAGCGGATGACTAAAACCAGTAATGGCCAAGGGGTAGATCGCATTGAGTGGTTAAAGTCGGTACAGGCAGCACAAGTATTGGAAGCGTTAAAGAAGTGGCATTATCGCTGTATGGTTAATGCTATTACCATCAGTGGTGGGCGTATACCGTCTAACGATAAATTGACAGCTCAAGCAGGATATGAAAAATTAGCTTTATATTATGCTAAACATTTTGAACAGGAGGTTTGAATGGCATTTATTGGTTTGATTTTAGCCATAGTTATTGCACTATTTTTATTTAGGATTATTGGCTGGTTAGCCCCTTTTTTATTTATTGCCTTAGCTGTTGGGTGGATTATGGAACACTTCAATTTAAGCTTGATGCAATTTTTTCAGATAGTCATTTTGTTCATAGCTTTAGTGATTGGTATTTATACATACATGAATAAAGAGGCAGAGCAAACTCCTCAATCGACAGAGGAGGATGATAAGAACGCTGAACTATGGAAGAAATAGCCGATCCCATGACGATGGGATCACCTGTGCCGTATACTATTAACACCTCGCCTAGCGGGGTGTTTTTGTATCTAGGGGGTGAGCTATGGAACAACACAATGCAACACAGTCAGGCAATGCGGAAAGTAACGGCGACTTTTTCGGTTACGACAATGTCAGCTTAGAAGATGTTGAGCGCATAGCCGAAGATGATGAAGAGTCACAGCGCTGGCCTGAAGCCATGCGGCAAATTTATGCCATGTTTCGCCATGAGCTTGAAATTCATCATGCCGATAGTAAAATTGCGATCGCATTATTGAATCGTATTTGCCGTGAGTTTGGCGGTGTGCAGTTGTACTTGCCCCGTGGCCGTCAATTAGAATCAGAGATTATGAACTTGTCGATTTGGCATGAGTTTAAAGGCGATAACGTTGAAGAGCTGTCGCGCAAATACGACAAAAGCATGCAGCATATCTATCGGGTTATTGCTAAGATGCGCAAACGAGAAGTGAAAAATAGACAACCGGATTTGTTTTAAGGAAAGGGAATTATGAAGAAGTTTTTGTTATCAGTCCTTTTGATATTACCTAGTGTAGTAACAGCTAAGGAATTACCGCCACCTAATGAAGCGGTTGAACGATTGGACTTATCTGGTATTACTTTAAGTGACAAATGGGAAAGTGTTGGTGATAGCTTAAAACAGAATGTTAAGAATGGTGTTATTATCGTGTCAGCTAGTAGTGTTTCATCAATGATAGAAATATCAAGTGATGATGATAAGGTGATGGATTCTTTTGCTTATGCAAATATGCATTGTGCAGGTTCATCATTGATTGCAATTGATATGGCACAAAACAAGACGCTATTGAATAACATGTTAGAAAGTTTTACCGCCGCAATTAAAGCTTATGATAACGAAACTAATACTATGGTTTGGGGATATAACTTTAAAACTAAGTTATTAAAAACAGACCTAGGTTTAATAGCTACCTGCACACTACAGTAGCAGAGAATAATTAACGTTAATTAATCCCTCCTCACTATAAAAAGCACAATCCGATTAGGCTATTTTAATCAGGTTGTGCTTTTATGTTTTCATCCTCTCATTCTTTTGTCAGCATAGCGTTTTCAACTGCTGGATACTCACCTGAGTTTATTCATGCTGTGCGCTTTGTATTGATTGAAGAAGGTGCACTTAATCAAGACGGGAGACCTAAGCCTAATCTTGGCTATGTGAATGACCCCAAAGATGCTGGCGGTGAAACCAAGGGTGGCATTAGTAAACGCGCGTTCCCTAATCTTGATATTTCATCCCTCACATTAGACGCCATTGTTAACCTGTATCACACCCGCTATTGGAAACCCGCTTACTGCCAAGAGTGGTCTGGCCCTGTTGCGCTGTATACCTTCGATGCTGCGGTGCAGCATGGCGTAACCAATGCCATTTTAATGCTGCAAGAAATTGCTGGCACTAAAGCGGACAGTAAGATTGGCCCCGCGACTCGCGCCGCCATTCATGGTTGTGATGTTGAATACCTGTGTGCCCGTTACGGCCTACGCCGTGCGCGTTTTTATGCCCGTATCATCATAAAGAATACCTCTCAAGGTCGGTTTATTGAGGGCTGGCATAACCGCTTAGTCAACCTCACCAATGCCGCGTGGGGGATGCAGTAATGGGTAAAAACTGGGAGTTTTCAAAACAACAAGGGCGCAAACAGCGTCTTAATGCTGAGTTAGCAGCACACAACAAACTCGCACATGACACAGAGCCGCCGTTATTTAGCCATTGCGGCACCATGCAATATTACTTTGAACGGGCGTGGCATAACGTCAGTCAATGCGATATCAACCTTCATTTAAATCAACATCTGGTGCCTAGCGGCACCGACAGACAATCAAAACTCAGGAGTTTACGAACATGTCACTCTCTCTAATACTTGGAGCTGCAAAGCTTGCAATGGAGGTTGGCCCTTCAGCCATCCGCGGTATTTCATCACTGTTTGGAGGCAGTGAAACCGCCGACAAAGTCGCCGACATGGTGCAGTCAGTTGACAGCGTGTTTGGTGACAATAAAGCCGATGCACAGATGGCGCTCGCCAATCAAATGAAAAAGCTTCCCCCTGAAAGCTTGGTGGAACTTGAGCGCATTAAAGTCGAAATGGAAAAGGAAATTACCCGCCGCCAAGAGCTAGCGCTTAACGATAAGCAGGCCCAGCAGCACGAAACCCAAGAGACCATTCGCAGTGGTGATAAAGCCGAAGATCCTTACATACGTACCACACGGCCATTGATGGCGCGCCAATCTATGTGGGCAACTATCCTCTATTGCTTTTTGATGGAAGGCCTACATGCCTTTGATTATGGCGTGGGTATTGATGTTGCGGTAGCGGCAATGCTCTCTACTCCCGCTTGGGCTTACTTAGGGTTACGTACTTTAGATGGTTTTGCGCCGCACCCAAAAGGGAGCGGCCAAAAAGTGGTTGGTGCACTAATGAGTGCTGGCGCCAATGTGATTAAGGGGCGTTAATGGCTGATCCATTTGATCGTGCACAAGAGGTTGAGCAAGCATTTAGAGACAGCGCCCTTGCTCGCCAGTTAACTCATGCAGTCGAGCAACCGGATATAGATAGCCAAGGCAGGCGCTATTGTCTTGGCTGTGGTGCTGAAATAGAAACTGAACGTTTAGTGGCTGTTCCTACAGCGGCCCGATGTGTCGATTGCCAAACGGCTAAGGAACGCTAATGGAAATCTGGCTTAAAGCCTATTGGCCTATGGCATGGGCAATATTGAGCACGCTGGGTATGTTGATCCTCGCGTTGCTGTCTAAGACTTACGCCAAGCGAGATGAACTGGTTGAAGTTAAAACAGAAATGGCAAAGGTTGATAAGAAAGTGGATCAACTAAAAGCCCATGTTGATAACTTACCCACTCAACAGCAAATGACCGATCTATTAGTCGCATTAGAGCGAACTAACGGCAAGATGGAATCACTTGAAGCCAAAATACAGCCGGTGCAGCACTTAGCGCAACTGCTATTAGAACAACGTTTAAAGGATGATAAATAGGGGTTTATATGGCTAGAAATCAACTCAATAAAGGTGAGCGTGATGGTATTCGGTTGCTTGCGGATTTATTTGTTATTAAGGATTTAACGAAAAACGTTTTAGAAAAAGATAAACATATAAGTCCTCATTTAAAGGATCTCGACATCATTTTAAAAAAAGCAGTGCCCAAGGTTTTTGCGGCTGAAGTTGAGTTACAAAAGCAGATTAAAGAAGTAAGACAATACTGGTTAACCAAATTAGGTACTGATGAATAAGGATTTTATATGAGCTTCAAAACACTATTACTGGAAGACCAGCGTCTTGTGATCCTGCGCTCGTTAAAAGAGATGCAAGGTTATGAAGCTAACGAGTCAATTGTTGATTCTTGCCTTGAGGCGTATGGCCACAACATTAGCCGTGACCAAGTACGCAGTCATTTAGCCTGGCTTGAAGAGCAAGGCTTGATCACATTACGCAATGTATCCGAGTGTCAAATTGCTCGCCTTACTGGTCGTGGTGAAGATGCGGCTACAGGCCAAGCGGTTGTGCCAGGTGTTAAACGCCCACGGGCTTAGGATCATGTAGCAAGGAGTTATCATGCAAGTATCCAGTAGCCGTAAATCAAAGGTTAACCTGTTACCACAGGAAATTCGCGATCAACTGCATGCGCTATTACGTAGCGGCAACATGCACCAAAAAGACATTCTTGAAGCTGTTAACCAAATGATTGAAGAACATGGCTTACCCGATGAAGCCAAGTTATCGCGCACCGGCTTTAATCGTTTTGCTAAAAAGTTTGAGTCAGTGGGTGAACGCATTCGCCAGTCGCGTGAAGTGGCTGAAGTATGGACGGCAAAGCTAGGCCAAGCGCCCACCTCAGATGTGGGTAAATTGCTGCAAGAGTTTGTGCGCACCATGGCCTTTGAAACCTCGATGAAGATGATGGATGAAGCCGAAGAGGAAGGTGCTGAACCTATTTCGCCTAAAGCCCTTGGACAGTTAGCGTTAGTGGTACAGCGCATTGAAGCGGCGGCGATGTCGAGCATTAAAGTAGAGAAAGAAATCCGTAGTGCCTTTGCTGCCGAGGCTGCAACTAAGGTTGAGCAGATTGTAAAACAGGCGGGGATATCAGCTGAAACCGCTATTGATATTAAAAACCAAATCTTGGGGATTGCGTAATGTTTAAACCAACGACGATTGAATTTTTTAAGTACCAACATTTACCGCCACATTTGCAAGCAGTAAGTAAACCTTTTGCAGAGCTTGCTGAGACGCTAGCTAATGAATTACCTGAAAATGAAGAAAGCCAAATGGCTATGAGAAAATTGCTTGAAGCTAAAGATTGTGCTGTTCGCGCATTGTTGGTGAGGTAGTTATGGCCTATGAGTTCTGCGAGCAAGATGTATTATTGCCCTATCAAAAGCGTTGGATTGAAGATGACTCACCGCTAAAGATAGCTGAAAAAAGCCGTCGTACAGGTATCACATGGGCAGAAGCTGCGGACGCTGCATTAACGGCTTCTAAGTCTAAGGCGGCTGGCGGGACTCATCATTTTTATGTTGGCTCTAATAAAGAAATGGCGCGGGAGTTTATTGACGCTGTGGCTATGTGGGCCAAGGCTTTTAACTATGCTGCTCAAGATGTACAGGAAGAAGTCTTTCTTGATGACGATGGCAATAAAGAAATTCTGACCTTCGTTGTGTACTTTGCCTCAGGCTTTAAAGTGCAGGCACTATCGAGTAACCCATCTAATCTTCGTGGTATGCAAGGTTGTGTGACCATAGACGAAGCAGCATTTCACGAGCGTCTTGCTGAAGTACTCAAGGCGGCTTTGGCATTAACAATGTGGGGCGCAAAGGTACGGTTAATCTCAACCCATAACGGCGTTGATAACCTTTTTAATCAATTAATTAATGATTCACGCGCAGATAAAAAGCGCTATTCAATCCATACCATAACTTTAGATGATGCTTGCCGTGATGGCTTATATAAGCGAATTTGCCAAGTTAAAAGTATGGTATGGACGCAAGAAGCAGAAGACCAATGGAAATCCAACCTTCTTAAAGACACTGCCACCGAAGAAGATGCATTAGAAGAATACTACTGTGTCCCTAAAAATGGCGGCGGTGCTTACATTAGCCGTGGCCTGCGTGAACGTGCCGCAATACTCGATGCCCCCGTGTTGCGCTTTACGGGTTCAACCTTATTTAACCAAGCCAGCGAACATGCCCGTAAGGGTGAGATGCAAGAGTGGTTAGAGCAATCCGTTGAGCCTGTGCTTAATGACTTGCCAGTAAATCTACGCCATGCACTCGGTGAAGACTTTGCGCGGAGTGGCGACTTAACCGTGTTCGCCCCAATCACGGTGGAAGAAAACACTAAGCGCACTGTGCCGTTTTTAGTTGAGTTAAAAAACGTGCCGTTTAAGCAGCAAGAACAAGCGCTGTATTACATCTGTGATCGCCTGCCAAGGCGTGATGGTATTTATCTTGATGCGCGGGGTAACGGCCAGTACTTAGCCGAGCAAGCCCGTTATAGATATGGCGCTGAGGTGGTTGAGGTCATGCTGTCGGTGGCTTTTTATCGCGAGAATATGCCGCGCTTTAAAGCCCTGTTTGAAGACGATGAGATCTTGCTGCCTAGGCATGAGGATGTGATTACCGACTTAGGCCAGATACAAATCTATCGAGGTGTGCCAGGCATTGATGATAGCCGCACCACAGGCAGTGACGGCAACAAGCGCCACGGCGATAGCGCGGTGGCTATCTTTTTAGGGATCTTGGCATCCAAAGCAGACATTACTCGCTACGAACTGCACACCATTAAAGCCGAGCAAGATGAGCAACACCGCAAGTTCTTTGGCACAGCCGCAGATAACAACCGATTCGACGATATGCCGCAGCATGACTTGCGCGGTAAAGGAATTAGATTATGAGTATGATTTTAGATGCGAATGGCAAGCCATTTAAAGTAGATAAACAGGTCATGAGCGAAGATATTGCCAAAGCCTATACCACGGGTGTGCGTAAACCCAGCCCTGCAAGTGTTGCAACAACCTTAACGCCACAACGTTTAGCTACCGTATTGCGAAGTGTGATTGATGGCGAAGATCCTGAAGCTTACATGACACTGGCTGAAGAAATTGAAGAACGCGACTTACATTACTCTGCGCAGCTGCGCACCCGTAAACTGGCAGTGGCAGCTATTGCCCCAACCGTTGAAGCAGCAAGTGAAGATGCTAGCGATGTGCTGATGGCCGAGCGCGTGCGGGAAATAATGGAAGATGACGCAATACCTGAGTTGTTTTTTGATTTACTTGATGGCTTAGGTAAAGGGGTGGCCGTGGTGCAAATACTGTGGGACACCAAGTCCACACCGTGGAAGCCGCAGGACTATAAATGGGTTGACCCGCGCTACTTGCGTCAAGACCAAGAGACCCTTGAACAAATACTGCTGATTAGTGAAGATGCGCCAAAAGGTGCCCCGTTAGAGCCGTACAAATTTATTATTCATACGCCGCGATCTAAATCTGGCAGTGTGTGGCGTAATGGCTTAGCGCGTTTAGTGGCTGTGATGTACATGCTTAAGTCATTCACAATTCGCGATTGGTGGGCCTTTGCTGAGGTGTTTGGTATTCCGGTGCGCATTGGTAAGTACGGCGCGAACGCCAGCACTGATGACATTAGTACGCTGATTAATGCCATTGGTCGAATCGCCAGTGATGCCGGTGCGGTTATCCCAGAGTCGATGAAAATTGAATTGATTGAGACTGCTAAAGGCAATGGCGGTAATACCCTGTTTGAGAACATGGTCCGTTGGTGTGACGAGCAAGTATCAAAAGCGGTTCTCGGACAAACCATGACCGCCGACAATGGTAGTTCGCAATCACAGGCCACTGTGCATAACGAAGTGCGGATTGATATTGCCAAGTGGGATGCGCGTCAGCTTGAGTCGTCAATCAATGAGTACTTGATCAAACCGTTTATCATTTTAAATTGGGGCGTACAGCAGCGTTACCCTAAGGTGAGAATTAAGGTACCAGAGCCAGAAGACTTAAAAATGTTAGTCGATAGCCTAGTACCCTTAATTGACCGTGGGCTAAAAGTGTCTGCATCTGACATGGCCGATAAGTTTGGATTAAGCGCGGTGGCAGAAGGTGAAGACACATTACTGCCTTTGCAAGACGTTGGCATGCAACCGTTACCCATTGCCACCAACCGCAGTATTGCATTCAACCGCGTGATGAATACTGCTGATACTGAGATTGACTTGCTGACCAATGAGGCCATGAATGAGTGGGAACAAGTGGCCGACGAGTTTATGAACCCGATTATTGAGCTGGCCAACAAGTCTGCTAGCTTTGAAGCTTTTACAGCCGGTTTACCTGCCCTGCAAGAGCAGCTTGGTGCCGAGCAGTTTATTGCACAAATGGCGCAATACATGTTTCAGCTGCGCGGCCTAGGAGACACCCAAGATGGCTGATACTGGCATTGGTTTAATTCCCAAGGAAGCACTCGCCTGGTTCAAACGTAAAGGTATTACGCCAGGCTTTGATTATCGTGATGTGTGGAAACAAGAACAAGCCAATGCGTTTACTGTGGCTAAAATGCTTAATGCTGACTTGCTAGTTGATGTTAAGCAAATCGTTGAAGATGCGATTGCGAGCGGCCAAACGTTTGAGCAGTTTCGCGATATCCTCAAGCCATTACTGGTTAAGTCGGGTTGGTGGGGAGTCCAAACAATGGAAGATCCTTTAACTTTGGAGACTAAGCTGGTTCAACTGGGCAGTGAAGGCCGTTTAAAGACCATTTATAAAACCAATATGAGAACGGCACGTTCTGCTGGTCAGTGGGAGCGTATTCAGCGTAATAAACGAATACTGCCGTATTTGCTGTATCAACTAGGCCCGAGTGAAAATCACCGCATTGCTCATGTTAAGTGGAATAACACCTTGTTACCTGCAGATGACCCATGGTGGGACGTACACATGACGCCCAACGGCTGGGGCTGTAAATGTTGGATACGCCAGGTATCACAGTATGAAGCCGATAAGCTGATTGCCGCTGGCACTGTAACCACAACATCACCAGCAGGTAAAAATAAGCAGTGGTTGAATAAGCGCACGGGTGAAGTAGAAACCTTACCTGAAGGTATTGAACCAGGCTGGAATTATAATCCTGGCAAAGGACGTGAAAAGCTACTTGCAGATGACCTTGCAACTAAAGAAGCACGAATGCGCCAAACGCTCTCTAACGATGTGTAATGTGTTAATGGCTACAATGTTACTCTGGAAAAAGTTTAAACGTTTCTAGGAAGATTTAAACAGAGTTTAAACGGGGTTGCACAGGATGTTTTAGGTTGGCTTGCTGTTGTGTGCTTGCCAATCTATTTTTTTAGGGTAATCTTTAAGCACTCACTTTTAAACTACCTCAAGAGAAATTTGGATTATGACAAATAAAAATGATACTGCTCAACCTAAACCTAGACCTGATAGTAATCGTCAATCAACTGGTGATAGCCAGCGACCAATATTTGGAATCAATGAGAGTAGCGGTAATAAAAACCAAACAACAATACTTCAAAGCGCATCTACTCCACCTAGACCAACAGGAAACCCAACTAAGAAATAAGGGGTTGTATGACTGACACCAAACAGATACCAACTGATGATGATTTAAACCGTCATTGGTTGTTGTTATGGAATACTCAATTGGGCGTGCGCTACCATATGCACATGCAAAATTGTTATGCACGTTTTGGCAAGTTTGTCACCGCCTTCTCACTTATCATGAGTTCAGCCGCGTTTGCTACTATTTATAATAGCGATATGAGAACAGCACAATTTTTAGCTTGTGCAGTTGCGTTAATCCAAACGTTAGAATTAGTAGTAGACTCTAAATCCAAAACCACACTGCATGCCTCTTTACGTCAAAAATATTTACAGCTTGAACTTGAGTTATCTGGTCGTGATTTTATTTATGAATGTGAGCAAAAATCGTTAACAGCAAAACGTATAGCGATAGAAGTAGAAGAACCTCCAATAATTGAAGCCTTGATGCATAAGTGCAACAATGAATTAGTTAAGGTTTATGATCTTGGTGATGACAGAAAGGTTGTTCTTACCTCATACCAATATGTAATATCGTGGTTGTATAGCTAAACCCCATCACTTTTCACCCTTCTCATTGTAAGCAATTGACGTTATTTATCGTCAGTTGCTTTTTTTTTGCATGCTGAACTCCAACGTTAATCAATAGCAGATTTCCCATACCAACCACGATTGGAGGTTGCTATGTAATTCTTAACCGGAGTTTAACCATGCAAGTGAAAGCCCTCACCGCGCTTTGCTTCAACATGACGGCATTAGCCCCAGATACTAATGGCATATGGTTGCCTATGGTGCCAGCAGGTCGCTTTACTGGCACGGATGGCCGCAGCTGGGTAAACGATAACCCTGATGCAGTAGTGGCTAACTTTGTTAAAAAACGCCCATTTGATATTGAGCACTCAACGCACATTAAAGGTCCTAAAGGTGAACCTGCTCCGGCTTATGGTTGGATAACCAAGCTTGAAAACCGTGCTGGTGAGGTATGGGGCTTTACTGAATGGAACAGTGAAGGCATAGAAATGATTGAGCAGAAGAAATATGCCTTCTACTCACCCGCGTTTGCGTTTGACGAAACCACCCTACAAGTATTAGCGCTTGCCAGTTCAGGCCTAACCAACGATCCCAATTTAAATGTACCCGCCCTTAACCGTAAAGAGGACAACCCAATGAAGCTGCCCCAGCTACTCGCTGCTGCACTTGGCATTGCCGAAGATGCAACTGTAGAACAAGCCGTTGTTGCGATTAACACTATTAAGCAAGACAAAGAAATAGCGTTAAATCGTGCCAGTACACCGGACTTGAATAAGTTTATTCCGATTGAAACCCACACTGTTGCGCTTAACCGTGCCACCACAGCCGAAAGCAAACTGAAAGATATCGACGACCAGAAGATTACAGCCCTGGTGCAAACAGCGATTGATGAAGGAAAAATTGCACCGGCTAACAAGGACATGTTTATCGGTATGTGCCGCAGTGAAGGTGGTGTTGATCAGTTCACGGCCTTTGTCAAAACGGCTCCGGCCATTGCGACTAATACGCAAAAGAAAACCCCGAAGGTTGAGGGCCAAGAGTCTCAACTTGAAGATCATGAAATTGCCATGTGCCGCAAAACAGGAATGACCCAAGAGTCATTCTTAAAAGCAAAACAGGCTTTAAGTAAGGGAGCTCAATAATGGCTACTGAAGCACAAGTGTTAGAGGCGCTATTTGTCTCAATGTCTGGCGCGTTTACGCAAGGCGTAGAAGCCGCTAAACCGCAGTGGAATATGATTGCGACTGAAATTCCATCATCAGGTGCAGCAAACTATTACGGCTGGTTAAAGGATTTACCAGGCATTAAAGAATGGATTGGTGCACGTCAGTTAGCGGATATCGGTAAGCACGGTTATTCAATCACTAACAAAACCTTTGAAAGCTCTATCAAAGTTAAGCGTGAAGACATTGAAGATGACCAAATTGGTATCTATTCAGTGATTTCTCGTAACTATGGCGATCAAGTGGCGATGTTCCCAGACACCTTGTCTTACCCGCTACTCGTGGCAGGTTTTACTACTTTATGTTTTGACGGGCAGAACTTCTTTGATAGTGACCACCCGCGTGACACGACCCCAGCATCTGTGTTCTCTAACGTGGTTGGTGACCCATCAACTGACACAGGTTCGCCGTGGTTCTTAATTGATGACAGTAAGTTTTTAAAACCAATTGTGTTTCAAAATCGCCGTCCATTTGTGTTCAAAAATATGAACCCGAATGAAGAGTACACCTGGTTTAACAATGAAATGGCAGCGGGTGTTGATGGCCGTTGTAACGTAGGTTTCTCTTTACCTCAGTTAGCCGTTGGCTCTAAAGCAGCGCTGACTGAAGCGAACTATGAAGCCGCTAAACAGTTATTTGCGCAAATGAAACGTGCAGATGGAACGCCGTTAGGTGTGCGTGCAACTAAGTTGGTAGTAGGTCCGGCTAATGAAGCTGCTGCGAAAAAGTTGATTAATCGTATGTTAATTGATGGTGGCGACTCAAACCCTTACTACAACGATGTTGAAATTGTAGTGAGTCCGTTTATCGCTTAAGCCGTGTTTTGTCTTATTAGCAAGTGTTGGCGGTGTGACTTCACCGCCAACGCTTATCCCAGCTTAGAAGGAGTTCAACGTGAGTGGACAATCAACCAAAGCCCAAACGGGCAAAGCCAAAACCAAAACCGTTAAGGCCGATGGCGCTTCAACAGCAGCAACAGTGGCAACGGATACAGCCATCAATGCGCCGAAAACCGAACAGAACACGGCAGTAAGTGGTGATGAAGCTAAGGCCAAAGTTGATGCAGAAGCAAAAACTAAGGCAGAAGCAGACGCGTTAGCCAAGGAACAGGAAGAAGCCAAGGCTAAACAGCAAGTAGAAGAACAAGCTAAAGCCGAGGCTGAGGCGAAAGTGGATGAGCAAGCCAAACTCTCTCAATCAAATCTATCCCAATCTAAACAGGACACTTCAAATGAAGATGATTCATCGAAAGGTAATGCTGTCGTTGATGGCGCTGACAGTAATGCTATGCACATCCTTGGCGCCTTTGCAGTACGCGCTAAATCGGACGCTGGATTTTGGCGCTCGGGTATACAGTTCCATCGTCTCACCGAAACCTTGGTGCTTGTGGTTGAACACGAGTCGGATGCAGCTAACGGAGTTTATACGAAAGATCATGAGCCAGAACGTGTGGTGTGTCTCACTCGTGAAAAGGCTAAACGCGTCCACAGTGAACCCAACTTGGTCGTTATCGATGTCGATGTCGAAAGCCTTATCGACCCAGCAAGCATAGTAAGTCAGAAACAGTAAGGCGGCAGTGATGGCAGTGTATGCAACTAAGCAAGATTTGATTGATCGTGATGAAACAATGGTATGGAACTTTGCCATTGATAGAAGCACTGGTGAGCTAAACGACACTTATATCAATCAGGCGCTGGAACAAGCTGACGATGAAATTAACTCATTTCTGACTCGTTATGTTCTGCCCTTGGCAACCGTTCCAGGCATGTTGAACAAGCTCGCCATCACCATTACGTTTTATTGGTTAGCAGACCGTGACCAACAGGCCACTAACTTGTTAGACGAGCGCTACAAAATGGCGCTCACCACGTTAAGGGAAATTGGCGCAGGGAAGCGCGACCTTGGTTTACCCGTAACAGACAAACCGACAGAAACCAGCTTAGGCAAGGTTGAGATAGTTCAAGACAATGAGCGCCTGTTTACCCGTAAAAGTTTGGGTGGTGTTTTGTAATGGCTATTAGTGTGCAGGTATCTGGCACCCATGAGCTGCAACGTTATCAGCAGTTAATGGACACCTTAGGCGACCCTAAGCACAAAGCGGAATTGTTAGATGCCCTTGGCGGCATAGTTGAAAGCCAAACGCGGAGACGTATTGCTGATGAGAAATCATCTCCAGAGGGCAGCCCTTGGGCTGACTGGTCTGATAGTTATAAGCGGAGCCGTACTGGTAACCAGTCACTGCTGCAGAGTGGTGGAGACTTACTCGACTCCATCCAATATGTCGTTGAAAAATCTCAGGTGCGCATTGGTTCACCACTGGCCTATGCCGCAGTACACCAAGACGGCTTTAGCGGCGCGGTTCAAGTGGATGCGCATACGCGCCTTATTACACAAGCCTTTGGTAAAGCATTGGCGTTTCCTGTGTATCAATCGGTAGGCGCATTTAGCCGGCTAATGAATATTCCACAGCGTGAGTTTTTAGGCTTAAACAGAGATAACCAAAGCGAAGTGTATGCCGTATTAGGCAGTTTTTTTGAAGAGTTAATGTCATGAGTAATGAACTTAATAAGGAATTGCAATGAGTCGTCCCGATTTTAATGTGACAGGCTCAACCGTATGGGCTTGTCAGCAAATAGTTAATTACCTTAAGCCGGCACTTGAAGGCGGTGAGCGCGAAATAAACAAGGTGCAAACCGTTGAGCGCCATATAGGTAAATTTGATACGCCTAGCGACGTGAAGCGTTGGTTGTCTAATCGTGATGGTGGTGTGCGCATTGCGGCGCTACAAGTACCGCAATATGAAACTGTGGGTAGCCGGCTAATTGGTCACGTTAACTTTGTGGCCTATGTGTTTACCACTGACCAATTTGGTTATGAAAAAGACACTCGTGCTGAAGTGATCACTGGCACCATCGCTGGCTTGTTGTTGCGCAAAGGTGCACTACCAACGGCATACAGTAAGGCTACGTCAGTGCGCAGTGACAACCTTTACAGCACCAAGATTGATGAGTTAGGTGTGTCGGTTTGGTCTGTTACCTGGTCACAGCAATGGTATCTAGATGAATTGATAGACCCAACAACCCTAGATGAATTTTTACGCTTTGGCTTGAAAGGCCAAATCGCTGATGGTGCGCCAGACATAGAAAGCGTGGTGGATTTGCCGCAATAACGTCTGCAGTGCTTACGACAACTAATTTTATTAACAACAGGAACATAACTCATGTTGATTAACCTAAAACCCGCAAAAGCTGCGGTACCAGTACGCAAACCGAATGGCGAATACCTCAAGGCCGAAGGCGAAAAGGTTGAACGTTCATCGTTTTGGGTGCGTCGCCTAAACGATGGCGATGTAATCGAAGTTAAAACAACAGCCAACAAAGCGAAAGCAGGAGCATAACCATGTCACTCGGTAGCATCCCTAATGATATTAAGGTCCCTCTCGTTTATATCGAGATAGAGAACTCTAACGCGCTATCGGGTACGCCTGCATTAGCGCAAAAAGTATTAGTGATAGGTCAACAGTTAGCCTCAGGTACGGCTGCAGCACTGACCTTAAATCGCATTACTAACAGCGATAGCCAGATGGATGAACTGTATGGCTACGGCTCGATGATGTCGCGCATGTTGAAGATGTTCCGTAAGTCCAATAGCTATACCGATGTGTACGCTCTTGGAGTTGCGGATCTTGTTTCTGGTACAGCGGCTAAGGGTGAAATTACTGTTGCAACATCAACGGCTAAAGCCGGTGTGATTGCGCTGCTGATTGCTGGTGAGTCGGTGCAAGTGGGTGTTAACGATACTGACACTGCGGCGATTATTGCCACTACCATCATCACTAAAATCAATGCTAATAAAAACTTACCAGTGACCGCGGCACTTAAAGCGGCCAGTACCGATACCGTTGAATTAACCTGTAAGTGGAAAGGCTCAACGGGTAACGACATCGATGTGCGTTTCAATTACTACGACGGCGAACAGCTGCCGCAGGGCGTAACCTTAACGTTAGTTGACATGGCAGGTGGTGCTGGCACTCCGGATATGGACGCGGTGATCGCAGCTGTACCTAACGAATGGTACAACCATATTGTGATGCCTTATAACGATACCCAAAGCCTGAACAAGCTACGTGATGAGTTAGTGATGCGTTGGGGCCCACTCAAGATGATTGAAGGCATTGCTTATACGGCGTTCCGTGGCACCTTTGCCGAGTCTGGCGCGTTTGGTGTTGGCCGTAATGATTACCTTTTTACCTGCATGGGTACCAACAAAACGCCGCATTCACCGAGTGAGTTTGCTGCCGCTTATGCGGGGCAAGCGTCTTATTCATTAGGCATTGACCCTGCGCGGCCACTGCAAACCTTAGTAATGACCGGATTGTTGCCACCTGCTAAAAATGCCCAGTGGGATATGACCGAACGCAACTTGTTATTAGGTGATGGTATTGCCACTTATATGGTGACGCCAAGCGGTGAAGTGGCCATTGAGCGTGAAGTGTCTATGTACCGTGAGAACAGCTATGGCGACCCTGACCCAAGTTATTTAGATATCACCACCCCAGCGACCTTGGGCTACTTGCGTTATTCACTGCGCACTATGGTGACGAAGCGCTTCCCGCGCCACAAGTTGGCTAATGATGATGTATTGAATCGCCTTGACCCTGGTCAGCCCGTGGTGACGCCGAAGATCATGCGTAATGCCATGTTAGAGCTGGCCAATAATGATTGGGTACCCAAAGGGTTAATGGAAGACTTTGACGGCTTTAAAGAGACGCTAAATGTCTACCGCGATAGCAGCGATCAGAACCGCCTTAACTGCGTGTTTAATCCTGACATCGTTAACCAGTTCCGTATCTTTGCTGCGTTGATGCAGTTCAAACTCTAATAGGAGCATAAGCACATGGGACAAATCCTAGGTGAAGTGGTTATTCGTGCCAACAGCAAACAGCTGAAAACGAAAAAGGGCTCAACCTTAAACCCAGGCGGTTACACCCGAACCTCACATGTGGGCCCTGGTCGTGTATGGGGTCAGTCTAATGAATACACTGTGCCCACCATTGCTGTGGTGATTGCCGCAGATGAAGACGTGGACGTGTTAGCTATTAACGCAATGACCAATGCGACATTGACATGGGAGGGTGACAACGGTGTTGACTATATGATGACCGATGCCGCGCCGCAGGCTCCTTTTACCATTAGCGATAGTGGCGATGTGACCGGCACGTTCCAAGGTAACAAGGTGGAGCGCATTTAATGGCCGTCATGACCTTTGATTTAACCCATGGCCTTAAAGTGGGCGACGCCGTCCATCTTGAAGTGGGGTTACGTGAGCTGACCTCAGGTGACTATATCGATGCGCAGTTAGCGGCCGAGAAAGTGATTGTGCAAGACGGCAAGGCAATTGCCTATACGTCTGACGTGATGTACGGCTTGGAGTTGTTATTGCGCCAAGTCGAGTTTATTGGCGCAGTGCAAGGACCGATTAGCGTTAAAGAACTGCGTAAATTGCATCAAGAAGATTTTAACTTGTTACAGGTTAAGGCATCGGAACTTGATCAACTCATCGCGCAGGAGCTAGAGAATCGGGGGCGAGCTTAGGGCGCTAGCAGAGATTTGCGAGGACTTGCAGTTTGCTATGAGTTCTCGTATTCCGCTTAGCGTCTCAGGTGCTATGTCACTGCGCCGACTTGTTCGCACTTATTACAAATTAAGAGAGTTAATCCATGGCCCAGCAACTTAAAACCGATATTATTTTAAACCTTGCTGGCAACCTTGCCGCTAAAGCACGTCAGTACGGCACGTCAATGAGCGACTTTGCCAAGAAAAATGAAACGGCAATGAGCATGGTAAAGCGTTCAGCTGCCGCTGCTGGGCGCGGTATTGATACCTTAGGTAATCGCTATGTGGGTATGGCAACGGCTTTTGTAACAGGGGCTGCAGTTAGAAATATTGGTAACTTTTCAGAGCAAATGACTCGTATTGGTACCAATGCCAAATTAACCGATGATCAGGTGGCATCCCTTAAAGGCAATATCCTTGAACTCGCTAATCAGAAAGACATTCGAATTGATACCACAGAGTTTGCCTCAGCCATTGATGAGCTATTAGGTAAGACGGGTGACTTTGAATTCACCATAGCAAACCTTGAGAACATGGGTTTATTCATGCAAGCTTTTGGTGCTGATGCTAAATCGAGTGGCGCTTTGTTTGCTCAGTTTAGAGAGAAAGGTATTAAAGATGCCAAGGACGTGATGAATACCATTGATGACTTATACAGTCAGTTTGCGATAGGTAGCGTTAACGTAAAAGATTTAGCCTCAATATCTGAACAGTTATTTGCAACCTATCAAGGTAAAGGCCCTGCTGCTATTACCCAAATGGCGTCATTAGTCCAATTGTTTGCTAAAGCAAAAGGTAACGCTAATGAATCATTAACTTCTATTCAAGGTGTATTTGCTGCATTTTCAGACAAAACGAAAGTTGAGTTTTTAGATAAACAAGGCATTGCGGTATTTAAACAAGGCACTAAAGAATTACGTGAACCCATTGAGTTACTGCTTGAGATTTTAGATAAAGCGAAAAATGACCCGCTTAAATTAGGTGATGTATTTGACCAATCATCATTACAAGGTTTGGCGTCTTTATATTCGCAAGAGAATAAAGACTTATTAATTAAAATGAATACGTCTACGGGTGAATATGGTGAAACCCAAAAAGCCGCTGCTAAAAATGCCGCCGAATTTAATAATGCGGTTAAGTCTTTAAACACCTCATTTAATAAGTTTGCTGAAAGTAGATTGTCAAAACCTATTCAAGACCTCGCTGATTCAATTAATAGTGTTGATGATAAAACCATAGATAACTGGCTTAAATGGGGTGAAGCAGCCCTTTGGGTTGTGGGCGGTTTGGTTGCTGCTAAAAAAGGCTTAGACCTTGCGGGTTCGATTAAAAATGTATTTGGTAGCAGCAAGCCAGGCAAAGGCGGTAAAGGTGGTTTTTCCGACATGGGCGTAATGCCTGTTTATGTTGTCAACATGGGCGCTGGCGGTATGGGTGGTGCTATGGGTGCAGACATTACTGATGCCATGGGTGGTAACAGTAAAGGAAAAAGTAAATGGAGCAAAGTCGGTTCTGCTGCAAAAACTGGTGCAGCGGCATTATTTATGTACCCCATTATTGAATCTATTGCTGATGCTGCGGTAGGTGATACTGATTTTGCTAAATGGGCTAAGAAAACCACTCACCTCGAAAGAGATTTATTCCCCAGTATCTTTGGTGAAAATATTCAGGATGTCACCGTCAAACCGAGTACTAGTAAAGACGCTGCAACTCATACCGACATAACCAGCTATTCCAGAGCACTTGAGGGGAGTATTAATCTCAAGCTTGAACTGTCTGATAAAAGGCCAAGATTGACTGCCACTAGAACTCCAGCGGGTATTACTGTTGACCCAGACACTGGCATCAACTAACTCGATACATGTCGGAAAATTAAAGGAGCTTTAAATGGCATTTGAAGACCGTTTAACCGCCTCGTTTAGGGGGGTTGAATTTTTACTTGAAGAGGCGGATGGCGAAAGTGGCCGTCGCGCTATTCCCCACGCTTACCCTAAAAAAGAACTTGGTTACACCGAAGACAATGGCAAGGTATTAACTCAAGAGCGCATTAGTGGTCGAGTGGTCGGTGATGATTATCTAAATCAGCTTACGGCTATTCTTGAGGCACTAAATAAGCCTGGTGCGGGTGAGTTAGTTCATCCTTGGTTTGGGATCCGTAAAGTCCAAGTGGGTAAAGTTAGCCATAAGTTAGTTAATCGCATTGATGGCACTGCGACGATTAATTTTGAAGTATTTGAAGTGGGTGAAAACCTGTTCCCCAATGCGAAATCAGATACGGCCACTCAAGTTAACAGTGAAGCTGAAAAAACTAAAGAGGCGGTAAATAAGGATTTTGAAAAAGGTTTTGATACCAATACCCTTGATGGTATGGGTGAAATGGTCGATGCGTTTTTAGATGACTTAGATGAATTAACCCGCAGCTTACCGTCCTTGCCAGATGATTTGCGCCAATGGACTGACCGCTTAATGCGCGCTAAATATTCAATCGGCAAGTTATTAGCTTACCCAGGAGAATTAGCGCGTGAAGTGATGGGGCTACTTGAAGATATTAAAGGCATAGTTAAAGATCCTATTCGTTCATTGAATGTTTACCAGAACGTACAAAATCGTTGGGAAGGTATGCGCGCTGAATTAAGTGCTACAGGCGGCTTGGCGCGTAACATATCAAGTGATGGTGGCATAGCAGGAAGCGTACCTAAGTTTGCTAACCCTTCTAAAAACGCGGTGATTCTTGCTAATGCTGATGCATTTAAAAACCTTACGTTAAACAGCGCCCTTGTTGCCAAGTGTTCAGCCTTAGCTAATGCCGAAATGATGAATAAACTTATTGATGAAATACAAGTTGTTGAGAGCTTGTCTGGTGCCGAGCGCAACGCAATATTAACGGGGCAGCAATTAAAAAATTTTGGTTATGGTATTGCGGATCAACTCGTGCTTTATGCCGCGACTGCCGTTGAGTCAGGTCGTTCGGCGGTATGGCGCCAAATGCGGGTATTAAGACAAGCTGTGTTAGCTGATACTCGCGCCCGTGCTGAGTTGTTACCTCAGGTGAGTATTTATAAAACCGTTGACACTGTGCCTGTGGCGTTGGTGGCTTGGCAGCAAACAGGCAATACCGAACGCCGCAACAGCATAGTGCAACGTAATGGTTTTGCTAACCCTGCTTTTATTTTGCCGACCGATACGGTTGAGGTGATTAGCTAATGGCTGAGGACATAGTATTAAAAGCCGGTGGCAATATTTACCAAGGCTGGACCAAGATTAGTGTGACCCGCTCACTCGATGCCATGTCGGGTGCGTTTGACTTAGAACTGACATGGAAGTGGCAAGGCAACGAGCAGCAATATAAAGCCTTTGTTGCCCCCATAAAGCAAGGCCAAGCTTGCACTGTGGATATTGGCGGCGAGCGTGTTATTACCGGCTACATTGATGACTGGGTGCCCAGTTATGATGCTACGACTGTAACGATATCGGTCAGCGGCCGTGATAAAACCGCTGACTTGGTGGATTGTTCTATCGACTACCCTAGCGGCCAGTTTAACAACCAAACGCTAACCCAAATTGCTGAGGTTGTGTGTAAGCCTTTTGGTATTAAGGTGATCGTGAATACCGATGCGGGTGAGCCATTTCAACGCATTCAAATTGAACAAGGTGAAACACCGCATGAGCTGTTATCTCGCCTGGCTAAACAGCGTGGCGTGCTGCTGACCAGTGACACCTTTGGCAATTTAGTGGTAACTCGTGCCAGTAAAGAAAAGGCGGGGGTGTCATTGATACTGGGCGAAAACGTACTTGCTGCCCGAGGCCGATTTAGTTGGCGTCAGCGGTATAGTAATTTCACTATTAAAGCCGTAGGTGCAGCATTTGGAGAGGAATGGAAAGAAGCTGATTTAACTGCGGTTGGTGGCATTAAGGTAGATGTAAAAGACAACGAGATTGGGCGCTATCGGCCGTTGATCATTGTCAATGAAGAAATCACTACTGCTGAAGGTGCGGCTAAGCGCGGCCAGTGGGAACGCCAGCGCAGTATTGGTAAATCAAACACGGCTGAATATACGGTAACGGGTTGGCGTATCCCGCAAACGGGTAAGCTGTGGAACATCAATACAGTTGTGCCTGTGATTGATGAGATCTTTGGGCTGGATGAAGAAATGCTTATTTTATCTGTGATGTTCAGCGAAGATGATGCAGGCCGTTTAGCCGTGATTAGTGTGGTAAGGCCAGAGGCAATGGATATACCCGCAGAAGTTGTTAAAGACACTCAGCTTAGCGCCTCTGATTGGAAGAAAAAAAATGGTAACTGAACGTTATGTTGACCGCTTGCTGGCACCACTTCGCCGCCGTATTACGGGCATGCTCACCCGTGCTGTTGTGAGTGGCATTGTTGAAGATTTACAACGTCAAAACCTACAAGTGAAAATGCATGCTGATGAATCAGCAGATAACATTGAGCGCTTCCAAAACTATGGTATGAGTTCGCATCCACCCGAAGGTGCTGAGGCGATTGTGGCCGCGCTGGGTGGCTCATTATCGGGCTTAGTTGCCATTGCGGTTGAAGATAAAAAAGTACGGCCACAGGGTGAAAGTGGTGATGTTTTTCTATACCATCTGGAAGGTCATAAAATCCGCTTAACCAAAGACGGTAAGATTATTCTTACTGCTACTGATGTTATTTTTGAAATCGAAAACACATTTACCATTAGAGCAACCGACGTTATTTTCGATGCATCCAACGCGTTTACTATCATCTCACCAGAGACATTAATTCAAGGCCCTTTACACGTCACTGGTGGCATATCAACAGACCTTGGTATTTATGCCGTTAGCGGTATTACTTCAGACAGTTTAGTTACCGGTTCTGATTTAAGCGCTAACAGTATTTCTTACCTTGGGCACGTCCACAAAGACGCGGAAAGCAGGCCAACTACACCACCAGAATAGGTTAGTTATGAGCGCCATCGTGTTAGAGATGATGAAAAATACAGGTGTACAAATAGAGGGTGGAAATATCGATGGCGAGATTTCCACCCTTGCTTTGGTCTCATTATTCACCGATGCCCGTGCCGATGATTCCGATACCTTACCTGATGGTTCAACTGACCTGCGCGGTTGGCCTGGCGATACCTTTTCGCCCTCTCCTTGGGGCAGCAAATTGTGGTTGTTATACCGCGAAAAGATGACCACTGATGTGCGCAACAAAGCCGTTAAATATGCCGAAGATGCGTTAGCGTGGATGCTGCGTGATGATGGTTATGGTGTGACGGCCAAGAGCGTTGTGGTGACAGGTTCTATCCCTAAATTTCAAACCTTGGCATTGAATATTGTTGTTACTAAACCCGATGGTGAGGTGATTTCATTCACTGTATCCAAACGATGGGAGACTCAACATGCCGTTTAATGTACCCACGCTTAGAACACTGATTGAAAGCGGCTTGATCGACATTGAAGCCTCGCTAGATACCATTCTGCCAAAGTTCGGCATTGAGCAAGCGCTTAACTCAGCAGTAAGCGGCAGCCTACGCGATTTATACGATTATCAAAGCTGGATAGTGCGCCAGATCATCCCGTCGTCAGAGTCAGAAGAGCAGACGATTATAGACACTGCACGCTATGAGGGCATCATTCAAAAACTGGCAACCAGCGCCAACGGGCCTGTGACTTTTGTGGGTAACACCGCGCTCCCTATTGACACTGTGATGACGCATTCTGATGGCCGCTTGTATAAAGTGATGCTATCGAATGCGCCATCGGGTGGCAATGTAGTCGTGCAAGTAGAAGCAGAGGCCGCAGGTATTGCAGGCAACTTGTTAACAGGTGAAACGCTTACTCTAATATCAACTGTGCCAGGCATTCAACCTAATGGCGTATCGGGCAGCATTACGGGCGGCGCAGAACTTGAAACCCCACTAAAAGTTCTTGAGCGTTTATTGTTCCGTAAGCGCAACCCGCCAATGGGCGGTGCGGTGCATGATTATGTTGGCTGGTGCCGTGAGGTGGCAGGCGTTGATCGGGCTTGGGCAGTAGATAATTATCAAGGCCCAGCCACGGTTGGTTATGCCTTTGTATTCGATAGTCGCCCCGATATTTTGCCCACCTACATAGACCAAGTGACTATGGCTGATTATATCTATCGCCATAAAGACCCCGCCACAGGAACCGACGTTGGTCGCCCTGGTGGCATAGAAGCGGTTTACATCCCCTTGACGCTAAAGACGACCTTTCTGGCTATCACAATATTTCCCGATAATACTGACCTGCGCCAAAGCGTGCAGGCCAGTATCAATGGTTATTTTAAGACATTAAGCCCAGGTTCTATCTTGCTATTAAGTGCGGTTAGAACGGCCATTGGATCAACCGTTGGCATAAGTGATTACGAGTTGGATTTAAGCGCTGATGTCACCGCAGAAGAGACTGAACTGCATGCATTGGGAGCCATTACATGGGGCACTCCGTAGCGCAATGGACTAATGCCATCCTGTCACAGATGCCGCGTGGTGTGTTGTGGCAGCGTTCTACGTCATTAGATCTTTATAAGTACAGCCAAGGTTATGCGCCACGTTTAGAGCAAGCCGAAGTGAGTGCCGAAAATCTGCTACTTGAGATGCGGCCAGAAACAACCTTGCAAATGCTAGATGAGTGGGAAACCTATTTGGGGCTTCCTGAGTGCGTAGCAGAGCCAGTATCAAGTATTGAATATCGTCGTTATGCCGTGGTTGAGAAGTACCACCGCAAGGGTGGTTTGCAAGCGTGGAATATCCAGAAATTAGCCACCGATTTGGGCTTTACGGTTGAGGTTGATGAGACGTTCCCTCACCACTGTTTGCGCTCATGCATTTACCCATTATGGGAACAGAAATACCGCTACATCTTACGGGTAAATGTTTACGGCATACCAGGCGCATACATGACCTGTTTAGACGATGTATTAACCCCTTTGCTGACGTCTGATGCGCGTGTGCTCGAATGCACCCTACAACGTTACAAAGTGGGCGGATTGTATTACGAGTTTTATTACGCCGTTTAGGCATTTTTAACATCAACAAAACCGCTTTAAACGGCGTTTAAATGAATTTCGATTAGGAGAGTTAACATGCATCCGTTACGCAATGGTTCACAAGCAGTAGCGCGTCCAGCAGCAAAGCCAGTATCTGGAACAGCGGGTTGGTTTACTGAGTCTGGTGATGACAATAAGCCAAGCTATCCTGGTGCAGATTGGTTTAACCACAACGTTGCAGAGTTTGATAATTTATTGACTTCACGCGGCATTGTATTTGATCCCGAAAAAGATGATCACCTTGCTAAGGTTTTTAGTAAAAATGATAAATTTTCAGTAATTAGCTTCGATAATGTAGGGGAAATGATTTCATTTGATAATCATGAAGTCGGCAATCGCTATTGCACAGGAAGGACTTTTTGGGAGGTCAAAACAACTCCAAATGGAATAAACCTCAGTGGCGGTTTATATGCTGTATCTATTTCTAGAGTTGACCCGATTGATTTTGGTGCGGACAAAACAGGTACAACTGATTCAACAGCAGCGTTTATCGCAGCAAGAGATTCTGCTGCAACAGCGACAGTATGGTCGTATGGGCGATATTTGCTTAAAGACTACAATATCTTAGATAATCAACATATTGTTAGTGAAAACGCGACACTGATCCCTTTAGCTGATACTGACACTGCGGTTATCGCAGACAAAAAGAAAGGGTGGTCGCTGACCGGAAAGACTATATTTTTAGGTCATCGCGCGACGTTAGCTGACAAAATAAATACGGGTGAGACAGGCTTAAAAATAATTGACGGCGAAGACTTCATTGTTGAAAACGTAGTATTCGCTAGATTCAAAGGGTTATCTTTTGATCGTCAAGGTCAAACGGGTGCGGTTACTAAGTACTATGGTAACAGAGGTCAGTACAGTAATATCTTCATGTTTGAGAATTTAGAAGCTGGTAATAATTCAGCAGAGTATGAAGTTTTTACAAACCTAAACGTGATAGGTAATGAAAAGGGTTTTGATGCAAAAGGTGGAAATCTTAAATGGGTTGGGGGAAGTTGCACTAACAATTATGATGGATTTATAGTGTCAGATGGACCAAATAATGGGCACGGTATAGCGATTGGCGTTTCATTTAACCACAATAAAAATAGAAATATTCTAATAGACAGAACTGGTAATGGCTTCACGTTTGAGGGTTGTCATTCATATGCTAATGACGCAAACGGTTCAGGAAAGATTGAAATAATTCAGTCTAGCGGTATCGACTTTCATGGAGGTGTGTACGACTGTTGGTTTGAAATAGATGAAACTCCTGTACCTGGCATAGGCGATAATTTTATCCGAGATATTTTTGCTCCTGGAGGTTATGGCCTATTAAAAGTTGCCAATAAGTTGGGTATAAGGGCGGCAACTATGCTGACCAGTGGAATACGTGGATCGGGTGCAATAAATAGTGTTGATGGATTGAATGTTAATGACGTGGCACCGATAGCATTTCTAGTTAAACGGATAGGAAGTACTTCTCAGGCGATTACTAGTGGTGTAAAAACAGCCTTATCATTTTCCGAGATTCGCCCAGGTGGCGACACAAGAGCCTTATTGCCTGCTGAGGAAGTTACAACTTTTCCTGCAGCATACAAAGGGTATTATAATGTTCAATTTGATGGGCTCATTGCAGGAACGACTATAGACCACAACGGTACATATTTAACAATAGAAGTCGATGGCACTGATGTTGATCACATATGGGGAGTTGATATCGGCTCTGTTTCAAGTAAATCAGCTATTAAGTTTTGTTTTAGCCGAACTGTTTATGCAGAGTCAACAATAAAGATAATGTGCAATGCGGTGGGAACTGGTTTGGTTCATTCGTTGACGTTCGATTCCAAGGCAGAAGTTTTTTTAGTCAATCAATAAAGCTCAAAAAGACTAGTTTGTTGAGCAATAAAAAAATGTTCATTAACCTAGTCTTTTCTGCTCTTTTCTCTCGGCCGCGCTCAATGTGGCTTACGTATTAGCGAGATCATCAAGCTCAGACTAATAGATATTGAAAATTCACAAGAAGGCTGGCTCAAAGTTAGAGAAAACAAATTTGGTAATAATAAGAGCCCTTCTTCACTACGAAAAGTGCCGCTTTATATATCATTACTCGACCATGAAAAAAAGATTGTTACAGCATCACTAAACTTGACAAGACAAGACAATATCAATGGGGCAGAGAACCGTTTAGTCTTTACGATTGGACAAGATAAAAACCAACCGATAGATAAGTTTCTAATATCGAACTTTACATCAACGGCTCTTAGGGCGATTTCAGGGCTTGAGCACTTGGTTTTTCATCACTTAAGACATAGTGCGGTATCTAGATTGCAATTAATGTTTGAGCTAGGTGCAAAGGAGAGTGTTAATTATCCTGAGATCGTTCCTTATTCTGCAGGGCAAATCAACAAAATAACTGACACCATAGCGGCCAAAACATTACGTAATAAATATTATGCGATTGCAGCATTTGATGGCCATTCATCCCCAGAAACTTGCTTTAATCACTACTTTCATTTTTGTGATTTAATACTTTACTGTAACTTACTTAAAATGAGACTTAATCTAACCCAAAAACAATTAGTTAACCTTGGTCTAGGGTCTAGAAGACATTTGCGTCAATTTGCCCAATCAAAAAATAAAGACGAGTGTTGGCGCATAGATAGCTTTCTTGATTACACCATAAAAAAACTTAAAATAACGCCAATAAAGTCACCAGAAACAAAAAATACAAAAGAATCTTTGGCTAATCAGTCAAAATCGCCGCGTCCCAAATCTATTATAAACATTGAAACTTGTTATAGCATTGTAGCTCAAATAGAACGCGGAATTGATCCGATTGAGTTAGCTTTTAAGTACCATATTGATTCAAAAACAATTGATAAATGGCATAGCAATGCCATAGCATTCATGTCAATAAAGACACGCTATGGCTCCCCTCGGTTACAAACTAAATGCAGCGCTCATTCACTTCTGCCATCCAAGCCCAATGCTACAGCAGAGTTAGCATGGCTTGATTCGGTTATTATAAAAGTTAAACACGAGTTCCCCAATAATCGTCAGGAGATCTTATGGGCAATAGACTATGCGCTGCATAACAAAAGCATCAGTAAGTCAGGTATATATTTTTCAAAAGCTGAAGATTTAGCACGCTTTGTTGATATATTTTCATTTGCCATTTCGAAAAGTAAATGGCGAGTATTAACACTTTCGATGAAGCACAGCACACAGAAAGAGCATTGGATAAATGCTTACAAGGGCATTCAAGCTCTCACGTCAAAATCATCTTCAGGTAATGGACGCACTGGCAAAGGGGCTATATGGCTAGAGTTAAGGCATTCTGACGAAAAAGAAATCATTGCCCACGGCAAGCAGAAAAAGCACTCGTCTAGCGCACTAATATTTCTGTTTCATATGATGGGCATAATGATGATAAAAAACAGAGAGAGCCTAACGTAACGCCCTAATTTACCATTGCCCCATGGACACCACATGCTCCATAACGCTCTTCAGCCCATCATGCTCCATTGCAATATCAAGCGGCGTCGAGCCATTGAATGGTGCATTATGATTTATCATGGTCATATAGCCGTATATATTGTCAGTGTTTGAAAAAAAGCTCCGTAAACTTGCATGTATATCAAGAATATAGCTAATCCTTAATTGCTGATTTCTAGTCAAATCAGGTGCGGATTTCAATTCACTATCAGCAAACTTCAAATCAAGTAATTTTTCAATCTGCGCAGTATTACATTGCCATTTATCTAAAATAGTCAAAGCTGCTTTCAGCCCTGTTCTTACCGCATTTTCATCTATAAGGCTATCTTGACTCATATACACCTCATTACCGTAATTATTCTAAGTATTGCATAACTTAGTCTTATTGTGTTCTTCAAGCTAATTGTCGTCAAATTATATGCCTGAAAGCGAATTGATAACCGGTATTTCTCACTAACATTAATAAGCAAAATACACCTATCTAAAATGAAAGGTGCATTTTGGTTATTAGAGTCAACTAAAATTAATCATAACGGTATTTTCAAAGTTGATAGCCCTTGGACTCCAGTTGTCTTTGCAACCGCCTCTCCCACCACAACAAATCATTTCCTCTTTCTTTAAAATACAATTGGTTAATCCATTCAACCAATGCTGATAAATTGTTAAAAGAACGAGGTAAATCCAAAATACAGCTCAGCTCTCTTCCTGTGGGTTGGCAATAAAACCGTTGGCATAAATAATACGCGAGGTTAATACGAGTATCATGGTTCATGGTTATTCCCCTTTCAGTTTTTGATTTAAAAATGCTTCAAAAGCACTGCCATCTCGACGGGTTAAATTGGGTACATAACGCGAATACACAGTAAAAAGCATATTGGTATTCGCATGTCCCATTTGTTTAGCTATCCACTCAGGAGACTCCCCTGATGCTAGCCATAAGGTGGCTGCTGTATGTCTAGTTTGATATGGGTTGCGTCTTGGTATTTTTAAGATATCCAATGTGGGATACCAAACACGATAAGACATGTTTTTGTTGTTCATCGGATGGCCTCCAGATGTTTGAAAGACAAAACCACGGCCATTCGAGAGTTTGAAATGCTGAGTTAGCGCCTCATAAACAAGGTCATTCATATCAATTTCACGCAATGACGTTTTTGTCTTCACTGGGCCTAGTTTATTTCGTACCCAAGACTGACGAACCAGTATTTGACGTCGTTCAAAATCCACATTCTCCCATTGCAAACCATCAATCTCACCCGTACGTAACCCACTAAAAAATCGCACTAAGAAATAACAACGGAAGTCCTTGCGAACAAAGCTCAAAATCTTAAGCACTTCATCCAGCGTAAATGGATGTACAGGTTGACGATTAACAGGCAATGGCTTGATCGACTTCCAAGGACTGACGAATTCATATCGTTCTGAGGCATCATTTAACACCACACGTAAAGGTGACAATATTTGATTGATGCGAGAAGCTGAAAGCTCTTTTGCAAAAGCTTTACCATCCACTAGATCTGCTCTAAATGTCATAATGTCCGATTTAGTGATCAAGCTAATTTGCATTTCACCAAAGCGGGGCAAAATATAAAGATTCAAAATATCTTCAATGGTTCGAAGTTGAGAAGGACGCCATTCGGCTTTTTTCTCAGTTAGCCATCGCTCAACAAACTCAATCACCTTCAAAGACTCGGTAGACTCTTTTAACATTGTAATCCGATCGTATTCAGCAAACTTTTTAACATTATTACTGTTAGGGAAATGCTTAGCATATTCAAATTGATTTAGATGAATTTCAGCCTCAATTCGCTTCAACACGGCACCAGCTCTCTTCCGATTTGCAACGCTATCTTCCAACATTGTCATTTCACGACAGCGAATCCCTTTATACCGGAAATCGAGTAACAACTTATTATTACGGACATTTACACTACCCATAAACCAGCCCTCCTTTATTTGGTCGGTAAAATATCTGAGTAACCAAATAGCATTAACTGCTCGACACTTTCCCAAATAAATAAAATTTTGCGGCCACCAAAAGGTCGTATGTAGTGCACCCCCTCTAGTAAAATTGCGTCTTTTAGCTGATCACGAATCGTTCTTGCATCATATTTAATGCGCACAGAAAGCTCTTCTGCTGTTAAATAAGTATTAGACATAATATACTCCTTAAAAAGACTAAATCACTTAAACGAAGTTTTTGTACCCACAAAAGGTACAATAACACCATTTAAACCAAATACAAGTACTAAATACCCTCTACAGGTAATTTATACCGGTGAACATTATGATAAAGTGCCATTTTTCAAGAATCATTGGGGACAAGAAGCTAAAAGTTGCTGAGGTTGCGAGGGATACGGGCATAAATAAAAATACTTTGCATCGCCTTTATAATGAAACTGCGACTAGGATTGATCTAGATATGATTGAAACGCTTTGTAGGTATTTGGATGTAGATATCGGTGAATTACTACAGATTAAAGAAGATAATTAATCACATTTATTGCACGGTGCAATATTTTACCTGACATCAAAGACTATCAGAATAATCGCAAAGCGCCTTAGATTTTAAACACTCGAATAAGTACCTAGATGAACGTGCTTTTACTCGAGTATATAATCCAAAGGTAAGTTTGGTTCACGCGTGAACAATCACAAAATTAACAGGGAGCCAGCATTTAACTTTGAATTGGCTATTAGGCGACAATTAACTTAGCCGGTTCGCGACAACTAGCTTGTCCGGTTTTGGTAAGCTCTAGGCATACATAATTATTGAGATATTTATATGCCTGAAAAAACCATAAATGAATCACAGGTTAACCTATGTCTTATAGTAATAAACCTAAACATGCAGTGAAAGAAATTAGTGTAAAAACTTTTTTATACCAAACCCTGTAAATGGCTGATTGTATGTGACTGCTTTGTGAAAACTTTATTGTTCGAATATACAAATCGACACTTACGGTCTTCCACAATTGCAATTAAAGAAGATGATTATCGTCATCGTCATCGTCATCGTTATCTTTATCTTTATCGTCATAGCCTTCATCAGGATCATAATCAGAGCCAACTCCAGAAAAATACAACAATAAGGTAATACATATAAACACAAAAATTAAGCTGTACTTCATCATGATTACACTCCCTTAATAATAAAAGAGTTAATGGCGAGTTTTCGTTGTGCCTTATGCCCCATGGCCAGAATTTTAGGCTTTATTTCTTGAGCGGAAATAAAGTCTGCTTTATCACGCCAGCCAAAACCTTGTACATCAATAATTGATTGAGCAACTGGCCCACCCAAGGTGTTACCAGGTCCAAGAATTATGACTTTATCTGGTGCAAACTCCTTTATGCCCACTTCGATCGCAAGTGAAAAATTATATGGCGTTATAACTTGATGCGTTAAAGTATAATCATACAATTTTATTGGGTCTGTACTGTGTTGAGTCCAGATATTGCCTTCACCGTCGATCATAGGGACTTTAGGCCTAGCAAATAAATTTGATGACAGTATCGTCTTCGCTTTTGTTGCAATATCACCCAACAAAGGTGAATGAAAAGCGCCATGGTTATAAAGACGCATGGGATACTTATCATCAATATGATGGAGTAAGTGCCCTGCTAGTTTTAGTCCAGCGTTATCGCCTGCAAGCACGCGATAACCGCCTAAATAAATAGAAGTATATAACTGATAACCTTCATTACTGTTGACCGTTTTAATAACAGAGTCGAGATGGTCTACAGTGTTTTGATTTATGCGCCAATGACTATCCATTACTGGATAAATCAACTGACCACCAATCAAATCGTCTGACATCATCGATCCCATGGTATTAATAACTTTTATCGCAGCGTTTTCATCCAACCCCCCTGCTAAGGCAAGAGCAATATACCAGCCCATAGAATTGCCTGTTACAGCAACAATTTCATATTTATCGCGATCTATGTCCATAAAATCGCTCATAGCACATGCGTATATCAATGCTGATGCATTATATCCTGGTGAGTGAACTTTAAGAGAATACTGGGATAGAGCATCTAATTGGGCAATACTCGGTTGATTAACACTTTCACGAAAAGTATCAATCTTGCTAATGAAGCTTTTCTTATCCTCATGATAACGATGTAAATATCCTAATTCACTTTTGTTATAGCTACCTCTTCCAGGAGCGACCACTAGTACTCTTTGTTTTGCTTTAACCGTTTCTTGGCTCATATTCACTAAAAGTACTCCTGACATAACCTGTTTACTGACGAGTGATTAACCAATATCAACGCAGCCTTAACAATAGCGTCACGAGTAGGAAGAGGTAGGGTGGCAACATTACCTAAAGGAATATAGCAATCCTCAGCGGTAATACGTTTAATCTTAGGACACTGGATATCTAACCTTTCGTGTAAAAAAGTGATAATGGCTTCACTAACTGAACCACTTCGACGACACTCATCAACAATTAAGACATGTTTGAACTCACTGACACATTCTGTGATTGCATCTTCATTTAGAGGCACTAAATAGCGTAAGTCTATTACTGTAACGTTAACCCCCTTCTGACCTAATATTTTTTCGGCCTGACGGCTTAAATAATAACCATTGCCATAGCTTATAATACAAAGGGCTTTACCATTACCATATATGCCAAGTTCTCCATAAGCTAATCTTAGGCTGTCAGCTTGGTTGACATAGTTTCCTGCCCACAAATTATCATTCGGTTCGTGAAGATCTCGAACCATGTAGAGTGCTATCGGTTCAAGAAACACTATGATTCGTTGCTCTTCTAGTGCGAGTCGAACACACTCTCGTAACATACACATGGCATCGGTGCCATTTGAAGGACACGCTAAAATAAGACCTGGAATATCCCTAAAGACAGTAAAAGAATTATCATTATGAAAATGCCCTCCAAATCCTTGCTGATAACCAAGACCTGCGATGCGAATTACCATAGGATTGGAAAATTGCCCATTAGAAAAGAATGATAATGTTGCAGCCTCACCACGGATCTGGTCTTCGGCATTATGTACATAAGCTAAAAACTGGATTTCAGGAATAGGTAAAATTCCATTATGGGCTAAACCAATTGCTAGGCCTAAAATGGAGGTTTCATCCAACAAAGTATTGATAACTCTATTTGGTCCAAAACGATCGATTAAGCGAGACGTAACATTATATACCCCTCCCTTTTTACCCACATCTTCACCACACACCACAATATTACTGAACCTTGCCATTAATTCTGCAAGCGTTAGATTTATCATTTTAGCCATATGTACAGGCTTATTCAGAGATAACTTATCCACACACATTAATAAGTCGTAAGCATTTTGGCTCAATGGCTTGATTCGTATTTGTTCACATGTTAACAATTTCGATGGAATGATAGATTGCATAATCTGCTCATTACTATTGAGCTTTGGTCTTTGTATAGCTTGTATTGCAATTGCGCTAACGCGAGATTTAAGCTCTTGATATAATTCGACAACTTCATTACTTCTCAATAAACCAGCCTCAATTATCTGCTTAGCGGTGATAAGAAGAGGATCTTGTACTTCATTCTGTAAAATATCCTTTTTACTCATGTAAGCGACTTCAACATCACTGCCTGCATGACCCATTAATCTTATGGTTCGTACATGCAAGAAAACAGGCTTTCGGTAACGCCTAACATAGTCTGCAGCCTGTTTAGATACCCTAAAAGTATCGAGTAAATCACGGCCATCGCAATAGAAGTATTTTAGCGCTGGGCGCTGACTAAAGTTAGCGCAAATCCACCCATTAGGCGTGCGGGTAGAAATGCCTATACCATTGTCTTCACAAACAAACATCAACGGCAATGGCACCTGTTGATATGCGGTCCAGCAGGCGGCATTAATTGCCGTTTGAGCACTAGCATGATTAGCAGAAGCATCGCCAAAATTACAGATAACGATACTGTCACGAGGCATTTTAGCTTTGACACCCATCCTCTGTGTAAGCGGAATACTTAAAGCAGCACCCACGGCTTTGGGTAAATGAGATGCGATGGTGGAGGTTTGTGGCGGAATGAACAGAGCCTTACTGCCCAACACTTTATGGCGACCACCAGAAATAGGATCATCGCTAGATGCAGCAAAAGACAATAACATATCCCACAACTGAGTTTCACCGCTGACATGACGGCCACGCTCTATCATAAAGGCGGCGCTGCGATAATGTAGAAAAGCCATATCCGTAGGGCGAGTGACCATGCCTAAGGCAGCATTGCCTTCGTGCCCCGAGCTACCAATAGTATAAAAACCTTGATTACGAGCGCGCATGCGTCGGGATTCTAAATCTAAAAGGCGGCTCTTTAATTGAGATTCAAACATGCCCAAAAAGTCTGCGTCAGATAGGCCAAGAGCTTTATGATCCCACCCCTCACCTATATCTTCAAAGTCTTGTTGTAACACCCTGTCTAGAAACTGCCTTTCTAAGGCTATCGCTCTGTCTTCCATTGCCTTCACCGTCAGTGCAAAGTCATCTTCACACTGCTTTGTTGAATCTAATCTTATGACTCAATTCGTTTTACTCAATCAGCACAAATCCTTACAGGCTAGGCTGCAATACATTGAATAAGCCACTTAGGCTATACCTTTAAATGACTTACGGAATAGAGTGGATGTTAATGTTAGCCAAAGGCTTGAAGCCCCGTTTGGGCTCGTCCCAAAATCAGCGCGTGGATATCATGAGTGCCTTCATAGGTGTTAACCGCTTCAAGATTCATTACATGGCGGATAACATGAAATTCATCACTAATGCCATTACCGCCGTGCATGTCACGAGCCATTCGGGCAATATCGAGTGCTTTTCCACAGGAATTACGCTTGATCATCGAAATTGCTTCAACAGGTAAGGCATTATTGTCCATCAGCCGGCCCGCTTGTAAGCAAGCAAATAACCCCATGGTGATGTCAGTTTGCATGTCGGCCAGTTTCTTTTGAATAAGCTGAGTCGCAGCTAATGGACGATTAAATTGAATTCTGTCTAAGCTATATTGACGCGCGGCATGCCAGCAAAACTCTGCGGCGCCCAGTGCGCCCCAGGCTATGCCATAGCGAGCTTTATTTAAACAACCAAACGGGCCTTTTAAACCAGACACATTTGGCAATAAAGCATCTTCCCCAATCTCGACATTATCCATCACAATCTCACCAGTGATAGACGCGCGTAGGGAGAACTTACCTTCAATTTTAGGTGCGTTCAGGCCCTTCATGCCTTTTTCTAACACAAAGCCGCGGATTTCACCGTCAAGCTTGGCCCAAACAACAAACACATCGGCAATAGGCGAGTTGGTGATCCACATTTTAGCGCCAATAAGGCGATAGCCACCTGCTATACGAGTCGCGCGGGTTTTCATGCCACCTGGATCAGAGCCCACATCAGGTTCAGTTAAACCAAAGCAGCCCACCCATTCTCCGCTAGCGAGCTTAGGTAAATATTTCATCCGCTGAGCTTCGCTGCCATATTCATAAATAGGATGCATTACAAGTGATGACTGCACACTCATAGCCGAGCGATAACCGCTGTCAACGCGTTCTATTTCTCGGGCAACTAAACCATAACTCACATAATTGACACCCGAGCCGCCGTATTGCTCTGGCAAGGTAGCACCGAGTAAACCTAGGCCACCAAGCTCGGTCATTATGTCACGATCAAAATATTCATTACGGTTAGCCATTAACACTCGACTCATCAAACTCTCTTGAGCATAGTCATGCACCATGTCACGGATCATTCGCTCTTCTTCAGTTAATAGGCTGTCGAATTGTAATGGGTCTTGCCAATCAAATTTCACGCGTGACATGAGCTTTCCTTTTTATCAAAAGTTAAATTCGAAATAATGCAGTTTTCTCTATTAATTATTTCGTAAATAAAACCAAGAACTATTGTCTATTTTTATAACGTTTCGAGTTAAACAGTCCCTTGTATTACTGCATCAATGGGCTGGCATTAACATCAAACTCAAAACCATCAATTTGAGCCTCGCTGATTAAGTGTCTTATGTACTGAGCTATCGCTTTGCGCTTTACTTTTTCATTTAAATAAGTGGTGATGCGCTGCTCAACAAACTCGAAGGGCAATTGATTTCCGGCTACTTTCATTTCAACAAATACCACATGAAAACCATATCGAGATTCAACAGCATGGCTTATTAGTCCTTCATTAGCGGCAAACACCTGGCGCTCAAACTCAGCAACTGTTTGCCCTTTACTTAATTGGCCTAATGCGCCGCCTTGCTTAGCTGAGTCACACTTGGAATGTGCTAATGCTAATGCACTAAAGCTTTCACCCTGCTGTAATTGATTAATAATGGCATCAGCGAGTGCTTTTGCATCTAACCTTGCTGTGACATTATCTGAAGGCGCGGGCAATAAAATATGTTTTGCCGCGATTAAAGGTGAGGTCGTAAACTTGGCTAAATTAGCCTGGTAGTATTGTAAGCATTCTTCTGATGTTGCCTTTGGCAACTGAATATCTTGATTAATAAGTTGTTCTAAAATGGCATCCTGATATATTTTTTCATCTTGAAATGCGGTCACATCCAACTGCTTTGTCAGCTCTAATGCTTCTGCACGTTGTAATAATAGTTTTCCAATAATTAAGCTTTGTGCTGCCCCGACCATAGCAGTTCGGTGATCGTCTGCGGGGTGATACTGCATCTCGTTCAACACGGCTTGTTCAGAGATAGACTCTAGATTAACGCTTATCATAAGGTATCCTCATTTTGATAATTGCCCTGAGGTTGCCTCAGGGCAATATATATCATTAACGTTTTACACGAACGACTTGATAGTTTCGGGTTAAATATTGCACTGGCACACTCGCGATATGCACTAAGCGGCTAAATGGGAATAACACAAACAAACTCATGCCTAAAAACACATGTAATTTAAAGATAATATTCACATTTGAGATAGCATCGGTTGCTTCAACAACGTCAAATGTCACCACATTCTGAGCCCAACTCATTAGCAATAACATTTCTGAACCGTCGAGGTGCCCCAATGAAACGATGATTGAAATTAGTCCCAATACAAGCTGTACATAAAGCACCATCAAAATAATGATATCCATGTTACTACTTGTCGCTCTAACTCTTGGGTTATACAAGCGGCGTTTAATTAGAATCGTTAGTCCATACAAGCAAATTAAGCCAAATAATCCACCTGCACCCATAGCGATTAACTGTTTATCGCTCGCTTCAATTCCAAACAGATGCCACACTTCAGCTGGCGTAAGTAAGCCGACAAAGTGACCAAGTAAAATCGCGATCACCCCAATGTGAAAAGCACGACTTCCTCTTTTTAACTCCTTGCCCTCAAGTAACTGGCTAGAACCTGTTTTCCACGTATATTGTTCTCTGTCGTAACGCACGATAGAGCCAACGATAAAAATAGCGATGGCAATATAAGGGTAAATGCCAAAAAAAAGTGTGTTTAAATAACTCATGGTTTACTCCTAACTGGCACGTTTATCAAAACCAGTCCAGGTGACTGGCACAAACTGATCTTTGCGTTGGCTTTCACTTGGACGATTAACAGAGCTTGGGCAGTTTTCTGCATCAGGGGCACCAAAAGTCACCGCTTCTTCTTCCCATTCTTTATCAATAGCCTGCTTAGTATCATCACGTTTTTCAGTTACGAGTTGCGCCCGTATTGGCGTTAAGTCGACCTGGTTTTGCGCTACATGAAGCAAGGCATCAAGCAAGACCGCATAATCACTTTGTCGCTTTTCTAAGCGACAAAATAATAGTGCGATAATGTGCTCAACTTCTTGTAAGCCAGCCCTTGCATTGTCATCGCCTTGGCTTGATAGAAATTCTAGAAATAAAGGAATATAATCAGGTAGTTCCTTCTTGTCGAGTTCCAATCCGGCTTGTTTATATTGACCCACTAAATCAACCATTGCCTGGCCACGATCACGGCTTTCACCATGAATGTGCTCAAATAACCACAAACCAAGTGCACGGCCACGCTCAAACAAACCGTCATACTCTGCCTGCCAGTCCATTAAATCGCCGGCAAAGCGCTGCTCGATAAACCCAATCACAGCGGCTTGATGTTGCTTATTTAGTGGACTTTGTTGTACCACTTCGATTAGCTCATCGCGTGCAGGGATCATTTCCTGTTTGGGGTAATCCAATAGATGAGATATCACACTCAATACTTGCATGTTCTACTCCTTACTTAATTTCTACTGGAATAATTTGGCGAACAGTTTGTTTTTTATTACCAAACAAATTCACGCTATTACCACCATCACTGCAACCATTACCAAAACTAAAGCCACAGCCGTTCTTCATATCGTAGGCATTAGCGGCGTATGCTTTATGACTTGTTGGGATAACGAAACGATCTTCGTAATTAGCAATAGCCATATATCGGTACATTTCTTCAACTTGGTTTACAGTTAACCCCACTTGCTTAAGCACGGCTAAATCCTCTACCCCTTCAACTTGTTGAGCACGTTTAAAGGCACGCATCGCAATCATTCGCTCTAGAGCATTAATGACCGGGCGTTCGTCGCCCGCAGTGAGTAAGTTCGCTAAATAGCGCATTGGAATTCGCTGAGATTTTAAGTCAGGTATCACACCATTCATGCCTATGTGACCCGCTTTAACCGCACTTTGAATCGGCGATAAAGGCGGGACATACCACACCATAGGTAAGGTGCGATATTCAGGGTGTAATGGCAGTGCCACTTTCCATTCAACAGCCATCTTGTACACTGGCGATTGACGTGCTGACTCTAACCAATGCTCAGGTATACCTTCGGCTTTGGCTGCGGCAATCACTTCAGGATCGCTTGGGTCAAGGAACAAACTTAATTGAGCTGGATATAAATCGTGCTCATTAGGTACGCTTGCCACTTCTTCCACTCTGTCCGCATCATATAAAAGCACGCCTAAGTAACGAATACGGCCTACACAGGTTTCTGCACATACGGTAGGTTGTCCGGCTTCAATGCGTGGGAAACAGAAAATACATTTCTCTGATTTACCTGATTTCCAGTTGTAGTAAATCTTTTTGTATGGACAACCTGACACGCACATGCGCCAGCCACGACACTTGTCTTGGTCAATCAATACAATACCGTCTTCTTCACGCTTATAGATAGCACCCGATGGACAACTCGCCACACAAGTCGGGTTAATGCAGTGCTCACAAAGGCGTGGCAAATACATCATGAAGGTTTTTTCAAACTGACCGTACATGTCTTTTTGAACGACTTCGTCAAAGTTTTTATCTTTTTTGCGCTCAGAGAACTCGGTGCCAAGAATTTCTTCCCAGTTAGGACCCCAGTTAATTTTCTCCATGCGTTGACCGGTAATCAACGACCGTGGACGTGCCACTGGCTGATGCTTACTTTCAGGCGCATTGTGCAAATGCTGATAATCAAAATCGAATGGCTCGTAATAATCATCAATTTCAGGCAAATCAGGGTTAGCAAAAATATTGGCTAACAACCTGCGACGATTGCCCTGACGAGGCTCTAACGAACCATTTTTATTACGTTTCCAACCACCATTGTATTTATCTTGGTTTTCCCATTCTTTGGGATAGCCAATACCGGGTTTGGTTTCAACGTTATTGAACCAAGCGTATTCAACACCTTCGCGACTGGTCCAAACGTTCTTACAAGTAATAGAGCAAGTGTGGCAGCCGATACATTTATCTAGGTTTAACACCATGCCAATTTGTGCACGTACTTTCATAATTTTATCCTCGACCTACTCTTCGTCTAACCAGTCAACATTGTCCATTTTACGAACAATAACGAATTCATCTCGGTTACAACCCACAGTACCGTAATAGTTAAAACCGTATGACTGCTGTGCATAACCGCCAATCATATGAGTGGGTTTCATCACTGCACGGGTTACTGAGTTATGGATACCACCACGGGTACCTGTAGTTTCAGCACCGGGCGTGTTAACGATTCGCTCTTGAGCGTGATACATCATGCTCATCCCTTGTGGTACACGTTGCGACACAACCGCACGACAGGCTATGGCACCGTTGACGTTAAAGACTTCAATCCAGTCGTTATCTTTAATGCCGGCATCTTTGGCGTCGATTTCACTTAGCCACACAATTGGGCCACCACGGCTTAAGGTAAGCATGAGTAAGTTGTCAGAATAGGTTGAGTGAATACCCCACTTTTGGTGTGGCGTGATCCAGTTCAATACAATTTCTTTATTACCATTTGGTTTTTTACCCAACATTGGTTGAGTGGTTTTTAAGTTAACCGGTGGTTTGTAACTCACTAAGGTTTCACCAAAATCACGCATCCATTGGTGATCTTGATAGAACTGTTGACGACCGGTTACTGTGCGCCAAGGAATATACTCGTGCACGTTGGTATAACCTGCGCTGTAAGAAACATGCTCATCTTCAAGGCCCGACCAGGTTGGTGAACTAATAATTTTACGTGGCTGTGCTTGAATATCGCGGAAGCGGATTTTCTCCTCTTCCTTCGGCTTAGCTAAATGACTGTGGTCAAGACCGGTAAACTCACTTAACGCCGCCCAGGCTTTAACAGCAACTTGGCCGTTAGTTTCTGGCGCTAGACTTAAAATAACTTCCGCAGCATCAATAGCTGATTCAATTTTTGGTCTGCCTTTTTGTGGGCCTTCAGTGGTGTGCAGATAATTTAGCTCACCTAAGAACGCCACTTCTTTTTCAGTATTCCAGTTAATGCCTTTACCACCATTACCCTCTTTTTCCAATAACGGCCCAAGCGAAGTAAAGCGGTTGTAAGTATTAGGATAATCACGTTCGACTACCACAAAGTTCGGCGCAGTTTTACCAGGAATAAGGTCGCACTCGCCTTTCCACCACATCTTAACCCCATCAGGCTGGGCTAATTCAGATGGCGTATCATGCATTAACGGCACAGAAACAAGATCTTGCTCGACACCTAAATGTCCAACACACAGGGTAGAGAATGTGTTGGCAATACCTTTAAAGATGTCCCAATCAGAGCGAGATTCCCAAACAGGGTCAACTGCTTTAGATAAAGGATGAATAAAGGGATGCATGTCTGAGGTATTCATATCATCTTTTTCATACCAAGTAGCGGTAGGTAAAACGATGTCAGAGTACAAACAGGTCGTTGACATACGAAAATCTAACGTTACCCACAAGTCAACTTTGCCTTCTGGCGCTTTGTCATGCCAGACGACATCTTCAGGCTTTTTATCACCGCTTTCGCCTAAGTCTTTACCCTGCAGGCCATGCTTAGTACCGAGGAAATGGCGCAACATGTACTCATGGCCCTTGCCTGATGAACCCAGCAAATTTGAACGCCAAATAAACATGTTATGCGGGAAGTTTTTAGGGTTATCAGGATCTAAACAAGCAAACTGCATGTCGCCCGACTTTAGCTGCTGTACGGTATAATCTTTTGGTGACATACCGGCTTTAACCGCTTCTTTACACAATTCTAATGGGTTGGTATTGAACTGTGGCGCAGATGGCAACCAGCCCATACGTTCTGCACGGGTGTTGTAATCAAGTACCGATGCAGTCCATTTACTTTTATCAGCCAATGGCGATAACACTTCAGTCATTTCAAGTTTTTCATAACGCCATTGATCAGAATGGTTATAGAAAAATGAGGTACCGTTCATTTGACGTGGTGGTTTTTGCCAATCTGAGCCAAAGGCTAATGGCAACCAACCACATTGTGGACGGAGTTTTTCTTGGCCAACATAATGCGCCCAACCACCACCTGATTGACCAACACAACCACACATCATTAACATGTTAATTAGGCCACGATAGTTCATGTCCATGTTGTACCAGTGGTTTAAGCCAGCGCCCACAATAACCATGCTACGACCATTAGTTTTATGGGCATTATCAGCAAACTCACGGGCAACTTGAATCACATGTTCTGCATCTACGCCGGTTATTTGTTGTTGCCAACCCGGTGTATAAGGCACGTTATCTTGATAAGACTTAGCGGTATTTTCATCACCAAGACCATTATCAACACCATAATGGGCAATCATTAAGTCAAATACGCTGGCAACCAAAATATTAGTGCCATCTTTGAGGGTAATGCTTTTAACCGGCACTTTACGTACCTGAATCTCATCGTGATCAGTGTGTTGGAAGTAACCTAACTCGTGAGCTTTACTGCCAAAATACGGGAATTGCACATCAACAACATTGTCGCCATGCTGCTTTAAACTTAACGCAAACTTATGTTGTTGACCTGTTTTGCCATCACGCTGTTCAATGTTCCATTTACCCTTTTCACCCCAACGATAACCAATAGACCCTGTAGGAGATATCAGTTCGCCCGTGTTTTCATCAAGTGCAATGGTTTTCCATTCTGGGTTATTGTCTTGGCCTAAATTGTCAGCCAAATCAGACGCCCGTAAGAATGCACCTTGTACTAAGCCAGTGTCATTAGTGTCTAATCTGACTAGCATTGGCATATCGGTGTAACTGCGCACGTACTCAGTGAAATATTCACTCGGCTTATCGATATGGAATTCTTTTAAAATGACATGACCAAAAGCCATCGCAAGTGCAGCATCGGTACCCTGTTTTGGTGCTAACCAGATATCAGATAATTTTGAACACTCAGAGTAATCTGAAGTAATAACTACCGTTTTAGTCCCTTTGTAACGTACTTCAGTAAAGAAGTGAGCATCGGGTGTACGGGTTTGAGGCACGTTAGAGCCCCAAGCAATAATGTAATTAGAGTTATACCAATCGGCAGATTCTGGTACGTCTGTTTGTTCACCCCATACTTGAGGCGATGACGGCGGTAAATCACAATACCAATCGTAGAAACTTAGACAGTTAGCACCAATAAGCGATAAATAACGCGAACCTGCGGCATAGCTCACCATACTCATGGCTGGAATGGGCGAGAATCCCATAATGCGGTCAGGGCCATACTCTTTGGCTGTATAAATGTTTGAGGCGGCGATAATTTCGTTTACTTCGTCCCATTCAGAACGAATAAAACCGCCTAAGCCACGCTTGGTTTTATAGCTTTTTGCTTTAACAGGGTCATTAACGATTGAAGCCCATGCATCAACTGGATCGCTAAATTGTGTTTTGGCTTCACGCCACAGTTTTAGTAAGGCTTGACGAACTTTAGGGTATTTTAAGCGGTTGGCACTATAAATGTACCAAGAGTAACTTGCACCACGGGGGCAGCCTCTGGGTTCATGATTAGGTAAGTCAGGACGAGTTCTAGGGTAATCTGTTTGTTGTGTTTCCCAAGTCACTAAGCCATCTTTAACATATATTTTCCAGCTACACGAGCCAGTACAGTTAACACCGTGGGTAGAACGCACAATTTTATCATGCTGCCAACGACGACGATATCCATCTTCCCACTCACGGCTTTCATCGGTAGTCACACCGTGCTCATTGGAAAACGATTGCTTATTAGTCTTAAAGAAGCGCATTTTATTTAAGAAATGGCTCATGTTTACATCTCCTCACCTGCTCGGTAGTCGGCCTGTTACTCTTTTTACTTATGCCAAAACAAGTTTGTATTATGCTCAGCGATAGACTGTAATATATGATTAGAAAGCAGACTTTAATTTGACTCAGATCACGTCGGAATCAGTCAAAAAGGTGATGCATAACATGGAAGTACCCTCTTGTGAGTAGTGATAGGTATAGCTCTTTTTGGCGGTAATACTGATGGATATAACCTATTATGGCTAAACAGAAACACTGTTCTTTAGTAATGAATTCTTTGTGGGTAATTAGATGAAAAAACGTTTTCTAGGCTCAGTGATGTTCTATATCACCATATCGTTAACAAGCATCATCGCTATTGCAATAATGACGATGTTTGCGTCTTACTGGATTACAGAACAAGCTGATATCGATGCTTACGCGATTAATATTAGCGGCTCACTGAGAATGCAAACCTATCAGATGGGTTTTTATGCTAACGCCGGCCTCGTCGATGACGTGAACCAAACGATCTTACTATTTGAAGAGAAATTAAACTCGCCTGTTTTCAATAAAATAAGACAATCCCCCGAGGTTATATCCGTACTACATGAATTAACGGTCTTTTGGTACCAAGAGGTTAAACCGAGTCTGATCCCTGGCAATCCTGAGCTTACACAACATCTTGCCACTCAAGTGTCTTTGGCTAATCAAATTGTGACTCTTCTACAACAACATGCAGAGCAAAGAATTGTATTATTGAGAACCATTCAGCTAGTGGCGGTATTTATTACTCTCATTTTAGGTACGCTAATTCTTTACTTTATGAAGTTATGGGTACAAATTCCTATGACACAACTAACTAATGCGGCACATGCCATAGGTAAAGGGGATTTTACTCAAAGAGTGCATGTAAAAGGTGACGATGAATTAGCACTGCTTGCCGCTACCCTTAATCATACTTGCGATGCTATTGCGACAATGTATGGTCAACTTGAAAAACGGGTAAAAGAACAAACCCTAGAGTTAAAAAGAAACAATAAAGCACTGCTATTTTTATTCACTACAGTCAGAACCATGTTAGAGAAACAAGAGCATAAAATTGATTATCAAAAACTACTAGATGAGCTATCAGAATTAATTAGCATTGATAATATTGAATTATGTTTAATGACGGCACAGGGAGACAATCCATATTTACAGGTACAGAACCATCAATTAACGAGCCACTTGTGTGCTACAAAAAATTGCAATAAATGCCATGGTGATGCTGTATTTATGAATATAGCTCAACCAAAAGATACCTTATACCCACTAGTTTATAATGACATTAATTATGGCGTTTTAGTGGTAACAAATGACTTAACCATGAACCAACATAGTTGGCAAAACCAGCTAATTCAATCTGTTGCTGATCAAGTGGCTTTATCTCTTAACTTAGCAGATCAACACAATAAAGAAAGACGAATCGCATTAATGCAAGAGCGTAACGTTATTGCAAGAGAGCTGCACGATTCTTTAGCTCAAGCGCTATCATATTTAAAAATTCAAGTTACCCGTATAGATTTCAGTCAAAAAAGACAGCAGTATGATCAACAGCAACCAATTATTGATGAGCTTAGGTTGGGGTTAGATGCCGCATATCGCCAATTAAGAGAGATACTAACAACGTTTAGGTTAAAGGTACTCGATGAAGGTTTACACCCCGCATTAAATAAAACGTTAGAGTTACTGACAGAACAAAGTGAAATGCAGTTCAATCTAGATTTTGCTATACAACAGGTACCCTTATCTCCTATAGAAGAAATTCATTTACTGCAGATTGCTCGTGAAGCTTGTCAGAACACCGTCCACCACAGTAAAGGATCTCATGTGTGGATAAGCGTCAACCAACTTGAAGACAATAAAGTCGTGTTAACTGTTGCAGATGATGGGATTGGAATTAATAAAACCGCGAAGCTAAATCATTATGGTATGGCTATAATGCAAGAGCGTACAAAGCAGTTAAAAGGTGAGTTAAATGTAAGGACTAGGTTAGGTGGTGGAACCGAAGTTGAACTGACTTTTACCCCGCAAAGCGCGACATCTTAAGCATTGAGACTAATGTGATTTATAGAATTAAAAGCTTTACGGTCTGATTTTTAACTCACACCTAAACTGAAGGTATCCTTTTTAAATGAATACCTGTCAGTGTTAGCACATCACAGATTTTCGCTATTTTTGCTGATGTAGCATCCATACTGCCGCTTCTACGCGAGAGCGCATACCCAACTTCTTTAATAAATGTTTTACATGCACTTTAACTGTCCCGTCTGTTATGTCGAGTTCTCGGGCAATCAATTTATTAGTCAATCCTTTTGCAATCTGTTTCAGTATTTCAAATTCTCGTGTCGTTAGTGATTTTAGCAATAACGCCTTCTGTGATGCGTCAGGTTTACGAATTGCTTTTGCCAAAATGGCCGCCAGTTTATCTGATATGACCATTTCCCCATTAACAGCTTGTTTGATTTTTTCTAAGATCAATACTGGGTCCATATCTTTCAATAAATAACCATCCGCGCCAAAACTGATTGCTTGGATAACATCTTCATCATTATCAGAAACAGTCAGCATAATAATACGTGAAGTAACGCCTTCTGCACGCATGATACGTAACGTTTCAAGCCCATCTAAACCATGCATATTTAAATCTAAAATAATTAAATCAGGATCAAGCTCCTTTGCGAGTTCAATGCCTATTATGCCGCTATCTGCTTCCCCAATAACATCTAAGCTATCTTCTAATGCAATCAGTTGAATTAAACCTTTGCGTAAAAGAGGGTGATCATCAATCAATAATATCGTAGCTGTATCGTTATTCATTTTGTAGCCCTTTGATGCTTATAAAACATAGCCCAAGCAATGGTAAGTAACATTGATGAAACAAAAGTTGATTTACATCATAACTAATGAAGAATATTAGATACAGAAACTTAATCACCAATACTTAACGCGCGCACTAAAACACAAACAAATACACATATAAAACATAACCATAAAATAAATTATACCTATTGATGGGTATTCATTTTTAACGTAATACAACTAAAACTTACCCATTAATGTGCATTGTTTCAATATCTAACTCTAACCATAGTTATGCAAGATTTCATACAATTGGATGATAATAATGGCAGATATAAACAAATGGGAACCAGAAAATGAGCAGTTCTGGGAAGCAACTGGTAAATCAATTGCTCGGCGAAATTTGTGGATTTCGATACCCAGCTTATTATGTGGTTTTGCCGTATGGTTATATTGGGGCATTTTAACTGTACAAATGATGAATGCTGGCTTCAACTTCACTTCTGATGAACTATTTACTCTAACCGCCATAGCAGGGTTATCAGGCGCGACCTTACGAATTCCAAGTAGTTTTTTTATACGTTTCTGTGGTGGTAGAAACACCATATTTTTTACTACATCTCTATTACTCATACCTGCATTTTTTACCGGGGTTGCCTTACAAAACCCTGATACACCATTGTGGCAATATCAACTCCTTGCTTTATTATCTGGTTTTGGAGGTGGCAATTTCGCTTCATCAATGTCTAACATCAGTTATTTCTACCCAAAAAGCCAACAAGGATTAGCTCTCGGATTAAATGCGGGACTTGGAAACTTTGGCGTAACAACAATGCAAATTTTAATACCGCTATTTATGACTTACGGTATTTTTGGTGCCTTTGGTGGCGATCCGGTGACGTTAATTAGTCCATCAGGAAGTTTAATCGGTAAAGTGCCTGCAGGTGCTGATACTTGGATTCAAAATGGTGGATACCTCTGGTTGCTCATATTGGTACCATTATTCTTTGCAACTTGGTTTGGTATGGATAATATTCGCACCAAAGAAGTATCCCCAGATGTAGGCTCTCCAATTGGTGCAATGACAATGATAACTATCATGTTAAGTATCGGTCTGGTTACTGCCTCGGCAGGTTTATGGCTCATACTACCTGCATCTGAAAATGGTTCTGGATGGGATGTCCCTAAAGAATTGGTATTGGTATTGGTTGTCGCTACTACAGTATTTTGTTTAAAAATGCTTCCTGGCTCAATTGGCGATAACTTATCAAAACAGTATCAAATTTTTAATAACAAACACACTTGGGTGATGAGTGTTATTTACACTATGACATTCGGTTCATTTATTGGTTTTTCTGCCGCATTTCCATTAGCCATTAAAGTTATTTTCGGCTTCCAGCATGTATTGATCGATGGTCAAATGACTCATGACATGGTTAACCCTAATGGTCCAAGTGCATTAATGTATGCATGGATAGCACCTTTTATTGGTGCATTAATTCGGCCTGTAGGAGGATGGATAGCAGACAAATTTGGTGGTGCTTTAGTTACTCAAGTGTGTTCTGCCATCATGGTAGTTTCAAGTCTAGGTGCGGCGTACTTTATGAAGCAAGCTTACACATCGGCCACTCCAGAAGAGTTCTTTGGACCCTTTTTTATTATTTTCTTAGTCCTATTTGCTGCTACAGGAATTGGCAATGGATCGACTTTCAGAACCATTGCCATGATATTTCCTAAGGAACAAGCCGGACCGGTTTTAGGCTGGACATCCGCAGTTGCCGCTTATGGTGCTTTTTATATTCCAATGGTTTTTGGACAACAAATAAAATCTGGTGCACCGGATCTAGCCTTGATTGGTTTTGCTGTATTTTATGCTGTTTGTCTGCTTGTTAATTGGTTGTTCTACCTTCGCAAAGACGGTGAGTTTTATAATCCATAAAATCTAGGTTTATCAGGCGTATGTAATGCATGAGCTTGATAATATTTATTAAACGATCATTTGAATATCGAGTAATACTATGAGCGCATTAAAAGAGTTAATCACTATGTCAGGCCATCAGAGTGAGCCTGTTAAGCTTTTATTTTTGTTTGCTAAAGCTGAATATGAAGCATCTGAAAAAGGCCAAAATAAAGGTCATATGACACCCGTTATGTGTGTAGATAAACATCCAAATGAGTTAACTAATTTCACAGAGTTATGTGGTGAAGCAGATAATATTAATCCAGAGTGGGAATTTATTTTCGCTACAAGTATGTTAGCTGATGTCCCCAAAGATGCGTTAGATGATGGTTTAAAACGCATGGCTCATGACATAGAAAATGGTGAAAACACAGCTATGTACGTCGTGTTAGATAGGCAAGAAAATGTTATTGAAATGATGCGTAGTTAACTCATTTTAGTATCAGGTACACGTTATACATTGACCTACGCTCGTTTCTTACCAATATGGAGTAAAAATATTGGTAAGAAGCGTCATCATGGAAAGTTGATGACTAATACAACCCCAAAAATTGAAAAACGGATCTATCATTTTCTTGATCCTAATTTGTCGCATCAGAATACGTCATTGTAACAAATAACTCTGCTAATTCCTCTTTCGTTAATGCTTCATCTATTATCGGAAAATAAAGACTCTCTTTCTTTATATAAATCTGCTGGAGTAAGCCCTCTAGCTCATCAAAAACAGATATTAACGTTTCAACACTCCCACTCATCGTTAATTTATTGGTAGCACTATGGGCTTGCATTGGTATTGTTAGCTGCAAGAAACCTTCGTTAATATACTTTATTAGTATTTTGATATGCTGCACCTCTAGATGTAATGAATAGGTTGGATAAGTTTCAAATAACGGACTTTCTTTATTTTCAAACAATGGTAGTAAAACTCTCTCCTCCCAGAGAATAAAAAAGACCAAATCATTATGAATAAAATCAAATACTTCCTGCGCCTTAGTCACATTTTTCGTTAACAGATTTTTTGCATAACTAAATAATAAACTTTGTTTGTCGTGAATAACGGAAAAATAATTTGTGATTAACCCATTCATTATAATGATTCCTTGGTTAATGCTTATAAACCTAATAATTTAGGTTGTATGGCTGAATAAATAGAGGACAACAACCAGTGTTATAAACCAAAAGCCACTAACTAACTTCCAGAAGAATAGACTATTAGACTGCTTCGCCTCAGGCTTTTTCTTTAAAAACAATGGGTTAGGTTGAGTTAAATCCTTCATGAATTCTGCAATCGTGTTATAGCGTTCATTCAAATCAAACTTAACCCCTTTCTCTAACGCTTTATCAAACCATATGGGGATAATCGGGTTTTGTTCGGTTGCCGAGATATAACGTAATCTATCGTAATCCCTCATAGTTCGGCAGTCTTCTATACGTTTACCATAGGGCAGTGAGTTAGTAAAAATCTCATAACACAGGGTGGCGAGACTATAGATATCGCCTTGCACTCCTGGACTTTTGCCTTGTAAGTAGTTGGGATCTGAATAACTTGCCGTACCTAACACTCCTTGATATTCAATAGGGCTATAAAGCTCAGCAAGACCGGCTACAAATACCGAACCAAAGTCGACAATTTTTATCTTGTCTTGGTCTAAAACCATAATATTTGCCGGCTTGATATCCTGATGAACTGCATCATGTTGATGAAATGCCTCAAGTGCTAATGCAATTTTTTTCACTAACTCAATCGATCTTTTAGGCGAAATTGGAAAATGCTGCTCAAGCCATTTATCTAAACTAATACCCGGTAACCATTCCATAAGATAATACAACCCAGTTCTTGGGCGATGATGTTGAATAATATTAACGACATACTCCGATTTTATTCGGTTACCTACCCACTGCTCTCGAATGAATCGGTCTATATAATGAATATCATCAATAAAATTTTTTGAAGGAACCTTCATCGCGAACTGTTCATGAGTATCTTCATCCTCTACTAAATATAAATGACTTCTGCTAGACGCAAAAACTTCACTCAACACTCGATAACCATCAAGTTTCATTCCCGTTTTTAACATCGGTGGAAAAGGTAAGCGATTAAGCTCATCGTTTAAATCATCTATATGCTGTTGTGGTAATGATTTGATATGCAATACTAAACAGCTCATGTTGTCGTCGCTATTACCTTTTTCTGCCGCGACAATTAGTTGCTTACAGATATGGCTCATCGGTAACGATTGGCTTAGTATTTGAGTCAGATCGCTTTCAGCAATAAAATCATGCACTCCATCGGAACAAAGAAGAAAACTGTCGTTCTGCTGTAAGCCGAAGCTACTGAAATCAATGTGCAGTTTGTTATCCATTCCAACGGCACGAGTCAAGAATGTTTTATCCTTCTCAATACTAGCGCTGTGATCCTGCGTTAACAGCGTAAGCTTTTTATCTCGAAGAAGATAAATTCTGCTATCACCTACATGAAAAAAGTATCCTTTATGTCCTTTTAGTACAAGGATACTAAGCGTTGTTAGATATCCTTTATGTTCATTTTTATACTGATGGCTTTTACGAAATAGGCGTAAATTAATAGCTGATAATACTTGCTCTCCGCTTTTACTCACTGACCAAGTATCTGGTGTTTGATAATACTCCACTAAAAATCGCTCTACCGCGATATGACTAGCGTCACGCCCAGCTTCTGCAGAGCTGACGCCATCAGCAACAATAAAAGCGTATCCTTTGACTCGCTGCAAATAGTTATCCTTGGGCAATAGCAGATCAGTGGCATCTTCGTTGATACCCTTCACTCCCGCATGAGATTCACATGCCACATCAATGTCAAAATCAGTAACAGCCATAAATAAACCTTTCTTGTAGATTTATAATGATATTAATAACCATAACTGACTTATCCCAGTATCGATATGATGTTTGAGCCGCTAACGTAAAATATAATTCGGAATAAACCTCAAAAAAATACCTAATTCAAAACATAACAAATCATTAATTTTAGCGATGATAAACAGTAGATTAAAAAATTAACTATTTAATAATAGGTAATGGTAATTTAACAAAATAGTCTTGATGGATATTAAAGAGTAGTGCGATCAAACAACTAATAACTTGGGTAGACTCAGAATATTAATTGCTGATATAGGAGAGAATATGACTGACCAACATCCTATGGCCTGGCGTGCTTTATTATTCGCTACGTTAGCTTTTTCAGCTAACTTTTCAGTATGGACTTTATATGCCGCCGTGGTTATTCCTTTTGCCGATCGACTGGGATTCTCACTGACTCAATTAGGTATTCTACTCGCATCTCCTATGCTGACAGGCGCATTAAGTCGTATTCCCGCGGGATTACTAGTAAGCAAGTTTAATGCTAAAAATTTATTTAGCTTACAAATGTTATTTTGTATACCTCCATTGGTATTACTTCCTTTGGCGACTGATTATAACAATCTATTATTAGTAGGATTATGGATAGGATTAAGTGGTAGCTCATTTACCTTTGGAATCAATTATATTAATGATTTTTTCCCTCGCAAAAATCAGGGCACAATTATGGGCATATTCGGCGTAGGTAATGCTGGCGCAGCGATTAATTTAGTACTTGCGCCTGTGGTTATTGAGCTGTGGGGATGGTCATATTTAGGCCCGACATACGCCGTTGGATTAGTCATTATTGCCTGCTTGTTCTTCTGGTTTGCGCCAAATCCTCCAAGGCAAACACAACCATTAATCGTCAATATTCATTCTAGAGCAGGTGCTGGTATTAGCAACATTATGAGTACTATGAAAAACCTGCACGTTTGGGCTTTAGGACTCTACTATTACTTTGTGTTCGGCTCGTTTTTGGCCTTATTAATGTGGCTACCTTATTACTACATGCACGCATATCAATTGAACATTAAGCAAGCAATGGCTTTTACTTTATTCTTTGTTGCGACATCGTCGGTTGTTAGAGCCCTAGGTGGTTGGTTTGCTGATAAGTACGGCGGACGAACGGTCAATTGGAGTGTATTTTGGGTTTGTTTAGTATGTTTATTCTTTTTAAGCTACCCACCTACAACTATGACAATACATGGTGTAAACCGAGACGTTCATTTAAATGTTTCAATCAATGTTTGGGTATTTACTGGTTTGCTATTCATTATTGGCGTAGCGCAAGGCTTTGGCCGAGCCAGTGTTTTTAAAGTGATCTACGAACAATACCCAAACAATATTGCTGTTATTGGTGGCTTTGTTGCAGCTATTGGTGCTTTAGGTGGTTGCACTTTACCGATATTGTTTGGTCTATCGGTCGATATTATTGGTATATACAGCGCTAGCTTTATGGTGCTGTATGGGGTTTTAGCCCTTTGTATGATAACGATGTATTTTGCTATTCAAGCAGAAGCGCATCAAAAAAGGATTACAGAGGCTACAAAATATAATTTTTTAGAGGACGATATTTTATGATGACAACGATTAACACTGATAAACCTTTAGTTTATTCCTGTTCTGGTTGCTCTAATGTAGCGCAGTTAGCCAACGATTTAGCAATAAAACTCAATAGTATGGGGATAGCTGAAATGTCATGTATTTCAGGCGTTGGTGGAAATATTCGGCCGCTGGTTAAGCTTGCTAAATCAGGCCGGCCTATCATTGCATTAGACGGTTGTCCGCTAAGTTGTGTTGCTGCATGCTTGGCTCAGCATGACGTAAAAGCAACGCATCACCTTGAGCTAACAAGAGCCATGAATCTACAAAAACGACCAAATGAGCGATGCACCAATATAGATTTAAATAAGGCATTAACAATGATAATTTCAACAATTAATACTTAAGTCATAGCGGTAAATAAACTTCTCATAAGGGCTTTGTCAAATTTGAATAATTGTCATCACAATCAAGAGCATCAAAGTATTCTTTAATGCTTTAGTAGCTTATTTCTTTTCCGTGCCATAACTAAAGTGTGAAGCTTAGCTCGCAATAAACAATATCATCTTGAATAAATGTTGAAGCGACTAAAAAACGTTGTCGATGCCCCCCGTATCCCTTTTAAGTTGTTTCCTGCAAAACAAACATAAATTAATACTCACTTTGGGGTGCAAGTGTTAATACCATTGCTTTCCAAGCACTGAGCAGAAAAGTAAATATGAGTAGTAGACTTTCAGGGATAAAAAACGCTTTTAGATTAAATGACCTAAATCAATTTTTTTGTTAACGATTTAGTCACAATCAGCTATCAAGGCACGATTGGAGTTTGAAATGACTACTGAAAAATTTAACCTGTTTACATTTAGAGATAAAATGAAAATATTGCATCTTAGTTGGATGGCATTTTTTATTACCTTTTTTGTCTGGTTTAACTTCGCACCAATGTTAATAGCAGTTAAAGAATCGTTAGGGCTAACAACAGATCAAATTAAAACATTATTAATTTTGAATGTGGCATTAACCATTCCAGCTCGAGTCATCATAGGGATGTTGACGGATAAATATGGTCCCAGAATTGTTTACTCAGCATTACTCATAGCATGTTCAATACCTTGCTTCATGTTTGCTTTAGCGAATAATTTTATCCAAGCAGCCAGTGCTCGATTTTTACTAGGGTTTATCGGCGCAGGGTTTGTGATCGGTATTCGAATGGTATCGGAATGGTTTCCGCACCATGAACTGGGGACAGCAGAAGGGATTTATGGTGGCTGGGGAAATTTTGGCTCAGCGGCGGCCGCATTTACTCTACCATCAATAGCATTGTTATTTGGTGGTGAAGAGGGGTGGCGCTACGCCATCGGAATAACAGGCATTATGAGCCTTTTTTTTGGTTTTATTTACTATTTCAACGTAACCAATACGCCTAAAGGATCCACCTACTTTCGCCCTAAAAACTCTGCGGCAATGGAGGTCACTTCAGTAGGTGATTTCTATCTATTACTGATAATGAAAATCCCTATGTATGCCGCGCTTTCACTATTGACCTGGAAACTATCTCCCTACGGCGTAAATATGCTGAGCGATTTAGCGACTTACTTTATTTACGCTGGCTTGATACTTCTTTATATATTCGAAACATATAAAGTCTGGAGCGTTAATAAACATGTTTTCAGTGAAGATATACCTGAAATACACAGATACAGTTTTAAACAGGTTGCAGTGCTTGATATTCTTTATTTCACCAACTTCGGGTCTGAACTTGCTGTTGTTTCTATGTTGCCACTGTTTTTTTCAGACACCTTTTCATTAGATCCTGTTATGGCTGGTATGGTGGCTGGTGCTTATGCATTTATGAACCTAATGTCACGCCCTGCAGGCGGATGGATTTCAGATAGGTTCGGTCGAAAATCAACATTACTGATACTGACCGCCGGTTTAGCTGTTGGCTACTTCCTAATGGGCCAAGTAAACAGTGAGTGGCCACTCTGGTTAGCGGTTGTTACTGCGATGGGTTGCTCTTTCTTTGTTCAATCTGGTGAAGGTGCTGTATTTGCTGTAGTGCCATTAATAAAAAGAAGGCTAACCGGTCAAATAGCAGGAATGACTGGCGCATATGGCAATGTCGGCGCAGTAACTTTTTTGACTATTTTATCATTCGTGGACTATAAAACATTTTTCTTGGTAATATCAGCAACCGCAATGGTTGGCTTTATTACTCTGTTCTTTATGCAAGAGCCACGAGGTCAAATCGCCGAAATTAAAGAAGATGGAACCGTTGAATTAATTGACGTATCAAATAAAAAGCTAGCGAATAAATTAGGCTAAAAATCAGAAAACTACAAGCACCTGTTAGAACAGGTGCTTGTAGTCATCCAACATACTCATCACCAACAGTCAGCATGCAATTATTGGAAAATTAGACATATTTGGTACAAGGTAGCTTTAAGATTATACTTGTGACTTAAGCTGATTTTTTTGGATACTATATCCCTTAATATAAATACCCATTAGATTCTAATTGCCGTTTAAGCTTTTGCTCCCACCACAGAATATCGGGTACTTCGGTCTTAGGGTCGATGGACTCAATCCAGCCAACTA
>Ga0208032_1000118_pt1 | contig 67707 bp, 95 predicted proteins | sample MalvirAntarct_66_FD_184254 | JGI IMG/M metagenome (GOLD analysis project Ga0208032, IMG submission 184254) | Marine viral communities from the Global Malaspina Expedition - Malaspina viral metaG Antarct_66 (SPAdes) (version 2) | ecosystem: Environmental > Aquatic > Marine > Oceanic | place: West... | reverse complement strand
CACTAAGACTTGAGCAAAGACGCATTGAGGCAGAAATAGCCCGTAACAACGCAAACAACCATCCATACCCACACGAGATAGACGACAGACTTTGACAACTAACCCTGCGGGGGTAAGACATGATCGAATTACTCTTTGCAGTCGTATTAAGCCAACAGCAAATTCAAGATCAATGCATTTATCAAGCGGGTGTCGCAAGCCGAGTACAGGAAGCCAGACATGAAGGCGATGACTGGGAAACCTTTCAAGCCAAAACACAGAAAATCTACAAAGACGATGAGGGCTACCACAACCTGTTAGGCATTGCCTATCTGGTCTACCACGAAGCATCTATTGAATTTAGTCCTGACCAGGTATTTGAACTGATATTTGATGCCTGTAATGCGGGACACAAGAAAACTCCGATAACAAAGCAAGAATTTAATTTATAAACGAGGCCAACCATGGCAGATGAAGATTTTAGCAAGCTAAACGGTCAGGTAGCGCAAGCTTTTGTGCCTGGCGGCAGTAATGCGGCAGCTTTAACTCATGACCTTTCAAATATTACTTTTTGGGCGCCTACCGCTGACTGTGTTTACGAGTACGATACCGGAAATTTTGATGCGCCGGTAGAGCTACTTCAGGGGACTGTGCGCGGCGTTCCTAGTGACGCGAAAACCTTAACGTTTACCGTTGCGACAAAAATCGAATACTCACGTAAGAATCAGGCTAACGGCTAATGCCAGCACCAGACCAAATCCCACAAGGAACCAGCTATTACTTTATAGCCGATGCTTGCGGTGTATTTGAAGATGCAATTTACACGTTTGAGGTAAAGCAGTTTCCTGGAAGCGATCCTGTTATTGAGAAAGAAGGCTCAGCCATCAACAGCAAAATTGAATTTATCCTGACACCAGAAGAAACAGCATCACTTGATGTTGGGCTTTGGTATCTCGTAAGAACAGCGACACTTCCAAACTGGACAGTCGATGCCGTTAAACGGGTGCAGATCACTAAAGGATGGGCGTAGTGGCCGTTAATAGTAACCCTATGCGTAAAAACAAGAAGGAATGGCATAGAGATAAAGTTGTTGAGTATGTGTTTCAGAAAGTTGCCACAACATCATTAGGTATTGAGTCCATCGTTAAAACAGCACCACATGAAATGCCAACACGTCAGACGATTATGGAGTGGATCGTTGAAGACAAGTCAATTGCCGACAAATACACGCGCGCGAAAGAGTTGCAAGCTGATTACATGGCTGAGGAAATCCTTGATATAGCCGATGAAGGCAAGAACGATTACATGACTGTTACGCGTGGCGATAACGATATGGAGGTTGTCGATCACGAACACATTCAGCGGTCAAAGCTTCGTATTGAGTCACGCAAATGGTTGATGTCAAAACTTAAGCCAAAAGCCTATGGCGATAAGGTGAGTTTAGACCACCAATCACCAGATGGAAGTATGACGCCTAAGGCCGGATTAGACGCATCAAAACTAAGCACTGAAACACTTCAAGAACTGATGAAGGCTTATGAACACACCAGTTCTGACGCAGGATGATTTATTAGCAATTGAAAGGGAGTTATGTTCACGCTCTCTTGCTGAGTTTGCTAAGCGTGCGTGGAAGGTATTAGAGCCTGTTGCAGAACTAAAGTGGGGTTGGGCTTTAGATGCTATCTGCTTGCACCTTGAAGCGGTCACAGATGGGCGCATTAACCGTCTACTGATGAATGTCCCGCCAGGCACAATGAAAAGCCTGCTTACTGGCGTTATCTGGCCAGCGTGGGAATGGGGGCCGAAAGGTTTACCTGAAATGCGTTTCATTGGTACGGCGCATGAAGAAACGCTTGCAATACGTGATAGCCGTAAATGTCGCGATCTCATCAAGTCAGATTGGTATCAAAGCCTTTGGACGATAGGTCTTGACCCATCACTTGATGGTAAGCGTGAGTTTGGCAATACCCGTAAAGGTGTAAGGCAAGCACGCTCATTCACATCAATGACTGGTGTGCGTGGTGACAGAGTAATACTCGATGACCCTATTAGCGCAGACAGTGCAAACAGTGATTTAAAGCTTGAAGCTGCACGCATAGCGTTTACCGAAACATTGCCGACTCGGATCAACTCCAGCAAGTCAGCAATTGTTGTAATCATGCAGCGGCTCAACGAGAAAGATACGTCAGGAGTCATTCTGGATATGGGTCTCAAGTATGAGCATCTGTTTATTCCGATGCGCTTTGACCCAACACGAATATGTAAAACCTCTATCGGGTGGAAAGACCCACGAACCGAAGAAGGCGAGCTGATGTTCCCTGAGCGGTTTGACGAGGAACAAGTTCAAGAGCTTGAAAAAACATTGGGCAGTTATGGTGCGGCTGGACAATTACAGCAGCAACCAGCACCACGCGGCGGCGGCATTATCAAAACGCAGTGGTATCAGTACTACCTTGAAGAGCCAGAGATTGAGTTTTGCGAGGTCTTTGCTGATACAGCAATGAAGACCAAGGAAGAAAACGATTTCAGCGTCCTTGAGCTTTGGGGTAGGACCATAAACGGCCAGGCTGTATTGCTAGACTTAAAGCGCGGCAAATGGGAAGCACCAGAGTTATTAGTTCAAACCCGTTCATTCTGGTTAAAGCACTTAGGCCGCAAGGTTGCACCGCGAGCACTTAACGTTGAAGACAAAGCAAGCGGCACAGGATTGATTCAAACGTTACGGCGTGAGGGCATTCCAGTCCTGCCAATACAGCGCAACGTAGACAAGATAACGCGCGGCTATGACGCAGCCCCATTCATTGAGTCAGGCAACGTTCTATTGCCGGAAGTGGCAGATTACCTATCCGATTTTCTAAGTGAGTCTGAGAGCTTCCCAAGTGGGGCGCATGACGATCAGCTTGATCCAATGTTTGATGCAATTCAGAAAGTGCAGACAGCAAGAGCCATAAAAATACGAAAACCAATCACCATCCCTAACCTGAAGAGATTTTAAGTGGAAGAAGAATTAGAAATGCTCGACCGCTTCAAGCGGGACATTGCTAAAGACGCTGATATTCTCTCAGAACAGCGGGACAAAGCAGATGAAGACATGCGCTTTATCTACGTTGACGGTGGGCAGTGGGAAAACTTTCTTGAGAAGGAGTTTCAAGGGCGTGCAAGGCTTCAATTTGATTACGCATCACAGGTAAAGAATAAGTTTGTCGGTGAATACAGTCTCAGTCGTTTGGGTGTTGAATACGATCCAGACGATGACGCAACAACCGATGATGATGCAGAGCTACTGTCTGGCATTTACCGCGCCGACTTTCGCGATAACTCAGGCCGTGAAGCTGTAGAGACGGCGATTGATGAGTGCGCGACTTGTGGTTTTGGCGCTTATGGCATGTTTACCGAGTACCGGGACGAGGAAGACCCTGAGAACGAGTTACAGAAGATTGTCTGGCGTCCAATTCATAACGCCTACAATTCCGTATTTTATGACCGCTCAGCAAGGCGTGCAGATAAGCAGGACGCACGATGGGTAACAGAGCTTACGCCATACACTATAGACGCGTTTGAGAGTGAGTTTCCGGATGTTGAGCCATCTTCAGCTTATACGCCACAAGACCGCAGCTATCTGAATGAGAACGGCTCAGCGAATGAAGTGTATGTTGCGACACGTTACGAGATAGTTAAAAAGAAAGAGCCTGTATATATCTACAACAACCTGGCATCTGGTCAGGTGGAAATGTACAGCAAAGACGATCACGAACTGATTAAGGATGAGCTAAAAAGCAGTCAAACGCATCGGTTTGTAAAAGAAAGAAAAATCATCAGCCGTAAGGTAATGATGTCGCGCTTTGTTGGTAACGAGTTTATTGAAGAGCCGCGCCAGATAGCGGGAACTAGATTACCGATTATCCCGATGTACGCCTATCGTGCATTTATTAACGGCGTTGAGTACTACTTCGGCTTGATTCGCCCCATTAAGGATCCTTGTCGGTCATTTAACGTGCAGATGAATCAGTTGGTCGAAAATGCTGCATCAGCTGGACAGGAAGTACCTATCTTTGGCCGTGAGCAGATAGAAGCTCAGGATGTTGCTCAGCTTTGGGCTGACAAGAACAATAAACCGTTTTTGTATGTTGACCCATTGACAGATGGTGATGGCAATATCGTTTCATCGGGTCCAATTGGCTACAACAAGCCACCAATGCTTGACCAAAGCACATCAGAATTGATTGAGATTATTCCTAACTTCCTGCGTGAAGTGACAGGTGGCGCACCACAGGACACGTTAGATCCAGATGCGTCCGGCAAGGCCATCAACGCAATGATCAAACAACGCAATCTGACCACGCAAAGCATACGGCACAACATTGAGAAATCATTCGTTGCTGCTGGTGACTTGTACCAATCTATTGCATCAGATATCTACAGCACCAAACAGATGGTTAGAACGCTTGGCAAGGATGGCTCAGAGGGTAAAGAAACCCTGTTTAAGGTCATTGCTGATCCAAAAACAGGCCGCTTGATTGAAGCGAACACATTACGTGGCAAACGTTTCCGGGCTCATGCTGATGTAGGTCCAGAATACGGCAGCATGAAAGAGCAAACAGTTGAAGACTTGAAAGGTATCTCAGAAACACTGAAGGGCACGGCGGCGGGCGAAAAATATCTGGACGTCATTATCTCCACCATGCTGGATAACGCAAGTGGTGTGGGTATGGGTCCACTAAAAGAGTTTAACCGCAAGCAAATGATGTTGCAGAGCTTGATTGAGCCGCAAACGGATGAAGAAAAAGAATGGCTCGCCCAGGCAACACAGCCACAAGAAGATCCGAATCAGAAATTAATGGAAGCTGCAGCCGCTCAGCAAATAGCAGAGGCTAAAAACCTTGATGCTAGCTCTATCGAGAAAATTGCCAGTGCTGAGAAGAAGGCAGCAGAAACACAAGAAATATTCGCGGACATACAAAACAGCCAGACTAAAACCAAGATGGAATATAGCAAAGGGCTGATGGAGATCCGCAATCAAGTTTTAGGCCAAGCGCGAGGTCTGAATTAAGTCACGGCGACTTTAAGCCGGGTGCATATTCGCACACACTCACACACCATTAGAGGTAAAAACATGGGCACAGAAGCGGAAAACCTAGACCAAAACACGCCTGAAGAAAATGAATTTGAGGAAGTGGAAACCGAAGAGATTGAGTCGGAAGAAGCTGACGAGAATGAAGCGGAAGGCGATGGTCAGGGTGAGGAAGATACGCAGCCTCAAGACAAGCAGCAACATAAAACAGATTGGATCCAAAAGCGAGTGGCAAGAGCTAATCGCAAAGTGGAAAAGGTATCTGAAGAAGCTGAAGCGGCTAAAACTGAACTGGAGCTCTTAAGGCAGAAGAACAAGCTTTTAGAGTTAGCGGTACAGCAACGCACGCAACAGCCCAAACCAGATGCAGCGCCAAACCCTGATGACTTTGATGGTGGGGAATACGATCCAGCGTTCAGAAAAGCGCATGAATCGTACCTCATTAAAAAAGCAGAAGAAGCGGCGCATCAGCGATACCAGGAAAGCCAGAACAACACCTTACAGCAGCAGCAAGAAGCGGCGAAACGTCAAGAGCTGGAGCAAAAGCAGCGGGGGCATTATGAGCGCGCCTTAACGCTTGAAGTGAAAGATTATGACGTGTCAGAAGATAAGGTGATGGAAATCCTGGGTGAAGACAATGTGAATCACATCATTGCTAATTTTGATGAAGACTCACATGCGCTGGTTTACCACCTCGGCAAGAACGAGAAGGAAGCCCGGCGACTCGCTGATTTAATTCAAACCAATCCTATTCGTGGTGCTGCTGAAATAGGTCGGCTCTCAGAATCATTGAAACTGAAGCCAAGCAAATCATTCAGCCCAAACCCGGTTGACCCGCTTGAAGGAGCGGAGCCGGGAGCAAATGCCACTGAAGCCAAGATTAGTGCAGCGTTTAAGCAGTATGAGAAAGGTGCTATCACGATGCAGCAATACCTTGACCGTAAGAAGCAGATTTTGGGCGCTTCTAAATAAGGGAAAGTCCCATGGCTAATAAGCTAAATAAAGATGAGGTCTCCCTCATCGAAGAAGTTGTGAAGCAGTTTGACAGTGACAATACCGTTGCTAAGCAAGCTGAGTTCTTCACGCAACCGGAAGGAAATATGCAGCGTCAAGGCGATACTGTCTGGCGTGATGTGCCTATGATTTCAACCACGGTATCTGGTTTGGATATTACCGGCAAAATTGGTGATATCGGTGAGTTCCAGGTGCCTGCAACCTTATCCAACATTGAGAACGTACCTTGGCAGCTGAATGCCTTGGAGCTTCGCGATCCATCTTATCGGGAACGTAAGGCTAAAAGTGGCGCGCAGGCGTTATCTGCATTTGTTAACCGCGCAATGGCTAACAAGGTCAACATTGAAGGCTCTTTGACTGTTGCTCAGTCAACAGTATTGGCTGGATATGATGATGTTTCTCTGGTTGAAGCATTGATGCTTGAAAATGATTTGTCCGATATGGAAAAAACCATGGTGCTTGCGCCACGGGATTACAACCGTATGTCGGGCGATCTGGCGAAACGCACGCTAATGAATCGCTCTGAAAAAGCATTAAGCGAGAGCGAGCTTGGACGTATTGCTGGCTTTAACACGTTCCGTAGCTCGTTTGCTCCAACTGTGGCTGCTGCTGCAGGTGGCGCGACTCTGGTTGGCGGTACTCAGCGTTACGTTCCGGTAGCAACATCGACCGCATCAACAGGCGAAGAATCAAAAGTGGATAACCGCTTCATGAATCTGACCGTAGATAATACGGCTGGTGTTGCGGCTGGTGATAAGTTCACTATCGCTGGTGTTAACGCTCTGTCACACATCAATAAAAACAATACGCAGCAATTGAAAACGTTCACCGTGAAAGAAGTTGTTAACGGAACTACGTTGAAGATTGCGCCCGCTATTGTGGTGAATGATGGAAACAGCAACCTTGAAGATGATTACGCAAACTGCTCGGCTCCTGCAGCAGATGGCGTGGCGCTGACTTGGTTGAACACAACAGCGGCTCAATCAAACATCTTCTTTACCAATGACTCTATTGAAGTGTTCGGCGGTAATCTGGTGTTTGATGCAGCGCCTAACGTAGCCGTTGAGCGTATGACAACTGAGTCAGGCATTGAAATTCTGTTTGCCCGCTCATCTGATGTGTTCACCGGCAAGACAACCTATCGTATGACCATCTTCTTCGGCGTGACTAATAAGCACCCTGAGAAAAACGGCATCTTGATCGGCGGTCAATCTTAATCACTTAACAAACCTCGACAATAGGGAGCTTCGGCTCCCTTTGTCGTTTTAAGGGGAATAGAAATGCCCGTATTAATTCTAGGCTACAAAGATGGTAAGCAGAAGTGGCATGAAGGAGCTTTGCCTAAAGGGTGGGATAAAAAACCAGATACCAAGGATGATGATTTAGAAGCAGAAGCAGAAGCAGAAGCCTTGCAGTCTGTTGATGAAATGGAATTGCCACAGTTACATCAGATTGCAAAAGATATGGGCCAAAAGATGGCGGCAAACATTGGCCTGGAAAAAGCCCGTGAAAAAGTCAAATCCATGCTTGAGGCTGAGTAATGAGTTCAGGAACTGAAATCATACAGACAGCGCTCCAAAGGATTGGAGTGCACTCTGTTGCTGCACCAGCGTCACCAGAAGCTATAGTGTCTGGTAAAGATATGCTGAACAGTATGCTGCAAATGTGGCAGTCAATAGGCGTTGAGTTAGGCGCTGTACCACTCAATGCGCCAGGTGATGAACTTGGAGAGCCCATGGATGCCAGAGCAGGTATCATCGACAACCTTGCCATATACATGGCACCAGAATTCTCAAACGGCAAGCAAATCGTTTCACCAGAGCTTAGTCGTAGTGCTCGTATTGGTTATGCATTTATTAAAAAGATGTATCAATCAATCGAGATCCCAAAAAAGAAAATGTCATCAACTATGCCGCTTGGTGCTGGTAGCACTCGGGGCAATCATGCAGCTGTGTTTATCAATGGCAGCAGAGAGATTGGTGATTAATGCGCATCCCATTTCCGGCAGGCTTTGAAGGTGTTGAGTACCTGCCAAAGACGCGCCGCGTATTGCAGAACTGTTTTAACAATGGTGATGGCAAGATAATTGGACGTCCTGGAATTGAGTTAATTGCTGAGACTAATGCGGTAGCACGCGGTAGCTTTGTATGGAATGGTGCGCTTTATCATGTGTTGAGTCAGGAGCTGGTCAAGATGACAAACCTTGTCACAGGCACGTATTCAGTCATTGGTACGATTGCGGGCCCTGAAGCGATTGAAACAGCGATAGGCTTTAATGAGGCGGTCATTGTTGTTAAAGGCGGCGCTATTTACACGCTTGATGCGAGTGACACGCTGACCGATATATCAGGTGAGGCCAATATTGAGCCATCGGTTGATGTCTGTCACATAAACGGCCGGTTTGTTTACATTCCTGCGGATGGTGATCCAGCTTATGTATCTGATGTAGGTAATGCAGCGAGCGTGCAGCCACCTAGCTTCTTTGATGCTGAGGAATTGCCCGACAAAAACAATGCCTGCTTTAACTTTAACAACACGCTGTTTATTTGTGGTACGGACTCAATCCAGCTGTTTCGTGATGCTGGAATATTGCCAAACCCTTTGCGAGTCGTGAATGGATCGCGAATACCAAATGGCTATATCGGCGGATTGCTGGAATATAACAGCACGTTTCTATTTATCGGCCGCGAGAAAGATCAAGACTTTGGCATCTATGCAATTGGTCAGGGGCAGGCTCCAAAGATATCAAACGAATCAATTGATTTAATCCTGTCCACGTATACACAGGCAGAGCTTGCCGAGGCGATATCAGGCCGGATTAAGTGGCGAGGCTATGACCTTGCTACATTCACATTACGCAGACATTCATTCGGCTTTTTCGGTGGCAACTGGTTCTTACTGGATACCGTCTTTGATGGCGTATCGCGTCCATGGGGCGCGGGCTATATCACGCAGTTTGATGGCGAGTATTACACCGCATTCAGCGACAAACTAGGTCGTATCGGCAAACTGAATACCGATTACGGCGAACGCATTACGCACATCATTGATTTAGCGATGGAGCAGGCAGATGGCGATTACTTTGCCTGCCAACAAATAGAACTTGGTATCTCGCAAGGCTATAACGCAGCCAATGGCTCGGTGGCTATCATGATGAGTCGCGATAACGTGACCTATGGCCCGCCTGTATACCGAAACCTTGGCAGTATTGGTCAGTACGCACAAAAGCTTATCTGGAACCCGCCTGGTGGTCTTGGTAGCTATCAAGGCTTTATGGGTGTGCGCATCTACTCCACAGAAGATATTGAGTTTTCACTTGATTACATGAGTGCGAGCCTGCGATGAAAATCATCACAAAGCCCGATCACGGCACAGCTATTATCAATGGTGGCATGGCGTCTCATAGCTTGCAGTCATTCTTTGATGATATCGAATCACAGTTAAATAACTTAGTGCTTGGCCAGTCTGTCCGGCTTCCTGTTTACACCGTAGCAACCTTACCGCCTGCAGCAAATAACTTGGGCGGGCAAATCTTTGTGAGTAATGAATCTGGCGGCGCTGTTCCTGCCTTTAGTGACGGAACCAACTGGCGAAGGGTAACAGATAGGGCTGTTGTTTCGTGATAACGAGGACGTTTGATTATCGACTGGTCAAGCGGTTGGTCAAATTCAACTTTGCCATATCGTCAGAGTGTTACTACCTCATACAGGATGATATGCAAGGACTATGGATATTGGAGCCTGTTGACGGAAAGCTGATGCTGCACTGCCAGATGGGTGTCAATGTCAGAGGCAAAAAGGCCGTTGACGCGGCAAAAGAAGTGTTTGAGTGGGTTTGGAACAATACTGATTACGAAACGATTTACGGTGAGACGCCAAGAGACAACAGGGCGGCTTGCATGATGGCGGCAAAGGCGGGAATGACATACACCCACCTTGCTGATGATGGTTATATTTGGCATGAGGTGCATAAACATGGGCGGCGGTAAAGGCGATAAAGCAGGAAAAAGGGCAGCCGAAGCACAGGTTCAGGCTAATGACGCATCAATCGCAGAAATGCGGCGGCAGTTTGACACGACACAGAAAAACATTGCGCCATTTCTGGAAGCTGGGCAAGGTGCTGTTCCTGGTGTTGAGGCCGGAGCCACAGTTGGCGGCATGGATGAAATGCTCGCTCAGATATTTAACAGCGACATATTCGGCTCACTGGTCGATGAGCGTCAGCGTGGTGTGCAGGGTCAACTAGCTGCAGGCGGATTGACGCGCTCAGGTACGGCTATGCAGGAAGCGGCAAGAGTGCCAACGGACTTAGGTTTAATGCTGGAGCAGATGCTCAATGGCCGTCAGACCAACTTAATGAACACCGGCCTTAATGCGGCAACGGGACTAGGTCAGATGGGGCAGCAAAACTCAGCCAATATCGGCAATATGATGAGCGCATCAGGTAACGCTGTTTCAAGCGGCATTATCACGGACCAGCAAGCCAAAGCCCAGGGCCAGCAAAATATGCTCAATACTGCAGCAACGATTGGTTCAATGTTTATGGGTTTCTCTGATCCGCGCCTGAAGGAGAATGTTGAACAGGTTTCATCCATCCATGACTTAAATGTGTATCAATGGGACTGGATGCCGGAAACCAAAGGCACGCTGGTCGAAGGCTGTTCAACTATCGGGTTTATGGCAGATGAGGTGCAGGATAAATACCCGCAGCATGTTGGCGAGTTTGGCGGCTTCATGATAATCGATTATCCGGCACTACTGGATGAGCTTGAATCAAAAACATTAGTGGAGGCCGCATAAATGGCAACGCTTGAAAACGTGAATGGCGCGTCATTAGTTCCAAGCTTTGATGGTGGGCTTGGTATGCTCTCTCAGGCCTTTGGCGGCATGATGGACCGCAAGCGCGCAGAAGAAGCGAAGGCGGCACAGCAGCAGCAAATAGCTCAGATTCTTGGTGTAGGTCAGCAGGGCGGTCAGGGAGGTATGCCGGGCGCAACCCCAGGCATCAACGGCAATCCTCAAATGGGCCAAGAGCAGTTGATGCGTATAGCTCAAATAAATCCGGAGCTTGCCAAGACACTGCAAGGTGTTATGGAGCGCGGCGATAAGCTGGAGCAGGAGCAGGCCAAAACTGAGGTCGATAGACGCATGAGAGAATCAGCGTTTATCAGTAAGCAAAAGTCACACCCTGAAAAAATCAACGCTATTACTGAGCTAGCTAATCAAGCCATCATGGATGGCGAAGACCCAACCCCTTATATTGAGCTTGCCAACCTACCAGAAGAGCAGCTTGATTTGCGACTGCAGGGCATGCAGGTGATGGGAGCTGATGCTAAAGCATTATTCCCTGAAGCACCAAAACCAACCGCCTTAGAGCAGCAGTTGCAAGCAGCAGGGCTGAAGCCTGGTACGCCCGAATATCAAGAAGCTATTCGCAATAATGTTAATGGCGTTTTATCACCTGAGGCATTGGCGCAGAAACAGCAAATAGCGTCAGCCGGTAAATCTTCAACTAGTGTCAATATGAATGTTAATAGTGGCGGCGAAGATAAGGAGCGCGAGGAAATAGCCAAAATTGATGCCAAGCAATATGGTCAGGTTCTTGAAAAGGCTAGCAACTCACAGGAGACACTGGACAACCTTTCACAGCTTGAATTGATTGATGTTCAGACTGGCGCGATTGAGCCTGCAAAAGTGGCAATGGCGGCAATAGTTGAAGGGTTTGGTGTGGATGCTAGTGGAATTGCTAATGTATCGAACGCTCAGGCGTATAACGCAGTGGCAAATACATTGGTTAATAAAGTTTTAAACGCTGCAAAAGGCCCGCAAACTGAGCAAGATGCGGCTCGCGCTAGACAAACCATTGCTAATCTTGGTGATACACCAGAGGGCGGCAAATTCAAGATCAACGCAATGAAAGCCCTTGCCATGCGTGACATTGAAATGGCTGATTTCATTCAGAGCAAAATGGATGCTCAACGTGAAAATGATGAGATTGTAAGCTTTAGTAAAGCCCGCACTGAATGGAATAACTTTAAGCGTGAAACGCCATTGCTATCAAGTGCCGTTAAAAACCCAGCTACAGGATTGCCGGTGTTCTTTTATGAGTTTAAAGAAAACGCTGAACGTAAGCGGCCCGGTATAACCGAGCAGGAAGTGATTGATGCGTGGAGAAAGATAAATGAGTGAATATGATGACTTGCTTGAGGGTTACGAGGTAAAAGGCAAAGTCATTCCTGAGCCTGTCGAAAAGAGCAAGGAGGCTGACCTTTTTAGCGGTTATGAAGTTAAGGGAAAGTTAATACCTGACCCAAATCAAACTCCTGTAAAAGCACAGCCTGGATGGGGCGAATTTTTCACCGGCTCAGCCAGAAAACAAAACAACCCTGAATTAGCTGAACTACCTGAATTTGGCACAACTAAAGAAGGTGACACACCACGTATAGCGGCAGGCTTTTTGTCTACGTTTGACCCTAAAGCGCAGATGGATATGATCAAGCAGGCGGTGCCAGAGGCGCGCTTTGAACAAACAGATGATGGAACGGTAATTATTGAAGTGCCAACTGACTCAGGAGAAATGCGCCGCTCAGTATTAAATCGTCCAGGATTCTCTCCACAAGACGCTATGACAGCAACAGCCCAAGTATTGGCATTTATCCCTGCAGCAAAACTTGCCAGCCTTGGTAAAACGCTCATGGCTAAAATAGGCATGGGTGCGGCTGGCGCGGGTGCAACAGAACAGCTATTGCAGGAAGGTGGTATTGCATTGGGTCGAGAAGAGCGCGATCCGGTTTCAACTGGCGTGGCTATGATGGCAGGCGGCGCAGCAGAGGCCATTGCTCCAGCCATTCAAGGTTTCAGGGCATCACGTAACGCTAAACAATTTGGCGCGATGACAGATGATATTGCTCAAGTTTCAGATAATGTTGCTGTGGCGAAAGAAGCCAGTGAGCAAACCGGCGTGCCATTATTTCAAGCACAAAAAACCGGCGTGCCAGCAACACTGGAAAAGCAATCATTTGTCGCTCAATTGCCAGCAGGAACCAAATCAGCTGTAAAAGCCTTAAGAGGTCAAAATAAAGCGGCAGGCGATGCAGTTGAGAACTTCCTTAATACCATTGCCCCGCCTGAATCTGTGGTGACAGCCCAAAGTCGTACACGCTCAGCAGCGCAGGCAGCGATTGATAACGCAAAACGGATAAGAGCAGAAAAAACATCACCGCTTTATAAGTCAGCATTTGAGAAGTCAGCTGATGTGAATATAGCGCCTATCAAAGATTACATAAAATCATCATTAGATGACTTGCCAGAATCGGGCGAGGTGTCAAAAACACTGAAAAAAGTTAATGCATTAATGACCGGCAAAGCGAAAGAAGTGGATGGTAAAACCGTTATCGAAAAGCCCACCTTAAAACTGCTTCACAATGCCAAGCTTGAATTAGACCAAATGCTCAGCAAACAAGGCGAAAACGCGTTAGGCAATACCACTAAACGACAAGTAACCGAAATCAAAGACTTACTCCTGCAACAAATGGATGAAGCAAGCCCAGACTACCGGGCAGCCAGAGAATTGTTTGCAGCCGAATCTCCGCCTGTTTCGGCTCTTCAAGACTCAATCGTTGGCAAGATAGCGGATTTGGACGATACACAGCTGAAAAGCGTCACCAGTAAGATATTTGACCCTGCCCAGACTAATCCGCAAGTTGTTTTGAAAGCGAGAGAGGCCATCACCAATACGGATCCCGATGCCTGGAATGAAATTGTGCGTACGGAATTGGAACGCCGGTTAGGTTCAATCAAAGCGACTACCGAATCAGGAACCGTCGAAAACCTGCCAGGACAGCTTTACCGGGCGCTATTCCCTAACGCTAAAAGTGAAACAGTGTTGATGAATGCGCTCACAGCTGAGCAGCGTAAAAACATGCAGTACTTAAAGACCGCATTAGGTCGTGCCAGATTAGGCCGTCCAGGTGGATCACAAACGGCAGCGCGCGAAGAAATTAAGAGTGAATTAAAAGGTGGGCTGGTTCAAGGATTCCGTGATTGGCTTCGCAACCCTATATCTGGAGCTGTTGATAAAGGTGTCAGCATGATAACCATGGCAGGTGAGGATGCGTCATTTAATAGTCGCGTTTCTGTCTTAGCAAAAGCACTTTATGATCCAAAATGGCAGCCAGAAATGCGAGCATTGAGACAGCTAAAGTCAGATACCCCTGCAGCAGCCAGAGCGTTTACGCAGTTGTTAAATGATATCGAGCAAGATGAGTTTAACGATAGTATTCAACAACAGAGCCAAGAACAACAATGACCAAGACAACAGCCATTACTTCCGGAAAGAAATAGCAGAGCGCGATAAAGGCCAGAAACTCCATTAATTACACCGAGTATAAACCTGATTACCAACCGTGGTTGATGTGCAGTTTAAGGAAGGGTAGTTAGGAACTGGTTGAGAAGGCGGCAACTGAGGATGTTGCGGCGCAGGAACTTCAATTGTGTTGCCAAGATTTTGAATCAACGCCGCTTTACGAAGACGCTCAGCAGTATCTTTTTCATCCAGTGCCATCATGCACTGGCCATATTCAGCAGTTCCTTTAACAAAACCATAATCATCGCATTGCGTGTGATGGTTAGCTGTGCGCACAGCTTGAGACTGACAACCAGCCAAGAGAGCAACAGAAAGAATGATAAGTAAACGCATTACCCGAATATATCACAATTACCAATTAGGGCAATAACATGGCATCAATGATAAGCGAGCATGAGTCGTTTCAGGGCACGGACGGAAAGCCTATTGTTAATGGGTATATCTATGTTGGTGCGGCGGGGCAAGATCCAAAGCTTAACCCGATAGTGATTTATTCGGATCGCGAATTGACTGTGCCAATTGCCAATCCACAACGTACCGATAGCTATGGTCGCGCTCAAAACAAGATATGGGTTCCCGCTAGATACTCTCTAAAAGTTGAAGACAGTAACGGCGCTCAAAAGCTGCAGGACTTGCAGCGTGGAGAGCTTGCAGATTCGCCCACTATTAACTTAATCAATGTTCAGGGTATTAACGATGTCACGGCTGAGGCTGTGCCACCTGTTAGCGCCTATGTGGATAAAGCGGTTTATGTTTTAACGGTTGTGAGCACAAACACCGGGGCGGTGACGCTGGATTTTGGTGCCGGTCCAGCGCCAGTTGAAAAGAATAATGGAGACGCTTTGGTTACTGGTGACTGGCCAGCGGGAAGTATTCAGCGGGTTACTTATAACGCCTTTAGTAGCAGATTTGACACACTGACATTCAGCACTGTTGAAATCAACAATGAAATAACACAGATAAAGGCAGACTTGCTTAAAACGCTACCTATAGGATGGCCATTTCCAATATTTTCACATATTACTGGTGTTACAGTTCCATCAAATGCTGGCGATGAAAAATATATCCTTTTAACAGCGGGAGAGTCCGGCGTTGGTGAATATAACGAGGGACTATTAACCAGTGAGTCCGTAAGTGGTACATCGCCTAATATCGCTGCCACAGCTGTCATATCCCACGCTGAAAGCCCTATGGATGGGCAAACAGTTCCATTAATTAATACATCGCGCCCATTCATTCGACCAGGGTCGTCAGGTGCAGAACAATCAAGCCAAAATCTATCTCACACCCACACCTATCCATTTCGACAGACTGTATTGGAGGCTGCAACCATTTATCCCGGATCTGGCTCAGGAGCGGCTAACACCGGCACGACAGCTTCTAGTGGCGGCGATGAGTCACGCCCTAGAAACATAGGTGCAACCTATTATATGAGAATAGCATGAGTTTACTAAAGAGTCATACCAAAGAAGATGAGAAAAACCTTTACAAGTTTGTCACTGAGTATTACCGGTTAATTGATGGCAGATTGGTGTGGTCTAAGTCTAGGGGTAGAGCGAAAGTAGGTAGTGATGTCGGATCTATAAGGCCTGACGGCTATGCCCATACCGTTATATTTGGACGATACTATTTTATGCATCATTTGGTTTGGCTGTTTTTTAACAAGGTCTTACCCACAAAACATATAGACCACATTGATGGGAACCCTTTGAATAATTCAATTGAAAACCTAAGACTGGCGGACCAGTGGGAAAATAGAGCAAACGCTAAACCTCCAAAGATAAGGGCCATTCCAATGGGTGTGCATAAAACGCAGTCAGGAAAATACATGGCGATATATAGAAATAAGCACAGAGGGACGTTTGACAAGATCGAGGATGCTCATTCGGCATACATTGATGCCAAAAAAACAGCTATCTGTGGACATATTTTTGAAGAGAGGACCGCATAATGCCTTACATGAAAAATGACACGATAAGCCAGTCAATGATTGATGGTGGTATTGAAATAAGCGATGCTCAATATCAGTCTCTGCTTGCGGCTAAATTGGACGGTAAACCCGTTACAGTGCGCAATGGCGAACCCTTTATTCATAGCGGTGAAAAACGAACTGTTTACCGACTGTTTGAAAATATTGTCGAATCACAAGAAATATTGACCGAGGATGAGACTCCTTCTGGGTGGCAGGATGAAATTCCTACGCCCGCACCGGAACCGATAACTCAAGTGAGTCGCGCACAGGGAACGGCGCAGCTAAAAATATCAGGCTATTGGTCCACTGTGATTGCACTTGTTGATGCTATTCCAGATCCCACAACAAAAATAATTGCTGAGCAGGCTTTATATGCAGCAAATACATGGCAGAAAGATAGCCCGACAATGCAGCTACTTGCTGGTGAAAGCGGTTTAAATCTGACTCAGCAGCAGTTTGACGATTTGTTTATAAACGCAAGCCAGATACAGCTTTAACCACCAACCACCCTCACCAAACAAACCCGCCAAGTGCGGGTTTTTTATTGCCCGGAGTTTCACATGAATCTATGCCTAGACCTTGCATTAAACTGGAGAGGTAAGCGCTCGTTCACGCCACCAACAAACACACCCATAGCCTTCCAATCCCTAACGGCAAACGGCACAAGTGGCACGGTTTCAACCACGCAATTAACAGCCACGTTTGATATTGATCCGGGTTTAAACACTTCAAATTTTGTTGTGACAGGTGCGAGCAAGGGTGTTGTATCGAAGGTTGGGGCTGTTTATACGGTTAATATTCACACTATAACGGTTGAAGATGGGCAGGGCGTTACACTGGATATTATCAATGTTCCTTCAGGCTTTACGATTACACCTCTGTTTAGAACCGTGGCGGTTAATGTTGCTCCAGCCTCTAGTCTGTTCCCAACGCCAAGTTACACCCAGGCATGGATGAGTGAGATCGTCACTCGACCACAAGATAACGATGGATGGACGATTTTATCTATATCCGCAACAAGTCGCGTTATGTACGTATCTGAATCGGGTGATGATGGCGCCGCTACGCCATACATTTATGGTGACGGCTCAGCGTTTACAGACTGGTTTGCCGATGAGGGGCAGGTTGCTTATAGAACGCATCAAGCGGCTATCGCTCAGATGCGCGAAGGTGAGAATGATGTTGTATTGCTTCGCTATGGCGATTCATTTGAGCAAACAGGAGAAATAAACAACTTGCCAGCAGGTAAAAGCCTGCTTGAAAGTCATATTATTACTGCTTATGGGAATCCGGCACTTGGCAGGCCATTTATTGCCTTTAAGAAGCAGGGTAGTAATTCAACCATGTTTGATAATGTTACTCAGGTTGGACAGGTTGGAAGGGGTGATAACTTCATAATTGCCCATATCCACGCATCTTGTACGGTAAGGGACCCATCAAGCCCTGATTTTGCTGGATGGAACAACGTTGCAGCAGCAAGCTTTTATTTTTCCTATTCTAATGCGCCAACAATGTACAACACCCTAATTGAAGGGTGTCGAATGGATTGGTTTAGTGTTTCAATAAACACATCGTCGGTCGTAGAAAACTTTCATGAACGTAGAAACACATTCTATAGAAACTATGGCAACTTTGCTGTTGGTAGTTACGGTCAGAAAACAAGGTATTTACAGCAGGAAAACCTTTTTTATCACTGCGGTTATTATGACAGGTATGACGGAACTGATAATACGTTTGCATATTCTGGTCAATTCGTTGATGAGTTAGCTACAACATTAAGTGGCGCTGCTGAAACGCAAGTTGTGTTTACAAGAACCCTGCCGAGCAATATGCCTGATGGCGTCTATATTTATGTTACAACGGATGGCGCTGTTGAGGTAGAGATTGAGGTTTTAAGTTATACAGGATCAACAATAACCATTCCCGCTACAGATTTTTCAGCCGATAACGCTACAGCAGGAAATCAGGTTAGAGTAAGGTTGTATGGTGGCGTGTTCACAAGCCACTCAAGCTATGCATTACAGCCAAAAAAATACTACTGCGTTGATAACGTATCTATAAACCCATCATCAACCCACAATAAAAACATTAATGATGATGATGACCTACTGAACGCATATGACTGCGCATATACAGGAAATCTTTATGTGGGTGGTGAGATAGGTATTGAGGCGAGAGGTAACGTATCAAGCACATCCCTGCCTAGGTTCGGTCGCTTTATAGTCGGTGATAATGTTTTCGCTGGCGTTGGTCAAAACAAACCAACCAACCGGGGGCTTTCATGGCCCATGTGGTTCCAAGACCATGAAGATTTAGATGCTCAATATAATTGGGTTTCTACCATATTCACTGATGCGGTAGTAGATGATAGGAGAACTGTTTTATTAGGCGGTCTATTTACCGACTCGGATGTTAAATACAATATCTTTGAAGGTACAGAATCGACTATCCAAGAGTCCGGCATTACAGCGGGACAGTCTATAGCGGTTTATGGAAACGCAATAAATGAAACTGGTTATGTTGAAGCAACGAGAGACATAGACTCCTACATGACTGAGTTTCATAGCGGTGGAACAACTGATGATTTTGCAGCGCTACTTTTGCCAAGGCATAAAGGTAACTGGATAACATTAGATCGCGATGCTCACTCATACATAAAAGAGGGGTTTAGGTTTACTGACAAAGGCATAAATATAATAGATCAAGCAGAAAACCAATTAGCTCGTGAAGGTGATGACGCTGTGTTTTCTATTAATGCCTACATAGAGCCAATAGACGCATATCAGTGGTATAACTCACCCGCCAATACTCCGGTAAGTGGCGCGACTTCAAGGCTTTTAACCTTATCAGCCGTATCTCTTGCAGATAACGGGGATCAATACTACCCGATTGTTAGTAGCAATAAAGGTAGCGTCACAGGTACGGCTGCAACCTTAACAGTTGAAGAGGCGATACCGTATGTAACATTCAACGGCGTAGATTCCTATGCGTCCATATCTCCAGACATGATAGTTCGTGATGGAGTAACTGGTATAGGTGATTGGGTGCAATTTGAGGTTAAGACTACAACAGGTGGAATAGTTGTAGGCGAATCTGGTAGCGCGGACGCAAGGGTAGAAGTTAATGCAACAGGCGTCATCGTTAGAACGTGGATAAGCCCCACTACGTTTAACTACCCTAAAACCGGACTGCTGGATGGAAACTGGCACACCATTAAAATTGAACGTGATGCTGCTGATTCATTCTTTGCGGTTATTGACGGAGAAACAATTGCCCAATCCGGCACAACATCCATCACTGCAAATATCAGGGTTAATCGGGTTGCGCGCAGAGGCACAATATACACCAACGCATCTGTTAGAAACTTAACTGTATCAGGATCTGTATTAACCACCTACGCAATAGATTCGGGAAGCACAACAACTGAGGCTGCAAGCGTAGGTACTGGAACAATGACCTTCGTTAATGTGATATCTGGTGATTGGACCTAGTTTCTAATGTAAGCCATATCAAGCCGCCTCAGGGCGGTTTTTTATGCCTGGAGTAAAGCATGAATAGATTGGCAAAGGTTGGTGGTTTATCGCTGGCATCCATCCCTTTAATGGTGTTTCTGGCGTTATGGGAGGGCGGTAGTGAAGGTATGACCGTTTACGCCGATAAGTTTGCAGGCGGACTGCCTACAGCGTGTCACGGTATCACTAAGTACGTGACAGATGAGCCGGTTATTGTTGGTGAATACTGGCCAAAAGAAAAATGTGATCGGGTGATGAGTGTTGCGTTAACTAAAGTTCAGCTGGAGCTGCTGAGCTGTTTAACGCATGAGCCACCACAAGGCGTGTTTGACGCTGTTTCTTCATTAGCTTGGAACGTAGGCGCGCCCAAGGCATGTAAGAGTCAATCAGTGCGTCACATTAACCGTGGTGATTATTTGAAAGGCTGCAAGTTACTCGCAAATACATTCAGCGGTAAACCAAACTGGTCTTATGCGAGTGGAAGGTTCATTCAGGGGCTTTATAACCGCAGGCAAGCTGAGCGTGACAACCTTTGTTTAGCGGGTCTTTATGAATAAATACATTCTTATCACCGTTGCGTGCCTGACGTTCGTTGCAGGCTGGCAAATACAAGGCTGGCGGATGGGTGAGCAGATTGCTGAGTTAAACGCCAGAACAGCAGAAACACTGAAAGCAATTACTGTGACTGCAGCCAATAAACAATGGGAATTGCAAGATGAACTCGATACTAAACAGGCTAAATGGGCAGTTGTTGAGGCTGAACAATATACTTTACTGCGTGATGCAGAGAAGCAAAACAACCAGCTTCGTGCTGATGTTGATGCTGGCCGTAAGCGGTTGCGCGTCAACGCAAGCTGTCCAGCCAGTAGCGACAACATGCCCGAAACCGGATCCAGTGCCAGCGTGGATAATGGAATCGCCCCCGAACTTAATGCAGATGCTCGACAGGATTATTATTCCCTCAGAGACGGAATTGAGCGAATAACCAAGCAACTGCTCGCGTGTCAAGTCAGGTTAAAGTAGCTTTCTTCGAATACCTATTAGCCCTAATAATGAGGAAGCAAGAAAAAAAATACTTGCAGGCAAGGGGACGGCTGATGGGGTTACGCTCCATGAGACCTCTGTATCTATTCCAGATGCAAACGCCAAGACACTGAAATAATATTCTTGGTTATTGATTAGGTTTAACCAGGTCGACCCACTCAGGGCGGTTGTGGAATAAGAATCTAGGCCTGAAGAAATGGATATGGCCTTTGAAGGATTCGGGCCTATTACAGACCATGAAAACAAAGCTGATTGACTCGGGCCAAAATATTTTGTGTATAGCTGAACAAAAACAGTTTCATTATGTAAGAAAATTTCGCCATTTTCGGTAAAGTAACCTGGAGATGACTCACCATAACAAGTTTCATCAAAACATCCGCCAATACTGTCTCCAAATGGGGTTGAGTCACCCCATATAGCAATAAAAGCAGAATGACTGGCCGATGAGAAAAATAAAAAAGATAAGAATAGGATAGCTTTCACGGGACTCCCTCCATAGAAGTGTGATAGAGATCACAAAATATGATCCCTTGCTATCCTAAGTCAAAATTATTTACTTCATAGTGAGGATATTCATTGCCTTTGTTTTTATCTCGTCAATACGCGAATTATGCACTGCAAAATAATTGGTGGTTCGCCTTGGGTACTGGTGCGAATCGATAAATGCCTCAAGACTTAAGCCTTTTGCTGAGTGCGGTAAACGGTTTGGGATGAACAGCTGATAGCCAAGTGATTCAAAGAACTGCCACATAGCCTCTTTGGTATAACCCAGTACCTCACTTGGCCCGGACTCAAACATGATCACAGGTTTACATCTTTCAATCAGTTTTACACTGCCACGTAAAGCGCCAAGCTCTGCACCTTCAATATCAATCTTGATAACGTCAACATCATTGCGGTCAACTAGGTTGTCCACCAGGTTCATTTCAACGGTAGTTTCCCGGGAGTTTTTCATCTTATTAAGCGAGCTGTATCCGCTAAGCTTTTGATCGATAAAAAATCGGGTAAGGCCAGTGCTGTCAGACACGGCGCACTCATAAACTTCAACATCCTTGAATTTGGATGAAAGTTTTTTGGCCTTATCTGGTATCGCTTCAAAGGCAATTATTTTTGATGGACTGGAATGCGCTTTAACCTCAGAGATAATAGATCCGATGTGCGCGCCTATATCGACAAATACCTTATCAGTATCGCACAGCCTGACCACCAGAAACGTGGAAAGGTGATCGTTCATGACAGTGCCAACAGACAATGAACGTTTATTGGCCTGAGTTAATAATTCGGCTTTCGTGCGTAGTCTCAATAAAACACCATCAAATCCTGTACCAACCAGCATTTCCTTAAGCATCGTTTTCACCTTTTAATTAATAATTTTTGGCGAAAGCGAAAAGTAAAACTCAGTCCGAAACCAACACGTAACCCATTGTTTTTATTATGCCGAAAATGCCATTTTTGACAGTAGCTAAAAACGGTGTAAAATCACGCCCCTAGTAGGTTTGCGCGTTTTACCGTACCACCTTGACATGGTGGGGGTCGATGGTTCGAATCCATTCGTGCCTACCAATTTACCCTATATAATTCAGTAAGTTGGCAGTGTTTTACTTTTCGTCTTTCACTAAAAATAATAAAGAATAATATAGAAATAATATACTACTGTATTATGCAGCAGTTTTTTCTAGCAATTCTGGGTTTTCGTAGATATTGCCGATCACTTCCCCAAAAAATCCGTACAGCTTTACTGTGCTTGTTTTTGTCTTATAACCAAAAGATGCGTGCTTGGGTAGCCATTCAATTACAGAAACCGTTGCACCCTCAGAGATAAAGTCGCCCTCATAAATCTCAACGCCGTTTTTATCTTTTAGTCCAGTTTTTTGCGTTATTTCAATATTCATTAAATCCTCAACACTTGGTGTACACAAAAGCGTGCACTCTCCAAATATTGAGAAGTCAATAAACGTCAAGCTTTCAGGGTTGCTGGCCCCATACCACTCGTTGCGCTGCTTATCCCAAGCCCTTAGCTTTATATTTCTCATCCCGTCACCTCAAGCCTCTTTAATTTCTTCATTAATTCGCGTTAAATATTCCATAGCAGTCTCAACCATAATCACGTTTGTTTTATCTGCCGCCACAGCTTGGTTATATTTAAACACCTCCCACACCCTGCCAGTGGTGATGCATGTGCAAACCCAGCTTCCAGCGTTTCTATCAATCATTTTTATTTAACTCGTAGCGAATGTCGTCAGCGATAAACCCATTTGAATAGCCATTTTTAATAGCCTCATCCACAATAAACTCGATCGCGTAAAGCTTGCTTTCTGCCTTACAGGCCCGTTTTGATAATTCATCAACTAAAGCGGTTACGCCGCTATGTAGTTCGTCAATGTCTTTGTTTTTGATTTGCTCATCAGCTTTTCTCTCCATTGGGCTGTCAATTGATTCGTTAAGCATTTTGTCTGTATTCCATTCATGCGCATTATCCATATCAATATTCACATTAATATCTCCAAAATAGTTTTTTACATAAGTATTTTTATATATCAGGTAACCGATCAAGGTCGCTCAAAAGCGCTCAATAGCGCTCAATCATTTGCTTAAAATCTCCGGCATTTCAATCCTAACCCATTCAATATGCCGATCCAGATAATCTTGCGTGGTTTTCTCTTTACGATGACCACGCAATAACTGGAGCTGCTTCGTTGTCCATCCTTGTTTTTCCCGTAACGATTCACCTAATGCCAGTAGCTCATGAAACGTTGGCGGGTTTTCCATTTTAATGCCGGCCGCTTCTCTGGCTTCGGCAAATCCATCACTAATTTGTTTAACCGATAACTGCATCGAGTGTGTTTTTTCTTTTGACTCTTTACGCCGTTGCCGTGGTTCGTGGACCAGGTAAGGGCAGGCGTATTCATCACGGCAATTACGCACAATATCATCAAGCGTTTTAGCGCCTGCAGCAGAGTAGGCCACTGGCAATGATGCAGGTATTTCAATATTTGAGTTATTGCCATGCTTGCGGGTTTTCTGAATCACGACTCGGTAAAAATCACCTTCTTTACTATCAAATCGCCACTTCTGGATATCACTACGGCGTTGCAGAGCGTTCAGGGATAGCTCCATAGCGTTCTTTATGGCAAAGCTTGCATGGTTGTATATCAATTCGTATTGCTCAAGCGTAAGCGGCTGACGTTTGGTTTTATCCATGTCGCGCTTTACTATTTTCTCAGCAATGTTATCAGGGTATTTTTCATCTGAAACCGCTTGCCGGAAAATCATCACCAGCAAGGTTCTGTGTTTGTTGTAAACCTCTGCTGTTGAGCGCGTGTTTAAGTATTCTGCTATATGCGACTGGCGTATGGTTTCAAAACCATGATGGCCTAATTCGGCAATAAAGGTTTTAATCAAGCGTGAATATTCCCGTACGGTACTATCTGATAATGGCTGACCGTTTACCCGTTTTTGGGGAATGATTTCGTCGCGGAAATATTCAAGGTATTCTGAGAATGAACCGGCAGGCTGAACGACTTTGCCAACTAAACCAGGGTTTTGTTTCAATAACTGCTGTAATTGCTTCGCCGCTTCAATGGCTTCTTTTCGGTCAAAACCAAAACCGTGATACTTGCCAGTGATAGGGTGCTTATACTGGTAATAGTTACGCTCACCACGTTTCTGAACATACAGGTTCAGTCCGGCTAAGTCTTTATTCCCGCGCTTTCTAGGCCGTGGCGTCATTTCTCAGCACCTTTGAAACCAAGTGATTTGCTGGCTTAATCTTATCCAGATCAACATAGTACATTCCACCGATAATTTCACCTTGAATTTCGCCGTTATCAATCCATTTCTTAATAGTGTTCACAGATGGCCGTGAGCCTTCCGCAAAGCGTTTCTTCCTGTAGACTGATACTTTCATTAAGGGCATTTGTCAGTCCTTATTCAATTTAGGCGTGATACTAGTTGCGGATGAGAATTTAATGCGTTTTCTATTTCCTTCATATCAGGCGCATTAAAAGAAACCTCGCTTATTCGCATGAAGTTATAACCATGCTTGTGCGGGCATCTGCCGTAGAAAAGCGCATAAGCATCACCGTGGGGCTCAATCGAAAATCTATCATCACACCGGCATGGCTCAAAAAAAGTACTTACATCTCTATCATCCATATCACTTACCCTCTAGGTTGTTTGCGTATTCTTCGGCAGCTTCGTCAACTGTTGATCGGCCTTCGGCGCTTGGATTTCCTTTAATGACTCCAGCAATAAATGCTTCTTTTCTTGCCGTTTTCAGTTGCTGCTCAAGTTCGGTGATGCGTTGTTTTAATTCACTATATTCAACTGAGGAAACAAGCGCTTTGGTAACCCGAATATCTCTATCAGTAACGAATCGGCTGTCAAGAATTTTTATAATTTCACTCATCCCCATCACTCCCCATTGGTTTGTTGTTTTCCATACTTACCATGAGGCAAATCAATAATGTCTATTTCAATAATGTCGCCTGTTCGAGTGCCGTGTTTATTTAAAAACGCATGAACTACTTCTGCATCCCGCGCCGCTAAAGATTGGGCGGGGGTTTCGTCATAAATATCTCTGACATCAGACTTTGACTCGCCACCAGGTAGCGCGTGTATTGCAATTAATACTGCTTTTTCAAGTCTCTCAATCCTCGCAGCCTGTTCAGCGTTTTGTTTTTGGAGCTGGTCTATTACTTTGCTGTTGTCTGTTTTTATTTCCATCATTCTTCTCCATTCAGTGCTGCTATTGCTTGGCTTTGGTGTATGCGGGCGCATGAAATACTTGATCGTATCCGCCAAAACAATAGATGGCGGCTCATCTTCTAAATCACGGTAAATTGGTTTGCCGTCTCTCTCTCCTAGCCACTCTGCAATAAACCAGTTGTTTAACTCTTCAACCTCAAATGTCATTTCAACAGTTTCTCCGACTCTTGGAGACCACTCACACAACTGCTTCTCATCAGTACATTCGGTTATTTTGTTTGAGGTCATCAATCTAATTCTCCGTGAACATAGGATTCAATGCGCGCCGCAAAAACCTTGCTGTTAGGATGATGCAGTTTTGAGATCACGTCATCAGTCAGCGGCTTAGGTTTTATCCAGCCTGAATCGATTAACTTATCTAACCTTGCATCATCAGTGTGGCTACCAATAAACCCAGCCATTGATAATGAATTTCCGAGGTCAACCCGCAGAAATTCACGCCTCTTTTCGGCTTCTGTTTTGATTTGACGGAATATGTTGCAGCCTATAGATATTGCCCACTCTAAATCTTCGTGGTAGCCAATAATTAGATTGTCTCCAACATACCTGGCTACACTTTGCTTCCACATTAAACTATCTTGTTGAGGCTGTTTGAACTCAAACTCATCCCCAACCTCAGGCACCCATTCATTATTTGATTTAGTCATTAGCTGTCTCCAATCTATCTGCCAATTTGCGTTCTCTGATTTCCATGCGATCAACGGAAATATCTTTGCTTGCATCAATACCGATTCTGACCTGATTGCCATCTACCTCTAAAACCCTTACAACAACGTTGTCATTGATGCGTAATGATTGGCCTGGTGTTCTGTATTCGGTTTGCATCAGTTGATTCCTTGTTGTGCGTTCATTTCGTAAACAGCCATTTAATTTCTGGATTGCCTTTATAGTTTTTGTCGTACACATACCAGCCATACCAGACGCTATTAGCTGTATATTCACGGTCAACGCCTTTCGTGCATGAAACCCGATTAGCCATTGAATAGAATGTTTTTAACGGCCATTCCTTTTCATTGTGCTTACGGCTTCTATCTTTGGTTTCCAGCACTGTTGCCCGGTTAAACATGATTACGTGATCACAAAGCGTTAAGGCGTGATCAATGAATTCTTCGGTCAATAGGAATGGCGGATTAAAAACCAAGCAAGAAGCAAGATGTGCTGTATTGGTCAGTAAAAAATCCTCAACAAGTGCAAAGTTTTGATAGTCAACGATGTCGGCAGCAGTGCATTTTTTCCCGTGCGTGTTGAGAAAATTAGCTATTTCGCCCAAGCCGTTGCATGGATCGTGGTAATGACGGAATTGATCAAATATTCCAGCAGCCCAAGCAGCCTCTAAAGCCTCAATAGGTGTGTTATATAAATCATTGCTGCTAGTAACTTCTTTTCTTGCTGTATTTGGTGAGGCCATTGCCTTATTCCTTAATTATTCCTTACACCCTTTAGCCCCATTTAAGGGGCTGGTTGTTAATCGGGTTTTGGTTAAATTCTCAAACTTGCCTTTGCAATTGCTCCTTCTTCTCCGAATCGTCTTATCCAGTGTTTAAGCCTGTTCCTTTCTTCGTAATACGGGTCAAGTTTTGGTATATCAAACTGGTCAATCTTGCTTTTCATTTCAGGCTTTCTTTTATTAACCAGCCTCCGCATTTCTGCTTTACGTTCTGATTTAGGCAGTTCAGCAATAGCTATTGCGTTTACCCGGCCGTATCTCAACACCCATGATTGAAAGGTGTTTTTGTTTATTCCTAAATGCGCTGCCAGGTCATCTCTTGAATACTTTTTGCCTTTGTATTTGTAAGTGCAGTAGGTTGGGGCTTGGTTGCTGTTTTCGCTCATATCAACCTCTAAAATGGTATTTCATCAATGCTTAGCTCAGTAACCTTTAGGTCATTAAGCTCAACACTTGCCAGCTGACAAAGCACATGGAACTTGCCACCATGCATTCTGGTAAGTCGAATAGATTCTTCTAAGGCGATCTGATAATTAGGGTGCTTGAAAGTCGGCGTTGTTCTATCACTACCTTCTTTCCAAACCATGAAGAATTCAGGGCGATTTATTTGGTTGCTCATGCTGCCACCCCATACTTTTTCTTAATGCTGTCAGCGAAAGCGAAAATCTCTTTTTCTGATTCTTCTGATTCGTTGAAGGCGTAGACGATTGAGGCGATAGCTTTAAGGTGCTTGAGTGGATAACCTTCCTCTGTCATGTACCGGACGATTGAATTGATTTCAGCATCAAGTAAATCAGCATTAACAATGCCGCTTAATTCGCCGCCAGACTTCTTGTTATCCATCACGGCATTAACCTGTTGCTTTAGTGCTGGCTTTTCGCTGGCTTTCACTGCCGCCTGTGCTGGCTTGCTGGTGTATTCAGCTTCAAGTAGCTCAGCTTCTGCACGTCGAGCCGCCTTTGCAGCTTCTTCCTGCCGAATACGTTCACGCTCTGCTTCAAGGCGTTTTTCTTCGGCTTCTTTATGGTCAGCAATGCGAGACTTAACCATTGCCGTAAAATCATCGGCCGGTTTGAATAAGTTCTGCTGCAGGTCTGCAAATAAGAATTTGTGATCAACCGCTAACTCGTTAAAGACTTTCAGGTTCGCAGCACCTTCATCGGCTTGCTGACTGATGGCAATTTTTGCATTAGCCAGGCAGTCATTAGCTGCTGATTGCAGAGACTCAATTGTTTTTTTGCCCTTCATAGCTCCAGCAAAATCAGTGTTGTAAACGGGCAGGGTATAACCATCTAACTTAGCCTGCTGAGTCTGAATGTGATTATTCAGGTCATGCTGTGCTTTGTTGATGATTTCCTGACGGCGACGCTCTTTTTCAGATGTGACCTTTTTGTCGGTCGCTAAACGTGCCTGACGGATTTCCTCGCCAATTTGTTTCAGGTCTTTGATAAACGCATCAATATCCGATACCTCGCCAATGACCTGTTCAGATAAGGCTTTAATCTTTGTTTCAGCGTCTGAAAAGGTTTTAACCAGTGTCGCAGCTGTTGCAAAATCATTATCCGTTACAAGCGATTCCTGTGATTTTTCAATCAACTTTTTGGCTTGTGTTTTGAATACTGTTAAATCGCTTTGCAGTGCCAGCCCATTCATTTTGTACGTGATAGCAGGTAGGTCGCGAATAACCTCAGACTGCGCCTGAACCGTCTGCTTGATTTCGCCATTGGCTAGTTTGGTTTTGTAGGCTTCTAAATCTTCATCAAACTGTTTCCAGGCGGCATAAAGCTTTTTCACGTCATCAAAGCTGTATTTCATTTCAACGCTAATCGTATTTTCTTCTGTACCATCAGATACGGTGTAAATAGCCAGCTCAGCGCCGGACACTTCCATTTCCTGCACCACTTGCCAGTAATCGCACTCAGGCACGATTTGATTGCTTACGTCAACGGCTTTCTGCTTGTTCCACTGCTTACATTCCCATACGATAGACCGGTCAAAATTCAAACCATCAAAACTTGAATAAAGGTATTCGTCATCGGTTTTGCCAACCATTGGGAATAACTCATCTTCAATACGGTCTTCTATGATAGGGCGGGCAATAGCCTCGACTTCATGACCACGATCAAGTACATACTTTTGTACAAAATCTGAAAACTCTTGGTCGGTTGCTGTTGCTTTCATGTGAAGTAGTTCGTCACGTTTCACATTAGGATGCACACCCATAATCATTGATGCTTCTGACGCGTTACGGTGAAGGTGGCGATCGGCTTTCCATTCTTCCGAGCCTTGCTGTTGCTTAATTACGATCATGGTTGTTCTCCTTTGATATCTGCTTCAAGGTCGATGTACACCTGTTTTTGATCGTCATTCATGGTGTACTTGCTTTCGATAAGGGCGATGATTTCATAGGCGGTTTGCGTGCCTTCAGCAATCGCTTTGCTGTATTTAGGGAAATTGGCATCAAAGCGTTTCGCTTCGTATACAGGCAATTCCTGAGGCTGATGATTTACCGCTTTGCGGTCATCAACTACGGTGTATTCAGCGTCAAGCGTTTTACCTTCCATTTCCTCAGCAGTAGGTGCTGCCCCAACTTCTGGCCAACCTTTACGTAATGCTTGGGCTTCGGTACATTTCGCAATCTGTCCGCGTGGACGTTTACGCCACATAGCATTTGGCGCTGTTGATTTGCCCGAGTCGGTGGCATAGTTTTCTTCCCAGTATTCTTTGGCCACAAAGGAAACGATTTGATCGCCTACTAATTTGTGAGCTGTAACCTTGCACCACTCAGGAAATGAAACCTCAACCGCATTACCGTTTTTATCGGTTAGCGTTTTAGTGACGATTGGACCAAACTCAGGCTCACTGATACCAGCCATGTTTTTTGAGCGGTCAGCTTGGATACGGTAAAGGCCGATACCTGGCATAACCACATCACGCCATTCATAATTGCCACTCACTGGGTTTTTAGTGTTCATTGGCACGGCATGTACTGGCTTTTGCATCACATCAAGTCCAGCGGCATTGCAGTAATCAATAATCATTGATATTGATTCACTTTTAACGCCGACATAAAGTGACTGGCCAAGAACGGCAATAAGCTGCTCTTTATGTATTGCCGGTGAACTGTCTTTATTGTTCGTTTTGGCTGGTGCGTTCATCACTAACTCCTTCCTGGTTATCCAAATTTCCGAAAATCTCATAAAAGGCCAGGTTTGTTTTTTCACCTGCGCCGGGTAATGGTTCTGCTTGTTTCTCTAAAGTAGGTTCTGCCATAGCTATTCCTAAAAATATTGCTGCTAAAAGTCCTAGGTCGCGTTTTGTGGTGGTCATTTGTTGCAGGCTTTTCTGAGCGCTTGCTCAACCTCAACACCGATATCGCTCGATCGATACATTGCAAACTCTGATTTAGCTTCTGAGTGCACACTGTAAAGCGCTGAATACAACTCCCGAGCCACATCAGCAGGAACCCATTCCACTATTTCTGGATAGCCAACCATTTCTTCTGAGCAGTAGGTTTTCATGGTTGTTTTTCCAGTTCTGCGAATAATGCGTTGGCATCATGTACAGCGTCTTTCGCTATATCCCATCTATTACTTAGCGGATTGGCAATTCTTCTGGCGGCCATCATGTGGATAGCTGCTTGCTCACGCTTAGTTAAGCCTCCGTACAAATCACCGCCATTCACTTGGTTTGGCATGGCCGGTAAATCGGCATTGCTGGTGGTCATGATTTATCTCCAGTTTTATTAATCTTGCTCGGGTGCGGGCCAAGCCCAGCCGTGTACAAAATTAAGTCCTCTGATCCAGCATCTTTTTGTGCATCTGGGTGCATAACGACCATCAACCCGCCAAAAGCTTGGGAGATTAAGCCGTTCTTGCTTGCTATCTCTGCCACCTGCTTATAAGCCAAATCTCTCTGCTCGTCGGTTGGCCTGTTGTAAGTTTCCATATCAAAGCCCCTCATAAATTTTGGTAGCTGCCAGTTCGTCGGCAGCGTTTAGCTTTTCAAGCAGGTTTTTGATGTACTTGCCACGTATGTTGTGACGCTTACCGTTCAGCATGCACAGGCCTGTTGAAGGCCAATAACTTAGGCGTCCTCTTGGTGTTTCTCTGTACCAGTGATAGGTGGTGTGTTTGCTCCAGCCTGTGTCATCAGCATTTTTTAAACGCTTTTCTTTGCGTTCTTTTTTAGCCTCTTTCATATCTCTAAATATGTCGCCCATATCGCCCATCACAAATCTCCTTTTCTTGATTCCAAAGCTTCGATACGGCGATCAAGTTTTGCTTCTTCTTTGCGTGCCAGCAGAAACGCTTCTAGCTGCTCTCTAACTGAATCTGTATATTCATCATCCAGAACAGCCCAAACATTGCCGATAACGCAGAAGTGAACCTTAGTGACCTCTAAATCATCACCGCTGTTATAAGTAACAATTGCAGGGAAATCTTCACCACCAAGATTGATGTCCATATCTTCGGTAAAGCCGGTTGAGTCTATATTTGCAAAAGCAGCAGAACCCATCACAGCACCCCCAGCCATTTGCAAACGACATAAAACAGCAGACATGCAAACGAAGTTAAGGCGAGTGCGTCACCAGCCATTTCAAGCAATGTTTTAGGAGGTCTAGCCGCTGGATATTCGGTAGAACAATCACCGACTTTGTATGTTGGATAAATCTTTGCTGACTTCATGTTGTTTTGCTCCCGTAACCGTTGTTGGTTTCAGTCCTGACCGGCGTTGCCTTGGGGCTTAAGCCTGTCAACCGAAACCGCTGAGTCTTACGTTTTGCAGGATGCTTCGGCTCACACTCGTCATTGCCTGCGTTTCGGTGACTGTTGGGAGAATAATATACGCAAACGTATACATATGTCAATACGGAAACGTATATAAATTTCATATATGCAATAAATAACCCGCAGGGCGGGATAATTATTTATTGCAGTGGTATGGTAATAGCTGCGTGTGGTTTGTCTTTGGCTGTATTGAGTGAGGATTGATGAATGAAAAAACGGAGTGCATTTTTATTATCTGTATTCTTATGTCCCGCTTTTGCAGGCGAATACAAAGAAATTACGATTGACGACTGGACTGTCAGACAAAACGAAAATATTAGCGTATCAATCGACGCGACAAATGAGGGCGTTAAGTCCAGTATTTTTGTTAACGATTATAACAACGACATAACGATTAGAGTCTATGAACCTGGCTCCACGTACGGTGTAAATTGCGGTGATCCTTGCCAAGTTAATCTACAGTTTGATAATAAAAAGACAGTTTATTTTTCCTCGTCAGCGATGCAATTAAGGTCTGGGGAATTAGTGATCAACATAAAATCCAATGGATTAATTGAAAAATTAATCTATGAGTCAAAAATACTATCTGTTAATGTTGATTCAGACGATCTTCGGGATGTGGACTTAATATTTAATGTCGGTCAGTTTGATGTCAGCAGGCATTTAAGAAGAGATCCATTAATTCAGAAAAACATGAATGATGAAGTTGAAGTTTCGATAAGAAGTAATGAAACTGTGTATCTCGATTACGCGGCGGATGATTATAATGAGATTGACCGGGCGAGGATTATTTTTGTAGATAAAAATGGCGCAAGGGATGTTTTATTATCACTCGGCAGGGCAATAATCAAAGAAGATTTTCTTTGCATTCATCAATGCATGCTTGCAATAAAATTTGATGACAACCCATACGAAAAATACCTTGCAATATATGATTCACAACACTATACCTCTAGAATTTCGGGTTACTCTCTGACAGGCGTTGGCGAAGAAAGCAGGTTAATGATCCAATCAAACGGCTCACTTGAGGAGAAAATATCAAAATCCTCGACAATGAGGATAAGGGTTAATTTTTATGAAAATTATTACGCCGGTTCAAAAGAAAGCCATGAATACACTTTTAATCTAAATAAGTTAGATATTAATAATCTAATCCTTGATTATCATTCCGGTCTATAGGACCCAATTACCTTCCCACAAACAACCATTTCGTCATTAACAGGGATAAGCGGATGCCTTGTGTTTAGAGGTTTTAAATACAATTTTCCAGCGTCATGCATTAGCTCTTTGAAGGTGGCCTCGTTGGTTTCGGGTATTTTGAATATCCCACGCATACCTGGCAACACTTCTTGGTCTGGATCAATGATAATTATGAAACCTTCAGGGTATGTGGCTCCATCTGGGTTTGAAGAAGTCATTGAGTCACCAACTACTTTTAGCGCATAAGTATTAGGCCCTGCACCTTTGGCGCTCACTGGAACCCACCCATCAGCATCACCCGGCTCAAACATGTCCGGTGACTCGCAGAATTGACCAGCTTTTACCCACGAAATAATAGGTATTGGCTTAAACCTGTAGGCGTCGGTTAACCCATCAATATTACTTGATTCACCCTCTATTAAATCACCAATTAACTCTGATGAAGATCGGCCTAAAGCTTTAGCCAGCTTTTGAACAGTATCTTGTCTGGGGTTACTGCCTTTTAATGCCCGTTGAATAGTGGGCTGTGGAACGCCTGATATTTTAGCAAGAGCATATTGAGATAGCCCTTTCTCTGTCATTAACTTATCAAGATTGTCTTTAAATGCGGTCATGCATTGATTATACGTTGCCGTATAAATACAAAATAGCAACGTATTCGTATTGACACTATATACATAAACGTATATATTTTCCCCATGAACGCAAAACAAAAACTTAAAGCATTGGTTGATTTGGGGTTAAAGCAGGGTGACATAGCCGAGCGCGTTGGTGTGTCGCAAGCAACTATATCTCGAATCCTCACTAACAAGCATTCCGACATGAAGGCATCGACTTCGGATGCAATATCACTGATGTTTGACGAGCACGCAAAAACAAATAAATCAGCCGCATAACAGCTCACCTTCGGGTGGGCTTTTTTTGTGCCTGATGCGTTTTTGAAAGCTGATTTATCCATGACTCCAGATTAACCGAGCCATGACAAGAAAAAAATATTTAAGTTCCAGGAGTTCAAACAATGAATCAAGTTAAGTTAGCAATCTGGAGCACGACACACGAATACAAGGGCGGTAAGAACGGCGCTTTTCGTGAGCTTGCAGCCTTAATGGGTATCAGTGAGCAGGTTATGCGTAACAAAGCCTGCCCAACTTCTGATAACTCTCATTTCTCCCCTGAACAGCTTATAACCCTGCAAAACACCGCAGACGACTATCGCATTAACAATGCTATGAGACTGGCTGAAAAGCGCGCCGGAGCGACTGAGCGGGGCGTTACTGAATCCCTTCTGCATATCACGCACGAATTGGGATCAATGGCTCACATCATTACCGAGGCTGAGGCAGATGGTAAGTACACAGAACGTGAGAAAGCAGACTGCATTAGCCAGTTAAACCGAATTGAGAAAGCCTGCGAGCATTTAAAGCTGGCTATTCATCAGCAGGAAGCTGGCAAGTTGGTGAGGGCTGTTTGATGAGATTCGACATAAATGAATACATGCGACTGGTTGTAAAACCTGAAACCAGATGCATTGCTGAGCAATCCCTTGAGTTCGCTATTGAGCGCTTACCGCTTGAGAAAGCCTTTGAGCTTCATAAATACAGAACGCCTGCAAGAGTGGCCTTGATGGAGCTTAAGAACCTTAAAAAAGCAGGCTTCCCAGAAGATAAACGCACACCTGATAGTGAGTTCGAGATTGTCGTTAGAACCTTTATAGCGGCCTGGGAGCATGCCAAGAAGTATTGGCCTGATCAAGTGGAAAAGTACGACATGAGTAATTACCGCTTATCGGAGGATGCAGCTTGAGCAGAAAATCATTAAGTAAAAAAATCCGTTTTGATGTTTTTAAACGGGATGATTTTACATGCGCTTACTGTGGTGGGAAGCCACCTGGTTCAGTTCTTGAGATTGATCACATTGAGCCAGTATCTAAAGGCGGTGAAAACGATATTGATAACTTAATCACTGCTTGCTTTGATTGTAACCGTGGTAAATCAGATCGGCTTTTAACTTCAATCCCTCAAACCATTAATGAGAAAGCAGAGTTACAGCGTGAAAAAGAAGAGCAGTTAAAAGAGTTTAAAAAACTTAAAGCTGCAGTAAAGCGCCGAGCTACAAAAGACATAAATAAAATCGAGGAAGTATTTGAAACTTACTATCCTGATCGCTGCTTTACAGAGGAATTTAAAAACAGCATTCGTATTAATTTCTTACCGAAATTAGACGTTGATCAGCTATGCGATCACATGCATAAAGCCTGCCTTAAATGCGACTCACCAAGCAAGGTTATTAAATACTTTTGCGGCATTAATTGGGGCGTAATAAAGGGGCGCTACCAATGAGCATGATGTTAATGGTTTCTGCAATGCAACAAAAGGTCGGCAGTTCAACCAGGAAGCTAGTTCTTTTAAAGCTTGCAGATAATGCAAATGACAAAGGCCAGTGCTTTCCTAGTTACCAGCATATTGCTGACCAATGTGAAATATCAAAACGTGCAGCAATTGAGCATATAAAACAACTTGAAACTGACGGTTTCCTGATTATTAAGCGCAGAAAAACAGATAAAGGTAACACTTCAAACATTTATCAATTAACACTTAAACCTAGTGAATTATCTGCATCAGGGGTGGTGCAATATCTGCATCAGGGTAGTGCAGAATCTGCATCAACCCCTAGTGCAGAATCTGCACCCAGAATCAGTCACTCTTCTGAACCAGTCAATGAATCTAAGAAGAAAAATAATAAAAAAGAAAATCCCATTTTTAAAAAACCTTCCATCGAGCAAATAGCGGACTACTGCGAGGAAAGAAAGAACGGTTTAGATCCTGAGCAAATCTTTGACCACTACGAAGCTAATGGCTGGGTTAGGGGAAAAACAAAAGTTAAGGACTGGAAGGCCTGTGTACGTACATGGGAAAAAAGCAGTTCCGCATCAGCAATGAAAGAACAATCCAACCAATTCGCAGGATATCGCTAATGGAATTACTCAAAGACAGCGATTTCCTAGATTTCGCAGCACAGGAAGAAAGCCAATACATTTTTGACGCAAATGATTTTGCTGATATGGCGGTGAAGTCATTCGAGGATGGCGAACACATGTCCGGTTTGCAGCTTCCTTGGCCTAAAACGCACGAACGTTTTCAACTACGCCCTGGCGAAGTAACGCTATGGGCTGGCGTAAATGGTCACGGTAAATCACAACTGCTAAATCAAATCTGTGCACTGACAATGCCATCAGCCAAATGGCTTATTGCATCACTGGAAATGCCTGTACGTTCAACGATAAATCGCATGGTTAGGCAGATGGCTGGCTTATCAAATCCAACCGAAAGCTATGTCAGAAAAATCATGGAAACGACCAAAGGCCGTTTATGGATTTATGACCAACTAGACACGATACCAGCGCCCAGAATTATTGCCATGATCCACTACGCAGCAACCAAGCTTGGAGTTGAGCACGTCATCCTTGATTCGCTGGTCAAGTGCGGCCTGGGAGTCGATGACTACAACGCTCAAAAATCCTTCGTAGACAAGCTGTGTTGGGCGGCTAAGTCCAAAAACATACATATCCACCTTGTCCATCATGTTCGCAAGTCTGAGCGTGAAGGAAAAGTGCCTGACAAGTTCGATATCAAGGGCGCCGGAGAAATAACGGATCTCGTTGATAACGTCTGCATCGTTCACCGGAACAAAGACAAAGAAGCCAAACAGCGTGAAGGGAAACCGTTTGAGAAATTCGATCCCGATACATCGCTAATCGTAGCCAAACAACGGCACGCAGGCATCGAAGATAAGTTCGCCTTGTACTTTCACCCAGAAAGCCAGCAGTTCATCAGTAATCCAGATGCACAGCCATTTCAGGCAATCAGGAGCTAACCATGATCACAACTAACACCAGAACAAAAGACCCAGTATCAAGCCACATTGCTGGAATGAAAATGGAAATGGGTGGTGGTGCTGCAACGCAACGTGCTGGCGTATTAAAACGCCTTAAGCAATCCCCAAACATGACCAGTAAGCAATTAGGCGAGAAATACGCCCATGAGGGTTACGACAGATACGTGTTTGCACGTCGATTGCCAGAGCTTGAAGAACGCAAACTGGTTGCAGTCGTGGATTTTGGCAAGGGTAAGCAGATGATTTGGGGTGTGGTGTGATGTTTAACGCTGACTTCTACCCCACGCCAAGTAACTTAGCCACGCGCATGGCCTCAATGATTGATAAAGATTTTTGCAATCGAATTTTGGAGCCATCAGCCGGAAAAGGGGATTTGGTTCAGGCTGTAAAAGCGCGTTTTGAGCGTAGCTATCAGCCAAAGCTAAATGTTGATTGCATTGAAAAAGAACCCGAACTAAGAGCCTTGCTTACTGGTTCAGGCTACCGAGTAATTGACACGGATTTTCTGGCCTACACCAGCACTAAGCAGTACGACACCATCATCATGAACCCTCCATTTAGTAACGGCGATGATCACGTTTTGAAAGCGTGGGATCTGATTTACAACGGAGACGTGATCGCACTGCTCAACGCTGAAACCATCCGCAATCCATTCAGCAAGTCCAGACAGCTTTTAGTCAGCATTATCGAGCAACATGGAACCATTGAGTTTATCCAGGGCGCTTTCAACGATGCAGAGCGTAAAACCGATATTGACGTTGCCCTGGTTCACCTGAAAAAACGCAACAGCATAAACGCTGATTACTTCGGCGGAATGAAAGCGGCCGGCACTGAATACGAGCCAGCGATAAACGGCAATCAACTCGCTATCCCTGAAAGCAGAATTGAAAACATGGTCCTGGCCTATGACAACGCAGTGATGTCGAAACGCAAAGCGGTTATTGCAGAAGCAGAAGCCAGTTACTACGCGAATCTGATTGAGGGTAACGGCAGCGACAAAACCGAAATGGTTAAACAGTCACTCAATGACTTCGTTGAAGGCTTACGTAAATCAGCGTGGCGAACCGTTATCAACCTAGCTGACTTTCACAAATACATGACTGAGAAAGTACGCACAGAATTTGAAAGCCAGCTTGAAATTGTGAGCCAGATGGAGTTCACGGCGAACAACATTAAAACCTTCCTGAAAAACCTGATAGCCGATTATGACACGATTATCGAAGACTGTATTGAGGAAGCGTTTGACCTGATGACCCGATACCACGCAGAAAACAGAGTGCATATCGAGGGCTGGAAAAGCAACGATTATTTCTTTGTTGGTAAGCGTGTGATTTTGCCGAATATGTCTGACAGCTGGATGCTGGGCAATAAGGTTAAGTGGGAAAAGGTAAGGCAACTTGATGATATTGATCGGGCATTAGCGCATATAACCGGAAAAACCGGATACATCAAGGCCAGTGATGCTTTAAATGCTGATGATGTTGGTTATGGGAAAGCAGTAGAAAGTGAGTTTTTCAAAGCCAGAATATACCAAAAAGGCACAGTACACCTTTACTTCAAAGACCTGATGTTACTCCAGCAATTCGATCTGATTATCGGCCGTAAACGGGCATGGCTTCCAAAAGAAGATAAGAAAGTCCCCGAAGCATTCTGGCTGATGAATAAGGAAGCCGCCTAATGCTCTCCCGCATCTTCATATTCCTGGATGACCAGAGACGCGACAAAATTAAAGTTGGTCTTTACGAGTGCCTTAAGTCTTTACCGGCAGATAAGAAATATCGCATCACGGTTCAGGATTACAAAGAAGACAAAACAGCAGAGCAGCGCGCTTTCTTCCATACCCTGTGCGGCATATTTGCAGACGAGACCGGTTACACAAAAGGCGAGATTAAAGAGCTGTGCAAGTTTGAGCTAATGGGTACGACAGTCGTAAATCTGGCAGGCCGTGAAATCGAAGTCGTCAAGTCAAGCGAAACCCTCAAAAAACAAGAGTATTCAGAGCTTATCGAAACCTGTTACCGATTGGCGGCTGAGGCTGGAATTTCTTTACCTAGCGCGAGGTGGGCAGCATGAAAAACCCATTCAAACCCAAACATATAGGCGCGGGCTATCTTCTCAGATGGCACCTAATCCCACGCAACAGATTCTTCAATATCTACTTGCATAAGTTTATTGGTAACGATGATGAAAGGGCTTTGCATGACCATCCGTGGGCGAGCATCAGCATAAAATTAAAAGGCCGAGTGGTTGAGCATTACATGGCAACAGCGTTAGAGCAGTGGATAGGCGGGTATTACCACCTATTTCCGGTAAAGCGGAGATTTGTAGACATATTAACAATCAGGCCCGCTGATTTCGCACACCGCCTTGAATTAGTCGGTAACAAGCCAGCCTGGACAATCTTCATCACCGGACCAGTAAAACGTGAATGGGGCTTCCATTGCAAAAAAGGCTGGCAACACTGGTCAACCATGACCACTAAAGACGGCAAAACGATTGGGGGTTGCGAGTGAGCAAGCTAACTGACAAATCAAAAGGCACAACCTGCATCAGATGCGGTTCAAGCGATGCTTACTCCTGCCACTTCAACGGCACATATCAACACCAATACGGCAAAGGTCGAGGTATCAAGTGTCACGACATGGCAACGGCTGAATTTTGCTACGTGTGCGATCAATTATTCAGTGAAGGCACTACATCAGGTTTTCACAACAAAGATGACCGAGATTCGCAATTCCTTCACTACATCATGTTGACGAATATCAGACGGTTTAACGAAGGGGTTTTGAAGGTTGGCTAACGGCGAGCTATGGCCCCGCCATTACGCAGCTAAAATACTGGCAGCACCAACAAAGCAAGAGCGCCAAAAACTGCTAGACGAAGTACGAGAGCATTTAAAGAATTGGGTTAAACGAATTGTGGTTAATGAGTTTGAGATGAGGAAGCGGAAATGAAGCGAAAACGATTGAGGCTGATATGTGATGGAGGTGGATTTACCTGCAAAGCAGTAATCCCGACATTAATGGTTGGCAGTACCTTCGCTTATTTGTACTGGTGGCATTTCAGGATTGGAGCGTCCTACTGGTGAGCAAATATAGACAAGCAGCAAGAGTGGATGAAAACCAAGCCGACATCGTTAAACAGCTTCGTCAACTAGGCTTCACCGTCCAAACAGGTATGGATGACATTTTGGTTGGAGCTAAAAATCGCACATTTTGGTTCGAAATAAAAACTCCAAACCAAGTAAAGCAAGACGGAAGCTTTAAAGCCGGTGCAATCAAAGACAGCCAAATCAAGTTAGCGGCGGAGTGGAAAGGTCATTACGCCATCGTTCACAGCCTGGAGCAGATATTGGAGCAGATTAATGGCTGACATATTCGACCAAACAGACGAGAGAATGGAAAAAGAACAGGCATTGCGTGACAAGAAAAGGGCTATTGAGGCGGCTAGGCCAAGAGAGGTATCTGAGGACTGTATCGACTGCGGAAATCGCATACCGATGGCGCGACAAGCAGCAACAGGCGGAACCACGAAATGTGCGGAATGCAAGGCTAACGAAGAACATTTAGGGAGGCATTTTAGATGAGTAATTTGACACATAAGGATTTATGCAAATTAGCTGTTAAATGGCTGCAAAGACCAAATAGTCAAAAAGGCCATGGTTGCGAAATCGCATTATCAGAATGCACAAGTGGTTGGGATGGTGAATGTCCTGACGCTATCGGTTTCAAGCTAACCATGCGCGGAGCTGAATCAACTGTTGTTGAGGTCAAGGTAAGCCGATCGGATTTCTTATCAGATAAGAACAAACCACATCGAAACGGCAGCGAAGTCGGTTTAGGTAGATGGCGTTATTACATGTGTCCCGAAGGCATTATTAAACCTGAAGATTTGCCGCCCAAGTTTGGATTGCTCTACGTGAACAATAGAGGCCACATAAAACACATCGTCAGCCCTTTTGTCACCAAAGACTGGCGTGATGTAAGCGATTGGATGACCGGCAATACGCACGAATCTAATCATGGTAGAGAGGTTTTTTTGCTGGCAAGGATATTAAGACGGTTTCCAGACCTTGAGACATTCAATGAGAAATACAAGGAAATCTCACGGCATAACGCATCACTGGTTAAAACTATTGAAAGCCAAAGGGAAAAAATCAGAAGCATTAGTTGGAGAAATATGGGAGAAGCCGTATGAGTAAAGGCAGCCGAAACAGAACCGCAGACCAAAAAGCTTATAACGAAAACTACGAGCGCATCTTCGGCAAACCAATCTGCGTATTAACCAGCAACAGCAATAAAACAGATAGGCATTACGAAGAGGCTGGATCGGTTAATGAGGAAATGCGGTTAATGCAGGAGAAGATGGATATCCATAAAGGGGTGTCAAATGGCTGAGGTATTGATTGATATAAAAGTAATGGATCTGTTTACGCCGCGAGACTATCAAGCCCTAGAGATTAAGGTTAAGAGGCATGGCGCTCATCAGCTTTACTTCCAGGGTGAAGGCATTCGAGTTGTGCGAGATACGCCAGAATCATCCCACATCAAAGAATTGCACATAAAGCGAGTTACATCTAAAACGTTACCGCCTTACCTGTTACTGCTAAAGGATATTGAATATGCCATCGAAAACTACAAATCGGATCTCCGAGCGAACAATTACGGCGGTAGCAGACAGAGCGCTAGAAGAGTGGGCTAGAAACGTACTGCATGACGGTGACGATTTAGGATATAACCATATAAGCGCTGAGCAAAAGATGGTCATTGGTTATAGTGGATATCAGGAGCCAATAAGCCCAGAAGAAGAGCTTATGATGGGCTATATGTTGTCGCTATCAGAAGATGATGAGATGATGCATAAGGTTGGTAAATTGCACTACATAGAGCGTAACTGGTGGAGAGGAGAGGTAACGCGTAAAGGCCATTGGTTGAAGCCTGAGCGCGGCAGGAATCCACAACAAAAACCAAAGCTCATGAAAAATACAGTGCTTTATTATATTGAGCGAGAAAGATGGATAAAAAACATTCGAGATGGAGGGTTTAAATCAGCTAAGCCAATAGGCCATAAACCTGGCAAGTTGGTGCTAGGTGATGGAGAGGTGTTTGCACCTATAAAGCCAAAAAATGAACTATGGCTGGCACACGTAGAGCAAGACCACGACATAAATCGAAATGAGTATTACCGTAAATTAAGCACCTTACGTCATCGGGTTTACTATTTACTTAATTAACCACAAGAAATCACCAAAAATAACACACAAAAAGGCACTACAGCTGAAAACAAACATGTTCTAATAAGCCATACTTAGGAAAAGTGACTAAGAAAGATTGCATCACAGTACCAATTGAGAAGACAGGATAACTCCAGTCGTTTCTTTGGTGAGACAGTTGGTACTGTAATGTGGTGAAGCTGTAGTGCAGCAGCCGAAGGTGAGTTAGGCGAAGCATGGGCGTTCAATCCGAAAGTTACGGCACTCACAATGGATTGATAGGTAGATAAACCATCACCGATACACGCAAGAGTAGGTGAAATTCCTACAGAACCGGAGTAACGACCGGTCATCACATTGCAAAGCCTAAACCCCAATACAGAAATGTGTTGGGGTTTTTTATTGCCTCACGTTCGGAGAAACCAGGATTAACTAATGACAGGCATTACCCATCACTTGGCTGAAACAGCCGCCACTGTAGGAGCAAAGACAAACTACGGTGCAAGTGCCGGGTTACTGTTCTTAGGCTGGCTCAGTCCGGAAGAGTGGACGGTTGTGGCTATCCTGGCCGGTATCTTCTTTGCTGCAGCTGGTTTCTTAACGCAGTCACTGATGACCTGGTATTTCAAAAGCAAAACACTAAGACTTGAGCAAAGACGCATTGAGGCAGAAATAGCCCGTAACAACGCAAACAACCATCCATACCCACACGAGATAGACGACAGACTTTGACAACTAACCCTGCGGGGGTAAGACATGATCGAGTTCCTTTTTGCAGTCGCGCTAAGCCAGCAACAAATACACGATCAATGCATTTACCGGGCAGGTGTCGCCAGTAACGTTCAGGAAATACGCCATCAAGGTGATAACTGGGAAGCGTTCAAAGAAAACACCCAGCGAATATACAAAGACGACGAAGGTTATCAAAACCTTCTCGGCATGGCGTATCTGGTTTACCACCAGGTGCCATTTGAATTAGAAAGCGACCAGGTATTTGAACTGATGTTTGAAACCTGCAAGAACTCACACTACAAAGCCCACAGAGCCGGGCCTGAATTTACTTTATGAATGAGACTAGCTATGGCGGCAAAGTATGACAAGGCGGCTTTACTGGCTGACTTCCATACTGGAACTTACACTCAGCGCCAGTTAGCCGATAGACATAAAATATCGCCAGCAATGGTGAACAGAATAACCAAAGGTGTTGAGAAAAAAAACGCCGAGATAGTAAACAAGAAAGTAGAACTAAATCAAGATATTAAGCTATTAAGTGAACAAGAAGTAAACGCAGTAAACGAAGCTGTTCACTTTAAAGAGAAAATGATTGGCGAGATACAGTTATTCACCACTAACGCAATGCGTAAAGCAGGCGACCTTTTAACGCTTTCTGATTCAGGCTCAGACTTTAAAGCGATAGTTGAGGGTGTTGATAAGTTAAGTATTACGACCGGCGTTAACGAGCGCCACGCCAAACCATCACAGGTACAGCAAAACACTCAGATAAATAACGAGACACCTAGAACACTGGATGACTTTTATAGGCAAGAATAACAATCATGTTGATGAATCCAGCCCTGAGAGACTTCTGGGCTACCAAGTCACGCTATAAGGCGTTAAGGGGTGGTAGGGATTCAAGCAAGTCACATGACGCTGCCGGTAACGCCATAAGAATTGCCGACTACTGCACCGTTAAGTTTCTCTGTGTAAGGCAGTTTCAGAACAGGATTGATGACTCTGTTTATACGGTCCTGAAAGACAAGATTGCTGCATTTGGATTGCAGGACAGATTTTATATAACCAATAACCGGATCAAGAATCTGGTTACGGGTTCTGAGTTCATGTTTTACGGTATTCAGCGAAACCTCACTGACATTAAATCGGTTGAGGGTGCAGACATACTTTGGATTGAGGAGGCCGAAGGGCTTACTGAAGAACAGATGAAAGTTCTCAGGCCAACCATCCGTAAGGAAGGGTCTGAAATATGGCTTATCTGGAATCCACGATTTAAAACAGATTACATTCATAAGCGGTTTGTCGTTGACCCGCCTAATGATTGTGTTTGTCGACTTATTAACTACGATGAAAATCCTTTTTTATCTGAAACCAGTAAGAAAGAGATAGCGCAGTTAAAAGAGGATGACTACGAAGAATATCAGCACGTATATCTAGGCGTGCCGAAAGACAGTAGCGAAAACGCCATTATCAAGCTGAAATGGATTGAGGCGACTATTGATGCACATCTAACCGTTAAGCCTGCAAGTGGTGAATGGCTTGGTGGTGTAACGGTAGGTTATGACGTGGCGGATGATGGCGATGATGCAAACGCAACCACCACAATGAATGGTTATGTTGCTGTTCATGTTGACGAGTGGAAAGCTGGTGAAGATGAGCTGGATAAGTCTGCCGGGCGCGTCGTAAACACTGCTAAACGATTAAACGCCTCACTGATAGGGTATGACTCCATCGGCGTTGGTGCTGGCACTGGGGCGCATTTTAATAACCTTAAATGGCGTAAGCACTTCAAGTTTAATGCAGCCGCAAAAGTAGCCAAGCCAGATCGGTATTACATGGTGGCTGGCAAGATTAAAAACGTCGATCACTTTGAGAATTTAAAAGCTCAAGCATGGCGAACCGTATCAGACAGATTTAAAAACACATATTTAGCGGTCACCAAAAATAAAAAGTTCAGGGCCGACGAGATGATAAGCATCTCAAGCGACCTGGACAAAAAGTTATTAGAAAAACTGAAAGAAGAATTATCCGTTGTTGAAAAAACGTATAGCTCATCTGGCAAAGAAATGGTGGAAAGCAAGAAGCAGTTAAGGGCAAGAGAAGTTGACTCTCCCAATATTGCTGATTCTTTCATTATCGCCAACAGCCGATCGCTGGTTGCAAAACTCAGTATCGGCAACATGCTGTAACTATCATTAGATGCGCTCTAAAGCGCGGAGACTAAACGATGCATAAACCATTACCAACCAGCGACGGATTAGTAAACGTCGTTACTGGTCTAGGTACGGCTGCATCCAAGGGTTATCACAACCATTTTGCCTTTGATGAGATCGGTAACTTTGCTCAACTAGATGCGGCTTATCAGTCAAATTGGCTGGCACGTCAGATAGTCGACATTCCTGCTGATGATATGGTCCGTGAATGGCGCTCAATTAAAAGCCAAAACGCAGAAGAAATCCGCGTAGAGGAAGACCGCCTTAATTTAATGCAGCACGTTAATGACGCTTTGTCATGGGCGAGACTGTACGGCGGTTCAGCTATTTTAATGCTGGCCAATCAGGATTTAGAGCAGCCGCTCAATCCAAACAATATTAAAAAAGGTGATTTGCAGCGGTTAATCGTTTTCGATCGCTATGAATTAATGCCAAACAGCATTAACACCTGGAACCCATTAGCTGAAAACTACCTGATGCCGGAGTTCTATACCATCTATCAGGGTAATCAACGTATTCACTGGACACACTTTGCACGCTTTATGGGTGCCAAGCTCCCACGTAGACAGCGCGTTATTACGCAAGGCTGGGGTGACTCAGAATTACGCAAGTGCTTATCTGACCTGAAATCGGTTGTGGCATCAAAAGACGGTATTGCCGAGCTAATGCAGGAAGCCAATATTGATGTCATTACCCGCGAAGGGCTAACCGAAGATTTAACGACCGATCAAGACGGCAAAATTATTGACCGTTACACACTGTTTAGTCAGATGAAATCGATTGTCAGATTGGCTTTGCTCGACGGTGATGAGAAATTAGACCGCTTAACGCTTAATTTAACCGGCGTTGCACCCGTCATGGAAATACTCATGACCTGGATTAGTGGTGCAGCAGATATTCCAGCGACACGGTTATTCGGTACATCCGCCAAAGGCATGAATGCAACTGGCGAAGGTGACTTAAAGAATTACTACGACAGTTTGCGCTCGAAACAAAATAGCCAGTTAGATCCGGCTATGAATTGGCTTGATCAGATTATGGTCCGGTCAGCCATTGGCAGTATGCCAGCGGATTACAACTGGGACTGGAACCGGCTTTATCAGCCTAACCGTAAAGAAGAATCAGAAGCAGCCAAGGTTGAAGCTGAGACGGACGTTTTATTGCTTGATGCTGGCGTTATTCAAAGGTCACAGATTCAACGCAGACTGCAATCAGCAGAAGCCTATCAGTTCGATGATAAAAAGATTGAAGACCTTGAAGCATTAGAAGACCCGAATCTATTTGACCGGGATGAAGACAATTCGGTTGATGAGTAATGCTCCGCGTCGGCATTGAATACAACGTCAATCTACAGCGCGTTGTAAATCAAGTCAGAACAGATATTAACGAGCTATTGGTGCCGGTTATCTATCAGTCTGAATACAGTTACACCGCGGATGATTCATGGCCCGATCGTATTCAGTTGATGCTCGATATTCTGAAAGAAACTTGGTCCTCAAGAGAGTTTATTGAGCGTGCAGCCGTTATTGCGGGAACGTTCGTTAAAGAAACAACGCAATTCGTAGATAGAAAGAACAAAGCAAAGTTTGGCATTAACGCTTTTGGTAATTCGGAAAAGATGGCCAATTACTTAAGCGCAGCAACCAAGCAAAACGCAAACCTTATTAAATCCATTCCAGAGCAATACCTGAATAACGTAGCCAATACCGTTATGACAGCCATGCGCAACGGAATCATGCCGAGAGAGATAACCCGGCAACTGAAAGCGGATTACGAAATAACGCAGCGTCGGGCCAGATTTATTGCCCGCGACCAGACCGCCAAAGTAAACGGTGAAATAGACAAGCAACGCCAGATAGATGCGGGCTTTGAATACTTCCAGTGGCTCGATAGTGATGATGAGCGAGTCCGTCACCGCCATGAAGTGATAGCCAATAAAGAAACTAAATACGGCATAGGCGTTTATCGATGGGATGACCTGCCGACGAATGATAAGGGCCAAAAAATACAGCCCGGTTCTGATTTTGGGTGTCGATGCACAGCACGAGCCAAAACAACGGCATCAGTTGAAAAGTACATGAAGAATAAAAAGGCGAATCAATGACACGCATAACGATTCAAGACAAAAACACCTTTAGGGTTACGCATCGTGAGTTTACCGATGAAGGCTTTTTAAAGGTGCCTGGACGTGTGGCGAAAACCGGCATTCAGCAGTACCTCAGAAAAGAACTGCAATTAGACGGCGACCCTAACGAAGTGGTCAACGTGTTTCGTCCAGAGGATGAAGTATTTAAGGCCGAATCACTCGATACCTATAACTGTGCAGACATCACCATTCGTCACCCTGGCGATTTAGTGAATGCCAAAAACTACAGCAGCACATCAAAAGGCGTGGTGCGTGGTTCAGGCCGTCGTGATGGTGATTTTGTGGTGGCTGATTTAATCATTAAAGACCAGTTAGCCATAGATGACATTAATGCAGGCAATGCAGAGCTTTCAGCAGGCTATACAGCCGATTACGTGCCACAAGAAGGCACAGCCCCAAGCGGCGAGAATTATCAGTATATACAGCGTGATATTAGGGTAAATCACGTTGCTATAGTGCCCATGGCACGAGCAGGACGGCAAGCCCGTATTTTTGACAACCAACAAAGAGAGACAGCTATGACTAAAGTCACATTAGATAGTGGTCGATCTGTTGATGTGCAGGACGAGGCAACAGCTCTGCTCGTTACTGATGCATTTGACAGATTGAACAAAGAAGTAACCGACGCAAATAAGGCGGTTTCCGACGCACAAGCAGAAATCCAGAAAAAACAAGCTGTGATTGATGCCCAAAAAGAAGAAATCGACGCATTAAAACTGAAATCTTCTGATGAAGAAATCAAATTACGTGTTGATCGCATCGCTACCGTGAAAGATGCGGCAATGAAAATTGCTGGCGATACCTTCACAACCGACTCAATGGATGACGTGGAAATTATGCGGTCAGCCTTGAAAGTGGCGCGACCAGCAAACGAATGGGCCGATAGATCGGCTGATTACATTCGTGCATCGTTCGATATGGCGCTGGAATCAGCTAAAGCATCACCAGAGCAGAAAAACAAAGAGCAACTTGCTCGATTGGCTCAGGACGGTGCGCAGGGTATGCAGCAACAAACGTCTGATGCGCATAGCGAGTACAAAGACCGTTTAACCAAACCACAAGCTAAGGAGGCTTAATCATGGCAGTACAAGGCGGATATGCCATTAATCACCAGAAAGCCCTTCCAGGCATGGTGGTTGATGCACAAGTAAATAACTCGGTTTCAAAACTAAACACCACTGATGCGGTTGTGCCTTTTGGCGTTGCTGTTGCTCGCGTAGGTGAAGACGGTTTTGGCTTACTCACTAACACATCAGTCATTGCCAATGTGGTTGGCGTTCTGCGTCGCGAATTAAACCGCGTCACCGAACAAGGCGAATCATACGGCGCATTGCCTGAATATGATGCCTCTGTATTAACAGTTGGCACCATTTACGTTCCAGTCATTGCAGACGTTACCGCAGGTCAGCCGGCCTTTGTCGTTATCGGCAACGGTTCAGACCTCGATACAGTCGGCCATTTCTCAAACGCAGCAGGCACCGCTGCAACAACTGCATTGGCACTGCCTAATGCGAAATTTATCAGCGATGCTGCATCAGGTGGTTTGGCTGCATTATCAATTGTGGTAGGAGGTTAAACCATGAAGACAAATACAATCACTCTTGACCGTGACTTGCCTGCAGTAGGCTTGCAAAAAGGTACGGTTATCAGTTTCGATGCTGAAATGCGCACTATCGATGATGGGTTGGCGTTCTACATCAGCCAGTTATCACAGGTTGAATCGCGTATTTACGAAGCGAAATACCTTAACATCAACTTTGCAGACCTGATCCCAATCGACACTTCTATGCCTGAATGGGTAGATAGCGTTGATTACATCAGCATTGATGCCGTAACGATGGGTAAATTCATCGGCGCTGCAGCAGATGACTTGCCAAACGTATCAGCAAATGCCCACAAATCAAGCATTAAAGTGGGCTATGCCGGTAACTCGTTTGAATACACCCTGGATGAACTGCGTAAATCAGCTCAAATGCGTATGCCTATCGATGTTTCTCTGGCGCGTGCAGCACGACGCGGCGCAGAAGAACATATGCAGGAAGTGGCTTACTTTGGTGATGCCGATCGGGGTATGACAGGCTTGTTTAATAACCCTAACGTATCACTCGATAACTCAACACTGGACTGGAATGATCCTGCCACTACTCCACTGGAAATTGTGGCAGATGTGAATGATTTCTTAACCAGTGTTTGGGCGACTTCTTCAAATATTCATGTGCCAAATACGTTGGTGTTGCCATCTGAGCGTTGGAGCTTCTTAGCCACAACCACAGCCAGCACAGTAAACCCTGATGTGACCATCATGGATTTACTGATGAAAAACAACGTTTACACCAAAATGACCGGTCAGCAGTTACGTGTTGTGCCTCGTTTGCAGTTAAGCGCAACCGAATTAGCAAAATACGATGCTGCAATTACCAAAGATCGCATGATGGCGTATGAAAACAACTCTGAAAACCTGGTCATGCATGTGCCTATGGTTTGGCGTCCAATCGCACCACAAGCCCGCAACCTGAAAATCAAGGTTCCCGCTGAGTACAAGGTGTCTGGCGTTGAGTTCCGTTACCCGCTGTCAGGTGCATACCGCACGCTAATCTAAGCGGTAAACCATAAGCAACCAAAAAGCCCCGAAAGGGGCTTTTTTATTGGAGAGCATTATGTTTGTAAAAAACCACACAGCGCGAGTTATCACGATCAATGTCAAAGGTGAAAAGCCTTGTCGCACATTGCCAGGTAATCATCCGCCTGTCGAGATTTCAGAAAAAGCAGCCAAGACCGAATTTGCGAAAGACTGCTTTAAGCGTGGCTGGCTATCTGTCGTTGACGTAAAAGACGTTGATGAAGACGCGCCAAAAACAGAAAAAGAACAACTGACTGAAGACCTTGAAGCTTTAGGTGTTGAAGTTAAAAAAAGCTGGACTATCGCTCAAATGAAAGACGAGCTTGAAAAAGCAGTAGAAGCATAAGCAATGGAAATCACCCCAGCCATCATCACATCGTTTCGTGCAAATCAGCCTGCATTCACTGACGCAACTAAATGGCCTGATGATGTCGTTGAAACTGCGTTATGTGAGGCTGACGCTGAAACAGGTGGTCGCGGCTGGGGTGTATTTGATGATGTTTGTCAGAATTTTAAACGACGTGGCATGTTTTATTACGCCGCGCATTGGCTGGCTGTGACTTATCTGCAAGGCGCTAGCGATACGTCAAACATTAGCCCGACAGCACGGTTAAACGTAGCTGCTAAGTCAGTTGCTGATGAATCGATAACTTATCGAGTAGGCGCTATCCAGGACACGGAAAACGACTGGCTGTCACTGACCAACTACGGCGTGCAGTTTTTACGCCTGCGTCGGCGTGCTGGTATGGGCGCATTGGCTGTTTAATGATCAAGATAATTGGTCTGCAACAAGTGCAGGAAGCGCTTAAAAAAGAACTGGGAAAGTTCACCACAGAATACGCATTAATTGGCATTCATGAGTCTGCAGGTAGTGTCGAAGGTCAGCCGCTCACTATGGCTGGATTGGGCGCCACACAGCACTTTGGCAACGGCAAGATACCTGCCAGACCATTCCTAGATTTAGGCGTGGCAAAAGGTAACAGAGAATATTTGCAAACCATTCAGGATGGCGTGAAGCGCGGCCTAACCAGTGAGCAGATTATTGCTCAAGTTGGCTTGCTTGCCGTAGGTAATGTGAAAGAGTTCATCACGGATTTGAAATCACCAGCTAATGCAGCAAGCACCATCAAACGCAAAGGCAGTTCAAACCCATTAATCGATACCGGCGCAATGCGTAGCAGCATTACGTACACCGTCAGCAGCAAAAAACCGGAGGTATCACTTTGAGCCTCAATATGAGTGGGCACATCGATGATGTGTTTGAGTCGATACCTGTAACTCTCACCTATCAAGCAGGTGGCGCTTATGTAAACGGTATTTGGCAGGACGGCACAGAAACAACCGTCAGTTACAGAGCAAACGTTCAGCAGCTAGATGATAAAGAGTTATCCAATCTCATGCTAGCCGGGCAGAGAATCCTTGATTCTCGCAAGGTGTATATCAATGACGGTGATTTAGAGTTATTAAAGCTCGGCGAAGATATGCGGCTTGAAGGCGATGAATGGAAAATCGTTGAACGTGACGTTAGAGAGTGGCGCAATTACGCAAAACTAATAGTGGTTCGCTACGATGACCAATGAAGAAATCTTTGCCATCTTGCGCCCGCACATTATGGGTTTAACTGGCGTACCTGAGTGCATCCTCTATGCACAAAACCAAGATGCGCCGACAGGTGAGTACGCATCAGTTCAGCCACGTTATGCAGTGGAAGAGCGTGGACAAGCCAATATTTACCGAAAAGACATACCTGACGATCAAGTCGAAACCGATGTAAGACCACAAATCATGGTCACCGTGATAGTTGAGTTCTATCGCGGTCCAGCAAATGAGCGTGCTCAGCGTCTGCTGCAGATGGGCAAGGTTGAAACGGTCACATGGGATTTGTTTAAGCACAAAATTTCCATACGCAACACAAGCGGAATACTCGATTTAACGGCACTTCAATCAAATAACTACGAGCAACGGGCACGTATTGAGCTTTATCTATGGATGGAGTCAAGCACAGCCTATGCCGTGAACAATATTTTAGGCACCAAAATCATTGCAGAAAAAGAGGATGGCCAGGTCATCCAAGAAATCAATATTGATATACGAGGTTAATAAATGACATATCCAGCAGATCGAATAATTCAAGTCAATGCACGTATAAGTCCTGCTGGTTTGGGCTTTGCTAACTTTGCATCAGCAGTGGTGTTTTCAGATTCAAGCGAAAATGGTGCGCTGACCGTAGATACTTTCAAAACTTACTTTGATATTACAGAAGTAGCAGCCGACTTTGCCGATACCACCGAAACATACAAGTCAGCCAATAAATGGTTGGGCGGCACACCAAAAATGCGCCAAGTTACTATTTGGGTAACCAATCCAGTAGATGCCACGCTAACCGCAACGTTCAATAAAGCGCGTGATGAGTTCTGGTGGTACTGGACAATCCTGACCGCTGATGTGTATTCGGTAGAAGCAGATGTGCTTCTGGCTGCTGCATGGTGTGAAGAAAACGCCAGTATGTTCATTGACAATCAAACCAGTACAGCAGTTGCCGCGATTCGCGATCAAAATGATGATACCGATATTGCATCACAGCTTACTACACTGGGTTATCGCCACGTTTACACAGCAGCGCACGCAACAGACGCTTATGCAGGAACGGCACTGGCCAAGCATTTTGCAGCAGTTAATTACAGCGGCGAAAACTCAACCATTACCGGAGAGTTTAAAAAATCCCCAGGTGTTGCGTCAGAAGATTTAAAAGGCACTGAGATTGCCGCGATGGAAGCTGATACCAAAAACGCTACCTTCTACGCAACGGTAGAGCTTCAAGGCTCAACTGATGTGGGTCGCTGGTTAAATACCATTACGCATAGCACCTTCGGTGAATACATCGATGACGTGGTGAATCTGGATGCGTTTATTAATACCGTGACGGTCCGGCTTTATAACGCACTGGCAAATGTCACCACCAAGTTACAACAAACGCCACGCGGACAAGCGGTATTACTGGCTACAGCGCGTCAGGTTTGCGACCAATACATTGATAACGGGTATTTGGGCCCGCGCAATTATGTCGATCCAGATGATGGTATTGAAAAATACACAGTCGGCTATGAAATCTTAACCAAACCAGAAGATATTCTGGATATTTCAACAGAAGATCGCGACAGTCGTTTGTCCGCACCAATTCGTATTCGCCTGTTCCGTGCTGGCGCTATCCATAAAGCAATCATTGATTTAGACGTTTACTAAGGGGCATTAACGATGGCATTAAATAATTTCAGCACCGATCAGATAGTAGTAACAGTCAACGGACGAGAAATAACGGATTGGGGCGATTCAGATTCACCCATTACTGATGCGCCTATCGATCAACGCTCTAACCTGCGCCGCGGCATGGGTGGTAACGCTATTCGTCTGGATCGGAAAAACCCTGGCCGCTCAGTAACATTAAATCTTAACCCTGGCAGTCCCGATTCAGCTTACATGCAGGCGCTATTCAATAGTTACGCAAACATCAGTTTTTCGGCAACGGTAATCGGCACACTGGAAAACGCAATTGGTACAGAGGGCGTTATTACCAATGACGGCGCAAGTAATCGCGGCGGCACCACTATTTCAGATGACCAATTCTTAATGGAATTCAACGCATGGACTGGTCTTAAAGGCGGTGAATAATGTCCAATACTAAGACATTCACACTGGGCGCAGAAACCTACAACGTCGCAAGGGCATCAGCCGTCGCACAAGATGAAGTATTTAGCCTGTTAACTCAGCCATTGACTCAGCGTCTTGCTATGGCAGCAAAAAACCAGAAAAGCAGTGAGCCTGATGAGGCGGTATTGGTTTTTATGATGATGGCGTTGCCATATCAGTTAAAAGAAAAAATCGATGGGTTAATTATGTCGCGTATCAGCATTGCCGGACGTGATGACTTTGTTTCCATTCGTGATTTTGATGGCAAGGTGATGGAATACAACAAACTGCGTGCGAAAGTGTTGCGGTGGAATCTTGAAGGTTTTTTTACCTATTGGGCAGAAGAAAACCGCGCCGCAATCGAGGCAATGCAAAGCCAACCAACATAAATTGGTACTTGATGCGCCCCTGCACAGGGGTAAACGGTATCTGTCCGCCGTTATGTTCATGGGCTGATTTGAATGATGGAACTTACTCGCTGGAAGACGTTGAACGGTTCAACCAGACAATAACGCAGATGGTCGATGATTATAAATCTGCTATCGCTAACGCAAAGGCTGAGAAACGATAAATGTCTAACACCATTAAAAACTTTCTTGTTGGCGTTGGCTTGGATGCTTCCAAGTTCGATGAGGGCGAGAGAGAGGTTACCGGCGGATTAAATCGTATTCGTTCAGTTGCGGGGTTTGCCGGTGCTGCTATGGTTGGCGCATTTGGGGCGGCTTCATCAGCGGCTATTGCAGCGGGCAGTCGGATAGATGGCTTTAACCTTGCCGCAGAAAAGCTGAGTTCATCGCCTAAGTTTGTTTATGGGCTAGGGAATGCCTTTGAGGTTCTTGGTGGTGATGCTGCAGATGCATTATCAGCCATTTCATCCATAGAAGACGCATTAAGCGACTTCCGGTTGCGTGGTGATGCGAGCGCCTTTGAAAGTCTGGCCTATGCCGGAATAGATACTGCCTCACTAATGCAAGCTAAAGATGGTGAGGAATTTATGCGAATGCTATCAAGCATTACGCCAGAGCTTAGTAAAGAGCAGCAACTACAACTGCAAAAAACATTTGGCTTTTCCGATGTAACTATGCGGTCACTGCGTCAGGGGCAGCAAGAGTTTGACAGGCTGATCGAGCAGGCATCCAACCTAACCGGAAACATACAAGATTCAACAGAAGCGGCTAGGGATTTCAACGAGCAGTTAGCGTTAACAAAGCTGAGAATAGAGGGCGTATCAAATACGCTGGCTGAAAAAATGCTGCCCGCCTTTGCTGGAATGTTAGAAACAGCAAACGACTTAATTGATAGGGCCACGACGCCAAGAGATCCAGAAGCGCCAACAGCTTGGGAGAATATGCTCGATAAGGGCGTATTTGGCAAAGATGGTGGTGAAAGACGTGAATGGCACGCGGAAGGCTTTAGCGGTATTACTGATTCGGTTGGCGGATGGATAGGTGATCAGCGCGCCAAAGCCATTGAACGATCATCCATTTACCGGCAGTCAGTCATGGATGGCGCAGTAGACAATCAGGACGCTATCAGAGCAACGCCTGACTACAACTTTTATAACAGCCGTAGTGACACAACTAATTATCAACAACCAAAAATACAGAACAATCTCGACGTTAATCTAACGATTGATGGCAAGGCTTTAGAGAATACGGTAACAGGGGTGATTGAGCGGCGCGATCAAGCCACAATCGACGATATGCAAACAACGACGGACAGATAATGAGTGTTATTAATATCCTATTCCGTCAGTCTCCCACGCTGGCAGGTTATAAGTTAGACGCCACTCTTGAAGATACGATTGATGCCAGCATCGAATTAACACGCTATCCAGTGGAATCTGGCGCTCGCGTAAACGATCACAGAATCATTAACCCTATCCGTTATTTCTTGACCGGCGCGGTGAGTAATAACCCTATCAAACCGATACTGACTGACTTTATCGGTGCGGGAACAAACATAGATAGAAGCAATCCCTTTGTAGCAACGGTTGCAGGGCTGTCCATTGGCTTCCTATCAGGCAATAACGCAACAAGAGCGTCAAGCACCTTACAATTTTTAATTGATTTAATGGTGGCTGGCCTGCCGTTTGATGTTGATACCGTCGATGCCAACTTAGCCAATATGGTGCTAACCAGAATCAGCAGGACACGAGATCCAGTAAATGAAAATGGACTGATATTCATTGCTGAATTACAAGAATTGATCACGCTCGACAGGCTGCCAGAAAAACTGCAGCCGTCACAGTTTCAATTGCCTGATGGCGATCCAGTTAAAAGTGCAGCCGCAGCCGATGTGAACGCAGGACAGAAAGTAGGTGTGCAGCCTAGTGGCGCGGTCACGATAGCCGTTGAGGATGTCATGCAATACGTGGGTGAGGATATATGATCACAATTCCTTTGCTTGCTGGCCCTGCAAATGCACATCAACGCTTTTCAATGCAGCTTGGTAATAACTTTCTGGACTTTGAGATTAATTACCTTTCGTATCTGGATTACCCCGCATGGAGTTTAAATATTTACCGTGATGGCACGCCGTTGGTTTTGGGTGCAATGTTAGAGCCTGGAGCAGATATCATCGAAAACTATCAGGCCAAAATAGGCTCACTGGTATTCACCGGAAAGCAGGCCACATTAGATAGTTTAGGCATCGATAACACGCTTACTTGGGTGGCCTAATGTCTCAATATTTGCGCCGATGGCTGATTGAGATAGACGGCAATGAGTTTGTGCAAGGCGGCAGAGATAGACAGTTACGTTGCGTCTTTGATGTGGTTGTATCACCTTTAAATACACAATCATTTGCCGATATTCGATTATACAACTTGGCAAAAACCAGCATTATCAGTCAGGGATCAACGATCGCGCTAAAAGCGGGCTATGAGAATAGCGTTGATTTAATTTTCAACGGCATCATAAATAACGTATTGCCAGAGCGTGACGGGACAAGCACAGCAACAAGATTGCTTTGCCGGTCTGGTACGCCAGTATATGACAGGGGATCTATTAATTCATCGTATGGCGCGGGAACACTGCTTGTCGATGTGGTTAAAGATTTAGCCTCAGCATGGCCTAGAGCGTTAGATTTAGATGAGTCGCAATTTACCGATAAACCCGTTTTTATAAGTGGATTTATTGCAGATGGAGATATTCCTAAAATCCTCACCGACTTGGGCGGGCAGTTTGGCTTTACATGGGTTGAAGATCGCGGCCGGATAACCGTTACACGAAAAGGCAAAACCAGAACAACGCCGATATTTGAAGTAAACCAATACACCGGCATGGTAGGTATGCCAGAAGTGAATCGCGGCCCTGATGGATTGGGTGTAACGGTCACGATGCGTATTAACCCATACATTAGAACGTCAAGCCGAATTAATGTTAAATCTGAGTTCAGCACATTCAATACCGGCAATATTTTTATTCAGCAGCTATCCGGCAATGCAAATGCGAACGGCCTTTATAACGTGCTGGCCATGTCCTATACGGGCGATAGTCACGGCGATTCGTGGGATTTAACGATCGATGGATTAGTGCCGGGAATACTGGCAACTGAGCAAGCGCCAAGTGTTGAAGAAAGACAAGCTACGGGCGGTCTGGTTTGGGGCGCGAAAGTCAGTAAGGAATTTAGAGCGAGAGTCCGTCAGATTGAAAGCAATCTTGGTATTAACGCCAACTGGCTCATGGCAATTATGGCTTTTGAAACGGGCAATTCATTTGATCCGACAACAACCAATCTGGCCGGTTCCGGTGCTACAGGATTAATACAGTTTATTCCGTCAACAGCGGTAGGTCTTGGCACCAGCACAACAGCATTAGCCAGAATGACAGCAGTTCAGCAGCTTGATTACGTCGAGCGTTATTTTGAAGACTACGCCAGACGCATCAGAAATATTGGTGATGCATACATGGCGGTGCTGTGGCCTGCAGCAATTAATAAACCTGAAAGCTATGTGATGTGGGAAAAGACCGGAACATACGCCAGACAGTACGCACAAAACGCCGGTTTAGATGCAAATCGCGACGATAAAATAACACGAGGTGAGGCCGTTGAAAGAGTTGATAAGTCTTACATGGAAGGCCTTAAATACATTAGGTAGCCGCCATGAGTAATGGTCATAAAGAAACGACTGGTTCAGCGCCATTAAAGGCGGGATTCCATGAGTTAATGAAAACCGTTTACACCAGTGTGCCAGGTCACGTAATTGCACTAATAGACGGCGGGTCGAAACAGCGGGCACAGATACAGGTCGGTATTGAGCGTGTTGACATCAATGGATCTTCATTTGCACTTAAGCCAATTATTGACGTGCCAATTCACTTCCCTGGAGGCGATTACTGCATTGAGTACCAGATTGACCGAGGTTGCGAGGGGATGGTTTTTTTCTCCCAACGTTGTACCGATGGCTGGAAAACAACAGGCGGCATCGCACAGAACCCAATAGGCAGATTGCACAGCTTGCAAGATGCGTTCTTTGTGCCTGGATTTAGAAGCGATCCAAATGTATTGCCAGACTTTCAAAACAATGGCATTAGATTAAGAAATAAATCAGGCAGTCAGTTTGCTTGGTTAAAAAATGACGACACAATTTCAGTTGAAAACAGTATAGGTCATATACGCATGGCGGCAGATGGAACGGTCACCATTAACAATGTGGTTATCACTCCGGAAGGCCTTATTACCACGCCGGAAAATATAGTATGGGGAAGCGGATCCATTAGCGGCAACGATCACGTCCATTCGGGCGTTGAGTCGGGCGGCGGAACATCGGGGCCACCAGTATGACGGTAAGAAAATTAAATGAGCAGGGCGATATCGTCACCACTGGCGATGTGTTTATTCACGATCGCGAAGAAATAGCCCAAACCTGCGTGACAAGATTAAAGCTTTTCCTAGCTGAGTATTTCAGAGACATAACTGACGGAACGCCCTGGTTCCAGCAAATTCTTGGCAAGTTTGAAAGCCTGAACAGTGTTGAGTCAATCTTAAGAAACAGAATTGCCAGAACGCCGGGGGTGGTGCGGCTACTTTCTTTTAATCTTGATTATGATCTGCAGTCGCGCTCGATAACTATATCGAGTTATGTATTAACGCAATTTGGCGAGATAGAGGTTTTATACAATGGCGCAGTTGACACCACAGGGCTATAAGTTAACCACTCAAAACGAATGGTTTAACAATCAAAGGGATTTATATTTAGAGATCGATCCTAGTTGGAATCTTGATCCATCCACGCCTGACGGTTTAAAAATCGCACATGATGCGGAGGTATTCTCTGCCTTAGATGAAACGCTGATGCAGGCGTACAACTCAAAAGACCCAAACAAGGCTCGTGGCATTGATTTGGACGTGTTATCAGCAATTACGTTCACATCAAGATCGCAAGGAACGCCATCAGACGTTGAGCTGTTATTTTCTGGCAATCCAGGTGCAACCGTTTTGTCGGGCGCAATTGTTGAGTCCGCGACTACCGGATCACGATGGACCGTTAGTCAAACCTACACGCTAGACGTTTCAGGCGCGGCAACGGTTCCAGCCAAGGCCACTGTAATTGGATTGACGCAAGCAGACACAGGAACGCTGACAAAGATAATTACCACGATGAGTGGCGTGACCGGCGTTACAAACCCAGCACCAGCAACACCAGGAACCACAGTCGAAACAGATTCAGCTTTGCGCTTGAAAAGGCGTGCCGCAGTAGCAAGGGCGGGCAAAAATCAGATTGGGTCTGCATTGGGTGAAATCTACGCCGTTGAAGGTGTTCGCCGTGCCAGAATTTATGAAAACACCACCGATTCAGCAACAGTTGATCCTATATTTAACCCTCACGGACTACCAGAGCATTCAATGGGAATTATTGTGGATGGCGGCGAGGATTACGATATTGCTTATGCGGTGTATAGCAAGAAAAACCCAGGCTGTTTTTTAGCCGATACCGGTGACGATACAGTTGTAATTGTCACAGACGAAGATTACCCCACCAACATTCAACCAATACGCATTAACCGTCCAACTTATGTGGATATGGTTATTGTTATTGAGTTAACCGATACCTTAAATGAATTGCCAGAAGATATTGAAAGCCTGATAAGTGAGGCATTTCTTGAGTTTGCCAATGGGTCGATGACCTCTCCATCATGCGGCTTTCGTGATAGAGGGTTTGATATTGGCGAATCAGTGCCATACAGCAGCTTATATACACCTATAAACCACGTAATTGAGCCTTACGGAAACGCTTTTGTTTCCGCTTTAACTGTTAATGGCGCAACCACAAATCAGGCGATTGCTTATAACGAGTTAAGCCGATGGACTGAATCTAATATCACGGTAACGATTGCATGATAAATCTACCAAGCCGGATTTATAGCCAATATCGGAGTAAGCCAAAACTTGTTGATTGGATGAATATTGCCAGAGTATTGGGAGGTGATATTGAATCAGCGGCGGAGGCGGTCAGAAATTCATATGACATAGATTCCGCCGAAGGCGAGCAGCTTGATGTGCTAGCTAGGATTGTTGTTTTGGATCGCGGGTTTGTTTCAAATATACCGCTAAATCAATATCGTTTCGCTGCATCCACCGATATTCAACCTCGTATGGGTGGTGGTGCGACCATGTCGGCAAAAACAGCCGCATCCGACACCATAATGTCTGACGGTCTTTTGCGGATAGCAATCAAAGCAAAGATCGCCAAAAACAATGGCGACGCAACCATTAAAAGTATTCTTAGGCAGATGATGATCATTGCGCCAGGTATTGAGTATCTTGCCGTAAATGACAACCAGGATATGACCTTCGGAATAGAGTTTTCTGGAGATATTGACAGCCTTACTCGGTGGGCATTATTCAATTCAAATCTTATCCAAAGGCCACAGGGTGTGAAATTTTTAGGGATTACAGAAAAGACCGATTTTTATAGGTTTGCACCAACAGCGTCAGCGGTCAGGATGGGTGCAAGTGATATACGTTTCAGAAGATACAGGGGCTACTAATGGCTATAAATGTAAAAACGAAATATCCCGCCAATGCGGACGCTCCATCACTTGACTACCCAACAGGTAGCTTCAGGAATGACACATCGCCGGAGTCAGAGGACGGAACCCCGCTTGAAAAAGACTGGGCCAATGACTGGCTTGGATTTAGGGACGCCACGCTTGATGAGGCTGAAATAGTTGCCAACGGAGTTGTTGAGACCGCCCAGGCGTCACAAGTATTAAACGCCATCCTGTCCATGATAAATACCCGCGTAGCTCCATCGCAATTGCAAGCTATATGGGATTCTGGCTTATTAACCACAGAAAGCTCTATAAGCCCAGTAAAACTAGATTCTAAAATTAAAACTCTAGCCATTGGGGAGGTACAAACTTGGCAAAATGTTGGCGGCAGCCGATCTCTTGACGTCAACTACACCAATTCTACTGGCAGATCGATCATGATTTCAGCGTCAATCGGTGTAAACACTGAGGGTCAGAATGTAATTGCCATAGTTAATGGGGTAACCATCCTGGCTTGTCCTGTAGGTGGTTTTGCAATGTCGGTTCAATTTATAGTTCCAAATGGTGGTGTGTACTCATTAAGCGCGCCAAGTGGCATACAAAGCTGGGCGGAGTTACGATAATGAAATATTACAAAGACAATAACGACAAAATATATGCTTTTGAATCTGATGGCAGTCAGGATGAGTTCATTCCTAGCGGACTGGTAACGATAACCAAGCAGCAGGCAGATGCTATTATTGCGGCTAATCAGCCGCCCGCGCCACAGGTAACCACTATAACTCGCAGGCAGGGCAGGTTAGCGTTGCGTCGAGCTAATAAGCTATTAATTGTTGAGTCTGCTATCAATAATATTGCTGATGATGACGCTCGTATAGACGCCCAGATTGAGTATGAAGCTGACACATGGGAGTTAGGCAATCCTTTTCTACAATCTATGTGGAACCAGCTTGGCGGTACTGAATCAGAGTTGAATAGTTTATTCACTCTGGCCAAAACGCTTTAGTTAAACATCTAATCATTCATCAAGGCCGCGAAAGCGGTTTTTTTTATGCCCGAAATTCACGCGAAGCAGATTCATTTCTGAGGGCTGATCGCGTTCCCAATTAAGACGAGGTAGCAAAATGGCAACCAGCAATACAGTGACAATTACTAAAGAAGATGGATGGGTTGAAATAACGGCTGCGGACGGCTTATCGGGGGCTATTCAAAATAAAACAGCTTTACTTTCCTGCTACTACGCTGAAACCGCATCAGGCGCGCCAGGCGCAGGCGTTGAAGGAATGAAGCTTGCCCCGCTTGAGGCATTCCCCAAAACATCAACCTTAACAGCTTGGGTGAGGGCGTCCACCGGGTCAGTGAAAATTGATTTTACTGAATGGTCCAGTTAATAAAGCCATCAAACCATAAAGCCTGCCGTTGAGCGGGTTTTTTTTGCGCCTAAAAACAGGAAAACCGCATGAATATTATGGGCAACATAGCACCATGGATTTTAGGACGAAAACCTAAATTTGTGCCGCCTGCAGAGCCAACAGCAGTATCCTTCCAATCCCTAACCGCAAACGGCACAAGTGGCACAGTTTCCACCACGCAATTAACAGCCACGTTTGATGTTGATCCAGGCTTAACCACGGCTAACTTTGTTGTTACCGGTGCAAGCAAGGGTGTTGTGTCGAAAGTTGGTGCTGTTTATACCGTCAATATCAACACGATTACGGTTGAAGATGGGCAGGGCGTAACGCTGGATATTATCAATGTTCCTTCAGGCTTTACGGTTACGCCTTTATTCCGTTCGGTCACTGTCTACAAAGCGGCCGCACTTGAAGCGCCGACCTTTGAATTTGATTTAGTTTTCCCTCAATTAACCGAAGGCGATACAGGCACATTTAGTGCGGCTTATTGTTTTGCGGGTGAGATTGACAGCTATTCCATTGCGACAGGCACGTTGCCAGCATGGTTGACGTTTAACACCTCAACTTGTGTATTTACCTACACCAATGCTGTTTTTGAAACCGTTTCAGGCTTGTCCATTACTGCGACTAATGCGGCTGGCAGTGCAGCGACTAACACTGCTGATTGGGTGGTGGCTGAAATCGACGCGATGCCACTGGTCTTCCACGGCTACACGCAAGTAAACGGAACTTCAATTCAGGTAACAGAATTGAAGTTTCAGGATAGCGTTGAGGAAAGAATATTAGCGGGCACGCTAGAAGCCCCTTGCTCATTGATGATTACAGCCGAAGCAGTCGCGTCAGGCGTATTACGTCATACAGGAAAGCCTGTCAGTGCATACCGTCACGCCCATTATGAAACAAAAGTGACGTATGCCAATGGCGATCCAATTGAATATTTGGGCGAAGTTAAAAAGGTTCATAAATTTGGTGATGAGTCGGTAGTCAACCCATATACCGATACACCGGGGCCTGAAATTACTGCGCTTATTCGTAAGGATGGCGATTACAGAGTAGAAACAACCGTCATGCTGGCAAACTCTACAGGGAACGTTATCAAGCATGTGTTTAGTCGTAATGTAACCATAAATCCTTGTGGAGCTGATTTTTACTTCTATGCTGGCTCATCTGGCAATGATTCAAACGATGGCAGAGACCCTAACGGCTTTGCTTTAACAAATGCGAGCTATGTTGAGTCAACAGGAGTATTAACCGAGACAGGCAAGTTTGCAGGCTATGACCACACCGCAGCAGCAAGCATTGGTTACGACAGAGAGAATACAAACTGGATTTATTTTAGTGGAGCGTTACGCCGAATTGCTGAAAAAATCAGTGATGATGCGATACGCATTGATGATGCTTATAAACTGAGTGCGGACGCAACCGGACTGACCTCATCGACTGGGCCTAAAGGCTTTTATACCGGAGGTAATCCGCAAGCGGATAACTTTGGCATCATGCTGCTTTCTGGCACAACCAGTGACTTTGCTAGCTCTCCATCGACCGCGAGTGTAGATGACTGGTTTTATATGGGGAGTTATGGCGGCACAAGTCCTGCCAACATTACCTCAACAACAATGCCACCAAGGTCGCGAATGATTAGTATGCAGTTACCTAACGGCACGAACAACCTACCAAATAATATATATATAAGCAATATTAGATTGCCTGATGATGGTAAAATCCTTTTCATGTTTTCTGGTGTTAGCTTTTCTGATCCGCTAGAAGGCCAGCAGGTAGATATATGCCTAGATAGGATGGTAGATGAAAATATAGGTAATTGGTATATACCATCTAGTGCCGACATACATCTAACCATGTGGGCAACTCAGTGTTTAGCTAACCAACGTATGATCACGTTTGAGCGAACTATTGAGGCCGCACTTACTGGTGATGTCCAGATAACGCTTGAAACAGCTTTTGACCCTGCTGAATTTACAGCACTTAATCCCGGTGCAACATACGCGTCAATAAAAATTTACTACTCTCCAACAGAGTATGAATACCATCGAATGAGCTTAACATCAGCAGACAACTTAACATTTGACTTAATCAGTGATCGAGGAAGGTATGAGCTTCTGAGGGACTTCCCGGCTGGCTCTGCGGTGACAATTCACGAGTCCCGATCTGTGCAGCAGCTAATCACTAGCAAACGTCTAGCCATTGTGGGAATGATTATTGAATCTACGTGTGACTTTGATACTTATGGCCATCACTATTACCCAAACAATCAAATAGGAAACTCTCACTATGGATGGGTTTATGCCCGTGACGGTGAAAATGTTGGCTTTATGTTTAATCATAATGCTGATGACGTACCCGCACAGGACGGTATATCAGTGCATGATTGCTATTGTCGGCACAGTGAATTTTTCATTGACAGTAGTAATGGCGCTAATAAGCCAGAGACCTCTACACAAACCAACATGATATTATATCGAAACAAAGGTGACGAAACTTGCCGAGGTGGGACCATGTACCCTTGGACGTTAAAATCATTCTTTGCTAAGAAAATGGAATTTTACAACGATGGAAGCACTTATGACGGTATTGTAGGCGTTGCCTATAACTCTTTCCAAGTAAAGCTAGATACGCTAGTAGATCACAATGTTGATAATTACGTTGCTGAAGAATGTAGAGGTTTTGGGTATGGGCTTTATAAGCAAGAGCAATTTATTACAACAGAGCTTTACAATAATGAAGTTTGGTCAAATGCGGCGGATGCTACCTTATTAAGGCTATCCCCTTCAGCATCAGGGTACTCCCCCGATGCAAAACTTTATGTTGGTTATAACAAATTCTGGGCTCCAAATGTTATATCAGGAAAGCCGTTCACTGTTGACGGCGTGGCGAAAACATTGGCTGAGCTTGAGAGTTTAATTCCGGGAGACAATAACTCATTAGCACAGCCAGACTGGAATGACCCTGCAAACGGCGATTTCTCCCCAGTAGTTACATCGCAGGCTGTAACCTTCAACGGCGTTGATTCCTATGCGTCCATATCTCCAGACATGATAGTTCGTGATGGAGTAACTGGTATAGGTGATTGGGTACAGTTTGAAGTTAAAACAACGACAGGCGGGGTGATAGTTGGTGAGTCTGCCAGCGCAGATGCAAGGGTAGAGGTTAACTCAACTGGCGTTGTTGTTAGGACATGGATAAGCCCAACCACGTTTAACTATCCAAAAACAGGGCTTTTAGACGGAAATTGGCACACTATCAGAATTCAGAGGGATGCTGCTGATTCTTTCTTCGCTGTTATTGATGGAGAGACTGTCGCGCAGTCAGGAACAACTTCTATTACCGCAAACATTAGGGTCAACCGGGTTGCTCGAAGAGGCACAATATATACCAACGCATCTGTTCGCAATCTAACCGTATCTGGCTCCGTATTAACTACCTACGCAATGGACTCAGGAAGCACAACAACTGAGGCCGCAAGTGTTGGCACTGGAACAATGACGCTTGTGAACGTGGTTGCAGGCGATTGGACTTAGAACGTTAATGCAAATCATATTAAGCCGCCTTCGGGCGGTTTTTTTATGCCTGGAGTAAAGCATGAATAGATTGGCAAAGGTTGGCGGCTTATCGCTGGCATCGGTCCCGTTAATGGTGTTTCTGGCGTTATGGGAAGGTGGTAGCGAAGGTATGACAGTTTACGCAGATAAGCTTGCAGGAGGGCTGCCTACAGCGTGTCACGGCATCACTAAATACGTGACAGATGAGCCGGTTATCATTGGTGATTACTGGTCAAAAGAAAAGTGCGATCGGGTAATGAGTGAGGAATTAACAAAAGTTCAATTGGAATTGCTGAGTTGTTTAACGCATGAGCCGCCACAAGGCGTGTTTGACGCTGTTTCGTCATTGGCCTGGAATGTCGGCACGCCAAAAGCCTGTGGTAGTCAATCGGTGAAATATATTAACAGCGGCGATTACGTGACCGGGTGTAATCTAATCGCAACCAAATTTAATGGACAACCAAACTGGTCATATGCTGCCGGGGTTTATCTGCAGGGGCTGCAAAATCGCAGACAGGGCGAACGGGACATTTTATGCCTGCCGGGTATTTATGAATAAATACATTCTGCTTGCAGCCGCATTGGCAGCCTTTGTCGCTGGCTGGCAAATACAAGGCTGGCGAATGGGTGAGCAGATTGCTGAGGCTAATACCAGAACAGCCGAAACACTCAAATCAATTGCTGTTACCGCAGCAAACAAACAACGGGAACTGCAAGATGAATTCGATAAAAAACAAGCTGTATGGGCGGCTGTTGAGGTTGAACAATATGCTTTACTGCGTGATGCAGAGAAGCAAAACGACCAGCTTCGTGCTGATGTTGATGCTGGCCGTAAGCGGTTGCGCGTCAACGCCAAGTGTCCAGCCAGTAGCGATAGATTGCCCGAAACCAGCCCCAGTACCAGCGTGGATAATGGAAGCCCCCCCGAACTTAATGCAGATGCTCGACAGTATTATTATTCCCTCAGAGACGGAATTGAGCGAGTAACCAAACAGCTACTCGCATGTCAGTCCCGGCTTAAGTGATTTTCAGAACACGCATGGCTTTAGTTTTTACTTCATCAACACGCGACTCATGCACTGCAAAATAATTGGTGGTTCGTCTTGGGTATTGATGGGAATCAATGAATGCCTCAAGTGATAAACCTTTTGCTGAATGCGGTAGCCTGTTGGGTATAAAAAGCTGATACCCGTGCGACTCAAAAAATTGCCACATTGCTTCTTTTGTAAAACCCAATACCTCACTTGGGCCAGACTCAAACATAATTACCGGCCTACATCGTTCAATCAATTTTGCCGCACCAAGTAAAGCGCCAAGCTCTGCACCTTCAATATCAATCTTGATAACGTCAATATCATCCCGATCAACAAGATTGTCCACCAGGTTCATTTCAACAGTGATCTCTCTGGCGTTCTTGATTTTATTAAGTGAGCTATAACCGCTTAGCTTCGGGTCAATAAAAAAACGGGCCAAGCCAGCGCGATCAGAAACGGCGCACTCATGAATCTCAACATCTTTAAATTTAGCTGCCAGCTTTTTGGCTTTATCTGGTATCGCTTCAAAAGCAATTATTTTTGACGGACTGGAATGAGCTTTAACCCCAGAGATAATTGAGCCAATGTGAGCGCCTATATCGACAAATACCTTATCGGTATCGCACAGCCTCACCACCAAGAAAGTGGAAAGATGATCGTTCATCACAGTCCCGACAGACAGTGAGCGTTTATGAGCTTGGGTTAATAATTCAACCTTAGTGCGAAGTCGCAACAAGGCACCATCAAAACCCGATCCTACAAGTATTTCCCTGATCATTATTAATATCCTTTTATAACCAAAATTAATATATATCAAAATCCGAAACAAGTATGTAACTCATTGTTTTTATTATGCCGAAAATGCCATTTTTGACAGTGGCTAAAAACAGTGTAAAATGCCGCCCCTAGTAGGTTTGCGCGAGTTACGATACCACCTTGACATGGTGGGGGTCGATGGTTCGAATCCATTCGTGCCTACCAATTTACCCTATATAATTCAGTAAGTTGGCAGTGTTTTACTTTTCGTCTTTCACTAAAAATA
>Ga0208032_1000116_pt1 | contig 67895 bp, 49 predicted proteins | sample MalvirAntarct_66_FD_184254 | JGI IMG/M metagenome (GOLD analysis project Ga0208032, IMG submission 184254) | Marine viral communities from the Global Malaspina Expedition - Malaspina viral metaG Antarct_66 (SPAdes) (version 2) | ecosystem: Environmental > Aquatic > Marine > Oceanic | place: West... | reverse complement strand
ATGTTGTACGGCGGCAGTAACCGGCTCAAAACTGCTTCCTTACGCTCCTGTGAAAATCGCGCCACTCATATTCTCAATCCGCCCATCTGGTAAAAGTAGATGGTGTCAACTATCCTGCCAGAGCGGGGAACCGATCGACAATGCAGATCCATCTCGCGCCCGATGCAGTGGACGCTTTGAAACCACAACAGGTATCTACCAAGACGTTTTTCGGCTCGAAGACACGCTCTTCGACCTGGAGTTTCGCCTGAGTGATGGTGCTACCATGGACTTTGAGTTGCTGGATGGGGAGACATTGTGACGCTAAAAGGTGTCTATTAAACTGGTGGCGATTCAGGTTGCAGGATAATTTTGGGCGGAGCTAAGGCTCCGCCGCTAGAAGTGAGCAAGCCAGTCTGTTGAGCCTGCTACAACCATCATCGCCAGGATGAAATAAACGAATCGCTCACGCACTTCAGCCACAGTAGCAGGTCTATTTTTTGCTTTTGTATTCATGCTGCCTCTCACCCAACTGTCTATCCAACCATCCCAACCGTCACTCAAGGTAACGTGCCTGAACAGAGCCAGTGTAGAACCTTTCTACACCTAGCCCTGTTAACGACAGTTTAGTGAAATACTTGACTGGATTTTAACGCACATGAACCAAAATGTGATCCAGGTCAAAGAATCCAGCCCGGCAGCTAGATAATGCCCTCTTTCTTCAGGAACTCAATCACCTGAGCAGCAGACTGTTCTGGTGTTTCGTTCTCGGTGGTCACTATCAGCTTTGGCGCCGCAGGAATTTCATAGGGAGAATCGATGCCGGTGAAATTCTTTAGCTCGCCCTGCCGTGCCTTTTTGTAGAGGCCTTTGACATCGCGCTCTTCGGCCACACTTAGCGGTGTGGCAACATAGATCTCATAGAAGTTCGCATCACCGATGGTTTGACGGGCAGCAATACGCTCTGCCCTGAACGGTGAAATAAAGGCGGTCAGCACAATCAAACCGGAATCAATCATCAGCTTGGCCACTTCAGAGACCCGGCGAATGTTTTCCACCCGATCTGCATCCGTAAAGCCCAAGTCCCGATTCAAACCATGGCGCACGTTATCGCCATCCAACAGGTACGAGTGTTTGCCCAAACCAAAAAGCAGCCGTTCGACGTGATCGGCAATAGTGGATTTACCTGCACCGGACAGACCTGTGAACCATAGCACGATTGGCTTCTGCCCTTTTTGCTGAGCCCGGGCATTCATGTCAATGTCAAAGTGCTGCTGGTGGATATTATGCGAACGGCGTAGCGCAAAATGGATCATGCCCGCACCAACTGTCTGGTTAGTCATGCGGTCAATGATAATAAAGCCACCCAGCTCTTTATTGTCTGTGTAGGCTTCAAAGGGCACTGCCTGATCAAAACTGATATTACAGATGCCGATCTGATTCAGATCCAGTTTGGTCGCCGCATCATGGGCCAGCGTGTTGACATCAATGCGGTGTTTCAAGGCAGTGACTGTTGCATTGACCGACCGGCTACCAATCAGGACACGATACGGGCGACCTGGATACATGGCACCATCAGACATCCAGACAACAGTACTTTCAAACTGATCTGATACTTCGCAAGGAGATTCAGAGGTCGAGATGACATCTCCGCGTGAGATATCCACTTCGTCTTTCAGTGTCAGCGTAACCGCCTGCCCTGCAACAGCCTCAGGCAAATCACCATTAAAGGTAACGATGCGGTCAATACTGCTTTCCTTGCCTGAAGGCTGAACACGAATGCGATCACCAGGGCGTACCTGGCCACCAACGACCATGCCGCTATAACCACGAAAATCCAGGTTAGGCCGGTTCACGGTCTGCACCGTAAAACGGAATGGCTGCGCCTGCATGATTTCCGCATCAATTTCGCAGGACTCCAGCCATGGCATCAGGGCAGGCCCGTTATACCAGTCCATACGATCACTGCGCTTAACAATGTTATCGCCTTTCAAGGCAGACATGGGAATGACAGTAATGTCATCCAGGCCAAGCTCAGTGGCAAATTTGCGATAGTCTTCCTCAATCTCAGTGAATCGATCCTGGCTGTAATCCACCAGGTCCATTTTGTTGACAGCAACCACCACTTTACGAATGCCGATCAAATGGACAAGATAGCTATGACGCCGGGTTTGAGTCAGCACTCCGCGACGAGCATCGATTAAAATAACCGCCGTGTCAGCCGTAGAGGCACCTGTCACCATATTTCGGGTGTACTGTTCATGTCCCGGTGTATCAGCAACGATGAACTTCCGTTTTTCGGTCGAGAAGAAGCGGTAAGCAACATCTATAGTAATACCCTGCTCTCTTTCAGCAGCCAGACCATCTACCAGTAAAGCGAAATCCAATTCCCCGCCCTGGGTACCGTATTTTTTGGAGTCATTCTCGAAAACGGCCAACTGATCATCAAAGAGCAAATTTGACTCGTATAAAAGACGGCCAATCAGTGTCGATTTTCCATCGTCAACCGAGCCGCAGGTAATAAAACGCAGTAATGATTTGTGCTGGTGCTGATCCAGGTAGGACTCGATATCATTGGCAATTAAGTCGGATTGATGTGCCATTAGAAATAGCCCTCCTGTTTTTTCTTTTCCATCGATGCAGCCTGATCAAAGTCGATCAGCCTTCCCTGTCGTTCAGATGTGGTAGCCAGGAGCATTTCCTGAATGATATCTGTGAGAGTTGAGGCTTCGGACTCAATGGCACCGGATAAAGGGTAACAGCCCAAGGTACGGAATCGAACTGACTTCATCTCTGGTTTTTCATCAGGGTGCAGCGGCATACGTTCATCATCCACCATGATCCAGGTACCATTACGATCAACAACAGGCCGCTTAGCCGCGAAATACAAGGGCACAATCGGAATGCTTTCAAGCAGGATATATTGCCAGATATCCAGTTCCGTCCAGTTTGAAAGGGGAAAGACACGTATAGACTCACCAGGCATCTTCAGGCCGTTGTAGCGTGACCAGATCTCCGGGCGTTGATTCTTGGGGTCCCAGCGGTGGTTAGCCGAGCGAAAACTGAAAATACGCTCCTTGGCCCGGCTTTTTTCTTCGTCACGGCGCGCACCACCAAAAGCCACATCAAAACCATAATGATCCAAAGCTTGCTTCAACCCCTGTGTTTTCCACATGTCCGTATGCAAAGATGAGCCGTGATCGAAAGGGTTGATAGCCTGGGCTTTTGCTTCCGGGTTCTGCCAGACTTTCAGTTCCATCCCAGCCTCTTCGGCTGAACGCTCCCGCATTGCATACATATCACGGAATTTCCAGGTGGTGTCGACATGCATTAGAGGGAAAGGCGGCGCTGAAGGGTAAAAGGCTTTGCGTGCCAGGTGAAGCATGACAGCGCTATCTTTGCCGATGGAATACAGCATTACAGGGTTGTCGGCTTGGGCGACCACCTCGTGCATGATGTGGATGGATTCGGCTTCCAGGCGTTGAAGGTGAGTCAGTTTCGTGAGGGACATTGGGTCTCCATTCTCAATGTATAAAATGACTGAATAGTTTATTTATAAAAATATGTGAACCTGGTCACATTTTCAAACGCAAAGCCAGCAAGGAGTAAATTCATCAACTACAACATTAGTGACGCTGGGCTAACAATCAATAACGGTGGATCGGCAACTGAGCGAGGAATCCTTACCCGCGGGTTGTTAGTCCGGCACTACAAACCCTGATAACGATGTCAAGCTCATTATAGTCCCATCGACTCATGGTTGATATTCACAGAAAATCTGCACTGCCACATGCAATTGTATTGCCTTAGTCCAATATGTAGCCAGTTACCAAGTGGAATTGTAATCCCCATCATGCAGGAAGGATCCTACTCACTGTGCTAATATCGGTAACCACAGCGTATGTTTAGACGGAGTTTCATACATGAAAGTTTTGGTTATCGGCGGAAGCGGGTTTATAGGCACCCGTCTGGTTGACGAACTGCTTGAGCAAGGACATGAGGTATCAATTTTTGATGTTAACCGCAGTGAGAAATACCCTCACCTCACCCAACAGAGTGATGTCCGATCACTAAAAGATCTTAAAGCAGCCACCGAAGGAAAGGATGCTATCTATAACCTTGCGGCAGAACATCGAGATGATGTCACACCGTTAAGCCTGTATCACGACGTTAATGTCGAAGGTGCAAAGAATACTGTTGAAGCGGCCAAAGCAAACGGTATCAAAAGGATTATATTTACCTCCACCGTAGCCATTTATGGTCTGAATAAAGATTGCCCGGATGAAAATTTTCCCGCTGAACCTTTTAATGAATACGGTAAAACCAAATGGGAAGCTGAAAAGATATTCAAAGCCTGGAAAGACAGTGATGACGGTCACAGTCTTTCCATTCTCAGGCCTGCTGTGGTATTCGGGGAAGGCAATCGAGGGAATGTCTACAATCTGATCGCTCAGATTAATACCGGGCGCTTTATCATGATTGGTAATGGTCAGAACAAAAAATCCATGGGTTACGTTGGCAATATTGCCAATTTTTTGAGTCTGTTAATACACCATTCCGGTTATGCTGTTTATAACTTCTGTGACAAACCGGATCTCACCAGCACAGACATAACGAACACTATTGCAGCGGGGCTGGGTAAATCCCTGCCACGATTCAAGCTTCCCCTATTCGTTGGTATGGTGGCAGGTAGCATGTTCGATCTAGTGGCAAAACTTTCGGGCAAGAAATTCCCAATAAGCGTTATCAGGATCAAGAAGTTTGCCGCCGGAACCACTATATCCACTGACACCCTGATTAACAGTGGATATCAGCCTAAATACTCTCTTCAAGAGGGTATTAATCGAATGATTGAGTGTGACTTCAAGAAGGAAACTTGAAATATGGGCAACAAAGACCAGACAGAAAAACCTCAAAACCCAGAAGTCTCTATTATTACAGCCAACTTCAATTGCGAACGCTTCATAGAAACAACAATTAAGTCAGTACTCGCACAAACTTTCACTAACTGGGAAATGATTATTGTTGATGATTTATCAACAGACTACGGCCCTGAAATTATTAAAAAGTATTGTGAAGAAGACAGCCGAATAAAGCTTATAACACTCGAAAAGAACTCTGGACCAGCAGTTGCGAGAAATACAGCTATCGAGAAGGCCGAAGGCAGATTTATTGCCTTTCTGGACAGTGACGATCAATGGACTCCAAACAAACTGAAAGTGCAAATCGCATTCATGAAAGAAAACAATTTTGCCCTTACATATACGGAATATGTGAAAGTTGACGAAGAAGGCAACACTATCAGTGATGTTATACCTCGCCCGGAAAAGGTTAACTACGAGAAAATGCTTAACAGTAACTTTATCCCTTGCCTGACAGCAATCTATGATAGCGCCACATTGGGTAAAGTCTACATGCCGCTTATCTTGAAACGCCAAGATTACGGCTTATGGTTAAAAATTCTGAAAAAAATTGATTATGCCTATGCCATCCATGAACAATTAGCCTACTATCGTGTAAGAAAAAATGATTCTGTATCCAGCAACAAAGTTAAATCTGCTGTCTATCACTGGAAAATATTACGTGAAGTCGAACACGTCCCTCTTTTAAAGGCTATGTACAAATTTGCGCAATATGCTGTCATAGGGTATATAAAATTTAAAAAGTGAGAATTCTATAACAACAAGTACTTGAAGCACCTTCCCGTTGTTTATAATGCACAAACTATTTTCTTGTAAATAAAAGCAGCAATGGTTCTAGGCGTGAAAAAGAGATAAACAAAAAATGCCTGACATATAGTTTTTTCTTTTAAAGCACGGTGCATATCGTTGGCGCATTTTAATCGATTTCGGATTGAACCATTGGTTGCCGATCTTTCAGCAAATTCTTTTCTGTAATTAGCTAACCGACCAGGAATGTATAACATTTTCCCTCTGGCAAAAAGTTTACAAAATAAGACATGATCCTCACCCCACATTAATCTACGGGTTTCACTCAGGGTCTCGCAACTACTCTTGCGGACAATAATATTTGAGCAGTTAGGCCAACCTTTTCTGGGTATGTCATAAACTCCAACGCGCGAAATAGACTTTATTTTTTCCTTGTAACCGATGGCAACAATCTCATCACTAATATGGCCTTCAATACTTAAATCATCAATCATACTTGAAAAAGATTTCAACAAATCATCATCCGCATCAAGCATTTGAACCCATTCTGTTTTGGACCTTTGGATGCCGGTTATTCTTGCTGAAAAAGGGCCAACATTATGCGAAAGCTCTAGTAGAACGACGTTTGATATTCCGGCCAGTCCCTCCCTAAGAACGTTCAAGCTACCATCAGTAGAGCAATCATCAACAACAATCACCTCATAAAACTTAGACGACATCGCCTTTATTTTCTCTGCCAGCTCCTTGATACAATGAAGCTTATTGTAAAGCGGTATGACAAGCGAAACGGCTGATTTCATAGAACTCTCTATCAGAATCAATTAAGGAGCTTTGGATTAAAAGCTACACGAAAGCAGAACGGCATGACGGCCTGATTTCCAGAGGCTCCACCTCCGCGAGAGTGACGCCCCCTTCTTAACCAGAGACTTCTTAAACATTCTAATAACTACGCGTCAGTAATAATCTACGGCAAAATCAACACGAGTAGGCCAAGACAAAATCGTATTAAGCTTGTTTAAACGAAAAATACTTTATTAATACCGCAACGGAAAGCCATGGGATCGGGTTACCAACCGCACCTGTAGAAAAAAAGTACAGAAAAAAGAATAGAACAATATTCCTGAGATCAGATTTGTTTCCAGCTACAGCTTTATATTTTTTTATCAATATCAGGATTATCCATATGACAGCTGCAGTACCGATAATACCAAGATCGAGCATTAGTGACCCAAAATAAGAGGCAGGTCTTACTGAAGACCAATAGCCATCACTATTGAATAGGAAATAACTAATTGTTTCTGGACTAACACTCGTCAATGCCAGTGCATCTAAGGAGCTTTCCCTCCAGAACCCCACTCCCGCACCAAACGGATTAATGATCCCATATAAGACTCCTCCCGCAATGGAGACCAACCTAAAGCCTGAGCTATTCAACACATAGGAATAAGCATCACCTAACGAATCCATGTTGATAAGTGTTGAAAAAACTACTACTGCACGCCCAGACAGATCGACATCCACCAAACTAACGCACACCACAATGAACATCGACATTAGCACAAGCTTGTTTCTGTTAAATATGAACCAGAAACCTAGCAGCAAAACAGCCCCAACCGCGGATCTTATAAAGAAAAATACTAGAACTGAAACTACAAAATCGCCCCAAAGCCTATACGTAGGCTTAAGAAGGGTAAATCTATATATTAAATAAATAAACAGTAGCTCATAGGCGGCTCTGGATGGCTCTGATGACAGCAGCGAAACACCTCTAGCACCTACTTCTCCCCCACCAAGAACGTTCGCACTACCGCGTGGTATCAAAAAATCAAACAGCGGAGACAAGAAAGAAACGAGCCCTAGAAACTGTGCAGTACCAAGTACAGCCATTCCAATCGCAACATACTTAGCTATACGTATCAGCAAATTAATATCTTTCGGTAGCAATGTAAGCACAACCCCGAAAATCAGTAAAGAATTTAAGTAGGCAGCGAGAGACCTCAATATTTCTGGAAAGAATTCCGCTCCTTCTGCTAGAACGACATTTGCCGCAGACGCTAGAAAGATACCAAAAAGAAGTAACAGCGGAATAGACACCTTTCGGACTAACAGCAAACTGTACATAATCGCCCACGGGAAAATCTCTGCCGAAAGAAGCGAGAATGTTATTGATGGAAAAAAAAGCATTACTGCTAAAAAAGGTACTATGGCACCCCTTAAGGCTATATCAACAAGGGAGGAGCTTTGATGAATGCCATAATGGTTAACGCGAGGGATCATATGATTCATTGTCGTGGTCATACTCAATGTATAAGCAGGGTGCGAATATTATCGGCGTCGTAGCAATAACATTAGTGGCCCTTTCTTTGCCCAAATTTTTTCAGCAAAACTTGGACCAAAAACAAAGAAACCTAATTTATATAATAATGGCCAATACCTTCGATAACCATATGGCGACAGAGACTTCGCATGATCAAAAAATTGAGAAGCGGCCTCTTTGTTTCCCGCCCTTAAAAAAGCTCGCCCATGGACCCAGAACACCCAACCCCATGCTGAATGAAAGTTTTCCATGGATATACCAGATGTACCCTGAGTTTTCTCTTGAATAAACTGGAGGTCCGTCATCTCAGCTTCACATTTTCTGACCCTGTTTGAGATTCTAAACTCAGAAGCATGAACCCTTTGCCAATACGTTTCTCCAGGAAAATACTTAAATCGAAAATCATGCTTATGTAGTTTAAGATTAAGACACCACTCTTGCTTGGACATCAACTGATTATCAAACCCCCCAACAGCTCTTAAGGCCAGGGCAGGATATAGAGGCCTGCTTGTTAATATATTTCCAAATAGCAAATCAAACCAATCTGCGAATTCTGCAGAACCTAATTTCCCTTTCTTTATTGGTTTACGATTAGAATCTTCAAAGAAGGTATAACTATCTCCATAAGGTATGATTTTAGCATTGGCACTGACATTTGATGCCTGAAGCACTTGCATTGAAATGCAGTCTTCAATTAAACAATCATCAGAGTCTAAAAATTTGATATATTCACCACTTGCAATCTTCAGCCCTGTATTACGTGCTACACAGGCTCCCTGATTAGTTTGCCGAATTGCTTTTACTGAAGGAAAAGACTTGATTACTGACCATGAAGCGTCTGTAGACCCATCATCTATAACAATGATCTCAACATTTTTATATGTTTGATTAAGCGTACTTTTAATCGCTTCACCCACATAATCTTGGTTATTAAAGTTTGGTATTATTACACTGACTAAAGGATTAAACATTATCAGATAATTCTTAATTGCTGAACAAATATAGCTGTGCTCTCAACCGATTTCCGAAATCTATTGGTTAAGTGATTTTTGGCCACCGCCTTTTTAGCATTCCAATAATTCTTTTCTGTCGTATTCGGCGGCAGTCCATCGTTATGTGTGCGGCTTAAGGTGCTATAGTAGCCAATTATATATTCATTGACACCCTCCCTTGCCTTTTCAAAATTCGAGCAACCTATTGCAGGAACCAATTCTGATTTCAGGCTTCGAAACAACCTTTCCATTGGTGTCCCAGCAATTCCCTCGGCAAATCATGCTCTGTTCAAAGCGATAACACCATAGTCGCTGCCGGAATTTCAAACTGCTGTATTGTGTCCCTGATCCGAATGTAACATGACCTGCTCATGGTCGCCCTCGACAATGATAAGCATCCTCTAGCGCTTCTACTGCCAAATTAGCATCTGCCTTCTTTGATATCGCTTAACCAACTACTCGTAGCTCATATAGATCAAGGGCAGCGGCTAGATAAACCAGACGTGAGCCCGCCCATATGTAAGTAATATCGCCACATCAAAATTGGTCCGGACTCCGGTTCAGTAAATTCGATATATCCAAGCGTTCTACGGTTGCCTGCTTGTATTTGTAGGAACTTGGCTACTTGCAATTCAGTCTCAGCTCTTTCATCAGAGACCGAACTAGATAGAGACCCACTTTGATTCCCTGTACTGCCAACATGCTTCGAATAGTTCTACTGCCAGCGGCACTGCACCTTTCTCGCAAACTCTAATTAACTAATGTGCACAACTGTTTTCGCTCAAGGTTCGCTCTGTGATTGGGACTGCGGTGGGAATAATAACACGAACGACTCATGACAAAAACGCGACAGGCCTGCTCAACCGGGGCTAGCTCACTTAACTGTTCACCCAGTGAAGCTCTTCTGCAGGCCTTTTTATACGGTCACTCCACGCCCCTCGACCAATTTCAGCTGAGTATCGATGTAAATTTCGAAGAGACCACCCTCACCAATAGGCGCAATGAGTTCTGTCCCGAATGGGGACATAAAGGCAATCAGCACAATCAGCCCGGCATAAGCCATCAACTTAAACCTCGACCACGAGGCGGATGTTCTCTAACCGGTACATATCAGTGAAACCCAATTTACGATTCAGGCCGAGGCACGCGTTGTGAGTTATTGTCACAGGGTCCACAAAAATCCTTAAAACGAGGTAAAATAATCAACTAAAGTCGTTTAGCCCAACAAGTCACGGACAAAACTCTTCAAACCGTTCTGTGCGGTATAACCACCGCTGAACAAAAAACGCACTGCCGACGAAACTCTTGGAAATAGGGTCTTGTTACGAATTGCAGCACGTTTTTCCAATCCATCTGCTTTCGTATTGGACTGCCCAATTAATTTTATAAGATCATGACGATAGTGTGAGGGAGCATTTGCTACGATATTCTGGAGCCCAGAGGCAAAGATTCGACATTGATTAATATACATCCGCGCGATTTCAGGGCTATCCGCACGCCAGGCCCTACGCAAACTCTCAATCTGTCGGTTTAAACGGGTTACTTTAGTAGTCCTGTTAGCAATAAACGGTGATTCATTGGAGCCATGCCGTCGATAGTATTGCAACACCAGAAACTCTATCGCACGTACATTTAAGCCGTTCGCGATCGCAACTAACCAATTGTCATGTGATCGATACCCGTCAGGGATGGGGAGCACCAGTTCCAGAAATTCACGACGCACGGCACAGCAGCATCCCATTACAAAGCTTTCCATGCCGAAACCCGCCGAAAGCATTTGCCCTATTTTAGTTAGTCCGACTTCGTTCAGATCGCAATCGGTTAGCGCGGCATCGTTCATTACAATCATTGCTTGCGGATTACGGTCAACAACCTTAAGCATGTGTTGAATTTTTTCGGGGAACCACACATCATCTTGGTCGCTGAGAAAGACCAGATCACCGGTCGACTTCATCAGCCCCGCATTAAAGTTGCCGCAGTACCCCAGATTCTTTTCGTTGCGGTGGAACTCAACGGTAAAGGGTGCGGTTTTGGCAAACTCACGAACGATGCCTTCAGTCTGATCTGTGGAGCAGTCGTCGGTGACGATAAGCTCATCCGGCTGGTGGATCTGGTTTAAGAAACTTTGGAGCTGCTCTTGTATGTATTGGGCACCGTTGTAGGTGGCCATGACTATGGAGATTTTCATTGAGTATTAACCATTCTATCATCGTGGGTCAGCGTCAGCGTTGCATCCTGTTCCTTGTTTTCAGGGCATGGGACGGCAGGTAGGGCCTTACGCTATTTTCTATTGGGGCGACTAGACAACCCAGTTGTCCAAACTCCTTCAATAATCACTTATACGTGAGGTAACTTTCTCCTACTATTCGCGATGACATTCCCAGCAAGCGAAATTAATGCCTCCGGATACAACACAGCTTTTCGCACAAAGAAGAGAAAAGTAGTTATGTCACGATTTTTAAGGGCAGAGAAAAAGCCGTTGCCGATAAATTTTGACTTAATTTGCCGTGCATTAGGACAGTAGCGTTCGGCAACCTGGCGAACACGCTCATAGTGGACAATCAAATTCCTGGACGTATTTTCCTCGTGAATGTTCCGGGTAAAGCACACACTGGGCTCAAAATCGAAATCACCGCCGTCTGTTATCAATGCATTGAAAACCTTTATATTGAAAACCCAGTCATCGGCGATTAGGTCGACATCAAAAGGCTGGATTCTTTTCACAAAATCTGCCCTGGCAAGCACTCCCTGAATGAACAGAACAGGAGCCTGTGAAGTAAGGTGCTTGTAAACGCGCTCAGCATCACCACTATTTATCAACTCCACGGTCTCTACAGAGTGACAACGTTGACCAATCTCTCCGGCTATGCAGTTGACACCATCCGAATAACTAATCTTGAGATCTGGATTAGCTTCGAACATCTTCTGCTGTAAAATAAAACGATTTTTCGAGAAAGAGTCATCACCGGCCAGGAATGCAATATAGTCACCATTGGCAAGATTGATCATCGACAATAGATTCTTTGCAATTGCCGTTACACCTTCATGTTTTTTTGCCACAATTTTTATAGGAATTGGCGAGGTTTCCGCAAAGCGCTCAATAACATCAACGGTTCCATCTGACGATCCATCATCGGTTACTATAGTTTCAAGATCGTAGTTATTAGACTGCTGATCGACAACGCTTTGTAAGGCTTGATCGATGAACTTGGCCTGATTGAAGGTGAGAATCAGTACGCTGATTTTTGGTTTTTCCGCCCTCAATGCCTGACTCCTTATTTTTTCGTCCAGAAGGAAAGATCCCTGTCCAAAATGGCTTCCAATTTTTGGATCTCTTCTTGGAAAACTACTCTTAGCCTCCCGATATCATCATCTGGAATAACAATCGGTTCTGATAAGGCACCTTCGAACTTTTCTCTTAGAGAGACTTTAAATCTCTCAGGCAGCCATCCAAACAACAAACGACCGGCTCTTCTGGCTTGCTGGACAATAAGCGGATGTTTCAGTTGTTTAGAACCGGTTGAAGCATTTACAATCTCGAAATCGAACTTCGGTATCTTTGAGCTATCAACCTCTAAAAATTCGCACAAATTTTCCAGGAGCTTCCGTGGGTTCTCTTTCAAGTCATCATAAAGGCTGACATGTACGTTATTGAAATTTTTCAGATAAAATTCCACCTGGCCTGAATACTTCGACACTTCTGTATAGAATAAGTCTGGGAGCAACTCATTCTGCTTCACCCGATCAGCTTCAACTTTGAGTGAGTCTGAGAAGCTTAAAAATTCCGGGTCAAGTCGCTTTTTGCACACAAACCGATACTGGGAAACAATCCGACTCACAGGTTCTCGCAGAATGATGATGATTTTTACATCCTTCCAATTGGCGTGGTGCACCTTAAGATTTTGCAAGACGTGGTTATGGAAATATAGATAAGAGGGGCATGCCTCGCCCGTTATCTGATTTTCCCCTGCACCCTCAAAGTACTCCAGATACTCGCTTAAGCTCGTTGGTATGTTGCCTTCCCCCGCATAATCTATGATTGAGCGATTTGTATTGGTTTTAACATGCCAAAAATAAAGCTCTTTCCTCTTTTCTGGCATGAAGATATCCGGATGCTTGCTCAGATAGCTGTGTAAGGAGGATGTTCCGGATTTACCGGCACCCACAATAAGAAAGTCTGGCGTTTTCATTACATCATTAGTCATAGACGAATCCATTCAAGCCACAGGGTTACGGCTCCAGGGAACATACATCATGTTGATGCCGAGCTTTCGGTATACAACATAAACGCCGATAAAATTGCCGAAGCACATATTAAAAAAGTATCCGATGGCAACGCCAAGCACACCAAATTCCCGTATAGAGAAAAATGCGATCAGAATAGTTAGTACCGCATTGGCGAAAAGAATATTTTTCCTGACTTTGTGGCCACCCGTCATGTCCAGAAGATTGCCTGAGGCTCCCGTGAATGCATTCACAAAATTAGCCGCAGCCAGCATCACTAGTACAGGCCAGGCTGCTGCAAACTCCCTCCCAAAAACCAACAGCAAAGGGTAACTCAGCACTCCAATACCCAAAGATGCCGAACCGCTTGCCCAAAAAATTATCTTCGAGCTCTCTTTGATTGAAGCTTCAAACTTGGCTCGGTTTTCAGCAAAATCCCTTGAGTACATAGGCGCAGAAACGGTAACTACCGAGGCAAAAATAAAGTTGGCTAAATTCGCTATTTGCAAAGATACGTTGTATTTAGCAACTTCCGCCGGGTTATCGAAATAGGCCAGTATGTAGACCAACGCTTGAGTCGACGCAAAGATAAGCAAAGCAGATTGATACATTGGTAATGACTGGCCAAGACTTTGCTTAAGGTTCAACGTTTCCACGCTCTTTGAGGGAGTGCTGTGGCCACCGCTTTGTTTTTCTCTAAACTTTTTCAATACAACAAGGGCTACCAATACAAATGCCGAAAGGCTCGCAATAACAAAAGATTGAAGTACAAAGTCGACATTTGTTCCGCCGATTAGTATCAATAAGCCTAAAACCAGAAAATTGACAACCCTAACGTGAATGCTTCGCAGGTACTCGCTCAGTGATATCAATCCGATGCCGCGAAAGAGCTCGCAGGCAATATTTGTTAACACCTGGAACGGGACAAGGGCACTGGCTAAAAGGATGTATTTTTGGGCCTCTGGTCCACCAAAAAATTGTGTAGCAACGCCCTCAGCGTAAGCTGCCAAAGCAATTGAACTTGCGACTGCAGCCAAGCTTGCAATACCAGCCCACTGTTTGCACAACTTTCGTAAACTACGCCAGCCTTCTTCAGAGCTTTTTAGCCGCGCAGCATATTTCAACGTAAGTTGATTAAAACCCAAAGTGGAAATCAATCCGCAAGTTCCTATAACCTGGATAGTCAGTTGGTATTGGCCCAACGCTGTAGCCCCGAACATACGGGCAACCATCAATACAAATGCATAGCCGATCAAGACTCCAAGGATTCTTAGGCCGGCTACACTTGCCACTCCCCGGAGAAGCTCCGCGGAATATCCGCTGAAAATCTTACGCATACTTAAAATAATCCAAGGAGAGTAACAGGATCAATGTTGGGATCATTACCATTCATTGCATGCGGTGGTGACCTTATTACGCCCTTGGGTGGATAACGTCGGCCCCATAGGCAGGCTGAGTACTGTTTTATGAATTCTCTCAGTCAAAGGGTGATGTTGAGACTGCCAGGCCAGATAAGCCTTCTGCTGATGCGGTGGCACCGGATAATGAATTAACGTCTGCACACCCTGCTCCGCCAAATGCTGCTGCAACCTGTCCCGCATGGTCGAACGCACCACAAACAAGTGCCAGACGTGGCTTTCTCGGTTGCCTACTGCAGGCAACAGAATATTCGGATTATCAATGTGTGCGAGGTAATACTCCGCCACATTCCGCCGGCTTTCGATTTCTTCATCCAGATGGCGCAGTTTCACCCTGAGCATGGCGGCCTGGATCTCATCCAGCCTGCTGTTTACGCCCTGATAGAGATTCTCATACTTTTTGTGGCTGCCATAGTTACCTAGTGCCCGGATAGTTTTGGCCAGTTCTTCGTCATCGGTGGTTACCGCACCCGCATCACCCAGTGCGCCAAGGTTCTTGCCGGGGTAAAAGCTGAATCCGGCCGCGTGGCCCCAACTGCCGGCCTTGCGGCCATCGATACTGACCCCATGTGCCTGGGCAGCATCTTCCAGCACCAACAGGCCGTACTCATCTGCCAATTGCATCAGCTCTGGCATTGGGGCTATCTGGCCGTAGAGGTGAACCGCAACGATGGCCTTGGTGTTAGGAGTAATGGCCGCAGCGGTTTTTTCAGGACACAGGTTGAAAGTAGCCTCGTCCGGCTCAACCAGTACAGGCTTTAAGCGGTTTTCTGTGATGGCCAGTATACTGGCGATGTAGGTGTTGGCAGGCACGATGACTTCATCACCCTCTTTCAGTTTGCCCATTTCTTTCCAGGCTCTGAGGGTAAGGGTGAGCGCGTCCAGGCCGTTAGCTACACCGATGCAATGCTTACTGCCGCAATAGTCCGCGAACTCTTCTTCAAAGGCTTTTACTTCGGTGCCCTGAATGTACCAGCCGGAGTCGATGACTCGGGTGGCGGCGGCTACGAGTTCGTCTCGGTACTGGGCGTTGATGGCTTTTAGGTCCAGAAAACTGATCACTTACTTTTTCCCGTAGCTTGTGCCTGTTCAGTCCAGGCTTGAACAATTTCTTGCGGATATCCCCGGTGGAAGCGGTTTCGCCATGGATAGGCTTTCTGTTTGGGATTATCCGGCAGGCGTAAAATCCGAACATCGCAAGCTGGCTTTGCAGGGTTGCCAGTAGCCAGCTTCCACTCCGGAATGTCGGATTTCACAACAGAGCCAGCCCCTACCACTGCATTGTTGCCTATTGTCACCCCCGGAAAAACCAAAACCTTGGAGGCCACCACGCAGTAGTCTTCAATCACCGGTCCGACCAGCGTTTCACTTGGTGGCATCGGATCATTGGTCAGCAACACTTCCGGAAATAACCACACGAAGGAACCAATCTTTGATTGCTTGCCAACGTGTACGTCTGCATGCAGCTTGGTGTGTGCACCAATGCTACAGTCACCTTGTATGTCGGTTCTGGAACCCAGCTGAACACCTTCGGCGATATCTGAGTTCTCCCGGACACAAACGTGATGGCCTGTTTGCAAACCCGCACCGATCTTTGAGCCTGCATAGATTACAGAGTAGCTTCTGATAACGGAGTTTTCACCAATTTCGAGCTGGGCCTCATTGGCAAGCGGCGTTGGTAGTCCCAACTCGCAGTATGCACCCACTTTGGTGTTTTGCTTTATCCAAACGTGCTCGTGAATAATGCAGTAGGGCCCAATTTCCACTCCTTCATCGATTTTGGCGGATGAAGACAACAAAGCCGTTGGGTGAATCATCAGGCGGTGTTTCCTGCGTCGATGGTCAGTATGGAGCCGGTAATCGCGGCTGCGTCGTCGGAAAGCAAGTACTTAACGGTTGACGCAACTTCTGACGTTTTTGCAAGGCGTTTCAGGGCTGAACGCCGCCGAATCTGATCAAGCTGGGTGTCATTGATTCCCGCGGACATGTTCGTTTCCATGTATCCCGGCGCGACGGCATTCACCGTTATGTTGACTTTTCCCAGCTCTCGCGAAAGGCTTTTCGTGAAGCCGTTCAGCGCGGCCTTACTGGCTGCGTATACTGACAATCCATTAAACCCTGTAGAGGCGATAATGGACGACACATTGATGACTCGACCAATGCGGTTTCGCAACATGGAGCGGGAGATGTATTTCGTCAGTAGCAGTGTTGCAGTGACGTTTACGGCAATGACTTCTTCAATCTGGGATTCGTGCATGGTGCCCAGTACCCCGTCATGGGCAATAGCGGCGTTATTAATCAACGCATAGGGCGCGCCATGTTTCTCCACAAAGTTTTTTGACCACTCGTGAAGTGCCCTTCTATCCGAAAGATCCAACGGCTCGTAGGCTACGTGGCTGTTTTCGGACATGAGCTGTTCGAGTTCAGGAGTACTCGATCGAGCAGCTGCGACAACCGAGTAACCAGCTGCCGCAAGGCTCTGTACTATCGCAAAACCCAGCCCCCGGTTACCACCGGTTACGAGGACGACTTGTTGCTTGGCTTTATCCATAGCGACCCTTATCTTTTAATCTTGCCTGCTGCACCCACCGGCAGCTCATCTACTAACCGCACAAAAGCCGGCACTTTGAACGAGGGCAGTACCTGTTTGCAATGTTGTTTTACACTTTTGACCAGCCCGGAAGGGTTTTCCAATTCGGGATCAGGAACAATCAAGGCTTCAATCAGGGCACCTGCAATTGAGCTGGATTTTGCGCGTACGGCGACCTGAAATACTCCAGGTACTTCGAATATCCTTGCTTCAACATCTTCCGGGATTACTTTGTTGCCGCCTATGTTGATCGCTCCGTTCAGCCGGCCCTTGAACAACACCCTATCGGCATCCACCTCAACCAGATCGCCGGTATCAATCCAGCCGTCTGCACTGGCGAGAGAACCACCCCCACCAAGGTAGTTTTGATTGAGGTGCGTGTTTTTGAGGCAGAGGGTGCCCCGATCTGAAATTCTCATTTCAACACCACGCACACCGCTATCTAACCACGACACCGGAAAGCCGGCTTTTTTATCCTTAACTGAAAACCCAACACCCGCTTCTGTGGAGGCAAATATATGGGCAATCGCCGCAGCTGGGAACTGTTTGGCCAGGGAATTAAGTATGCGTTGGTCAGCTATTTCTCCGCCGAGGGTGACCTGTTGCAGGTGGAGTTGTCTGGTAGCTCTCGCCATCAGGATTTTCCGCCAAAGGGAGGGTGTGGCCGAGAGCGCATCACAGCCATTGGCAACCAGGAAGTCGATTTTTTTCTCAAAGCCCAGATCGGGAGATGGCACAACCAGCTTTGCATTGGCCATTATGGCTTGCAGCACTACCTGAAAGCCGGCAAAACGGGCGGGATCATACAAGAGTCCCCAGATTAGCTGGCTGCCTGCTCCACCTTTGGCTGTTGTTCTCGTAAGGGATTCGATTGTATGAGCAACAATCTTTGGTGTGCCGGTTGTGCCCGATGTTGTCAGTAGCCATTGCGTCTTTCGCTCGCTTGGAGAGCCGGAGACTTCCTGCCTGCCACTACCCGCCCTGAGACCACTAATTTTTGTTGTCCAGTGCCCGGTATTGGTCATCCCGTCGGTGAGCACGAAATCAAGATCCAGCTTTTCTTCAACTCGCTTTGAAAAAGCCTCACAAGCATCAAAAGGCACGAGCAAGACGGAGCTGGCAAGGCCATCAAGCTCAACAGCCCATTTGATCAGATTTTGAGGATGACAATGCAGCGCTAGGTTTTTTCCACTGATTTGATCCAACCCCAATACTTGTTGAGTATTGGCAGTCGTTTTTGCATCAACATCGGAAACAACACTGAATTTGTCGGTAACGAAATTCCACAGCATTAAGCCTGAGCCTCTTTCGGACTGAATTTTTTATAGATGGCTACAAATTCTCCCAGGGTGTTTGGGTACACTGGCTCGTCCATCATTACAAATGGATCAAACCCTAGACAGCCTTCAAGGTCCGCAACGAGTATTGCGAACCCCAAGGAGTCAAGACCGCTTTCCAGAAGAACACTATCGTCATTGAGTGATGGCGAAAGCTCCAGGTCGTTTTCTTCCGCGATACGTTGAATGGATTCAATGATCACTTTTCGAACATCAGTCATACAGTTTTCCTGGCCATTTTCTGAAAGGTTTCATAATCCCGGATGTAGTCGGATTCATCATAGTGCTCACTCGCGAGCACAAGCAGTACACAGTCTTTACTGAAGTCCTGCATCTCCCGCCAGACCAGATCCTCAATCACCAGTCCCTTGGTTGGGCAATCCAGCCATACTTCTTCCCGGTTTGCGCCATCATCCAGCACCATTCGGCATTTTCCGGCAACGCAGATCGCAACCTGCTTGAGGTTTTTGTGGGCATGGTGACCTCGACTTACGCCCTGCTCGGTGTGGTAAATGTAGTACACACGTTTGATGTTGAAGGGGACAGCTTTGTCCATGCCGATTTCGACGGCTACCAGGCTGCCACGCTCGTCACCAAGGCTCTGGAAGTCGATCCAATTGACCAGGCTCATACACCCTCACCTTCCTGTTCGTATTTCTCCGACTGAGCAAAGGAAACAGCTTGCTTGTCTTTCTGGGATACAAGCAGTTCTGCATTTTTCTCCAGCGGCCAGTCTATCGCGAGCTCTTCGTCTGCCCAATGGGCAGAGCGCTCATACTCAGGTGCGTAGAGGTCTGTGCACTTGTACTGAAAATCAGCCGTGTCGCTGGTTACCAGAAAGCCATGGGCAAACCCCGGCGGCACCCACAACATGCGTTTGTTCTCTTCCGAGAGATATTCCCCTACCCACTGGCCGAAGGTGGGTGAGTTGACGCGTAGATCTACGGCTACGTCAAACACTTCACCACGGGTTACCCGCACCAGTTTGCCCTGGGGCTGCTTGATCTGGTAGTGCAGGCCGCGCAGGGTGTTTTTCACGGAGCGACTGTGGTTATCCTGCACGAAGGTGGCCTTGATACCCGCTTCGCGGAAGTCTTTTTCGTTCCAGGTTTCCATGAAGAAGCCGCGTTCGTCTCCGAACACTTTGGATTCGATGAGTTTTACAGCGGGAATCTTGGTTTCAGTGATTTTCATAGAGTTGACTTACTTGGTTTTGACCAGTTTTTTCAGGTAGGCACCGTAGCTGTTCTTTTTGAGGTTTTCCGCCTCCGCCAGCAGTTGTTCTTCGCCGATGAAGCCCATGCGGTAGGCCACCTCTTCCAGGCAAGCGATTTTCAGGCCCTGGCGTTTTTCCAAAGTTTCGATAAAGCCGCTGGCTTCGTGCAGGGAATCGAAGGTACCGGTGTCCAGCCAGGCGAAGCCCCGGCCCAGCAGTTCGACCTTCAGATCACCCCGTTCCAGATAGGCCTGGTTGACGCTGGTGATTTCCAGTTCGCCCCGGTGGCTGGGTTCCACCTGTTTGGCGATGTTGACTACGTCGTTGTCGTAGAAGTAGAGGCCGGTTACCGCGAAATCGGATTTCGGGTTAGCCGGTTTTTCTTCGATGGAGATGGCGCGTTGGTTGTCGTCAAACTCCACCACACCGAAACGTTCCGGGTCGGTGACCTGGTAACCAAATACAGTGGCACCCTTCTCCCGCTTGGCGGCGGCTTGCAGCATGTTGCTGAGACCCTGACCGTAGTAGATGTTATCACCGAGGACCAGGCATACGTTATCATCGCCGATAAAGTCTTCGCCGATGATGAATGCTTGGGCGAGGCCATCCGGACTGGGTTGCCCGGCATAGCTGAGGTTAATTCCCCACTGGCTACCGTCACCTAGCAAGCGTTGGAAGCCATGCTGGTCTTCTGGGGTTGTGATCACGAGAATGTCCCTGATGCCCGCCAGCATGAGTATGGAGAGCGGGTAATAGATCATGGGTTTGTCGTACACCGGGAGGAGCTGTTTTGATATGCCTCTTGTAATTGGGTATAGGCGAGTGCCGGAGCCGCCAGCGAGAACAATGCCTTTCAATTCAGAATCCCTTTTGTATTAAATAAACTGTTCTATGTACCGAGCAACCACCAATGTCCTGCACTCCTGCGCGGGATGAGACAGAGCTCGAAATGCGGCAGCACCATGCCGTGCTGCGGATCGTTGCACTGACTCTCTCTGCCAGGGAGGAGGCACCATTCTTATGCGTTCCCGAGGCACGCTACCGCCCTACCCGTGCATTATCTGCGGCATCTTGGGTGGGGGCATTATAAACAGCCCCCGAAATTTTCTTGTTCCTACATTGCACTGCGCCGAATATCTGACAGCAGTGGAATGCGCCGGGGACGTGCTGCTAGCCCCGCCCCAAATCCTAACCAGCCCGGGCCAGTTGGGTGACGGGAAAGGCGAGGGTTTGGGGGCTGTGCAGGATGCGCATCAACACGATCACTCGCTCGTCCGGTGTCACGGCTTTGACGATGGCTTCGATGTCTTTGAAACAACCGTCGGTCACTTGTACTTTGTCGCCGGCCTTGAACAGGGCGACGGGTTTTTCCTGGATGTCGAATTGCTGGTGCAAGGCGTTGATCAGATCGTCGGATACGCTGCCGGGAGAGCCATTGAAACTGACGATTTTGCCGACGCCGCGGGTGCTGCTCAATGCGCGCCAATCGCTCTGCTCTAGGTTCAGCCTGATAAAAATATAGCCAGGAAACACGGCTTCCTCACGAACGACTCGTTTTCTACGTACGATACGTTCAACGGCAATATAGGGTGAGAAAATATCAAAGCCTTGATTGCAGAGGTTGGCCTCTGCTCGTTGCTGCTGATTGGATTTGCATTGGATCACATACCATTTCATGACGAATGCTGCTCCAGATCCTTCCGGATGTCGTCGATTTCGGCTTTCAGCGCTTCGTATTCAGCAATTTTGCGCGTAAGGAAACGTTTGGTTAGCCGGGCACGACTGTCAATACCAGCGGGGGTGAGCACATACAGGTAACGTTTCTTGTTTGCGCTCTTGCTGAAATTTTTGGCCTTGATCAGCCCTTTGTCCACCAGCGCCTTCAAACAGTAGTTTACCTTGCCCAGGCTAATACCCAGCTCATCCGCCAGTTCCCGCTGACTAACATCAGGGTTCGCATCCACTGCACGAAGAATTCTGTAACGGGCGTCTTCCGGGGCCATAATTTATTTTCTTTTTCAGTCCACTCTGGCATTGATACAATGTTCAACCACTGAACAATGTACGTATTACCTGGCTACTTTGCAATAGCCCACATGGGTTATTTTCCCTTCATGCAAATCTGCTATCTGGTGTCAGTCACTATCGGATTTATAAGCATAGTGATAGTACCCGTAACCATAGCCGTAGCCGTAATACGATGAAGCCGTGCGTTCGATGGCGTTCAAAATACTACCCTTGACAACCACACCTGCATTTTCAAGCTGCACCAGTGAACGCTCAATTTCATTTACCGGATTTTCACGGAAACGGGTAATCATCAAGGTAGTACCCACCAGCTTACCTACTACAGCGGCATCAGTTACTGCCAGGGCGGGCGGCGTATCAATAATTACGAGATCGTATTGTGACTCGACATCATCTAGGAACTGCGCAAACCGTTGGGTCATCAACAGTTCTGAGGGATTAGGTGGTGCCGTCCCTCGAGCAATATAATCCAGGCCACTTTGCTCAGTGCCACGAAGCACCGATTCCAGAGACGCATCGCCGACCAGATAATCGGATAGACCCTGTGCACTCTCCCCTTTAAAACTTCGATGGATATGCCCTTTACGCAAGTCGGCATCAATCAACAGCACACGCTGACCGGACTGCGCACAAATCGCCGCCAGGTTGGCTGAAATAAAGCTTTTACCCACTGCCGGACTGGGACCAGTCAACATTAAGCGTTTGTTGCCTGCTTCCAGCATCGCAAAATGCAAGCTAGTGCGCAGGCTACGCAACGCTTCAATGGCTAAATCAGATGGATCAATTAATGCCAGCACCCCATTCTCTTCTTTGGTGCGACGGAATTGCCTTGCTTTCCCCATGGTATCTGCCATGGTGTTACCAAAGGCCGCTCGAATGCGATGACGCCACTTCCTGTCTTTGAAACGATCAAACAAGCGCCTTTGCCGTTCTGACAGGGGAATGGTGGCATACACCTGAAGACCCAGGGCTTGCAACTGATCAACAGACTCGACCCCACGCCGCAGCATGTGCCGCAATAACACAAGCATCAGCCCCAACATGACGCCCGCCATCAGAGAAATCACAATGATTAAATTTTTACGCGGTGCAATGGGATTGGTGCCTGATACAGCATCATCCAGGATTCTGACATTACCAACTGTGCCAGCTCGGGCGATGCGCAACTCCTGCGTGGCATTGAGCATTTGCATGTAAATTGCTTGCGACACTTCTACATCGCGATTCAAACGCAGCACCTGTCTTTGTGTCTCGGGCAATCCGTCCGTTTGCGCTTCCAGTCTGGAACGCTCTCGCTCTAGCTGTGCACGTTTTTCAAGCAACGTCTGGTAGCTAGGATGACTAGGAGTAAAGCGCTGGGAAAGCTCGCTTTCCTGAATTTCCAGTTGGTTAAGCTCTGACTCCAGTTGCACCAGACGCTCCAGCATGCTTCGAGTTTCAAAGCTCAGGTCTACACTATCCTGACTGGCCCGGTAATCATTTAGACGGCTTTCCGCCGAGTTCAGATCGCTCTGAATCAGCGGGGTTTGCTGATCCAGAAACTCCAGACGGCTTTCTGCTTCTGCCGCCTGGCGATTGATATTCTGGACAAGGTAAACATCAGAGATGGCATTGAGTGAACGCTCAAGTTCAATGGGGTCAGGTCCTTCCAAAGCTAATTCCAGAATCCCTGTTTCACGGCCCCGCTGGGTCACATTAAAGCGGCCCTGGAGATTTCGGATCATTTGCGCTTCACTGCGTTTCAGCACCGTAAATTCCACACCGGCGGGTGCCGAAATTTGTCCTACCATTAACTCCACAAAGGGGCTTTCCCGGCTAAATAGCTCGCCGACCCGCCCGTTACCCAGCTCTCGCTCGTTGCGATCTGTTAAACGGTAACTTTTCGGTCCGGTCACTGTTAACGTTAACGGCTGTCCGGTTAAGACCTGTTCAACCTGCAAGGAATCCACACTAATACTGTCTCCGGCCCAGGCATGGTTACTGCCTTTGGCAAATCCGGGACGCTCGACTTCCATGCGCACCATGGCAGCGCCGATTAACGGGAAATAGTTTGGTGTCACCACAAGGTCCAGGCCTGACTGCCGAGCTGCACGACCCATAATCATGCGTGAACGCAGGATTTCTGACTGTGTGCTCGAGGCAATCTGTTCCTGCGCGCCCATCACGGCCATTTCAATTGAGCCCAGGTTACTCTGCGTCTGTTCAACCTGCAGCAGTGCATCAGCCCGATAGATAGGTGTTGCCAGGGTTGCGTAGGTATATCCCAGTAGAGCAACAATGAAGGTAACAACGATAATCAACCATTTATGATCCAGACAAATGGCTAATAAATAACCCAGATCAATCTCATCACTGTTTTGATTCTGTCCCCGCGACTGTCGAGCGGGTTGCACCGGGGCTGCATTATTCGCAGAACTGTTTGCAGAATTTTCTGACATGCTCTTCCTGTCTTTACCTTAACTTGCGCAAATGATGTACCGATTGTAGCTGCGCTTAAGTGCTTTGTTTAAACTGTTTAATGAATTTTAACTTTAACTTTTACTGCAATTTGGGCGCCCACAAATCCGCCGCCTGTTGCAACAAGGTGTGCACATGCTCGAACACATCCCGGCTTTTTTTGTAAGGGTCGGGAATATCCAGCCCATTATTGGCGCGTGTCCCTGTGGCATGCACCCAGTGACCAAAGAGTAATGATTTACCCATGGCAGGGGCTGACATTTGGCCAAGCTGACGCCGCTGATGCTGACTCATGGTCAGGATCAGATCTGCCCACTGAATGATGTCGCTGTCGAGCTGGCGCGCTTGGTGAGCAGAGATATCCAGCCCTGCTGCACTGGCAATCTCAGCAGCCGTGGGTTCAGCACCATGGCCGACCATGGCCGTCAGTCCGGCAGACTGCACCTGCTTGTGTGGCAATGCCTGCTTCAGCATGGCCTCTGCAACCGGGCTGCGGCAGATGTTTCCCTGGCAAATCACCAGTATGTTCTGGTAGGGGCTGCTCATCCTGTGCCACCCGCTCCCTTTAGCTTGATTCTTGGATAGAGTGAATATGTGTGTAACTAGCGATCATAACTGGTTCACCCGATCGGCCGTAATCAGCGCATTCAGACTGGGGATGATCTGTGAGATCACACGGTTCCAGCGTGTTACCGGCGCTGTGGTCACATACACAATATCGGAAGGCTCCAGCATAAACTGGGTACCGACCGCAAACGCTACAGCGTTACGCACATTCAACTGATAGACCGTGGCCAGTTTGTCGCTGGGCTCTTCGGTCTGACGAATTACAAAAATGCCTTCCGCATTGGAGGTCACCTGGTTAAGACCACCGGAACGGGTCAATGCCTCTGTCAGTGACATGCGGATATTGCCCATGGGCAAGGTGTTCACGCGGTTCAGTTCGCCGAGTACGAATACTTTTTGCTGGCCCAGGTCAGGCACGTGCAGCACGTCACCGTGTTGTAACAGCATGTTTTGCCCCAGGCGACCGTTGTTCAGCATTTCATAGACGGACAAACGGGTTTCTTCACCGTTACGGGACAGCAGGACTTCGTGCCAATTCGCACCGTCCGCCAAACCACCTGCACGGGAAATGGCGTCCAGTACGGTCATGGGGATATCGTTAATTGGCTGGGGGCCTGGGTTGCTAACCTGCCCTGTTACATAGGCGCGCTCGGCATTAAAACCGATGACACGGACATTCACTTGTGGGGTCGCAATAAATTCGGCCAGCGGATTGGCAATGGCTTCGCGTATCTCATTGGTAGTACGCCCGGCCACCTGCACTTTGCCGATATAGGGGTAAAAAATCGTGCCATCCGCTTCAACAATAATCCCTGAGTTCTGGATATTGTTATTATTACTACCGCTGGGGTTGGTCAGTTCAGGATGGTCGTAGACGGTGATATGCAGCATATCGCCTTTGCCGACGTGGTATTCGTAGTTGGCGATTTCATCCTGCAGGCTTTGTGGCATCGCCGCAGGAATCACGCTTTGTGATTGCGACTGATTGGCGATAACGGAGGAGGTAATGGGAACGATATCGATGGATTCGCGAAGCGTTTCTTCATCCAGCGCTTCTTCTTCCATATCAGCGTCGTCACCACGCAGACTTGGGAACCAGGTGCCGCGATTGACTTCAAACCAGTTGCTGCCGCTGTCCGCTTCGTAAATATCGGGGTCAATATTACTGCCTGGCACGAGACAGGCGGTCAGACTGAACAACAGTGTGGTTAACACACCGAACTTTGCTGCCTTTGAGGCCATGCTTCCCTGGGCGGATTCGGGACGTGATAACTCCAGTGGCGCTATTCCATTGCTGCACTGCCCCATATTGTCGTGCCCCATGTTGAATTTAACCGGGCTGTTATCAGTTTGCTCGTGGATCTTCTTATTACGCATGCCTACCACAATCTCATTCCATGAACCGCAGCATTGTAACGAATAAATAACGCTAATGCTTGCCTTTACTACCAATGGCTAGGTATCTCTGTTAAGAATACCCAGTCTGTAACTGTTGTCATGACACCAACATGACAGCTAATTATGACACTTTCCTGTCATTATGCGAATATTTCTTGATTCTTCAGTTGCTTACCCTTGATCAAGTTCACAAAAACCGACCCCCTGTTTACTCAGATTTACCTGACAGGGGTGTTCAATCCTGACGATCGAAAAGCGCAATTAATCCCGCTTCATCCATTATTTCCACACCCAGCGACTGCGCTTTTTCCAGCTTGGAGCCTGCTCCCGGGCCGGCGACCACCACGGATGTTTTCTTCGAAACGCTACCGGCCACTTTTGCCCCCAGCGCCTGCAGCTTTTGCTTGGCTTCATCGCGCGTCATGGTTTCCAGCGTACCGGTCAGCACCCAGGTTTGACCCGCCAACTGATCAGAGCGCACTTCAACAACCGCTTCCGGCCAGCTAACGCCCTCTTCCCTCAGCTCTTTGATCACGGCCTGGTTGGCCTCATTGCTGAAAAAGTGCACGATGTGTTCGGCCATGATCGGCCCGACATCCGCAACTTCCACCAGGGCCTCTTGATCAGCCGCCATCAGGGCATCCAGTTTGACGAAATGTGCAGCCAGCGCCTGGGCGGTGGCCTCCCCCACTTCACGGATGCCCAAAGCAAAAAGCAATCGGGGCAAGGTGGTGGTTTTGGCTTTGTCGATGGCCGCCAGCAGGTTATCCGCTGATTTCTCGCCCATGCGCTCCAGGCTGATCAACTGCTCTTTGGTCAAACGGAAAATATCCGCGACTGTATGCACCATTTCGGCGTCCACCAGTTGTACCACCAGTTTCTCACCAAGGCCATCAATATCCATGGCGGTGCGACTGCAAAAGTGCCACAGTGACTCTTTGCGCTGGGCCGGGCAGATCAGCCCCCCGGTGCAGCGATACAGAATCTCGCCGTCTTTCTCTACCGGAGAGTGACAGGCGGGACAGTGTGAAAGCATCTCAATCGGACGGCGCTCTGCTGCTTGTTTTTTCTCCACGCCGTCTGCTGGCACCACTGAAATAATCTTGGGAATCACATCACCGGCCCGGCGCAGTACCACCCGGTCACCGATCTGTACGCCCAGGCGCTCTATCTCGGCCATGTTGTGCAAGGTGGCATTGCTGACGGTGACGCCACCGACAAACACGGGCTTCAGCCGGGCAACCGGGGTTATCGTGCCGGTGCGTCCCACCTGAAACTCAACATCATTTAACGTGGTGGAGGCTTCTTCAGCCGGAAACTTGTAGGCCATGGCCCAGCGCGGCGTGCGCGCATTACTGCCCAGTTCATTTTGCAGGGTCAGGGAGTCGACCTTGATCACGGCACCGTCGATTTCGTAGTCAAGATCGTCCCGCTTACTGAGCAAATCCTTGGCGTAATCCAGGCAAGCCTGCCAGCCGTTGACGCGACCTCGTTCAGGGTTCAGGGGCAAGCCCCATTCGCCGAGCATGTTTAGCACATCACTGTGATTGCCAGGCCATTTGGCAGCAGTTGTTGATTCTGCCGAGTCTGAGGACACCGTCGCCGAGTAGGTAAAAAATCGCAGCGGACGCTGCGCGGCGATACGCGGATCCAGTTGTCGCAAGGTACCGGCAGCGGCATTGCGGGGATTAACGAACACCCGGCCACCCTCTTCATTATTGGCGGCTGCTTTTTCGGCGGCCGCATTCATGCGGGCAAAACCGGAGCGTGTCATGTAAATCTCGCCTCGCACTTCCAGGCGTGCCGGTGCCGGGCCATCCTCAGACGCAAGCGTTAAGCGCATGGGGATATCGCCGATGGTTTTGACGTTGTGTGTAATGTCTTCACCGGTCACGCCGTCACCCCGAGTGGCAGCACGGGTCAGTTTGCCATCCTGGTAAAGCAGACTGACGGCAACGCCATCGATCTTGGGTTCGCAGGCATAATACAGACTCTCGTCTTCGTCGATCTGGTCATCCAGTCGCTTGAGAATCCGGGCTTCAAAATCCGCCAGGTCCTGGTCATTAAAGACTTTGGACAGCGACATCATGGGGATGTCGTGTTGCACCTGGGTGAAGGACGTCAGGGGTTCGCTGCCAACGCGCTGGCTGGGGGAGTCGTCGGTGACCAGTTCAGGGTAATCGGCTTCCAGCGACAGCAGACGGTCGAACAGTTTGTCAAAATCGGCATCGGGGATTTCCGGCGCATCATCGCGGTGATAGCGCCGGTTATGATAGTCGATCTGCTGCCGCAGTGTTTCCAGTTCAGCAACTGCGGCTGTTTTGGCGGAGGTGCTTTTGTTTACGCCAGAATCCCGGCCAGCACGCTTCGTCTGTTTAGCGTCGGCCATGAGCGTTTTTCAGTTGCTGCAGTTCAAAGTCACGAATACGCTGACGGTAGTGCTCCATGGTCTGGGCCGTCATCACGGATCGGTTGTCATCTTTCAGTTCGGCATCCAGCGACTGCTGCACATGCCGGGCGGTGGCCAGCATCTGCTCGTAAACCAGCATGTTGTTGCTGGCCACATTGGGCAGCGTCATAAAGAAACAGACGCCGGGTGTGGTAAATTCGCTGATCTCGTTCAGGTCAAAAGTGCCAGGGTTCAGGGCGTTGGCCACGCTGAACAGTACCGGACCGTTTTTGCCATTGGCATAACGGTGGAAGATGGACATCTCACCGAAACGCAGCCCGGAAGCCAGCAGAATCTGCAGCAGCTCATCACCGGCAAAGCGGCGCCCCTGACGGGCCAGCACGTTTATCGCCAGTACTTCGCTTGGTTCATTTTCGGCCAGTTCGTTGCTGTCATCTGCAACATCTTCGTCGAACGCAGACTGCTGCTGGTACTGAGGCGCTGAGCGATCGCGGCGGTCACGATAACGATCGCGATCCCGCTCTTCTGCTTCTGCTGTCTCAATATCCAGACTCAATTGCTGCTCCTGATAACTGATTGTATTTTGCTGCATCGGTTCTGCCTGTAACGGGTCCTGCTGGCTCTGGTCTTCCTGGTTCAGGCCTTCCTGGTAATGACCTTCCTGACTCAGACCTTCCGGTTTCTGGCCTTCCTGGCTCAGGTCTTCCAGGTAATAATCTTCCTGCCAGTGACCACCTTGTGCAGAGTCTTCCTGAGCGTACTGGACTGTTTCGGCTTCATCCCCGGCCTCATCGTGTTGCGCCATGCTGTCAGCCGGCTCGCTGACTGGCTCATCAAAGAGCGGATTATTTTCAGACTCGTCAGGCTCTTCCCGGAGCTGCTGCTCAGCCGTTTTATCCTCACCCGTTTTATCCTTGCTGCCACCGAAACGTTTGAACGCTTCGCCTGCCCAGCTCATCCAGCGGCGACTGCGCCCTTCTTTCTCTTCGATCTCTTCCATGGCTTCTTGACGGCGCTGGCGATCTTCGTCGTCAAACAGCACATCCAGATCATCATCAGGATCCACGGCAGCAAAGGTATCGTTATCGCTGGGCTGAGGCTCGGCTTCTGCTTCCAGCTCATCATCAAAGTCCGGCAACATGTCGTCTTCATCGTCCGCAGCCGGCGCCTGATCGTCATCGCTGTCATGACCATGGACTTGTTGGCCAGCGTGGCCATGACTCACATCATCACGCTCTTCAGCTTCCTCGTCACCGCTATAGTCGAACAGCGGGTCTTCAACATAGGCAGCAGACACTTCCTTGTCTTCGTACTGCTCAGAACTGTCGACGTGCTCGTCTTCACAATATTCCAACGAATCTGACTGCGTGTTATCTTCTGGGCTGACCTCGTCTGTGATCCCTTCATGGCTGCCTTCATCACTGCTTTCATCGCTATTTTCATCACTGACTTGCTCGTCGTGTTCAGGTGCGACAACAGCAGGCGCCGTATTTTCCTCAAGCAGTTCATCCAGCAAGTGATCCAGGTCGCGATCGTCATGCGCCGGCTGAGAAGGTTCTTCCTGAACAAACTCTTCTTCTATCAGCTCACTTTCTGCCTGGTCATCATCCAGCAAAGGGTCAGACCGTGACTCATCCAGGGAAAAATCCACTTCCTGTAAACGCTCTTCCTGTACAGCCTCTTCCTGCACAGTCTCTTCCTGCAAAACCGTTTCCCCGTAAGGGAGTTCTTGCTCAGGTTCTTGTTGCCCATGTTCTTGCTGATCAGGCTCTTGCTGTTCAGGTGCTTGCTGCTCAAACTCTTCTTGCTCGTAGGCCTCGACTTCAGACTCTTCAGCGGAATTGTCTTCACTTTCCGTACCGGGCTCGCTGACATCTGACAGGAAGACGTTATTATCTTCTTCCTCATCATCCCAGTTGTCTTCTTCCCAGCTTTTCTCTTCCCACTGATCGGCGTCCCAGTCACTACCATCCAGGTCATCCGCTGCCGCCTCACTTAACAGTACGTCATCGTCATCATGTGACTCTGTCTGCCAGTCGGGTGTTTCAGTCACTGGCTCATCTTCAGTGCTTGTTGTCTCGTCTTCTTCAGATTCGCTTTCAGGTTCGCTCCAGTCTTCATCGTCATCAATGAACATGGGTTCGGCGCGATCCAGATCAAATCCTTCTTCCTGGTAATCCTGCTTGTCTTGCGATTCACTCAAAGTCTCAGACTCTTCTTCGATGGGTTCTTCATCAACACTGTTGGCGACCGGCTCACTTAACACTGACGATTCTGGCTGCGTGGTCGCAGCAGCGGTGCGAGTGACTTCGGGAGCTGATGCAGCTGCAGCCGAATCAAGATCGGCAACCGAGGCAACCGTCGCGGCCTCCGGTGCTGGGGTATCAGCTGCCGGGCGTTGCTGGTCACGATTTTTGAAAGCGTTAGTGCGCGCGGGCTTGAGCGTGGATTTGCGCGGTGGTGCTTTGGCTTCGGGTGTGGCTTTAGCCTGCCCGCTGGCCGTTTCATTGAGTCCCTGGCTTTTCATGACCTGGGCCAGGGAGCGTTCCACCTGACGGGCGCCGCCACTGGGCAGTTCACGCAGTTCCAGCTCATCAAGGTCATACTCCGGGATGTTTTTATCCAGGGCGATTTTGATTTTGTTCTTGCGACCGCTAATGGCCACGAAAATACCACGCAGTACAACGACCACGATGGCAAAGATAAGAAGTAGTATTAGCAGTTCGCGAATACTCATTATTGTTCCTTACATCGCTGCCAGTTCGGCGGCTTCATCGATATCCACCGCTACCATGCGCGACACACCCGGCTCGTGCATGGTGACACCCAGCAGCTGATTGGCGATTTCCATGGTCAGCTTGTTGTGCGTAATAAACACAAACTGTACCGATTCAGACATTTCTTTAACCAGTCGGCTGTAACGTCCCACGTTGGCATCATCAAGCGGTGCATCAACCTCATCCAGCATACAAAATGGTGAGGGGTTCAGCCGGAAGATCGAGAACACCAGCGCAATCGCCGTCATTGCCTTTTCACCACCGGAGAGCAGGTGAATCGTGCTGTTACGTTTGCCTGGCGGGCGCGCCATAATGGCCACGCCGGTATCCAGCAGATCCTCACCGGTCATATCCAGATAGGCATGACCACCACCGAACACTTTCGGAAACAGCTCCTGCAAACCGGCATTGATCTTGTCAAAGGTCTCTTTAAAGCGCGTCCGCGTCTCCCGGTCAATTTTACGGATGGCATTTTCCAGGGTCACCAGCGCTTTTTGCAGGTCTTCATCCTGGGCATCCAAATAGACTTTACGTTCGGACTGCTGTTCGTATTCCTCAATCGCTGCCAAATTGATGGCACCGAGGCGCTGAATGCGATTATTGAGCAATGCCAGTTCGTCTTCGCAGCCTTTGGCGGTCAGCTCTTCGGGCAGATTGGCCAGCACGGTATCAAGATCATAGCGCGCTTCCTGTAATTGCTCGACCAGGGCCTGGCGCTTGACCAGATCACCCTCGGTTTTCAGGCGATGCTCCATCAGTTTCTCGCGCACGCCACCGGCATCACGCTCAAAACCGGCGCGCTGCTGCTCAATGCTACGCAACTGATGTTCGTTCTCATCGGCCGCGGCCTTGGCCTTGTTCATCTGTTCTTCGACTTCAACCCGTTGCTGCAGCAGCGTTTCCAGCTCCAGGCGCTTGTCGTCCATGGGTTCATCTGACTGGCTTAACTGCTGCTCGATTGACTCGATGCGTTCGCGGGCACGTTGCACCTGGGTGCCCATGCGGTCCATGGTGTCTTTTAATGATTTGATCTGCGACTGCAGCAACTGATCTCGCATGCTGAACTGGTGCAACTGGTCTTTGTCGTGGCGCGCTTTCTGACGCACCTGATCCAGTGTGGCACGGAATTCGTCGCGCTGTTGTAGCAGAGTTTCACGGCGATCGGTGTCCTGCTCCATGGCATCCAGGGCATTTTGCAGACGTTCGCGCGATTCGGTGATATTTTCCTGCTCGATTTCCAGCTGTTTCTGCAGCTCCTGAAGATCCTGGTCCAGCCGCTGACGGCGCTGGTTGGTCTGCTCTTCCTGGGCAATCTTGGCGCTGAGCTGGGATTTCAGCTCGCTGTGTTCGCGGGTGTTCTGGGCAATCTGGCGCTGCACACTTTCACGCTGCTGCTCCAGATCCTGCAAACGATCACGACCACTTTGCTGTGCCTCGACCATGTCGTCGACTTTCAGTTGCAGGGTTTCCATGGTCTCGCTGAGCTGGGCCATTTCGCTCTTGCGGGCCAGCAGACCTTCGCTGGCATCCACGGCTTTGCGCACGCGAATCCAGTTGCGACCCAGCCAGATGCCCTGCTGCGTGACGATGGAGGCGTCAGCTGGCAGTTGCGCTCGTTGCTGCAGAGCCTGGTCCAGCGACTCAGCAACGTAGATACCCTGAAGCAAGGTCGACACATCCAGGCTGGATTGAATCTTGTCACTGAGCGGACTCAGTGTGCTGACAGAAGGCTGGCTGCCTGATGCGGATGCGGTATCACTATCATCGCTATCATCAGTATCGATTAAAGAGACCACACCGTCCGGCAGGGCCTCCAGCGCGGCAGCGACGCTATCCAGTCCGGGCACGCAAACCGCTTGCAGGGTGTCACCCAGCACGGCCTCCACGGCACCTTCCCAGCCTGAGTCGACACGAATCTGTTCGCCCAGTCTTGGCTTGTCGCTCAGTTCATGCTGACTGAGCCACTTGTTCAGTTTGTCATTCTTCTGCCCCAGCGCGGCCTGTTGCAACGCTTCCAGCGAGGCATACTGACCTTTACTGCGCTGCAGTTCGCTGCGCGCCTGATCCAGGTCCTGGGACAGCTGTTGCGACTGGCTGCGCTGATCGTCAATTTGTTCAGCCAGATTGTGATTCTCTTCCTGCTGAACCTCCAAAGCTTCTTCGGCCTGGGTGATCTGCATGCTCAGTTCGTCGATAGCGGACTGCTCGGGGTTCTCACCCAGCGTCTCGCGCTCTTCCTTCAGGCGGCTGCGGCGCTCGATTCCACGTTCAACAATGCGCTCAAGTTGCTGAATTCTCGACTGTTCAACTTCAGCAACCTGGCGTGGCTCTTCGGAACGTTGTGAGAACTCGTCCCAGTCCTGCTGCCACTGCTGCATGCGCTCTTCGGCTTCTTCCTGCTGGATGGCAGACTCTTCGGCAGTATGCTCGGCCATCTCCAGATCGGGCGCCAGCGTGTCCTGCTCTTCCTGCAGTTGGGCCAGCTTCTCGACATCCATATCCATGTCGGCCTGGGTCTGCTTGAAGTTACGGCGATGGTCTTCCAGCTCCTGGCGCAGTTGCTGCATGCGCTCTTTCTGGAACTCAATGGTCTGCTCAATTCGGGCAATGTCACCACCGATGCTGTAATAACGCCCCTGCACTTCACTCAGAGTGTCATTCAGGTCGGTCTGGCGAATCAGCAGCTCTTCGTGCTGGGCATCCAGGGAGCGCTGATCAGCAATCACCGATTCGAGTTTGATCTCCAGCTCATTGATAATGGCCTGTTTGGACTCAACCTCGTCGTTCAAGGCTTTCCACTTCAAGGCATTAAACTGCGCATTAAGATCGCGCTCTTGTGCTTTGTATTCTTTGTATTTTTCTGCTGCTTGCGCCTGGCGATGCAGATGCTGCAACTGGCGCTCCAGCTCTTCACGAATGTCGGTCAGACGTTCCAGGTTTTCGCGGGTGCGGCGGATACGGTTCTCAGTATCACGGCGACGCTCTTTGTACTTGGAGATGCCGGCGGCTTCTTCAATAAAGATGCGCAGCTCTTCGGGCTTGGACTCAATCAGCCGCGATACCATGCCCTGCTCGATGATGGAGTAACTGCGTGGCCCCAGACCGGTGCCAAGGAAAATATCGGTAATATCACGCCGACGGCATTTGGCGCCGTTGAGCATGTAGATGTTCTGACCGTCGCGGGTCACCTTGCGCTTGATGGAAATCTCGGCAAAACGGGCGTACTCACCCTGGATGCGGTTATCCGAGTTGTCGAAAACCAGTTCGATACTGGCCTGCCCCACGGGTTTTCGCCCCCCGGAGCCATTAAAGATGACGTCGGTCATGCTTTCGCCGCGCAGGTTCTTGGCTGAGCTTTCACCCATCACCCAACGCACGGCGTCAATGATATTGGACTTACCGCAACCGTTCGGGCCGACGACCGCACAGAGATTACTGGGTAAATTAACCGTGGTCGGGTCCACAAACGATTTGAACCCGGCGAGTTTGATACTTTTTAAACGCATTTGGAGTGGACGGTGTCCTGTTTGAATTATGACTTCCTTATGAATCTGTAGAGTGTAGCGAAAAAACCCTCATGATGGGGAGTGGCAATTCAGGAAATGTGAAATAAAGTTGCCTGTGCCCGAGAAAAGCGATGCAATTAACGGATCCGGACAGGCAGAATCAAAAATAAAACGGAAAAGTTTGTAAAAAATCTGTTTGGGTAATAAACAGCACCCCATTTTTTCGTTAAACTCAGCGCACTAACGTATTAAAAAAGCCTGGAGGCTGACAGCCTCCTATATTGAAGGGAATTCAACATGCGATCGTTCGCGACCACATCCACGCCACAACTGATCCTCTCCGCCCTGGTTCTGACTGGCGCAGCCAACGCCTCGGCTGCCGATGAGGCGACCGGCTGGATCGGCAACGATCACACCAGCGCCTACACCCTGGACGCCGGGGAGTTCGAGTTATCCGGTGGACTGTCTCGCGTTGATGAAACCATCGACTTTCTGGATCTGCGTGACGACATGCTGGCCGGCAACAGCCGACTGATTGACAACAGCGGCGACCTGGATGGCGTGCGCGGCGAAGCTCGCCTCGGTATCTGGCGCGGGCTGGAAGTGTTCTACAAACGCCATGATTTTGATCTGACCCTGAAGACATCGCCTACCACGCGCGCCAACATCGTTGACCTGTCCAACCAGTTAAGCACCACGCAAACCAGCTGGGGCGCAAAATTTGTGCTATATGAGAGTGAGGGTGCCAACAATGCCCTGGGGGGATCGAGCTTTGCCCTGGATCTGAGACGGGTGGAAAGTGAAAGCGATGACTTTGATGGCTACATTGAGTCCTTCCGTTTAAACGCCAACTCAAACGTCAGCTTTGATCCACCCCAGCGTTTCGCCATGGACAGGCTTTCGGATGAAGGCTGGCAGGCAAGACTGCTGTACAGCAACGACCTGGGCAGCAGCTCACAGTTCAGTATCTGGGCCGGTTACGGAGAATCTGACGCCAGCTCGGGCACCAGCACGGACATTGATTTTGCTCCCATTGCTGATCAGTTCCTGCAGACCTTTGATATTGAAGAAACCCAGTACATGGCCGGTGCCAGCATCAACCTGCAGGGCATCCCCCGCCTGCCGATCCAGATTGGCTATGAGTACATCAAGATCAATAAGCGCGAAGCAGTGATTGAAAGCAGCAACAGCTCCTTCATTCCCTCTTTCCTTCGCGGCAGCAACATCCAGAACAGCGCTGATACAAACCATACCGCCTACGGCACGGTCAGTTGGTGGATCACCCCGCACATGTATACCTCACTGAGCGGCAAGCTCTTCAAAAACCAGTTCGTCGGCATTATGCCGCATTACAACAATCCGCTGAGCGCCAGCTTCTCGGAAACGTTGTACGGGTATGTGACGCTGAGCCTGGGGCTGAAATTTACGCGATAATCCTAGTGCTCAATATTTGTCAGTTTCATACGATAACCAACACTAACGACTACTAAACAAGCAGCCTGCTTTATGGCAGAATTGCTGCTTCTTAGTATTTTGGCTTGGCGGCAGCACCCGAAACACTTGCAATCGACGTTTGAAATCGCACGACACTCACTTTCCAGCACATAAAAAGATAGGGATTTTGATTTATGCAACATCGCAGTAGCTTTAAAAAACGCTTACTCAGCCAAGTTATATCGGCCGGTTTACTGGCCACAGCCACCACCTCAGCCATGGCAGCGGATTTTGTCCTGGTAGGCAATCAGGTCAGCTGGAACAAAGGCGCTGTCTCTGGCACTGCTACCATCGACAGCGGCGGCAATGCATCGACCATCAGCCTAGTCAACACCAGCAACTCCAGCACACTTCCTAACGTCACTTTCTCGTTAGAGGACTATGCCTCAACCAGCGATACCTATTCGCTGGGCATTTATATGGAAGTCAACAGCGACAGCGGGAACAACCAGGTTGAGATGTCACTGGGCACCGTACGTGTCACCACAGTGAATGGCTCTATCACTTCTGTGGCCATGGTTAGCAACTCAGGTGACGCACACTACCGCCCAGTGGAAGTGAATGCACAGAAAGTCTCTGGCGGCAGCACCTTGAACCTGTCTGCATCCTTTGCCGCGAAAGCCAACATGATCAGCAACCCGGCTGGCAACCAGAACCAGGTAACTATTCAGGTCGACAATGTGATTTCTGCCCTGAGCGGCAACAATGGCCTGTTTGACGACATCATCGAGCGTTTTGCCAGCAATGGCGATTACAGCTACCACATTGGTATCCAGCACATTAACTCGACCACGGGTAATGCGGAAATCGGCACCTATGACGACAACAACGATTTCACCGCCTCCAATGTTGGCGCCCCGTCCATCACACTGGGCACGCCTAACCTGTCCAGCAAGTTCTCCAGCGCCACCTACATCACCGGCGAATTCAACATCGTTGACACATTACCTGATTCGGGCGGCAGCACTGGCGGCGGTGGCAGCGGCTCCGGCGGCGAGTCAGTGGTCGATGACCAAACACTGAACGAGATAGAAGAAGACAACGCTGAACTGAACAATGCAGTTGAAGACGCACTGAACAACGGTGGAGACGTACCGGCAGCGGTTGTGACCCAGACCAAGGATGCCGTTGAGAAAAGCGCTAGCGCCATCAAAAAAATCACTGACGTGATCAATGGTGGTGGCACGGTTGATCAGGGCAACCTGTTGCAGGCAGCTCGCCGTATTACTGAAACTGTTATCACTGCTACCAAAGTGATCAATAATTCCTCTTCCGACACCAGCGAAGTTGAGGAAACCACTCGCCAGGCGGTCGACAACCTGGTGGCTGCAGTGAAGAACCTGCAGGATCGCGAAGTTGAGCTGAATGACGTTGAAAAAGAAGTCTTCAACGACGTACTGGAGAACCTGGCCCCATCGGTCAGCGGCCTGACTGAGAAGAGCCAGACCGAAGACGATGTCAAAGCTCAGTCTGACAAACTCAAGCAATTGACTGAAGCCAACAATGCTCTTGGCGTTGCTGCCTCGGACGAAGCCCAGCAGGCTGTTGCGGATGCGACTCAACAGATTCAGAAACGCTTACTGGAAGTGAAAAATGGCACCCTGGTCACTGATGAACAGGTTCAAGATGAGTTCACTAACAATGACGAATTCCGTGAGGATGCAGTCGAGATCGCACCACCGCGTCCAAACCAGGGGTTCGTTAGACCTATCGAGACCCTTACTAACCTGGGAAGCAGCTTCGATCTGATTCGCAATGACGCCGTCACCTTGAATGCCGTGCGCGCAGATCTGTCTCAAGACTTATCCGCACTGCTTGGTATCAATGCGGAATTTCTTGTCATTACTCAGATGATTCTAGGCGTCCAGACACCGGTGATTGCGCCTGAATACACCTCTGCAGATAACCGTGTGATTGCTGCCGCAACGGAAGCTGATTCCACCTTTGACATTGCTATCGACGATGAAACAGCGTTGGTGACGGTAACGTTGCCAGGCGAAAAATACGTGGCACGCCTGGTTAGCTCCAAAACGGTACCAATCACTGACCAGCCAGCTTTCTACTTCCGCGCCAATGGCAATGCCATGCTGGTTGGTAATGGTGTGGCGTACGAGCTGGCTCCGGCTCCAGCCAGTCGACTGGCCTTCACACAAGCGGCACTGGCAATGTCTTTCCCCAGCACACTGCGGGACAACGGCAGCTTCTACCTCAAGCTGAGTGACACTGACCGCTTCTCAGGCACCTTTGCTTACGACAACCTGACCGGTCTGTCTCCAGCCGAGTGTGGCGAAGTCTCGTTTGCCACACCCACAACCGCCGTCAATACTGCTGATTACACGTTCACCATGAACTGTGCGGATAACGACATCAGCCAACGCATCGTACCTTTTGTGGATGCAGTGGATTTCCGTGCCAGCGTGGCCGGATTTGACCTGTCAGCCAGCATTGACCGCAGCACCGGCTTTATCACCATCGCCGGTATTGGCAAACTGAAGCCCAGCTTCTTTGTCGAGCCAGCCAATGACGCTGAAACAGCATTCCACACGGCCAACAAGGACAGCTTCGGCCTGGCCTACATGGGCGAAGACGTCAATAATGATGGCAAGCTGGACTACAAGGTGATCTCTGAAACCGGTGTTCAGGTGCTGTACGCCGCGGACTGATGAGCAACTGTTAGTCTGGCAAAAACAGCCATTATTGATTGGCTGACCGTGACCCAAACGGCTACCTGACACTGAATCAGGTAGCCGTTTTTGTATTCAAACCCGCTTTTTCCCATTAAACCAACCACTGAGTGATTGAAGTCACTAAACATTGCTCTCATTTTTTGGCAAACTTAGCACCCTATGCATTTTGTCTCAGGTTGTTTGGCGGCAACCTGGCAAAACCGCAGATGCTCGACCATCACTTTCCAGCACAGAAAAAGATAGGGCTTATTTTTTATGCAGCATCGCAATACTTACCAACGCAGTCGGTTTAAGAAACGCTTGCTCAGCCAGGTCATCTCCGCTGGCCTGCTGGCAACCGCCGCAACCTCCACCCTGGCCGGCGATTTCGTCCTGGTCGGCAACCAGATCAGTTGGAACAAAGGCGCGGTCTCCGGCACTGCGACCATTGCTGAAAACGGTGTCGCTTCCGAGATCAATCTGGTCAACACCAATAATGCCACCACTCTGCCCAATGTCACCTTCTCCCTGGAAGACTATGCCTCTTTGAGCGATACCTACTCACTGGGTATCTACATGGAAGTGAACAGCGACAGCGGTAACAACCAGGTGGAAATGTCACTGGGTACTGTGCGTGTCACAACCGTCAACGGCTCCATTACCTCTGTGGCCATGGTCACCAACTCCGGTGATGCTCACTACCGTCCAGTGGAAGTGAATGCCCAGAAAGTTTCCGGTGGCAGCACCTTGAACTTGTCAGCCTCTTTTGCCGCAAAAGCCAACATGATCAGCAACCCGGCGGGAAACCAGAACCAGGTGACCATTCAGGTAGACAATGTGGTCTCTGCCCTGTCCGGCAACAACGGCTTGTTTGATGACATCATCGAGCGCTTTGCCAGCAATGGTGACTATAGCTACCACATTGGCATCCAGTTCCTTGACGCCGCTGACAACAATGCCACGGATGCTGAACTGGGCACTTACGATGATGACAATAATTTCACGGCATCCAATGTTGGCGCTCCGGCCATCACTCTGGGTGCCCCCACACTGGCCACAAAATTCCCCAGCGCCTCCTATATCACCGGCGAATTCAACATCGTTGATGAGTTGCCCGATAACGGCGGCAGCACCGGTGGTGGCGGTGGTGGTGGCGACGACGGTGAGAACGTTGTCGACGACGACACCCTGAATACCATTGAAGAAGACAATGCCGCCCTTGATAACGCTGTAGAGGATGCCATCAATGATGGCGGTGAGGTACCTGAAACAGTCGTGACTCAGACACGTGACGCTGTTCAGCAAAGTGCCGACGCCATTAAAGAGATAACTGATGCTATCAGTGGCGGTACGACCGTTGAACCGAATAACATTCTGGAAGCGGCACGACGTATCGCGCAAACCGTTAAAACAGCCACGACTGTGATCAACAACTCCAGTTCCGAGACCCGTGATGAAGTTGAGGAAACCACGCGTCAGGCCGTCCAGAATCTGGTGACCGCTGTCAACAATCTGAAACAACGAGGTGTTGAACTCAATACAGTGCAACAAGGCACACTGAACACCGTCGTGGAAAACATGGCGCCTTCGATCAGCGGGCTGGCACGTCGAAGCCAGACGCAAGAAGACGTTGACGCGCAAAGTGCTCGACTCAATCAGCTATCTGAAACACTGTCCGGCTTGAATGTAGACCCAACACCCGAGGTGTCTCAGGCCGTTACCGAATCTGGTCGCGCCATTCAGAAACGCAAAGCAGAGCTGGCTGCAGGCGGACCGTTGACAGACCAGGGGGTCGCTGACCAGTTCAATACTAACCCTGGGTTTCGTCAGCAAGGTACGGCAACTGCCCCCCCTGCACCACCAGCCGCGCCCCCTCCCCCTTCTACTACTACCGATAGCATCACATCGCGCTATGGTTCTGGTGCTTTTAGCGCTGTAACAGGTCAATTGGGCTCGCAAAGCGCCATTGATAACAGTGGTACTCCGGTCACGGCTGGCCTTAACGGGACTTATGGCAGCAACATGAGTGGTGGGTTAGCCGGATCCGGTGTTGGTGGTGCACTTGGCAATGCTGGCCGCCCAGGTAACACCAACCTGCCTGCGACTGGCGGATTGGGCGGTGGATTGGGCGGTGGATTTGGTGGCGGACTTGCCTCTCAAGGCCTGGGACAAGGTATCGGTGGATTTGGCGGCGGTAATGCGATTCGCGGGCTGCTGGGTAATCAACGTGAAATATTGGCCGCAACTGACACTGAGGCCAAGTACAGCGCCGAGTATGATGAACTGACCGGCCTCTTCACTATCAACCTGGGTACAGAAACATACCTGGCCACACTGCGAAGTGTAAAACCGGCACCAACACTGGCTGCCACACAGTTTGACTTCATGCCGGATGGTAATGCTGTTTTCATCGACAAGGGCTATGCCTACATTCTGGCACCGGGCGCCTCATCACTGGTTGGTTTCCTGGCGGCCACTGATGGGCAGTCATTCACGCCGAATGTCCGTGCCGATGGCAGTTTCTACCTGGAGCTGACTGAGACCGAGCGTTTCTCTGGTACCTTTGCCTTTGAGAACATGCGGGGACTGGACACCGATGCCTGTGTGACGGTGAGTTTTGAGCCGCCGACCCAGGAAGTGAACAGTGCTGAGTATGCCTTTACCATGCGTTGCGATGATGTTGATGTCAGCCAGAGGATTCTGCCTTACGTCGATGCCGCAAGCTTCCTGAACAGTGTTACGGCCTTTGACCTGGATGTCAGCTTTAATCGGGTCAACGGATTTGTCACCGTAGAGGGTATCGGTAACTTGAAGCCCAGTTTCTTTGTCAGAGAGGCAACGGCAGCAGAAACCGCCTTCCACACCGCCAACCAGGATGACTTCGGCCTGGCCTACATGGGCGAGGACGTCAATGGTGATGGCAAACTGGACTACAAGGTGATCTCTGAAACCGGTGTGCAGGTGCTGTACGCTGCAGACTGAACACAGCACACACCCGTTGCCTTGTGCGGACGGGTCACTGCTGTATACAAAAACGGTCGTCCTAGGGCGACCGTTTTTGTTACCCCTATCACCCCATAACAAAAAAGCCAAAAGGATTCTCGCCGTGATCCCTCCTCGCTTCAAGAAATCACATCTCAGTATACTGATTCTCACTGGCCTGATATCAAGCCTGGCCAGTTCTGCCTATGCCGGTGACTTTGTGCTGCAAAACAACCAGATATCCTGGGTTTCCAGCGGTACGTCCATCAATACCAGTACCGCAACCATCGCAAGTACTGGTGTCGCAGATACAATCAATCTGCTCAAGGGCAACGATGCAAGCGCACTGCCTAAGGTGAGTTTTACGCTGGAGGATCTGGCTGATACCACAGGCATTTATTTCATTCGACTGTTTATGCAGATAGCTGACCAGAGCAACAACAACCAGTTGGAGATGCGATTAGGTGTGGTTGAAGTGGCGGTAGATGCCGGTGACATCACAAGCGCCCAGATAATCACCAATCAGGCTGACCCGAATTACGCCTCTGTCCATGTATATGCGCAAAAAGAGTCCGACAGCGCGACTCTCAACCTGGATGCTGAGTTTAGCACTCGTGCCGACATGGTGACTGGTGGCGGCAACGATGTGACCATCAATGTGGATAATGTGATAAGTGCCCTGAGCGGAAACAACTCTTTGTTTGATGGCATTATTGAGCGCTTTGCTGCTACCGGAACATTCGATTACATCATTGGCGTTAAAGACGACTCTATCAATGGTGGTCGCATCGGCACTAATGATGGAGGTGCTTTCAGCGTCTCTCCCGTTGCAGTGCCAAATTTCGACCTCAATGCCGACTTTGACGTCGACTTCGCGGGTGCTACCTACATCAAAGGTACGCTGGCAATCGTCAATACGCTACCAACATCACCCGACACAGGCGGAGGCAGCACGACACCGGATCCTGGGGAAAATGTGGCTGTGGGCCAGGATGAAATTGACGCACTCGATAACCAGGCGGATGAACTTGATAGCACGGTCGATGAAGAAATCAATCGCGGACAGGTCTCCCAGACAACGATTACCCAAACAGCAACAGCGACCACGACTGCTCAGAGTCAGATCAACACGGTTGTCAGCCAGTTAAACAACGGCAGCAATGTCTCCACAGACAATGTCATAAATGTATTAACCACTTCCACGAAGGTGGTTAGTACAGGGGCCAGGGTGGTCTCTGCCGGGTCAACCGACACAGCGGGGCTGAATACGCAAACAACCCAACTTGTTAACGCCAGCACTGATGTCATAGAGCAACTGGCGAATAACGCCACCAATGGCCTAACAATACTGGCTCCTGGCCAGCAATCAGAGATCCAGCTGTCTGTGAATTCGTTATTGACATCCACCGTGGACCTGACCAGGGTCACACAGTCAGTCAATGACCATATCAACATGGCCGACTCTGTCACGCGAATGATTAATGCTACCTCCTACCTGGGTATTGCGCAGGATGTGAACCAGGTTAATTCGGTTGCCAGAGGTTTGCAGCAAAATACAGCCAGGCGTGTACTGGGGATTGATGAAGCCCCGGATGACAATCTCCTTAAGACCATGCTGCAAGTCACTAACCAGGCAAAACTGCTGCTTGACGGCACTCCCGATACATCCCGGGTAAACCAGCCATCCCTGTCCGAGGTGGCGAATCAGGTAAAAAGCAGACTGCAACTAACTAACCCCGGGCTCTCCGGGCCCTCACTGGATAGTCTGGTTAACAACCTGAGCCGATCCAGTCAACTGACACAGTCCATCACTCAACAAATACCATTGAACAGTATGTTGAGCAGCCTGGCAGCATCCACAACCGGCAACGCATCTGACGGCTCGGGCACTGCGGACATCACCACTGGCAACTTGTCCATAGGTTTGCAGGAGCTGATGTTTTCTGGACGCCCGACCAGACTGAAACAGATACCGCCGGGCATGACGCCGGGTACTTTCAGCGAACCAAACGGCGACGTAACCATTTTCACCGCTGATGGTGCTGCTGTCACGATATCACCCGCACCTGCAAACCCGGTACAGTTCAATACTTCGGTCAATAACCTGGGGTTTATACCGAATATTAAGAATGGTGAAGTGAATGTCCCCATCGACAACGATGCTCGTTTTTCCGGCGCGTTCACTTTTGAGCCTGTCAATGTCCCCACAGGTTTTATCCCGATTGCAACCTCGGTCTTGATAGGGCCAACGGGTAGTCCGGCATCGCCCAACTCTTCCTATCAGATCAACTACCCAAACGGCAGCAGTCAACGCATCCAGCCTTCGATTGCAGATAGCAATGTTTTCAAGAGTCTTGATAACCTCGGCCTCAATCCGAGTGCCGATCGAAATTCTGGCACGATGAGTGTAGGAGGCAGTACAGTTCGACCTGATTATTTTGTACAGGCACTCAATTCGACTGATCGAGCATTTCTCGATCAGAATGCTGATGCCTCAGGGGTGGCCTATCGGCAACTCGATGCCAATGGCGACGGTGTGACTGACTATGAGGTGCTTTCTGCCAGTGGCAAACAAATTGTCTATGGTGTGCCCTGAGAGCATTTCCACGAACACCTTGCAAAGGCTTTTGATTTTTAAAAAACCAAAATACTATTGAATTTAATGCCTTTTTATGATTAAAAGTGGGTAGAATTTTCCGTCAGATAAATCTGAATCTAGATATCTCAATAAAAAAGCCAAAAGGACTCGCATCATGCTGCCACAGCGTTTTAAGAAAACTCACCTCAGCAAATATATTGCAACGGGTATTATTGCCAGCTTGGGCTCCAGCGTTTTTGCTGGTGACTTTGTGCTGGAGACCAACCAGATTACCTGGACAAACGGTCCAACCACCAACACCACTACGGCCACTGTGGCAGAAACAGGGGTAGCAGAGACAATCAGTCTCTTGCGAGGTAACGATGCCAATGCATTGCCTAATGTCAGTTTTACACTGCAGGATCTTGCAAACACCACAGGAACTTATTACATCCGCCTGTTCATGCAAGTCAAAAACCAGAGTGGCAATAACCAGGTGGAAATGCGGCTCGGCGTGGTAGAAGTCGATGTCACCGCTGGCACAGTGGACAGTGTTGATATGATCACCAACCAGGCTGACCCGAACTACGCACCTGTAAAAGTGTATGCACGCAAAGAATCCGGTGGCAGCACCCTCAATCTAGATGCGGAATTTGTCACGATTGCCAGCATGATTACAGGCGCTGGCAACGAAGTTACGGTAAATGTAAGCAATGTCGTGAACGCCCTGAGCGGTAATAACAGCCTGTTTGACGACATCATTGAGCGTTTTGCCTCTTCTGGTGATTTTGATTATGTCATCGGCGTCAAAGATGATTCCGCCAATGGCGGTGAAATCGGCACCAATGATGACGGCACATTTGTGGTCTCGCCAGTAGCGGCGCCGGCCTTTGATCTCAACGCCGGATTTAGTGCTGAGTTTGCAGGTGCAACTTACATCAAAGGCACCCTGAATATCGTCGATACCCTGCCCTCAGCGCCCGACAATGACGGCGGTACGACTGACCCGGAAGAAGAGGAAGAAACCACCATTCCCGAGTCTGACATCACCACCCTGAACACTGAAACCGATCTGGCAGATGTCCAGGTCGACGATGAACTGGAAAGTGGTACCGTCAGTGAAAGTACGGTTACCCTGACAGAAGAAGTAACCAATGACGCAGCGAATCAGACTGACCAACTGGTCACTGGCAGCCAGACTGGCGAGATCTCAACCTCAAACACTTTGAGTGTGCTAGCAACTTCCTCCAAGACGGCTGTTACCGGCAGTAAAGTGGTGAACGCCGATACCGCTGCTGACAAAACAACCGTCACCAACACCACCAAAAAGGTAATCAGCAATAGCGCGACGTTACTTGACAGCATTGCCACCAGCAATGAAGGCTCTGATGCCGCATTAACGGATGATCAGAAAAACCAGGTCGTTAACACCATCGTCAACATGGCCACTGCCGCTAAAAACGTCACCAGTGGTTCGACAGGTAAAGAATCCACTGCCAAAGAAATGAAGCAAAACCTGGAAAAAGCCTTCCAGGCGACTACGCGTCTGAAAGTGCCGCTAACCGATGAAGCTGAAACAGCCATCAAGGAAGCGGCGGTAAGTATTCAGGTGGCTGCACTGGCGGAACTGACCGGCAAGAGCAGCGAAGAAGTCACGCAGGAAGATTTGCAGACTGCCTTTAATGATCCTGAAACGCGTGAAAAGGTCCTGGCAGCTTCACCAAAACTGCCGCTGAAAAATCCGCGCTCCAATGCTGACATTGAGGCGGAGATTAACTCTTATATCACGGCGAATTATCCTGCCAAGTCTACGACTGTCGCCAAAGACGCCACCAAACAAACTCAGGACAACTCCGACGATTCACCCGCTGATAATTATGAAAATGACGATGAAGTTAGCAGTGCTATAGGCTGCCCTTTATTAGGCTTAATAATGGGCCCAGGGTTTTGCGCATTTATCCAAGCTCCTGCTGAGTCACCGAATGGCGCGCTATTGCTGGCGGCAACAGAACCTACCCAAACCAGTTCAACTGCACTCAAGCCTTCAGGCATGACCTATGACAAGGCGACAGCAACAACTTCCATGCCGGTGGGTGACGGAATCATGAAGTTTTCGCAACTTGGCCAGAAGGCCCTTCCGGCAGGATTGACACCTGGTGTAGTGACACAGCCAGACGGTCGTTTGACCCTGATTGGCTCACAGGGTGTGGCAATGGACCTCGCACCAACTGCTGAAGATACCATTGCTTTGGCAATTGCGCTGGATGACATGGGCTTCCCCATGACTTTCCGTAATGATGGCAGCTTTGAACTGGCATTGGCAGGCAATGACAAATTCACTGGCACATTTGGCTTTGATACGCTCCCGGCGGGCGATCGCGCTGCTTGCGGTGACATGACATTCGCACCAACGGCGAACATCGAAGTGAACCACCCAGACTACGTGTTCACAGCCGAGTGTGAGAATGGCATTACGCAAAACATTGCGCCATTCGTTGCCGAGGCGGGCATGTATGAAAGCCTGGCCAACGGTGGTTTCACATTGCTGACCAATCGCAATACGGGTGTTATCTCGGTTGAGGGTGTAGGTGACTTCAAACCCAGCTTCTTCAGCTCCACACCTACTGAGGCTGAAGTTGCATACCAGGCGCAAAACACGGACAGTCTGGGAATTGCTTACATGCCGATGGATGTGAACGGTGACGGTCGAATCGACTTCAAAATCATCAGCGATACACGAGTCCAGATCATGTACGCCGCACCATGATAACGATCGCCTGGACAGGGCTTTGAGGTCAAACCCCTATCCTGGTCTACAAAACGCGTTGTCGGATAATCCTGACAGCGCGTTTTTTTTATGCTTCCCTGTGAATCGAAATAGAGTCAGAATAACTGAAGAAACGGACTTGGGACGCAATCACTAGTACATCCGGCTAGCTTTGCGAAGCGCCATCCTTTTGACAGAATGTCTCAAAAGTGAGACAAATAACCAATAGGATAGGATTGACTGATGCCTTTTCTTTGGAATATCTGACTCGCCTATTCGTTTCGATAAGGTGAAACGCTATTTCACATTCAACCTGTTCTTCCTCTCGAAAGAGACGATATTTTCTATTTGCGTCAAATATTTGTCACAAAGCTCTGGCATAATTCACAGAGGCGAAATATGATAATCAGGTTGGCGTGGAAGTAGCGTAAAACTGGCAATGCAACGCCAGGTTCGTACAGCTTCAGCTGAAATCAGCATGGCAGCTTTATAACAATTGACCGTACCAGAGGGACTCTCGTAATGAATCACGTTCGACGCTTCAGAAAATCCCGGCTTAGCCAATTCATTGCCGCAGGCGTACTGGCCACTGCTGGCACATCTGCACTGGCAGCAGATTTCGCACTTCAAACCAATCAAATCACCTGGACCCTGGGCGCTGTCACTAACACCACGACAGCAACGGTAGCCAACACGGGCGAAGCAGAAACCATCTCCCTGCTACGCGGCAATGATGCCTCTGCACTGCCCAATGTCAGCTTTACACTTCAGGACCTGGGCAACACATCTCAGACTTACGACCTTAGACTGTTTATGCAGGTCAAGAGCACCTCGGGCAGCAACGAAGTCGAAATGCGCCTTGGCGTGGTACGCGTCACCACCAATGCCGGGGAAGTCACTAGCGTATCCATGGTGAGCAATAACGCCGATCCTGACTACGAAACCATCGATGTCTATGCCAAAAAAGAATCGGGCGGATCGACAATTAACCTGAACGCCAGCTTTACTACGGTAGCCAACCTGATCTCAAATAATGGCGATGAAGTCACTATTAACGTAAATAATGTGGTCAGCGCGCTAAGCAATGATAATTCGTTGTTCGATGACATCATCGAACGATTTGCCTCGGTAGGCAGCTTTGACTATGCCATCGGTATTGAAGACATTAATGGCGATGGTGCCAAAATTGGTACTCAGGCTGATGGCGCCTTTACTGTTTCACCCTTTGCCGCTCCGGCTATTGATCTGGCCGGCGGCGCACTGGCGGCCGAATTTGGTACTGCCACCTATATTGGAGGTACACTGAATATCGTCAACACCCTGCCAGACGATGGCGGCGATGGTGGCGATGGTGAACCTGGCGAAGATGATCCCGTTGATGTAGTTGATGATGAGGACATCGAAGAACTGGATGGTGAAGCCGAAGACCTGGCGGGCGAGGTTGAGGGTGAAATCGCCAGCGGCGGAGTCTCAGCCGAAACAGTGACTCGCACAGAAACGGCTGCCGGTAATGCAGTCACGCAAACCAATACCCTTATTGAGTCCTCAAATAATGGCACGGCCGTTACGACAAGCAATCTGCTTACTGTTGTAACTACCGCGTCTAAAGTTGGTGCGACTTCCAGTACAGTTGCCAATTTCACATCCGGTGACACCACTAACCTGGTCACTCAATCTGCAAACATCCTGAACAACAGCGCCCAGGCATTGCGCATTGTTGCTTCTCGCAGCAACAACCAGGACAGCCCGCTGTCGACGCAGGAGGAAACACAGGTCAATACTGCGCTGGATAACCTGACAACAACAGGTGTTCAGTTGTCGCAAAAAGCGACCACGACTGCCCAGTTACAATCCTTGAGCAACAGCATGATCAGCCTGGTCAGCTCAGCCAAATCCATGAAAGTGCCTATCACTGAAGGTACTATGGGCAAGCTGGTATCAAACAGCAAACTGCTGATCCGCAACATTGTCAGACTGGAAAATGGCAGCAGCGATGTTCCATCTGAGGCCGAGGTGGTTCAACAACTGCAAAGCAATGCAGCATTGCGCGCCAGGGTGATAGCCCAGGCTTTCCCATTGCCACCATCAAGCTACGAGTCTTCAAGCGAGACTAACGGCAAGGTCACCGGCAATGCCCAGAGCAAAGGTGTCAACATCAATGCTTCCAGCCGGGCAAAACTGGTAGCAGGCATTAATAACAGAGCAAACGTCAATAATACCAATGTCAACGGTCAGGCTTTGCCTGAGCAGGCCAACTCAATCGTTCAGCAAATCCTGGCTGCTATACTCGGCGGCAGCGATTCACTGACTGTGCCGGTGCTGAGCGATGGTCGCATCGGTGGCATTAACGCTGCTGAGGGTGATACCACTGCCGAAATCAGCTTTGATGCAGATCTGCAACGCTATACAGTTCGCTTCGGCAGCGAGGTCTATGTTGCCCAGGCTCTGTCAGCCAAAGCAATCCCTGAAGGCCTGACAGCAGGACTGAGCATGTTGGCTGATGGCCGGATTGTGCTTATCGGCGAAGGAGGCGTAGCGATTGAAATGGCACCAGCGCCACTGGATATCTACTACTTCACAGCAGCTGTCGATAACCAGAACTTCACACCTGACTTCCGTGATAATGGCGGCTTCACGCTGGCATTATCTGGCAGCGAGTCATTCAGCGGCACCTTTGCCTACGACAACCTCGGTGCTGCGAATGTCACTGAAAGTTGTGGCGAAGTCAGCTTCACCGCACCAACCATTGCCCCAAATGCTCCGGCTTATGGTTTTGTCATGAACTGTAGTGACAGCGGCGTCAGCCAGAACATCGTGCCCTTCCCGGCCCAGGACAATTTCTTCAGCGCCCTGGCTGGCCTGGATATCGACGTCAGCACTGATCGCAATACAGGCATCGTAACTGTTGAGGGCTTTGGCATGTTCAAGCCCAGCTTCTTCGTCAGCAATAACCGTACTGATGCAGAAGCCAGCTACTACACGACTAACTCAGGTGACCTGGGTATTGCCTTCCAGGGTATGGATGTCAACGCTGATGGCGTACTTGATGTGAAAGTCATTACAGAAAGCAACGTACAGATCCTGTACGGCGTTCAGTAATACGGCTAGACCAGCCTGCCCCCTTGGCGATAATGGATTCCGCTTTGGGGGCAGACTGCAGCTCTTGACTGGTCAATATATGACTTGGCAGGAGACAAAATAATAAGCGTTATAAAATAATAATTAATAACCAGGTGCTTGATAAAGCGTAATACCTCGGGGAGAACACCAGTTCAATATTCAGATCCATAACAAAGGCGTCAAAGGCCATTGTATTCCTGCTACACCTGTACAGGTCATTGACATAATTACTGAATAAGAGAAAATAGCGGCCGCTTTGACGGCCCCCCGACACCGAACGGAATCAAACATGACCATTTATGCGTTACTGTGTGCATTTGTCATTACCGCCTTCTCCATGATGGCGTTACGACCATTTGCCTCCCGGGTTGGGCTGCTCGACATGCCCGGCGGAAGAAAGACTCACAAAGCACCGACGCCCATGATCGGCGGGCTGGGGATTTACCTCGGCACCCTCTCTATCTGCATGCTCTCACCGGTGATTGCAGAAGATTTTAAAATATTATTGCTGGTTTCCGGTTTTGTCCTGTTTATCGGGGTCATAGATGACCTCTATGAATTGAAAGCCTCACTGCGTATGGCAGCTCACGGCGTTGCAGCCTGGGTGATGGCCATTACTGCAGGTATTCAGATTGAAAGTTTTGGTGATCTGATTTTCACTGGCCCCATCATGCTCGGCGCGCTTGCCCTGCCGGTGACCCTGTTTGCTACAGTTGGCGTCATCAATGCCATTAACATGAGCGATGGTCTGGATGGCCTGTCCGGTGGGCTGGTGACCGTGACGCTGATCCTGCTGTCTGTGGCCGCCATCGGTTCCGGCCAGAGTGCAATCCTTAACTTTAACCAGATTCTCATTGTTTCCCTGCTGGCCTTCCTGGCATTCAATTTCCGTCTGTTATGGAAGAAAAGCGCGCTGGTCTATCTGGGTGATGCCGGCAGTACACTGCTCGGCTTTATCGTCGCCTGGCTGGTGATTGCCGCCTCTCAGGGTGCGGACGCTTTTATCTCCCCGGTAATCGCACTGTGGTTACTGGCAGTACCGCTGATTGATACGGTCAGTTTGCTGATTCGCCGTCCACTGCAAGGCCGCTCACCTTTCAATCCGGGTCGCGATCATCTCCACCATCGCCTCCTGAATGCCGGGTTTGATGCCAAGCAAACGGTACTGATCATTCATGGTTGCGCTCTGTTTTTCGGCGTTATCGGCCTGGTTGGACATTTTGCCGGCGCCCCTGAAGGCCTGATGTTTATGCTCTTCCTCGCACTGTTTGCGGTATACATGCAGATTTCCAAGCGGGTTTTGACGGCAGGCGATCAACCGCCGTCTATCACTACCGAAAATCATTAATTCCAGAAACCGGGGTGGCGGCGAGTGTGGCTTGATTCAAGCTCACTCATCCAGCCCCGGAATCCAGACCTTCACTCCCAGCTCTCCCTTCACCGCCAGTTTCTTCGTCAGCTTTTGCTGGAAAGACTGCTTGGCCTCATCATCACCGTGAACGATCCGTACCTCTTCCAGCCCATCGATGTGCCCAGCAAAACGTAACAAATCCGACAAATCAGCATGCGCGCTATAGCCGCCCAAAGTATGGATTGCTGCACGGACTTCAAAGCGCTGCCCGTCCAGCTCAATGACCGGCACCTCAGCATTCAGGTTGCTGTTATCGCCTGAATCCCCGGGTTCACATTCACGCTGCTGCTGTTTCTGCGCCAGGTCTTGTAATGCCCGGCCCGGGGTTCCCGCTGCCTGGTAGCCGACAAACAGCACATCATGCACCGGGTCTGCCAGCATGGCTTTGAGGTAGTTCACAATGCGCCCGCCTGCTGCCATCCCGCTGGCGGCTAGAACAACTGCCGGCTGGCGGTTCCGGCGCAGGTAGTCCACTGTCTGCATGTGCTCTTCATGGCTATCAATGGTGTAAAGATTGTCAAAACTCAGCGGATGCCGCCCCTGACTGACGCGCTCACGCGCCTCAGCATCCCAGTATCGCTTCAGCGCCCGATATGACTCCGTAAAGCGCGCAGCCAGAGGAGAATCCACAATGATTTGCAGATCGGTTATTGCCGGATCGTTCCTGGCATTGATCAGCGCTTCCAGTTCATACAGCAGCTCCTGTGTGCGGCCAATACTGAACGCTGGAATCATGACTGTACCGCCATTGGCCAATGCCTTATCCAGTACTGCCTGCAGGCGCTGTATACGATGTTCCCGATCCTCGTGCTGACGATCGCCGTACGTGCTTTCTATCACCAGTGTATTGCACCAGACCGGCGGTATGGGTGGTGGCAGTAATGGCGCATGATCGGCGCCCAGGTCACCGGAAAACACGGTCCGGTGCTGCCAGGCGACATTACCGTGGGGCTGCTCTGACGGGGACAACTCAGATTGAGGTAGCTTTGATTGAGGTAGCTTTGATTGAGTTAACTTTGATTGAGGCCGCTCTGATTGAGATAGCGCCGACGCACGGCATCCAGGCTGAGGAAATGCCGACTGGTGTAATTCTACGTAGGCGGACCCCAGAATATGACCGGCAGGTTGTAATCGCAACGACAGTCGGGTTGTTATTTGCTCACTCCCGGCCTCAGTAGTGCCAGTGCAGCACAATAAGTGATCCAGCGACTCCCAGACACCATAGTCCAGCGCTACCAGTTGGCTGGAGACACGTGCCAGGAACTGTGAAATCAATCGCTCGTTACGGGTAAAGCCAACCTTGAGTGCATCCTCAATGACCAGCGGCAACAGGTGCGCCGTGGGTTTTGAGCAATAAATGGGACCATCGAACCCGGCGGCAATCAGGTATGGCAAACGGCCAATATGATCGATATGCACATGGGTCACAACCAGCGCTCGAACCGACTGCAGCTCAAACTCGATTGCCTGCACCGGATCGACGGCATCATCGACAGTGTTATCGCCCGACGACTGCCCGACGCGCATCGCTTTGAGGCGGGCATCGCGCCCCTGAAACAGGCCGCAGTCTATTAGCAGATGGTTTTGTTCACTGGCCAGATACCGGTGACAGCTGCCAGTCACCCCTGTCACGGCACCATGGTGGCGGACTTGCGGGTAATTGCGTGGTTTGCTGGTCATCCTGACCTCCTGTTTCCTGCCTTATGAGTCACATCGTAAATCACGTCATTAATCACACGATAAAGCACTCGATGAATTGCGTCATCCATCGCAGCATGATCGATTTTCGTCATTTTCCTGTTTTGTTTATCACCCTCAATCCCCCATCGGTCTAATTGCCACGCTACGGGCTATACAAGCGATCGGCAGCTGCCTAGAATAGCGCTTTTGCTAACCGCACCAGGATCGATCGTTCATGACTACAGCGTTGATGGCCAATTACGGCAACCCTTCATTACAGTTTACCCATGGTAAAGGCAGCTTTCTCTATACTGCAGACGAGGAAGCGTATCTGGACTTCACTGCGGGCATTGCTGTTAACTGTCTGGGGCATTGCCACCCTGCCCTGGTCAAAGCCATTCAGGCGCAATCTGAGACGCTCTGGCACACCTCTAACCTGTTCAGCAACCCGGTTACAGAACGACTGGCCAAACGGTTGACCGAACTCAGCTTTGCCGACCGCGTGTTTTTCGCCAACTCGGGTACCGAAGCGGTGGAATGCGGTTTCAAGATGATGCGCCGCTATCATTACCACCATGGCAACCCTCAACGACAGCGCATCATTACACTGACCGAGTCGTTCCATGGCCGTACCCTGGCGCCCATTGCTGCCTGCCGCAACCCTCTGCATATCGAAGGCTTTCTGGTTGGTGACAGCGGATTTGATCAGGTTCGCTATGGAGATTTACAGGCGCTGGCCGATAGCATTACGGACAAAACAGCCGGCGTGATCCTCGAGCCAGTACAGGGTGAAGGCGGCATTCGCCCAGCTACTGCCGAATATTTACGTGGTATCCGCGAGTTGTGCGATCAACATGGCATTTTGCTGATGTTTGACGAGGTACAGTCTGGCATGGGGCGGACCGGCTATTTGTTTGCGCATGAGGCACATGGCGTTGAGCCTGATCTGCTGGCCTCTGCCAAAGGCCTGGGTGGTGGTTTCCCGATTGGTGCCTGCCTGTCGACCGAAAAAGTGGCAGCCGTTATGACCGCCGGTACGCACGGCAGCACTTTCGGTGGCAACCCGCTGGCCGCCGCTGTGGCGAATGCCGTGCTGGATGAGTTAACCAGCCCTGGTTTTATGGCGCAGGTAAAAGATCGCAGCCAGAAACTGTGCCAGGGGATCGATGCGCTGGCCAAGGCCTTTCCCGGAGTGCTGAAAGGCTATACCGGTGCAGGCCTGATGATAGGTATCGTCAGTGCCGGCAGTAATGCCGAGTTACTGGCAGCCCTGCAACAGCAAAAAGTATTGGCAGTAAAGGCGGGAGGCAATTCAGTACGTCTGTTGCCACCGCTGAATGTCAGTGAGCGTGAAATTGATCAGGCGCTGGCAGCACTGGAGGCTGCCTGTCGACATCTGTCGCAGCAATAATGGCACGCACCGTATTTAATGGTGTCACCACTTTTGCTATTGCAGATTAGTTGTTACATTCTTGAGATCTGCCAGGACATTCCAGCCAGCCATGACCGTTACGCCCAGTACACCCACCGCATTGATCATGCTTTGCAGCGATTTGTTCTGGTACCAGAACCAAAATGCAGACTGTTTATCGGTCGAACACTGTTCGACCCGGCTTTCTGAACTCGGCGGCAAAATCGCTGCTTCCTGCCTTCATGAGTACATGTCCGGGGCAGACCGTGTCAGATGGTTGCAATTGCTCAGCCTGCATCGCTCTTTTCGCGACTTTGAGTGTCAGATTTCAATAGACGACAAACCCTTCTGGTTACGCATCTGTGCCACGCCCATTGTGGATGAGGAAGGCATTCAGTCAGGTTACTCCTGCCTGGCCGAGGACATTGGCGAAGAACTCCGGCAAAACAGCCGCCTGATGCGTTTCCGTGCGGCCATGGATACTTCACTGGATATGATTTACCTGGTGGACCGTGAGACGCTGCAGTTTCTGGATGTTAATGACACCGCCTGCATCAACACCGGGTGGTCACGCGAGGAAATTTTTGCCCGTGGCCCCGATCGTGTGCTGAACCTGTACAAGGACGAGTTAATTGCTCGTTACGATCGCCTGATTTATGAAGGCGACAGCAGTCGCCTGGAGCGGCAGTGGACCACACCGGACGGGCGGGATATCGTTGTTGAAGTCTACAGCCGGGCAACTCGCATAGAAGATCGCTGGGTAATTATCGGGGTGGGCCGCGATATCACTTCCCGCAAGCAGGTGGAAATGCGTAACCTGCGCCTGCAAAACCTGTTTTCTGCACTGAGCCTGACCAACGAGGCGATTCTGCGTGCCCGATCTGAAAACGTGCTATTTCAGGACGCTTGCGATGCCGTGATCACCTCCGGTTTGTTCACCATCGCTGCTGTGCGTGTCCCTGACGAAAATGGCTGGTTTCAACCGGTCGCCGTAGCCGGGGCACATGCACCCGATCCTACCAAAATTCGCGTCAATATTGATAAGAACAACCCGAAAGGGCAAGGCATCAGTGGTGAAGCCTGGCGCAGTGGAAAAGCCAGTATCAGCAACGATTTTCAACATGACCCCAGACTGGAACCCTGGTGGCAGGAAGCCAGAAAGCTGAACATCGGCAGCGGCGCTGCGTTTCCGCTGTACCGCCGCAAACAGAAGGCAGGCATGATGTTGTTCTTCTCGTCTGAGCCTTGGGCATTTGATGACCAGACCCAGTCCATATTGCAAAGCATGGCAGACAACTTATCTTTTGCCCTGGACAGCTTTGCCGCAGAAGAAGAACAAACGCGTGCCCAGGCCGCTATCAAGGCCAGTGAAGAGAATTTACGCAGCCTGGTTCACCTGACCTCTGATTTTTTCTGGGAATTTGACGCTGAACTGCGTTTTACCCGTTATGACGGGCGAATTGTCGGTGAGGCCAATGAGGCTGCAATCAAAGGCGCCATTGGCACCCATTTGTGGGACAACCCTGGTGTTTCCGCTTCTGAGGAAGAATGGAAACAGTTCAGAAAGACGCTGGCAATACGGGCGCCCTTCCGGGAGTTCGAGTTCGCTTTCACCAACCTTGAGGGCCGCCTTTATTATTTCTCCATGAGTGGCGAACCGGTATTTGATGAACAAGGCGAATTTACCGGCTACCGGGGTATCTCCCGGGATATCAGCAGCAAGAAAATTGCCGCCAAACGCATCGAGCACCTGGCGACACATGACCCGCTAACGGGCTTACCCAACCGTAATATGTTCAGCGAATTGCTGCAGCAACAGATCAACAACGCCAGGCGTTACCCGGATCAGGCCTTTGCTATCTTGTTTATCGACCTGGATCGGTTCAAAACCGTTAACGATAATTTCGGTCATCACATGGGCGATGCCCTGCTCCGTGATATTGGCGAGCGCATCAGCCGACCTTTAAGAAGCAGTGATATTGTGGCCCGACTGGGTGGTGACGAATTTGTCGTATTGTTGCATAAAATCAAAGATCGGCACCGGGCCAGGAAAGTGGCAGGCTGGATTCTGGAACGATTGAGTACACCCATCTATTTAAAGCAGCACGAATTCCTGATCAGTGCCAGCATCGGCGTCAGCATATTTGGCGAAGACGCCCATGATGAAGACACACTGATGAAACACGCCGACACCGCCATGTATGCCGCCAAGGAAGCCGGTCGCAACAATGTTTGCTGTTACTCCAGCGACCTGCACCACCATGCGCAGGAACAGGCCAGCCTGGCACTGGCTCTCCGCCATGCATTACAGCGTGAAGAGCTGGAGGTTTACTACCAGCCCAAAGTCGAGCTGAAAACAGGCCGGGTAACCGGAGTAGAAGCACTGCTGCGCTGGCACCACCCTGAGCTGGGTCAGGTGTCTCCGGAACGATTTATTCCCATTGCAGAAGATAACGGTCTGATTCTGCCCATCAGCGACTGGGTGCTGGAAACAGGATTGCAGCAACTGCGCGACTGGGATGAGATGGGCCTGCCGGCGCTGAACATCGCCGTGAACCTCTCTGCCCGGCAATTCAGTGATCCGAACCTCGCTCGCAACGTGGTGAGTAAATTACGGCAATATGAAATCGACGCCCACCGCCTGGAACTGGAGCTGACGGAAAGCATGGTGGTCCAGGATCCGGCACATGCCATCTCTGTCATGAGAAGCATCCAGGAAAGTGGCGCCAGACTGGCACTGGATGATTTCGGTACTGGTTTCTCGTCACTTGGGCAACTGCGTCACTACCCAATTGACACACTGAAGATCGACCGGACCTTTGTTCAGGAACTGGCCGAGGACAAACAGGATCAGGCCATCAGTCGTGCCATTATCGCCATGGGCAAAACGCTGGGACTGACGGTGGTTGCCGAAGGCGTGGAAAATGAGGCACAGGTGACCTTCCTGAAACAACACCACTGCGATCAGATACAGGGATACCACATCAGCCGCCCAGTCCCCCAGGACCGCTTCATTGCCTGGTATCGCCAGCAGCTGACCAAACGATAATCAAACCTGAAGCCTGGCTAAACACTTACCATACACGACAGCTGGTCACAAACTCACAATCCCTCATTAACTTGACGCAACGCAAGTTTCTGCCCTTAAGTTTCAGACCGATTTGCCGTTAGCAATACCAAGAAAACATTATCACCAATTGCTATACGGTACAGAAGAAAGGTGCAGAATCATGCCAGAACGCAAGCTGTTCTCCAAAAATGAAAAACTTGTATCCACTACCGACAGGGACAGCTATATCCGCTATGCCAACAAGGAGTTTATTGATATATCCGGCTTTAGCGACGAAGAGCTGGTTGGCTCTCCGCATAATATTGTGCGCCATCCAGACATGCCTAAACAGGCATTCAAGGAGCTCTGGGGACAGTTAAAAGCCGGTAAACCCTGGCTGGGCATGGTGAAAAACCAGTGCAAGAACGGCGATTATTACTGGGTGGATGCTTATGTCACCCCGGTTCTGCGCAATGGTGAAATTCAGGGCTATCAATCGGTGCGAAGCTGTCCCGATGAGGTTGATGTCAAACGTGCCGAAAAACTGTATCGCCAGATAAGAAACAACAAGTCAGTCCAACTGAACAGCCTGATTAGCTGGCGACATAAGATATTGGCCGTTCCTGCCCTGTTCTTTGTCCTGTGTTTGGCAGCAGGCCTGGTCAGTGGCGTTGGCATGGATTACCTGACAACTATTGTATTAGGCGGGGTTGCATCAGTTGCGGCGACGGGCGCTTTGCTGATGCCTTTCCGAGACCTGATAGAACGTAGCGAGCGGATTCTTGATGACCCCCTTGCCCGTCGCGTCTACACCGGCCGTACGGATGAGCTCGGTAGCCTGTCCCTGGCACTGAAGGCGCGTGAATCGCAGATCACTACCATCCTCAAACGTGTTGATGAAGCGGCCGGACGTTTGTCCACCGTTTCTGACGATGCTACTGAGGCGGTCGTGGATACTGATAATGCGATCAGCCAGCAATTGACTGAGCTGGATTCAGTTTCCTCAGCCGTAACAGAAATGACCAGCGCCATTCATGAGGTTGCCAGCAATACGGCTAACACATCTTCTGCGGCCGAACTGGCAGACAAGAGCGTTCAGGATGGTCACGAGTCAGTTGAAAAGAGCCTCAGCGCCACCACAGAGCTGGCCAGAAGCATTGATGAAATCACGCGCATGATTGAGACACTGGGCACCGACAGCAATGCCATCGGTTCGGTGATCGAGGTGATCAACGACATTGCCGAGCAGACCAACCTGCTGGCTCTCAATGCTGCCATTGAAGCCGCCCGGGCAGGTGAACAGGGACGCGGCTTTGCCGTGGTTGCTGATGAGGTCCGCACGCTGGCACAGCGCACGCAGAACTCAACCGTTGAAATCAAGGACATCATCAACCGGATCCAGACCAGTACTAACAGCTGCGTCAGCAGCATCGGCTCGGCCCAGGAGCGGGCGCAGTCCTGTGTGGGTTACAGCGAAGCGGCTGATAGCTCCTATACCCAGATCAGCCAGGCGGTATCCGATATCCGCAACATGACATTCCAGGTGGCAACAGCCGTGGAAGAACAGAGCGCCGTTGCCGAAGAAGTCAATCGCAACATTGTGAACATTCAGACGCAATCTGAACGCACTAATGAGGCGTCCGGCAAAACCGCCAGCACAACTCAGGCGCTGGGCCGGGATATTGCTGCAATGAGAGAAATGGTTAATCAGTTTTCTGCCTGATCAATACAGGAGAAATCGCGGCAGTAAACGGGTGGACATGGCTGGAAACAGCAAGAGTGGAATAAGTTGAAACCCCAGCCGTTAAAGTCAGTAATGAAGCGCTGTTAAATTACAGCGCTTCAAGGTCAATCTCTGCAAAGGAAGACACCATCTGGTGATTTGAAGCGATATCCTGAATTGGGGTATCGCTTTCTTGTGGGCGTACCACACGAATGGTCTTCATACCGATAGACGCGGCCGCATCCAACTCCCCTTCGATATCCGACAGGAAAAGAATGTCTTCTGGCGCCAGTGCCACCCACTCTGCTATTGCCTGGTAGGAAGCCTTCTCCTGTTTGGCACCCATATTGGTATCAAAGTAGCCGGCGAACAGCAGCCGCAGGTCGCCAAAATTGGTATAGCGCATGAACAGTCGCTGCGCTTTTTCGGAGCCGGACGAATAGACATACAGGTTAATGCCGTCGTCGAGCCAGGCCTGCAGGCGTTCAGGCACATCAGGATACACGTGCGCCTGATATTCGCCACGCTGATAGCCTTGCTCCCAGACCATGCCCTGCAGGGCTTTTAATTCAGTGACCTTCTCATCGGCCCGCATCCATTCCAGCAACTGGGCAATCAATGCTTCAGTATTGCGGTAAGGAATACCGGTATTGTCACTGATCGCGCGCAACTGACGTGACACGTCACGCTCATCTTTGTGGTCGCGAATAAAGTCCGGCAGAAATTGCTCGGCATAAACAAAAAGAACATCTTTGACAAAGCGAATGGAACTGGTGGTTCCCTCAATATCTGTCACGATCGCGATTGGTTTCATTGTGACTCCAGTCGGGAAAACGAATCTGCTATAGCACTGCCGGTATAGTTTGCCACCCAGCCTTCGGGGTTATTGAAAAAGCGAATGGCAACAAACCTTGGCGCCGGGCCCATGTCAAACCAGTGCGGCGTATTGGCCGGCACCGATATCAGATCCCCCTTCTGACACAATATTTCGTACACTTTCCCGTCAATGTGCAGGCTGAACAGCCCTTGCCCATAAACAAAGAAGCGCACTTCATCTTCACTATGGCGATGCTCACTTAGAAACTTCTGGCGAAGCTCCAGCAGCTTTTTTGCTTTAATTTCCGGGTCCTGAGCTACCTGGTTGCCGCTGGCATCAAGACTGATGACATCAACTGTCTGGTAACCTTCATTGTCTTTCAGCCTGGCGATATCGTCCGCATAAGCCTGCATGACCTTCTCATCACTGTCGCCGGCTTTAACGGGCGCGTTTGCCTGCCATTGCTCAAAGCGTACACCGACCCCTGCCAATGTCGCCGCAATTTCAGCCGGATCAACACTGTGTAGCAGTTCTGTCGCTGGATCGTTGTCAGCAAAAACACTGATTTCACTCATGCCTTCGCATCTCCTGCCATTAATCGTTCCCCGGCTGAGGCCAGCCTGTGGGTCTGCCAATAATAATCCAAGAGGAATTCCAGGGCCTCAAGATGCCGTAACGTTTCAGTCATGTCTCTTCCCCACGTGTACAAACCGTGTCCTCGAATCAGGTAGGCGACACCCGTGCCATGCACAGACATCCATCCTTGCACCTGATCGGCCAGGGCAGCAATATCCTGGGTGTTGTCAAACACGGGTATTGTCAGGTTGCCTTCATGGCTGTCAGTTCCCTGGAATGCTTTCAACAGTTCCAGTCCCTGCCAGGACACCGGACCGTCCGCATGCATGGAAACCAGCGTCGCTTTGACAGAATGCGTATGCAAAACAGCGCCGATGCTTTGATCACGGCGGTAAAGCTGGGTATGAAGCAGGGTTTCCGCCGAAGGCTTTTGTCCGTCGAGGGACCGTCCCTGCATATCTACCTGCATGATGTCAGTGTCCTGTAGCGCACCTTTATCACGCCCGGAAACCGTGATGGCACACCGTTCGTCATCCAGGCGCTGCGAAAAATTACTGCTGGTGGCCGGGCACCAGCCCTGGCGCCAGATACGCTGCCCTACCGCGATAATGCTGCGGCGTGCTTGCTCGAAGGAGTGTGCATCATTCATGGGGCGGCATTATAAACTGAAACAGCGGTCGGGATAAGCGACTTTGCACACGAATCTAGGACTTTTATGGGAGATTCCTCCTGGGAATTGTATCAATCCAGCACGCTCACCAACCCTTTCAGGTATCTCGCCTCCGGGAAGGCCAACGCCACCGGATGATCCTCAGACTGACTCAAAAAGCCGGTAATTGCCCCCTGTCGCTCCGCATCAAGCAAGGCATCTGCTGTTATCTTCTGGAAAAGCGGCATATCTATTGCGCCAGAGCACGAGAAATTGATCAGGTAACCGCCTGGCGATAGCAGATGTGCCGCCTGCATGGCGATGTCTTTATAGGCCCGTGCCGCCTTTTTAAATTGGTGCCGGGTGTCAGCAAACTTTGGCGGATCGAGAATAATCAGGTCAAACTGCTCATTTTGCTGACGCAATTCACGCAAATATTCAAACACATTGGCCTGTACCTGCACCGATTGGGTATCGGCAAAGCCGTTTAACGCGGCATTGGCAGCGGCTGACTGCAGGGCCGGCTCCGAAGCATCCACATTAACCACCTGCCTGGCACCACCGGCCAGCGCGGCAATACCAAAGCCACCGGTGTAGCTGAAACAGTTCAGTACCCGCCAGTTCTGCCCCTGACGCGCACACAGCTGCTGTACCCACTGGCGATTATCATACTGATCCAGGTAATAACCGGTCTTGTGCCCGGACGCAATGCTGACCTGATACTGACGATCATGTTCGTGAATCACCAGTTGTGCCGGTGGCGCCTCACCCCAGATCCGACCGGATTGTTCTTTCAGCCCCTCATGTTTGCGCACGCTCACATCAGAGCGTTCATAAATGCCTTTGCAACCCGTTTCTGCCTGTAACGCATTGATGACCGTATCACGCCAGCGTTCAATACCGATCGTCAGGAACTGGCAGGAAAGGAAGTCACCATACTGGTCAACCACCAGACCTGGTAGCCCGTCGGACTCACCATAGATCAGACGCAAGGCTGTGCGTTTGTCACTGCGCAATGGCTGACGGCGCCGGATAGCATGCTGGATGCGCTGCTGAATCAGGGATTCATCCACCTGTTCGGAGGCACGTTGCGGGGCATCAAAGGTCCACATACGTGCCCGGATCTGCGACTCCGGCGACCAGGCGGCTTTGCCCAGCACTTCGCCACCGGCACTGAGCACCCTGACGGTGTCTCCGGCCTCGGGTTTGCCTTTCGTACCGGCATTAATACTGGCAATGGCCCCGGAAAACACCCAGGGGTGATGGCGACGCAAAGACGCCTCCCTGCCCTTTTTGAGCAGAACATCAGCGGTAAAATCGGTCATGGCAGTGGGATATGTTCCTCGTCGTCGCCAGGAATGGCGGGAAATCCGCCATTTTCCCAGCGTTCTCTTGCCGCATCAATATCTTCCGGCTTGTAAGCGACAAAATTCCAGTGCACCAACGGCTTCTGCGCAAACGCAGTGCCACCAATCAGCACCAGACGCGTGTCCTCTTCGATCCTGATTTCCGCATCATTCTCAGACAACACCACAAAATCATTGGCAATGGCCTCTTCACCATTAACCGTCACCCGGCCACTGACAATAAACGCGGCCACTTCCATGGCAGGATCGGGATGCGGAATCGTCCGGCCAGCTTCGGCCAGCACGTCCACATATAGCATGCTGGAGAAGGTTCGTACCGGCGAGACCCGTTCATAGGCACTGCCCAGCAGAACACGCATCATGACCCCCGGGCGGTACACACAGGGCAAATCATTTTTGCTGACATGGAGGAAGTCCGGATCCACATCCTGCATGTCCGGTGGCAGCGCCACCCATAATTGCAGACCATGCAGGTCGTGCTCGCCAGATCTAACTTCATGGGTTTCACGCTCGGAGTGCACAATGCCGCTACCGGCGACCATCCAGTTGACGTCACCGGGGTGGATCTCCTGCACGGAGCCCAGGCTGTCGCGATGCAGCATGCTGCCTGCAAACAGGTAAGTCACCGTCGCCAGACCGATATGCGGATGCGGACGCACATTGACGCCCTTGCCTGCGGGAAAAACGGCGGGTCCGATATGATCGAAAAACACAAAAGGGCCGACCATGCGCTGCGCTTTCTGGGGGATATAGCGGGCGACAGAAAACCCACCCAGGTCCTTCTTGTCTCCAACAATTAGCTTGGGCATAACGCTCTCCTGGCTGGTAATGACTCTAGTGATTAGCGTATCAGTACGTCTGCCAATGGTTTACGCGGCGACGGCTTCTCGCGTTTGGCGATATCGTCCGGCAAGGCCGAGGGCTCATCCGCCACACCAATCGCAATCCCGCAAATCACCTTATGATTATCATCCAGCTTCAGGTAGCTGGCCACCTCATCATGCTTGATGCCCCCCATACCATGGGTGTACAGCCCCATTTTACGGGCTTGCAGGCTTAATGCCATCCAGGCGGCACCGGCATCAAACTCGGCATAGGGGTTGGGCTTGCCGTTTTGGTCGAACTGCTTTCTGACCACCACGAAACACAGCAGGCTGGCATTTTTGGCCCAGGCCTGGTTGCCTTCCATCAGCAGGTCCAGGTACTCATCAAAATTGGCATCGGTACTGACATGGAACTGCCAGGGCTGGTCATTAAAACACGATGGTGCCCAGCGGGCCGCGTCAAACAGGGTCTCAACGTCATTATCAGCAATGGCGGTTTTGACAAAACTGCGCGGTGACCAGCGCTCTGACAGCCAGCTATCCACACCACTTAAGGCATTACGCTGCGAAAAATCGGGTGAAATCTTGTCGGGGTAGGACATATCGTTGAGCTCCCTAACGCTGGATGAATGTGACTTTTCTACATACCTACATACTAACGAATTTATACATAGTAACGAATCAGACGGCCACAATGGTTCAGAAAATCCTCCTGTCATGATCGGCTCACTAGATATTTCAACTCCCGCTATTACCCGTCCGGGCTATCTGTTGGCTGTCCCCTTGAAATCGCCGGTCGGTGGGGCTATGGTGCGAAGGCCTAATGAATCAGGGATTTTCCTAAGGCCTTTTGTGACATCAAACCTGCCGTCCGTTGCCAGCCTGCTGGGTGGTCGTCCGCTCAAAATGATCACGTTTGCCGTGCTTTTTCTGGCGCTGAGCGCAAGTGTCCCCTACCTTATCTGGCAAGAGCTCAGTGCTCAGACCGTTGTATTACAGGTGCCGCAACTGTCGGTCAACGCCATGCTGGCAATACTGGGGCTGCTGATGCTCTACTATCTGAGCGATGCCCTGCGCCTTTGGTCTGTGTTGCTGGCACTGGGAGTCAGCATCAAGGCCCGGCGCATGATACCGCTGGTCTTTATCAACCTGCTGTTTTCCAATGTCTCTCCCATGGCCACGGGTGGCGGATTGATACAGATCTGGTATATGAAGCGCCATGGCGTACACCTGGGTGAAGCAACTGCAGCCACGACACTGCGAACCGTTATTGCCAGCCTGTTGATTTTTTTACCGGCCCCTTTGCTGCTGGTTACCATGAACCGTTTACAGGACACTCCACTGGCCCAGCAATGGGTACCCTGGTTTGTGCTGTTTGCCACCGTCTATGTGGGGTTTTTCTTTTGCCTGATCTGGCGCCTGCGCTGGTTTATCGGCGCACTGAGTTCTTTGCTGGACCAACTGCATCGCCTGTCCCTGATCAGCCACAAACGTCTTATCCGCTGGCAGTTCAAACTGCGCAAAGAGATGCTGCGTTTCGGGCGCAGTTTCCGTGCTTTTCTCACGGCACCACCGTCACATATCGCGCTGGCGTTACTGTCTACGGCCCTGTTCCTGCTGTCCTTGTTTTCCTTCCCCGCCCTGCTACTCTGGGCCCTGGGTTACGAGGTTAACTTTACCCTGGTAATCGCGCTGATGCTGATCAATACCTTTATCATGTATTTTGCGCCGACGCCCGGTGCCGCTGGCGTGGCAGAAGGGATATTTACGCTGTTTTTTGCCACCATGGTTGCACAGCAGGATCTGCTGCTGATGGTGCTGGCCTGGCGCTTCCTCACGGTGCACCTGGGCATGCTGATTGGTGTACCGGTGACCATCGCCGTGCTGTTAAAACGGGGGACTGGTCATGCTTAGACGCTTATTGCGCTTACTGTTCTGGTTGAATCTGACGGTGATTGTCAGCCTTGTGATCTACAAGGTTTACCTGAATTTCTTCGAGACTGATTACCGGGCCGAACACGCCCGACAGCTGGAACAGCTTGAATCCGATATCACAGAACAGGACCAGTACCGCTTTGCCGTGGTTGGCAACATCAGTAACTCGGTTGGTATTTTTGAACGCAAGATCATCCCCCGCCTCAATGCCGAAGGTTACGACTTTGTCATCTCTGCCGGCAATGCCGTATCCACCGGTGGTGAGGATAAGTACCGGGCCATTTACCGCACCCTGTCACGACTGCAGATGCCCTACCTGCTGACCTTTGGCCCTAAAGAAGAAAGCCGTCTGGGCAGCTTCCGGTTTTATGACCATTTCGGCCCGCTGCATTACAGTTTCGCCACCGCTGACAGTCGATTCATTTTTATTGATAGCACTGGCACTACTGATTTTGACTGGCAGCTGCGCTGGCTCAATCAAGAACTGAGCAACGCCACGGAGCAGAACCAGTTTCTCTTCAGCGCCAACCCGCTTCACCCGGTTGCCGAGCCCAGCTTTTTTGGCATGGACGGAGACTACCTGTTCCCCACCTCACATCGCATGCGTTTTATTGAAATGGTCGGCAATGCCGGTGTGGATGCGGTATTTTCCACCGACCAGCCATTCTTCGAACGCCAGCGTCACAGCAACACTGACTATATTGTGACAGGCGGCGCTGGTGGGTTTGTTTTCAACAATGAAGACAACCATTACCACTTTGTTTCAGTGGCAGTGAATGGCGGACAGATCACGATTGAGGAGCAACAGCTTGATGTCGGCCAGCACCCTTTCTGGCGGACAGCAGAAAGCCTCTGGTTCTTTATCCATTCGCTGTTTTATGTGGGATACCTGAACTTCATTATCCTGATCAGCTTCTTTGCCGCCGTAGGCATCTGGCTACATACCAAGGTTTTCACTGAGCGGGATTATTATCCGGACTTTGATGTTACGGCTGATTACCAGCGCGACATACCCTTAAAGGTGGCCATGTTCACCAACAACTACCTGCCTTACATCGGTGGCGTGCCCATCTCGGTCGATCGCCTGCGTCGTGGCCTGATCCATGAGGGTCACCAGGTCAAGGTCGTCGCCCCTCACTACCAGCATGAAGATGACAGCGATCAGGATGTGTGTCGGGTTTCCTCCCTGCTGCCTTTACCAGGGACAAAAGAATTCAAGGTTGCCAACATCTTCACGCCCCGCATCTGGCGTGAAGTCAAACAGTTTGCACCGGACATCATTCATGTTCATCACCCGTTCTGGCTTGGCTGGGTGGGACAACTGCTGGGCCGCATGCTGCGCGTGCCGGTGATTTATACGTATCACACCCGGCTGGAACACTACGCCCATTATGTGCCGCTACCCGGGCCGCTGTTTCGCAATGTAGTGGCACATACCATGATCCGCCGCTTTGCCAATCGCTGCAATGCTGTGATCGTCCCCACCTCTTCTGCCGAGGAATACCTGCGCACCATTGGCGTTCGCCGACCAGTGCTGGTCCAGCCCACCGGCATTGAGTATCAACGCTTCTCTGAAGCCATACCAGCCAGTGAACTCCAGTCGATGCGAGAACAGCTGGGCCTGTCCGCAGACAAGCGCGTGCTGGTTTCCATTTCGCGTCTGAGCAAAGAAAAGAACATCGTCTTTATGTTTCAGGCCATGAAGGAACTGCGAGACCGTGGCTGCGATTTTCATCTGCTGGTTATTGGCGACGGCCCTGACCGCAGGTTACTGGAAGACAAAATTCAGGAACTCGGGCTGGAAGAGCACATCACCCTGGTCGGCTCCGTACCTCTGTAATCCCCCCTAAAATCCGGAGCAGTTATAAGTAGAAAATTCCGATAAACTTAGCACAAGGAGTTTTCTATGAGAAAGTCACGATTTACAGATAACCAGATACTGGCAATCCTCAAACAAGCCG
>Ga0208032_1000114_pt1 | contig 68622 bp, 55 predicted proteins | sample MalvirAntarct_66_FD_184254 | JGI IMG/M metagenome (GOLD analysis project Ga0208032, IMG submission 184254) | Marine viral communities from the Global Malaspina Expedition - Malaspina viral metaG Antarct_66 (SPAdes) (version 2) | ecosystem: Environmental > Aquatic > Marine > Oceanic | place: West... | reverse complement strand
AAGAACAGAAGTACAATTCGCTAGTTTTAGTTTTTGTCAAAACACGAACCAAAACGAAAAGGACATAATGATCTAAACTTCTTTATCATTTCATATTTATTTTAGCATTTGCTTAAATAATAAATAAATGTAACTTTGTTTTATGGAAAATAATTCTTGCATAAGACAACAAGCGGATATTGAACAGATAAACCGTTGTAAAGTGACAGTTTCAGAACTAAACGAAACATTTGATTATTTAGCAAATGGACTTTCATTGGTTGGAAATAGTGTAAGGCTGAAAATTCTTTACCTACTCTTTGAGGAAAAACGACTTTGCGTTTGTGATTTAAGCGACATTCTCGGAATGAACATTTCAGCTATTTCCCAACATTTGAGAAAAATGAAGGACAGAAATTTATTGCAAACGGAAAGAGAAGCCCAAACCATTTTTTACTCACTAACTCCTGAATATTCAACATTCTTGAATCCGTTTTTTGAAATACTCGATAAAAACAAAGTTTTAGAAACGATATGAAACGTGAGAACAAATTAATTGGTGCAGGTTTACTTGCTGCTATTACAGCTTCATTATGTTGTATTACACCCGTTTTGGCTCTCATTGCAGGAACAAGCGGAATTGCCTCAACATTTTCTTGGATTGAGCCTTTTAGACCTTATCTAATCGGGCTGACAATTTTAGTGCTCGGCTTTGCTTGGTATCAAAAACTAAAACCTCAAAAGGAAATCGACTGTGAATGCGATACGGACGACAAACCAAAATTTATTCAATCAAAAAAGTTTTTAGGAATTGTAACTGTATTTGCAATTATAATGCTGGCATTTCCATATTATTCATACATTTTTTATCCAGATAATAAGAAAGAAGTAGTCATTGTAAACCAATCAAATATTCAAACTGTAAACTTTAATGTTCAAGGAATGACTTGTGCTGGCTGTGAAGAAAGCATAAAACACGCTGTAAATGAATTGGACGGTATTATAAATGTAACCCCTTCGTATGAAAGGGGAAATACCGTCGTAGAGTTTGATAAGTCTAAAACCTCTAAAGTAGCTATTGAAAAGGCAATTAATTCAACAGGATACAAAGTTATAAAAGACAAATAAACGCAAAATTACCCATTATGAAAAAACTATCAATAGTGCCTATTTTGGCTTTAATGCTGTTTTCTTTTCAGGCCAAATCACAAAGCAAGGAGGTTACAAATCAAGTTATGGAAGGAGCTTCAAAGAAACACAATGCAACCACGGTGAAATTTAAAATTACAGGCATTACTTGTGCTGGTTGTTCCAATGCTATTTATAATGAATTAAAGGAAGTAGATAGTGTTTTGGAACATTCGGTTGAATACCCTGGAGATATTGCTGTTATTGAGTTTGATGGTTCAAAAACAAGTATCAAAGCCCTAAAACTTATCATAGAAAAGAAAGGGTTTAAGGCCGAAGTAATTAAAGGGAAGGTCTAATTTTTAATAAGTAAACAGTACCGATTTCAATGAAAAATACAGCTAAAATGAAAATCAAAATGCCTCAAAATAGAGAAACCATTACATTGGAAATCGAGGGTATGACCTGTAAAGGTTGTGCAACACATATCGAAAAGGATATGAACGCAACTGAAGGAGTTTTAAGTTCCACAGTTAACCACGAAACCGGAAAAGGCGAATTTAATTTTGATGCTGATAAGATGAGTAAGGCAAATGTAATAGATGCTATAAACAGCGTTGGTGATTATTCGGTTGTAAATAATGTCGACGAGGAAGAGGTTTCCGCTGTAAATTCCAAAGGCCAAAATCAATTCGATTTAATAATTATTGGTGGTGGTTCAGCTGCATTTTCAGCAGCCATTAAAGCTGAAGGTTTAGGGCTCACAACACTTATGGTAAATGCAGGATTAGATTTTGGTGGCACTTGCGTAAATGTGGGTTGTGTACCGTCTAAAAACCTTATTCGGGCTGCCGAAACGGTACGTCTCGCTACGCATTCCAATTTTAAGGGTATAAAACCTAAAGGAGCAGACATTGATTTTACTCAAATTATAAAAGACAAGAAAGCATTAGTTTCCACACTACAACAACATAAATATATGGATGTGGTAAGTGATTTCAAAAACTTAACAATGCTTAAAGGTTGGGCAGAATTTGTAGATAATAAAACCATTCTTGTAAATGGAAAAGATACATACACAGCAGCTAACATCATTATAGCAACAGGAGCGACAACAAACATTCCAAGTATTGAAGGACTGAATAAAGTAGGCTACTTAACGAATGTTTCTTTATTCGATTTAGAAGAAAAACCAAAAAGCTTAACCATAATGGGAGCTGGTTATATTGGTTTGGAAATTGCGATGGCTTACAACAGATTGGGTGTAAAAGTACGTATCATTGAATTTACCGACAGGCCATTACGCAGTCAAACAAAAGATATTACAGATGTTTTGGTAGAACAAATGAAAAGTGAAGGGATTGAAATCCTTCCAAACTTTAGAGCGTTTAAATTTGAAAAGAAAGGTAACGATACAATTATTCATTGTAATTGTCCTGATGGTTCCACAACTCAAATTGTTGAAAAAGGACATATTGTGGTGGCTACAGGGACGAAGCCTAACACCTCTAAATTAGGGCTTGAGAATATCGGCCTAAAGTTAACAGAAAGCGGCCATATTATTGTAAATGAAAAAATGGAAACCAATATTTCCAATATTTATGCAGTAGGAGATGTCACCATTACACCGGCATTTGTTTATACAGCAGCAACCGAAGGTAGTACAGCAGTGCACAATGCGTTTTCATCAACAAAAACAAGTATTGATTATTCATCATTACCTTGGGTAGTATTTACAGACCCTCAAATCGCAGGAGCAGGTATAGATGAAAATGAAGCAGAAAAAAAGGAAATTCCTTTTGAAGTAAGTAAACTTGATTTAATTCACGTTCCAAGAGCCTTGGCAGCTCAAGATACCAGAGGGTTCATAAAACTGATACGCAACACTGAAACCGATAAATTAATAGGCGCAAGAGTAGTTGCACCTGAAGGTGGTGAACTGATACAACAATTGAGTATGGCTATTAAATTTGGAATCACTGTAAAAAATTTAGCAGAAAGCTTTTATCCATATTTAACTTTAGGAGAATCTGTTAAACTGGCAGCGATTACCTTTGGGAAAGATGTTTCCAAATTAAGTTGCTGCGCGAGTTAAGTTTGAGTTATGAAAGGAGAACAGTACAAATTACCTACTGATTTAATCTTGGATATTAAATCCAGATTAAAAACTTTGAGTGGTCAAATAAACGGCATTGTTAAAATGCTTGATGAAGGAAAGGACCCCGAACAAATAAACATACAGTTCAGATCCATTGATAAGGGGATTCAAAAAGCACATTACTTACTGCTGGATGAAGTCTATCGAAAAGCACTTGCTATTGGAATTGTAAAGGCCGTGGACTCTTGCCCAGGAAATTGTGGCAATGAAGATAAAATTGAATATTTAAAAAGTGAATTCCCCAATTTGGAATTATCCGATTTGACCAATCGCTTAAAAGAAATCCAAACTATTGAAACCAGATTAAAAAACTACAACGAAAAAAAAGGTTAAAAAAAGTTTGGTGACCCCCTACCTCACGTTCTCATCTTTGTTCCATTATTAATTTAAACTTAAATAAGATGAAACGACAAATCGAGATTTTTACAGCAGGTTGCCCGGTATGCGAGCCTGTGGTGCAATTAGTAAAAGAGACAGCAGGAAAGGACTGCGAAATCATACTTCATAATCTGTCTGAGCAATGCGAAAGTAAAATATGTGTTTCAAAAATGAAGGAATATGGGGTTACAAGAGTTCCTGCCATTGCTGTTAACGGAAAACTACTGAATTGCTGCACCAACATCGAAATCACAAAAGATGATTTGGTAAATGCTGGAATAGGAAGTTGTTAGGTATGGCACTTACCAAATTGAACAAAAAAGCATCTATGGGTACTGCTGTATTTTCAGCAGTTTCCCTTAAACTATGCTGCTGGGGTCCTTTACTACTTACAAGTGTAGTTGGTATTAGTGGGAGTTCTGTCTATTTTTCTTGGCTTATTGCATTGAAACCTTATCTATTGGCCATAGCATTTTTGTCATTGGGATTGGCTTTTTATCAAGTTTATAAAAAAAAGAGAGTGGACGATTGTGACAACTGTGAAACTGATAAACCATCATTTTTTAAGTCGAAATTCTACTTGTGGTTGGTTACAGCGTTTGTTGTTGTAATGACATTGGTTTCTTATTATCCGCAAATATTTCACCCAATGGCCACAAAAGGAATTGTTGCAACAAACAATACACATATTCAAACTGTAAAGTTGAATATTGAAGGGATGGTATGCTCTGGTTGTGAAGAAAATATCAACCATTCTGTAAATAAAATTGACGGGGTTACAAATGTATCTACGTCTTTTGAAGAAGGGACTTCAATTATAGAATTTGATACCACTAAAACGAATATCGATGAGATAAAAAAGGTCATCCAATCAAAAGGGTATTTGATTACAAATACTAAAGACCGATAGACACGTCCCCATTATGATTATAAGAGACATAAATTATTCCAATTGGTAGTAATAATTCGTGAAGAGTAAATTCTACAAATCATTCAGTATATAACGTAACACATTACAGTCTTTTAATCCTGAAATTTGTAACATACAAATAAGAACGGATTTATGGAGACAATCAACATATTTGAAACCAAAGAAAAGAATACTAAAAAAGGAATAAAGGAATCATTCCCTGTTACGGGAATGACTTGTGCATCTTGTGCAGCAAGTGTTGAATCTGTATTAAAACACACGGAAGGTGTGTTTGATGCAAGTGTTAATTTTGCCAATAGTTCCGTTCTTGTGGAATATGACAAGGAGTTGAGTCCAAATCAACTTCAAAACGCGCTTCGTGAGGTCGGTTACGATATTATAATTGATGCCGAAGACCCTTCGGAAGTACAGCAAGAACTTCAGCAAAAGCATTATCAGGACATAAAAAACCGAACCATCTGGTCGGCGATACTTACGCTGCCCATTTTTGTGTTGGGAATGTTCTATATGCAATGGGAACCAAGCAAATGGATTTCATTGGTATTGGCCTTTCCCATTCTTTTTTGGTTCGGGCGTAGCTTTTTCATCAATGCCTTCAAGCAGGCCAAACACGGTAAAGCAAATATGGATACCTTGGTGGCTTTAAGTACCGGAATCGCTTTCATCTTTAGTGTATTCAATACGTTCTTTCCTGAATTTTGGTTAAGTCGCGGTATCGAACCTCACGTATATTACGAAGCGGCTACCGTGATTATCACCTTTATTTCCTTGGGGAAACTATTGGAAGAAAAGGCAAAATCCAATACCTCTTCAGCCATCAAAAAACTAATGGGTCTTCAACCAAAAACCCTTAAAATTATTGAGAATGGGGAAGAAAAGGAAGTTCCTATTTCATCCGTTCAGGTTGGTCAGACCATTTTGGTACGTCCCGGAGAAAAGATTCCCGTGGATGGCGAAGTTTCCAAGGGAAGCTCGTATGTAGATGAAAGTATGATTACGGGAGAACCCGTTCCAGTTCAGAAATCCCAAGGGGAAAAGGTGTTCGCTGGCACCGTTAATCAAAAAGGAAGCTTTCAGTTTACCGCTGAAAAAGTAGGCGGGGAAACCCTGCTTTCCCAAATCATTAAAATGGTTCAGCAAGCGCAAGGTAGTAAGGCACCCGTTCAAAAACTGGTCGATAAGATTGCCGGTATATTTGTTCCTGTGGTATTGAGTATTTCAATTGTAACCTTCATTGTCTGGATGTCTGTAGGAGGCGATAATGCCTTTTCACAAGCCTTATTGACCTCTGTAGCTGTGTTGGTTATCGCTTGTCCGTGCGCCTTGGGCTTGGCAACACCTACCGCCATAATGGTAGGTATCGGCAAGGGAGCCGAAAATAATATTCTGATAAAGGATGCCGAAAGTTTAGAACTCGGCTATAAAGTGAATGCAGTAATCCTTGATAAAACAGGTACGATTACAGAAGGAAAACCACTGGTAACCGATATACTCTGGAAGGATAAACTTCAAAATCAAAAGGAATACAAGGAAATTCTTTTGGCTATCGAAGCACAATCAGAACATCCTTTGGCAGAAGCGGTCGTCAATCATTTGAAAGAAGAAAATATTGAACAAGCAGAAATTACTTCCTTCGAAAGCATTACCGGAAAAGGTGTAAAGGCGCAATCAGAGAAAGGTTCAAAATATTATGTAGGCAACCATAAACTAATGGTCGAAAAAGATATTCAAATCGACGCTACTTTAATGCAAACAGCAGAAAGTCTCGAAGAGAAAGCAAAAACGGTCATATTCTTTGGTAACGAACATCAAGTGCTGGCGATACTCGCTATTGCAGACAAGATAAAGGAAACTTCAAAAAAAGCTATAGCTATGCTTCAAGAAAGGGGCATCGAGGTCTATATGCTCACGGGAGATAACAATAAAACCGCATCAGCTGTTGCAAAACAAGTAGGAATAACAAATTACCAAGGCGAAGTAATGCCTTCGGACAAAGCAACTTTTGTCGAAAAATTACAGGCAGATGGGAAGATAGTAGCAATGGTAGGTGATGGTATCAACGATTCGCACGCTTTGGCGCAAGCTAATGTGAGTATTGCAATGGGTAAGGGTTCGGATATAGCAATGGACGTCGCAAAAATGACCTTGATAACGTCAGATTTACAATCCATCCCCAAAGCATTGGAACTATCAAAGAGGACCGTGCTGGGCATACGTCAGAACTTATTCTGGGCATTCATTTATAACATCATTGGTATCCCAATTGCAGCAGGAGTTCTTTATCCCGTAAATGGGTTTTTATTGGACCCTATGATTGCAGGTGCAGCAATGGCATTCAGTAGTGTATCTGTAGTTGCAAATAGCTTAAGATTAAAACGAGTAAAACTTTAATAATAAATAAATTTAATACTATGAAAACTTTAAAATTTAAAACAAATATCAATTGTGGTGGGTGTGTATCAAAAGTAACCCCTTTTTTAAACAAACAAGAAGGTGTAGAAAGTTGGGAAGTAGATACCTCTAATCCTGATAAAATCCTAACCATTGAAAGCGATGGTGCAACCGAAGAAGACGTAAAATCGACTTTGCAAAAAGTAGGATTTAAGGCGGAACCTGTAGACTAATACGTTTTTTTAATATGGCTTACATTTTAATTTCAGTTGTTATTGTTCTCTTTGCTGTTCATTTTTATAGAAAAGCGAAACGCCATAGTGTAAAGCCATTTCCAGAGGATTGGCACAAATTACTGATGGATAATGTGCTGTTTTATAGAAACCTTTCAAAAGATAGGCAGCTTATTTTTCAGCAAAAAATGATGCAATTTTTAAGTGAGGTCTATATCGATGCTGTGCAGTTTGAATTGGAAGAATTGGATAAGATTTTAATTGCAGCAAGTGCAGTAATCCCAGTTTTTGGCTTCAAAGAGTGGCATTACACCAATTTAAGCGGCATCCTTTTATATCCAGATAATTTTAATGAGGATATGCAATTCAGCAGTAAGGATAACTCACGGAATATTGGTGGAATAGTTGGTAATGGAAGGTTCGAGAAACAGATGATACTTTCCAAAAAAGCATTGTATCACGGCTTTAAAAATACAACGGATAAAAGTAATACTGGCATACACGAATTTGTGCACCTTATAGATAAGTTGGACGATAGAACAGACGGTGTGCCAGAGCGGCTAATGGAACATCAATATGCCATACCTTGGTTAAACTTAATCCATAAAGAAATGGAAGCGATAAATGATAACCACTCTGATATCAGAAAATATGGTGGCACTAATCAAGCTGAATTCTTTGCGGTTGCTTCAGAGTATTTTTTTGAACGTCCGGACTTACTTAAAAAGAAACATCCCAAATTATACAAGATGTTGGTTAAATGTTTTAATCAGAATTTGAAGGGTAATGTCCCACATAATAAAATATAGTGATATTATTTTTGCAACACAGTTGCACTATAATTCTCTTATCTTTGGATCGTGAAAATTTTGGCAATCATATTATCCATCTACTTTCTAACGCTCAATTTTATGCCTTGCAGTGATGCAGGTGTTATAGAAAATGATTCGCAAACCGTTTCTGTAATGGATTTCGATGGCGAACGCGGCCAAGACTGTGAACTGTGTTCCCCTTTCTGCCAATGCCACTGCTGTCATTCGCACACCATTGATTTCCAGTTGGCTATTTTTGAACCCATTGAGCCTATCGATGCGCTAGAAAATTTAGCCCACTTTGATAGCTTGGGCAAAGATATATCCCTTTCCCTTTTTCAGCCACCGCAGGTATAATTCAGTTTTCATAGGATAGCTATATCCTGTTTTGATGTATTCCTTTTAGGATATATCAATATCGTGCATTGCATTTTGGCCAATGCACCTGACGCTAATTTAAACTGAATTAACATACTTATCCATGATCAATAAAATCATTGATTTCTCGATCAATAACAAATTCATTATCGGTCTGCTCACACTTACCCTTGTTGGCGGAGGGATATGGAGTATGACCCAAGTACCCATCGATGCCGTGCCAGACATTACCAACAATCAGGTGCAGGTCATCACACAATCGCCCAATTTGGGAACCGAGGATATCGAACAGTTCGTGACCTATCCCGTAGAGATCGCAATGAGCAATCTTCCCAATGTCAAGGAAATCCGTTCGATTTCGCGCTTTGGGCTTTCGGTAGTTACCATCGTGTTCGTTGATGATATGGGAACTTACCTTCCCAGGCAATTGGTTTCCGAAAAGCTAACCGAAGTGAGGGAGCAGATTCCCGAGGGTCTTGGCCAACCATCTATGGGCCCCATTACAACGGGCTTGGGCGAAATATATCAATATACCCTGAAGGTAGAACCCGATTTCAAGGAAAAATATTCCATCACGGATCTTCGGACTATGCAGGATTGGATCGTGCAACGCCAGATGGCGATGGTGCCGGGGGTGGTAGAAATCAATGCCATCGGCGGCAAGATAAAACAGTTCGAAGTGGCTATCGACCCCAATGAATTGAAGGCCATCGACCTTACCATCGGCGATGTTTTCGAAGCCCTCGAACTGAACAACCAGAATACGGGTGGTGCCTACATAGAAAAGAACCGCAAGGCCAATTTCATCCGTGGCGAAGGTCTGGCCCGCAACCTTGATGACATCAAAAAAATCGTCATAAAGAACAGCAACGGGGTACCCATTACCATCAATGATGTGGCCACCGTTCAATATGGTGCCGCGGTTCGCTATGGTGCATTGACCCAGGACGGACAGGGCGAGGTAGTCGGCGGATTGGCCATGATGCTCAAAGGTGCAAACTCCAATGAAGTTATAGAAAATGTCAAAGGAAGAATGGAACAAATACAGAAATCCCTGCCGGAAGGAGTTCGTATCGAACCTTTGCTCGACAGAAGCAAACTTATTGCCAAAACGACCGGAACGGTCAGGAACAACCTTATCGAAGGTGCCCTTATCGTGATTTTCGTGTTGGTGTTCCTATTGGGCAATTGGCGCGGGGGTCTTATCGTGGCATCTACGATTCCGCTGGCCCTGTTGTTCGCTTTTATCCTGATGAACGTTTTTGACGTATGGGCAAACCTGATGAGTCTGGGGGCCATCGACTTCGGTATCATCGTGGACGGGGCGGTCATTATTGTCGAAAGCACCGTTTTCATGATGTACCGTTACGCAAGGAAAAAGAAAGCCGAAAACGGGAATACCGCGCTGGAAATACCAAAGGAAGAAAAGGATGGAATAGCGGCCAACGCATCCAAAAAAATGATGAACGCCGCTTTTTTCGGGCAGCTCATCATACTGATCGTTTTCCTTCCCATCCTTGCCCTAGAAGGGGTCGAGGGCAAGATGTTCCAGCCGATGGCATTAACGTTCATATTTGCCATGTTAGGGGCGATGGTGCTCTGTTTGACCTACGTTCCGATGATGTCCGCCCTACTCATTAAGGCACCAAAATCCGATAAAGCATCCTACGGCGATAGGTTCGTGCATTGGATAGAACGCAAATACGAACCATTGCTGATGAAATCACTTCATAAAAGTAAAATGGTCGTAGTAGTTGCTTTGGGGATTTTTGCGCTGGCCGTTTTTACATTTACCCGAATGGGGGGCGAATTCATCCCGCAATTGGACGAGGGCGACATTGCCTTTCACGCTATCCTTCAACCGGGAAGTTCCCTAACGGAAACCATCAAGACCACCACGAAAATCGAACGCATCGTAAAGGCTGAGTTTCCCGAAGTGGAGAAGATAGTAAGCCGAATCGGTGTGGCCGAAGTACCCACCGACCCCATGCCCTTTGATTTCGCGGATGTGTTCGTGATACTCAAACCAAAGGATGAATGGACAAGTGCCGATAACAAAGATGAACTCATCGAGAAAATGAAGGAAGCCGTGAGTATCGTTCCGGGAGTGAATTATGAGTTTACGCAGCCCATCGAGATGCGTTTCAATGAACTGTTGGAAGGTATCCGCGAGGACGTGGCCATAAAAATCTATGGAGAGGATATCGATATACTTGCAGCGAAAGCCGAGGAAGTTACCAAGATCATCGCAGGTACGCCTGGTATAGGCGATATGCGGGCCGAAGCTACGACTGGACTGCCCCAAATGACCATTCTATATGACCGTAGCAAAATCGCGCAGTACGGGGTCAGCATCAGCCAGCTGAACAATGTAGTGCAAACGGCCTTTGCTGGAAAAAGCGCAGGTGTCATTTTTGAAGGCGAAAAACGCTTCGATATGGTGGTCAGGCTGACCGAGGCCAACCGTAGGGATATAGACGATGTGCGCAACCTGTTCATCAATCTGCCCAATGGCAGCCAAATTCCCCTGCGTGAACTTGCAACCATCGAATACCGGCAGGGACCGATGCAGATAAGCCGCGACAACACCAACCGAAGGACGTATGTAGGCGTGAACGTCAGGGGGCGTGACGTAGAATCGCTGGTCAATGAAATCAAGCAAAAACTGGATGCGCAACTTGAGCTTCCATCCGGGTACTTCATTCGCTATGGTGGGGCTTTTGAAAATTTGGAACGTGCCAGCAAGAAACTGCAAACGGTCGTTCCAATAGCGTTGCTACTTATTTTTATCCTCATCTATTTTGCGCTTAAATCCCTTCCTCAGACGTTTATGATCTATCTCGCCATCCCAATGGCGACCATTGGCGGGGTTTTTGCCCTATGGCTGCGCGATATGCCCTTTAGTATTTCCGCAGGGGTCGGATTTATCGTGCTCTTTGGGGTAGCAGTACTCAACGGCCTCGTCATGATCAGTGGACTCAACGAGCTGAAGGACGAAGGTGTGACCAACCTTAAAGACCGTATCACGGAAGGTACAAAACGTAGGATACGCCCCATAATGTTAACGGCCTTAACCGATATTTTAGGTTTTCTTCCCATGGCCATTTCCGCATCGGCCGGAGCGGAAGTGCAAAGACCCTTGGCAACGGTGGTCATCGGCGGCTTGATAACATCCACTCTATTGACCCTGTTCATACTTCCCATATTCTACCAATGGGTGGAGAATCGATCGGCGACGTTTAAGGTCAGGAAAAAATGGATTACGGCAACCGCGGTCCTGTGCTTATTGTTTACTTCGGGCATGATGGGCGCACAGGGTATACAGCAGGATTCATTACCAAGCGTTACTTTGGAACAGGCCGTAGCAATTTCCAAGAAGAATTATCCGTTGCTGAAGACCAACCGTCTTGAAATCGACAAACAGGCAGCCCTAAAAACGAACGCTTACGATTTCGGAAACACCCAAGTTTTTACGGGCGGGGAGGAGGTCAACGGGGGTCAGGGCATTTATACGACGGTCGGGTTGGGCCAACAGAATATTGATTTGTTCGGCATCGGCGCAAAAAAACGATTGCAAAAACAGCGAGTACAGCTTGCTGAATCAGCCTATGGCCTGTCTGAACTTCAAGTGGAAAGGGAAGTGAAAAAAGCCTGGTCGGAAACCTTTCAGGCAAAACAAAAACTCCTTTTGTACAAGGAACTGGATTCTATCTACCAATGGTTCTCGATCGCCATTGAACTCAATCTCGAAGTCGAGGCCATATCGCGATTGGAATTCGCTTCGGCCAAAAATCAGGCTTTGCAGATTCGCAATAGACTACGACAGGCTGAAAGCGATTTTGCAATTGCCCTGCAACGCCTGAACCTGTGGTTGGTCTCCGAAACGGTCTACTCCGTTCCCGACGAATTGAACGAAAGCGGACTTACGGTCCTGGAAACAGATTTCCATTTGGAGGAACATCCAGGCCTGATGCTCTCGCAACTGCGCCTATCGGAAACCGAAGCGGAGCTAAATGCCGCACGTGCCGATCTGTTGCCCAAACTCAACCTTCAGGGCGGACTTCAAAAGGTAAATGGCGATAGCGGCTTTTACACCTATCAGGCAGGTGTTTCTGTTCCGCTGTTCTCGGGTCCCGAACGAGGGCGTAAAAAGGCGGCAAAACTCGAAAGGGAAATTGCCGAAACCAATACCGCTTTCAAGGAAAAACAACTGCGATCCGAGTACGCACAGGCATTGCGGACCTATGAAAAATGGCGAAGCTCTTGGCGGTTCTATCGGGACGAGGCCATACCGCTCGCCAAGGAACAGCGAAAAGGCGCGCTTTTCGCCTATACCGAAGGTGCGGTGGACTATGCCGCTTTTACCCAGATCATACGGGATGCCATACAGACCGAAATGGACGCTTTGGAAGCACTTGACAATTACTTGAAATCCGTATTCGAACTTCAATATTATACCTTATAAATGATGAAAAATATAATAAAACATACAGTACTGGTCTCGATGGGATTGCTCTTGGGCCTTTCGGCCTGTGGGGATTCCAAAGAAAAAAACGCTCCCGAAAGCCAAGATTCGAAAACGGCAATGCGGCACGTGGAAAACGAAGGCGACGAAGTTATGCTGACGGAAAAACAATACGACGCGTTGCAGATGAGGATCGATACGCTGGCACAAAGAAACATGAGCGGCTATATAGAGGCCAATGGGCAGTTGGAAGTACCCCCACAAAACGAAGCCACCATTACTTCCGTAGTGGGTGCAAACGTAGTTTCCATCGAGGTTATCGAGGGCGATAAGGTCAATAAAGGCCAAACGGTGGCCTATCTCTCGCATCCCAATATCATCCAGAAGCAGACCGATTATCTAAATGCGTACAGCAATAGCCAGTTTTTGCAAAAGGAATACGATCGCCAAAAAAGGCTTTATGAGGCCGGGGTCGGTTCGGGGATGAACTTCCAAAAGGCCGAGGCAGATTATCAGGCTTCCAAGGCCATGGTCAATGGACTTGAAGCTCAACTAAAACAGTTCAACATCAATACTTCCGGAGTTCGAGACGGTACGATTTATCAGCGGATAAGTTTGCAAAGTCCCATTGAAGGTTTTGTGCAGAGCGTGGAAGTAAAAACGGGGCAGTACGTAGAACCGCAAACCGACCTTTTCCAAATCGTCAATACGCACCATGTCCATGCCGATTTGATGGTCTTTGAAAAGGATGTGGACAAGGTCAGGGAAGGCCAAACGGTACGTTTCAATGTGCAGTCCATTCCCGGAAAGGAACTGACAGCCGAAATCTATTCGGTCAGCAAGACTTTTGAAAAAGATCCTAAGGCGATACACGTTCACGCCGAGATAGAGAACAAGGTGGGCGATCTGATTCCCGGTATGTACATCAGGGGACGTATCGAAATAGACAATACCCGAACCATGGCGTTGCCGGAAAGTGCGATTGCCAAGGATGGCGAAAAATCTTTTGTTTTTACTGCGGAAAAAGAAGATGGGGCATGGCATTTCAAGCCCTTGGAAATAGTGACTGGCACAAACAACGGGGATTGGGTGGCCATTGATTTTTTGGAATCCGTGGAACCCAAGACAAAATTCGCATTCAACAATGCCTATTACCTTATGGCCGAAATGAAAAAAGGGGAGAACGAACACAATGATTAAATACTTATGAACGAAATAGAAAAATTACTAAAAGATAAAAAGGTTCGCCCAACGGCAATGCGCATATTGATTTATAAGTATATGGCCGAAAAGGACATAGCGGTCGCACTTACGGATATCGAGAACGCTTTCGCGAAATCGGACAGGACTACCTTGTATCGAACTCTGAAAACCTTCGAGGAAAAAGGTATCGTACACCAAATAGATGATGGCACCAATATTTCAAAATATGCCCTATGCGAACCAGGTTGTAATTGTGAACTAGAACAAGATCTACACTTGCACTTTCATTGTGATAACTGTGATGAAACGATGTGTTTGACAGAACATAAAATCCCTCATATAAATTTGCCGGAAGGGTATATAGCTGAAGATGTGAATTTGGTCATCAAAGGTATTTGCGAAAAGTGTAGTGGACAATAAATGCACTTCCGTTGCATCAAAAATAGGACGACATTGTGAAAATCATGAAAAAGAAAAAAGTAAACCTACGGGACATAGACCCAAAAAAACATCAAGGCGAACATAAACACGAGGACGGGCATAACCATAGCAGTCCCGAAGAAGTTTCCAATTTTAGAACCTACCTGCCAGCAATTTTCAGCTTTGTAATACTCATCATCGGTATTGCAGTTGATTACTTTGACGCCTTTCCTATTTTCGAGGGCTGGGTAAGAGTGGTATGGTACACCGTTGCCTATATACCCGTCGGTTTCCCTGTCATTAAAGAGGGTTGGAACAGCATCAAAAAAGGCGACTTCTTTACCGAGTTTTTCCTGATGTCCATCGCAACCTTGGGGGCGTTCGCTATTGGGGAATATCCGGAAGGTGTCGCCGTAATGTTGTTCTATGCAGTAGGAGAACTGTTCCAAAATGCAGCGGTCAATCGGGCAAAAGGAAACATCAAAGCGTTACTTGATGTCCGTCCGAACGAGGCATTGGTATATCGTGATGGCGATTTTGTTTCAGAAAATCCCGAAACTGTTGAGATTGGCGAAAAAATACAGGTACGTGTAGGCGAAAAAGTTCCGCTTGATGGCATTCTGCTTTCTGAAAAGGGCTCTTTCAATACTGCTGCCTTGACAGGCGAAAGTAAACCTGATACTATTTCCAAAGGCGATACCGTTTTTGCTGGAAGTATCAATCTTGACGGTGTAATCGAAATCGAAACTACTAAGGAATTTAAGGACAGTTCTATTGCACGAATTCTGGATATGGTGCAGAATGCAACTGCCAGAAAATCAAAGACGGAACTGTTCATTAGAAAATTTGCGCGGATTTATACGCCTATTGTTGTATTCCTCGCCATCGGCCTGACGTTTTTGCCCTACTTTTTCGTGGATGATTACGTGTTTAGGGATTGGCTGTATCGAGCATTGATATTCCTCGTGATTTCGTGTCCTTGCGCGTTGGTCATTTCTATTCCTCTCGGCTATTTTGGCGGATTGGGTGCGGCATCGCGAAACGGTATTCTGTTTAAGGGTGCATCCTTTCTTGATGCAATGACCCAAGTGAACACGGTGGTAATGGATAAGACCGGAACCGTAACCAAAGGGGTTTTTAAAATCAAGGTAATCAATTCAATTACATTTGAGGAAACCGAATTTATGAAGTACCTGATGGCGATGGAAGAACAATCCACACATCCTATTGCAAAAGCGATTCTTGAATATAAAGCCGACGGTTCGGATTATGAGGCGACCGATGTTTCAGAGGTTGCCGGAAAGGGTTTGAAAGGAAGGGTCAATGGAAAAACCGTGTTGGTAGGCAACAAAGCATTGATGGCCTCGAACAAAATAGTAGTCCCCTCGGAAACAGATGGTATTGTAGAATCAATTGTTATGGTGTCCATTGATGGAAAGTTTGCAGGTTATGTAACCATTGCAGATGAACTGAAGGATGATGCCCACCAAGCCATTAAACAGATTAGGGATGCTGGAATTTCCAAGATTATAATGCTATCAGGTGATAAGGACTCAATTACACAACAGGTTGCAAAAGAATTAAACATCGATTGGGCAAAAGGTGGGTTGTTACCCGAAGATAAACTGAATGAAGTCGAAGAGCTTAAAAAACAACCTGAAACAAAAATCGCATTTATCGGCGATGGCATAAACGATGCACCAGTTTTGGCAGTAAGTGGTGTAGGTATTGCGATGGGTGGTTTGGGTAGCGACGTTGCCATTGAAACAGCCGATGTTATCATACAGACCGACCAACCGAGCAAGATAGCTAGGGCTATTAAAATTGGTCGTTCAACGCGACGAATTGTCTGGCAGAATATTGGGCTTGCATTTGGGGTCAAGGTCATCGTTCTCATTCTCGGTGCAGGTGGCCTGGCCACGATGTGGGAAGCGGTTTTTGCCGATGTGGGGGTAGCGCTTTTGGCAATTTTCAATGCGGTGCGATTGCAGCGGATGACGTGGGATTAAGGTCATACTAAATCTAAATAAAGAAATCATTTTTTCTTGCTGGACACCTGATAGATTCTCATACAATATAGTAATTGCATAATCCACTAACGCAGGCCTTCCAAAGATTCCATGAGTCTTGGCTTCTGGAATTACGTTAAAAAATTTAGACTTATCTAAAAATTTAATTATATTAGCATAAATTAATTAACAGTAATGTCTAAAATAACTTTTGTTTTCGTTGGACTATCAGTAATTCTGTTTTGTGGCTGTGAAAATTTGGGACCCGAAGAACCAATGGAATTTGATCTGTTGGATGGGCCTATCGATGGCCTGTCCATAAGCGAGCAAAAACGGTTTTTGGCTGGCGACATAGCTTTTAACGATGACGTCTTTACTGTTGAAAATGGCCTCGGCCCCTTATTTGTAGGGACTAGCTGTGTTAGCTGCCATTCAGGGGATGGCAAGGGCCATCCTTTCAATCAACTAATTAGATTTGGCAATAATGATTTGGATTTATCTGCAATGCCAACTATCGGCGATGGCAGGAACCAAATTCAAAATAAGGCCATACCCGGTTTTGAACCTGAAACCGTGCCCCACGGTGTGCCCTTTTCCATTTTAGTGGCACCTGCGGTAACAGGATTGGGCCTCTTGGATGCTGTCCCTGATGAGGAAATCATGGCCTTGGCCGACCCAATGGATGAAGATGGAGATGGAATTAGCGGACGGCCACACTATAATCTTACTCCCGAATTCACAAAGATTCGGGAAAACAGTGTTCCACAGGGAGACAATTATATCTTCAGGTTTGGGAAGAAGGCCAACAGCTATGATTTGTTGCATCAAACCGTAGGTGCATATAATCAAGACATTGGGATAACCTCCCTTTTCGACCCCATTGACCCGTTCAGTGGCCTCGAAGTAGATCCGGAGATAAGTACCAAAACTTTGAACGACGTGGTGTTTTACCTTAAGACCCTTAAGGCTCCTATTTCAAGAAACCAAATGGATCCAGATGTTATTGCCGGAAAAGAGCTTTTTAAATCGGTACAATGTGCTGCCTGCCACACACCGACCCTGACAACAGGTTATTCTCCCATTAAATCCCTGTCTTTCAAGGAGTTCCATCCTTATACGGATTTATTGCTACATGATATGGGCCCTGGCCTTGATGATGGATTTACAGAGGGCAATGTTGAGACCTCCGAATGGAGAACTCCACCGCTATGGGGAATCGGTCTATCCGCCAATTCCCAAGGCGGACAAATGTTCCTGCTACATGACGGAAGGGCTTCAAGTATTGAGGAAGCCATAGAAATGCACGGGGGCGAGGCAAATAATTCAAAGGCCCGGTACATTTCATTAGCACCAGAAGAAAAGTCACAATTGATAAAATTCATTAACTCCCTATAGATGCACAGGCAGGATTTCATTAAACGTTTAGGGTATCTAGCCACAGCCCTCCCAGCTTCCACCTTTTTTCTCCAAAGCTGTGCGGGTCTGTACTATGCCTCCTTCATAGCGGAAGAAGGAGTGTTGAGGATTTCAAAGAGTGAGTTTGAACAGATAAAAGGAGGAAAACAAATAGAGCGTGATTTTGTGGTCATCCAAAGCGATTCCATGGAATATCCCATAGGTATATTCAAAACTCAGAATCAAGGTTATACGGCCAGTTTAATGCAATGTACCCATCGAGGCTGTGAACTCAATATTGGCGGAGGTATATATAATTGTCCTTGTCATGGTAGTGAATTTGACCGCTTGGGTCACGTTCTGCAAGGGCCTGCAGAAGAAAACTTGAAGTCATTCCCAATAACAACCGATAATGAAAATATCTATGTACATGTCTCCTAAAATATGCGCTGTACTTTTCATGGTTCATATTTGCGTTTCGACCATTAGCGCCCAAATCAAGTATAAAGACAGTACCAAGACATCGATGAATATGGATGCGGTCTATGACCGTCCATTTTTGACTTTCGACAAATTTCCCGTCAATCTGGGAGGTTATCTGGAGGCGAACTCCATCTATAGCATTGAGGATGGATTGTCTGAAGGGCTCTCTTTTCAGGCCAGGCGTTTGACACTTTTCGTTTCGGCTTCCATATCCAAGCGCATTAAGTTTTTGACTGAGCTGGAATTTGAAAACGGAACCGAGGAAATTGCCATTGAGTTCGCCTCGATGGATATCGCCCTACATCCCCTACTTAACCTTCGAGGGGGAATTGTATTGAATCCCATAGGCTCATTTAATCAAAATCACGACGGTCCGAAATGGGAGTTTGTAGAGCGGCCGGATGTTAGTACCAATTTGTTGCCCGCCACTTTCTCCAATGCTGGTTTCGGCATATACGGAAAGGCATACAAGGGAGATTGGACTTTGGGATATGAAGCGTATCTGACCAATGGTTTTGACACAAGCATTATCAATAACGAAGAAGAAAGAACTTTTTTAGCGGCTGTCAAGGAAAATTCTGCGCGATTTGAGGATAATTTTAGTGGGAGCCCGCTCTTAAATGGAAAATTGGCAATTAAACATCGTAAAATAGGAGAACTGGGTATCTCTTATATGGGAGGCGCGTACAACAGGAAGGAAATAGACGGCCTTCAAGTTGACACTGGATCAAGGCGGGTCGATGTACTGGCTTTAGACCTAAATACGACCATCAACAAAACCGGAACAGGGCTTATTGGTGAGATGGCCTACATTTGGGTGGATGTACCGGATACCTTCACACAGCAATTTGGAAATCAACAAGCGGGCTTTTTTGTCGATATTATCCAACCGGTGTTAAAAACGAAAATACTCGATTGGGAAGAGGCAATACTGAACCTGTCGCTCCGAACGGATTATGTGGATTACAATATCGGAAAGTTTGCCCAGACCAATACGGATATTGGAGATGACCTATTCGCTTTGACCCCTGCCTTGAGCTTCAGGCCATCACCCCAGACCGTTCTAAGGATTAATTACAGATACCAATGGCAGCAGGATATTTTGAACAATCCAGCTTCAAGAACCGCTACATGGTATTTCGGGATCAGCACTTATTTTTGATGCTTTTGGGAGGTTGGTTTTTAACAAATTGGATTGGTCCCTATACGGTTCGCCCATTTTAAATTAAATCAAAGTACTGTAAGCCGTATCTGCTGATGTAGGTGTTGCGTTACTGGATAAATTCAATGCGGTGAGATTGCATGGGACGAAGTGGAACTTACCTAAGTCCTCCCCAATCAATGAAAACGGTCAAAACAATATTGTTTTGACCGCCCCAAATATATAGTACTAATATTTTATTTGTTTGTAACCACCAACTTATACACACAAGGAATTACCACCAAGTTTAATATAGTTGCTGATAACAAACCACCTAAAATAACTACTGCCATCGGGCTTTGAATTTCACTACCAGGTTCGCCACCTTTTAAGGCCAATGGTATCAATGCCAGACCTGTGGTAAAGGCTGTCATTAATATGGGATTCAATCTATCTAATGCACCTTTCTTTATCAATTGAAAGCCTTGGATTCCTTCTTTTCTTAAATCCTCGTAACGTGAGACCAAGAGAATACCGTTTCGTGTGGCAATACCAAACAAACTGATAAAACCTATGGTCGCTGCAATACTTATGATACCTGAAGTAAAATACACAATCAAGATACCACCAATCAAGGCCAAGGGTAAATTGATCAATACCACGAACGCCAGTTTTACGTCCTTGAATTCATAATACAATAAAAGGAAAATGATAGCTACGGCGATGATGGCTGTTATTAAAAGCAATTGTGATGCTTTTGATTCACTTTCGAACTGTCCTCCATATTGTACACGATAGCCTTCTGGCATATTTACATTGTTGCCCACGACTTCCTTTATTTCGTTAACAGCACCACGTAAATCCCTGCCTTGAACATTGGCGGCGACCACAATCTTTCGTTGTACATCTTCCCGATTGATGGTGTTTGGACTGCTTACCGATTGAACGGTTGCCAATTCGCCCAGCGTGGTTTGTCCACCATTTGGTAAACTAATCAAGGTTTTATTGATGTTCTCAATATTGTCCCGAAACTGTTTTTCATAGCGCACCACCAAATCAAAATATTGCTGACCTTCATAAATCTCGCCCGCTTCTTCCCCCGCAAAAGCGATATCTACTTGTTCCATTAAATTGCCTACTGTCATTCCATAAGCCGAGAGAATTTGGCGTTTGGGTTTAATACGAATTTGAGGCACTTCAATTTGTTGGTCAACCGCAACATCTGCCAGTCCATCAATATCCTTGATGTTCTGTTCTACGCTTTTACCAACTTCAAACAGTCGCTGTAAATCTGAACCAAAAATCTTTATGGCGATATTGGCCCGTGTACCCGAAAGCATATGGTCTATACGGTGGGCGATGGGTTGCCCCAAAGTAATGTTGACACCTGGTGCAACACTCAAATTGTTTCGGACTTCTTCAAAGAATTCTTCTTTTGTTTTGTCCTCAAGTACAAAAGGCACATCAATTTCCGAAGCATTGACACCTTGTGCATGTTCGTCCAATTCGGCACGGCCTTGTCTTCTTGTAACGACGGCTACTTCGGGCATATCCAATAGTATAGTTTCGATTAATTTACCTGTCTTGTTGCTTTCTTCTAAAGACATTCCCGGTGGACCGACTACACTTATTACCAAAGAGCCCTCGTTAAATTCAGGAAGAAAACTCCTTCCCAACTGTGTGACCACTAAAAGACTTAACAGAAAGGCAATCACAGTTACGCCAATAATGGTTTTGGGTATTCTTGTGGCACGTTCCAAAAGGTTGCCATAATGCTTTTGTAACCATCGCTCCACGCGTGTACCTTCTGCCTGCTTGTTCAAAAGTTTTTCGTTATCCAACAAATAGGAACATAGAATAGGCGTGACGGTTACGGCAACAACCAACGAGGTCAAGACCGAAGTCACAAATGCTATTCCCAGCGGTTGCAACAATCGACCTTCCATTCCGCTTAAAAAGAACAAGGGGACAAATGATACAATAATAATTAGGGTTGCAATAATGATGGAACTTCTAATCTCTACCGAAGCATCACGCACTACTTTTATGGTCGATTCCCGCTCCGATTTCGGTTTTCTGATGTTTTCGCGCAAGCGTTTATACACATTTTCCACATCGATGATGGCATCATCTACCAATGCTCCTATGGCAATGGCCATACCACCCAAACTCATTGTATTTATGGTGTAACCCAGCCATTTTAATATGATGATGGAAACCAATAATGAAATAGGGATAGCCAGTAAGGAAATAACGGTAGTCCTCCAGTTCATTAAAAAGATGAACAGGATAATCATTACAAAGAAAGCTCCTTCCAATAGGGTTTGATTCAAATTGCTGATGGACGCGTCAATGAAGTCGGATTGCCTGAAAATTTGACTTTTGATGTTGACACCTTTGGGCAGGGTTTTTTGCAAATCTGCAATAGCTTCGTCCAAGCGGTCTGTCAGCTCCAAGGTGTTTACATCGGGCTGTTTAGAAATGGTCAGAATCACAGCGGGATTTGCGTTTAATGAACCATCACCAATTTTATCAGCTGCACCAATTTGTACGGTTGCAACATCTTTGATCTTGATAGTTTGACCATTCACTTCTTTAAGAACTGCTTCCTGCAAGTCTTCCAGCGCATAGGCTCTACCGCTTCCCTTAATGATGTACTGATTGCCATATTGATTGATGACACCACCGGGCGCATTTTGATTTGCTTCCTTAACGTGTTCTACCAATTCTGATAGGCTCACGTCGTAATACTTCATCTTTTCGGGATTGGCAAATACTTGGTATTGTTTGTAATCGCCGCCAATGACTACCACATTTGCAATACCGCCTATGGCTTTTATACGCGGCCTGATGGTCCAGTCGGATAAGGTTCGCAGTTCCATTGGTGAAAGGCTATCCGATGTCACTCCCAAGAGCATTATTTCGCCCATAATGGATGAAATAGGTGCCATCGTTGGTGCTCCTATGCCTTCGGGTAGGTTCTCTCGAACCATCGGGATACGTTCGCTCACGATTTGTCTGGCACGGTAAATATCCGTTCCCCATTCAAATTCTACCCAAACAATGGAAACACCTGCCGCCGATGAGGAACGGATTCGCCTTACATTGGGCGAACCGTTTAAGGCAGTTTCCAGTTGATAGGTCACTAATTTTTCTACTTCTTCAGATTCCATTCCGTGGGCTTCGGTAAGAATGGTTACCGTAGGTGCCGTGAGGTCTGGGAATACATCCACGTTCATAGTACGCGCATAATAGATTCCCAAAACGCTCAATGCAACCGCTCCCAAAAGAATGAGCAATCTGTTTTGAAGTGAAATTGATAATATTTTGTTTAACATTTCTCTTCGTTTTTAATGTTCGTGGCCGTGTGCCGGTGTAGAACCCGACATTGAAGCCATTTTAACTTGATATGCTCCTGTAGTTACCACCACTTCGCCAACTTGAAGACCTTCCAGTATCTCTACATTTTCGCCATTGCGCTTTCCAATCTTAACAGGTCGTCTTTCAAAACTTTCGCCTGATAGTTGAACGATAACGGAATAGCTTCCATAGTCTTCCAAGAGAGCATTCACAGGAATCATTGTGTTCTGTGTTGCATTTCCCATCGCTATCTGAACAGGTGTTAGACTTCCTATTGGCATATCGACGGTAGCATTGACTTCTGCAAAAACAGAAATCAAAGGGTTTTCACGTTCCACGTCCTTACCAATCGAAAGGATTTTGCCTTCGGCATCAGTTACGTCTTTCCATTGGTTATCATTATCCTGATACCATATACCTTGTACATTGCCCATCGCAAGTCCGTAGTTGGGTGCTAATTGCGCTTTTAAAACTCTGGATTGATGCGTCCCAACGGTTACAAGTGTAACACCTTGTTCTACATAATCGCCATTTGAAACAGTTATGGATTTGATAAAGCCATCAAAAGGTGCTCGTATTTGTTTACTTCCGCCCGATACACCAGATACCAATGATTGATAGTTGGCTTTGGCTATCTCGAAACTGCTCTCTACTTTTTCAAATTCAGATTTTGGGACTATTTTGGATTCGTATAGCTCTTTCTTCCTTTCATATTCCGATTTGGCCTGTTGGAATGTCGCTTTAGCAGAAGCGATATCCGTACTTAAATTATTGGATGCCAATCCTTGACTGTTCAAGCTCATCAACAACTGACCCTGTTTTACCGCTGTACCTTCCGTAAGGTTATTTACCTTAAAATCTACCACACCATTGGATTTTGCCGCCAAGGACTTGGTTGAACCTTGCGATGGCATCCAAACACCGGACGTATTGATGACATCGTAAATTTTACCCGAAATTACAGGTGCGGTCTGAAAATCGATTTTCCAAGCTTGCTCCTTTAAGAACGAGATTCCTGCATCATCTTCTTCCGTACCCAAAGTTTTTATGGCCTCATCCGTGGTGGCATATACCATTACATCATCAATGGAAATTTTATCTGAATATTCTGGTGTTGTCAATTCAAAAACCAATTGATAGTTTCCAGCTTCTTTCGGTTGTATGGCAGGCGAAAAAATACCTGGTGACGAAGGCGCATTTGCCTTATTTCTGATGCCCTTTCCATCTTTTATTAAACTGACCGTTACAGAACCTTCACGAACGGGCTGGTGTTTATCCAAAACCGTAAAGTGGGCTGCGAATTTACTTCCGTTACCTACTATAAGCGCAGGAAACTCAACAAAGAGTTCTGTTTTATCCGTCCAGACAGTATAGTTCAATCGTGGATTTTCTTCGCCCACGTGACTACCATCTTCATTATGTGCGTGTGCGTCTTCTGACTTGTTATTGCATGACATTGCCAAAAAGGCGAGCACTATTATTATATATTTCATCTTTCGTATGTATTTGATTTTTTAATGGTCGTGGTGTTCAGAACCATCTTCGTGTTTGTGGGTATCAGAATCATCATCTGAATGGTTGCCGTCAGAATCGTGGTCGTGACCGTGGTCATCTGCCTTTGTTCCCATAGAATCTTTTCCTACTTCAAATTCTTCTTGTTCTATGTCTTCCTCGTGCATATGGCTTCCATCTTCATTGTGTTCGTGACCGTGGTCATCTGTACTCTCTTTTTTTGCTTCCCTACAACTGGTTACCAAAAAAGTTGAGGCGATTGCTATTGCGAATATTGTTTTTGTAAATTTCATAATCTTTGTTTTTAAGGTTTATAAAGTATGTTTTAATAATTGTGCCTGTAATAATTGTACTTCCTTTTCCATTTGCAGCATTCTGTCAGATGCATTACGGTAGAATTGAAGCTCCACATAGTAGTCCATAAACGAAAATTCGCCCAGCATATAGGCCTTAAAGAGCAGTTGTTCGCTGTTTAAGTTGGCCATTGTGGTTTGATACTCATTGTATTTTTCAAGCATCAATTCGTATCGGTTGTATGTTTCCTGAAATTGGGTATATAGCGAAGCGGTAATGACTTGAGTATTCGATTTTTGGTACTCATAATCGGCTTTGGCCGATTTTACCTTGTTCTTGCTATTCCACAACGGAATGGAAAGACCGCCATAAAAACCCGAAAAATTACTGCCACTAACACCTTGATAATTGTAACCAAGTGCCATATTGGGCAATACCTTGTTTTTTTCCAGTTTTACTTTTTGAAGCGAAGCCGTTTCAGTAACCTTTAAACTTTGTAAAGAAGGGTCGTTTGCCAACTTTTCTTGCCAAAGCGTTTCTACCGTAGCCACCTCGATAGGTAAATCGATACTTGCTGTAAAGCTATCAATGGCATTTCCGCCGTTCAAGGTTTTGAGTTTGGACAGTACAATTTGGATTTCACTATCAATCTGTTGAACAACGAATTGCTCGTGAATCCAAGCGATTTTCGCCTTGTTCAAATCCAAAATACCGACTTGCTCTTTATCATAAAGCTCTTGAATCTGGTCAAAAACCTGTTTGCCCTGGGTTCTTCTTTTGGTTTCAATGGCTTTCTGCTTTTGAAGGAAAACGAGTTTAATCAATACCGATTTTGCTTCCAACAAAACTTCCTGCCGCTTTTTGGCATAGGACGTTTGCAGTTGTATCGACTTTAAGTCGTTCCATTTACTGCGTGAACCATAAACCGTCGGAAACTCGAAGGATTGCGATATTTCATATTCGGAATAATTCCCCGTTGCGTTATCGCCAAATGGCAAATTATAGCCTGAAAGCTGTGGGTCGGGTAAATTATTGGCGCTCTTGTTTTCGAGCTGTTGACTTTCAATGAACGATTGATAGCCTTTTAGCTCTGTGTTGTTCTGTTCTATTTCATTAAGCAATTCCCCAATGTTTTTATCCTGTGAGAAACCATTAACAAAGAACAGGCATCCGCAAATCGCGGATACGATATATTTTTTCATTGTTTGAAATTTTAGGTTTAATCTTAGTGCATAAAAGGATTTCTACCTTAGCGGTAGGTATTCCTAAACGATTAACCTAAAGATGGTGGGCCCCGTAAATCGAGGGATGAGAGGTAAGGACTAAAATGATTGTTGGGTGAATGATAAATTGGCGGTTTAGAGTTTTGCCTACTATCAACGACATAAAATTCCTGAAAATCAGATGTAGGTTTTACCACATTATCATCTACGATAGTCTGCCGCTCAACGGTATTCCTTTTAAGTACAACAATATCGCTGGATACCGTGGAATGGACGTGCATATCCATAAAGAACCCAAAGAAACCGTATGGGGATTCTTCTTTCTCGTGAGAACTGTCATCGTGATGATGGTGTTCGCCAGTATGGGCAATATCTGAATGGGAATGCGTTTCCTCGTGCTGATGATGCAAATGTGGAAATGCCTGATGCAGCACCATTAGGCTAAACAAGCCCAAAAAGAAAAATGCCGATATTTTATTTGGTTTTTGCATCAACTACAAAAGTATGAAAATTATCTTTGGTAACAATAGGACAATTGTGCTGTAGTAAAAAGTTAAGCGTAATAGTTTATATCTTTTAGCGTTTCCTATTTCTCTGCTTGGTTAAATGCTTTGGGGCCAAAAAATCATACTGAGAAATGAATAAGCTGAGTAACATATTTACGATTACTTTTGATAAATATATGAATAATTGTATCCAGAAGTGCACAAGTAACAGGTGAGGGAACTCTACCGCTTCTGGGAATAGGATTATAGTAAGTGGTCTTTAATTATTTGAGATAGAACATTCCATGAAAATTTCAGGAACACCACCGCTAAAGAATCGAGAGTCGTTATTAACGATGCATAGGCAATCGTAAAATGTTCGTTGGTAAAATTGCTTGGTAACGCCTGTAGGAATTTTTTATTGCTATACCAGATTGCAAAACCTGGAAAAGCTAGCCGTTGAATTTTTAGAGAGTAAAAAATAATATGCAAAATAAAAAGCACTACGGTGATAGATTTGGATGGTTCAAGGATGTACTTATGGGAGTAGACGACAGAATTTTAAATACTTCCTTGATAGTTTGTTTGTCATGTTTAATATGAAAATTGGTCAGACGGGCGACGGTAATTCCGTTCAGCCGCAAATCCTTTTCTTCTTTCATTTTTGGGAATGCCTTTAATTCACTGGCATATCAAATGGCAGTGCAAGGTTTATCGTATTTAAAATATCTGTCCATGATAGCTTTTTGTCATTTTAAAAGTGCAAGGCTATTTTCAACTTCATCGCCTATTTATGTGTCCACCTTTTTGCCCCGATCACTTCGGATAAACGGCTCACTTTTTTTGAAGTTTAATATTTCTGAAGTGAAATCAATAATCAGTAAAAATGTAAGTTATAGTGTATTTGTGTTGATTTGTAGTTTGATTTGGTTTGTGTCCCGAACCATAAGTTAAAATTGAATTCAATTGTAAACATTTGAGATCAAAAAGTCCAACTTGAAACCTATACACCCGAAAAATTAATTTGTTGTACCTATGTTGTACCTGAATAAAAAAAGCCAGCTTTATAAAAGCTGGCTTTTCCTTTGTACTCGAGGCGGGACTTGAACCCGCACGGACTAATGTCCATTGGATTTTAAGTCCAACGTGTCTACCAATTCCACCACTCGAGCCTAACTGCTCAGAGCAGTAGAGATTTTACAATGGAGCGAAAAACGGGATTCGAACCTGCCTGCAGCAGGCAGGCCCGCGACCTAGGTCGCTATACAGAACGATTGTCTATTGCCGTCTTTCAACTTTCAAGAAAATGAGCGAAAAACGGGATTCGAACCCGCGACCTCCACCTTGGCAAGGTGGCGCTCTACCAACTGAGCTATTTTCGCAATTTATGTAATGAACGTCGCATCCTTTTCTGATGCGGGAGCAAATTTAATACAATTCTATAAAAAGCAAAGAACTTTTCGCTAAAAAGAATCAAAATATTTATAATGTGCCCAAGGTGAATATTTTATGTGGGATTTAAAGGCCAATTGGCCATTTACTAGATCCTTTAGGCATTTTTCTTTTTGGTGAGCAAACGCTTAATTTCGTTGAGTTTCATCAAGGCTTCAACAGGGGTTAAGGTGTTGATGTCCAGATGGGTTATTTCCTCCTTGATCTGTTCCAATAAAGGGTCGTCCAAATTAAAAAAGCTTAACTGCATTTCATTTTGGACCAATTGTAATTTATCGGAAAGCTCTTCGCTGGAATGTGATTTTTCCAGTTTTTTAAGAATCTTATTGGCTTTGTGAATCACCTGTTGTGGCATACCGGCCATTTTGGCCACGTGTATACCAAAACTATGCTCGCTACCTCCAGGGGTGAGTTTTCGTAAAAAGAGCACATTGTCCTTCAGTTCCTTTACGGACACATTGAAGTTCTTGATACGTGTAAATGTAGAGGTCATTTCATTGAGCTCGTGATAATGTGTGGCAAACAAAGTTTTTGCCCTAGCGGGATGCTCATGTAAATATTCCGAAATGGCCCAGGCAATGGAGATTCCGTCATAAGTGCTGGTGCCCCTGCCTATTTCATCCAAAAGTACCAGACTGCGTTCTGAAAGGTTGTTAAGAATAGAGGCTGTTTCGTTCATTTCCACCATAAAGGTAGATTCCCCCATGGAGATATTGTCACTGGCACCAACTCGCGTAAATATTTTGTCTACATAACCAATTTTGGCGGCATCTGCCGGTACAAAACTTCCCATCTGCGCCAATAATACTATGAGGGCCGTTTGTCTTAAGATGGCCGATTTACCACTCATGTTGGGGCCGGTAATCATAATGATCTGTTGCTCATCCCTGTTCAAAGTAACATCATTGGCAATATAGGCTTCGCCCAAAGGCAATTGCTTTTCAATAACTGGATGCCTTCCGCCTATAATAGATAGTTCAGTAGAATCGTCCATGTCCGGGGAAACGTAATTGTTCTCCTTGGCCAATTGGGTAAAACCACATAGACAGTCCAACTGTGCTATTTGAAAGGCATTGTTTTGTACTGGGGCTATGTATTCCTGCATCCAGACCACCAACTGGGAAAACAATTGTTGCTCCAAACTTAAAATGCGTTCCTCAGCACCTAATATTTTAGCTTCGTATTCCTTTAGCTCTTCGGTAATATAACGTTCGGCATTCACCAAGGTCTGCTTTCGGATCCAATCTTCCGGCACTTTATCCTTATGGGTATTCCGCACTTCTATATAATAACCGAATACATTGTTGGAGGCTATTTTCAGTGAACTAATTCCGGTACGTTGGGTTTCCCTTTCCAACATTTTGTCCAGGTAATCCTTGCCGGAAAAGGCCAGCCCCCTTAGCTCGTCCAATTCTGCGGAATAGCCCTTGGCAATGGTGCTCCCTTTTAGCATGTTTACAGGAGCTTCCTCGCTGACCATTTCTTTGATCTTGCTTCTCAGCATATCGCAGGTATGTAATTGGTCCCCAATAAGGCTCAAAGCTTCGTTCTTACTTTTGGTAGTAATCTGTTTTATGGGGACAATGGCCTCCAAGGAATTTTTAAGCTGCACAACTTCCTTGGGATTTATTTTTCCAGTGGCTACCTTGGAAATCAATCTTTCCAGATCGCCTATCAATTTTATGCCGCTTTGTAACTTTTGATGGGCAGCTTCGTTTTCGGTTAAATGGGTAATTACCTGATGTCTTCTTCGTATTTTTTCAATGTTCTTCAAAGGCAGGGCCAACCATCTTTTCAACATTCTACCGCCCATGGGGGAGATAGTCTTATCTATGACATCCAAAAGGGTGACCGCATTTTGATTGTTGGAGTGGTAGAGTTCCAGGTTTCTTATGGTAAACCTGTCCATCCAAATATGTTCCTCTTCCGCAATGCGTTGTAGGGTATTTATATGTTGTAATTGCCTATGCTGCGTATCTGAAAGATAATGCAATACAACTCCGGCCGCCACTATACCATGGGTTAAATGGTCTACGCCAAAACCTTTAAGGCTTTTTGTTTTAAAATGATTGGTAAGTGTCTCCAGGGCATAATCATCCTGAAAAATCCAATCCTCTGTAAAAAAAGTATGGAAATTTTTGCCAAAGACTTCCAAAAATTCCTTTTTGTTGGCCTTTGATACCAATACCTCGTTAGGAGAGAAATTTTGAAGCAATTTGTCTATCTGTTCCTCATTGCCTTCCGAAGTTAGAAACTCCCCGGTGGATATATCTACAAAGGAGATCCCCAATCTTTTTCTTCCAAAATGCACCGCACATAAAAAATTATTGGTCTTGGCCGATAGGATGTCATCGTTCATGGCCACCCCGGGGGTAACCAGCTCGGTAACGCCTCTTTTTACTATGGTCTTGGTAAGTTTTGGGTCTTCCAACTGATCACATATGGCAACCCGTTGTCCCGCTTTTACCAATTTTGGCAAATAGGTGTTCAAGGAATGGTGCGGAAAACCGGCAAGTTCTGTTCTATCACCACCATTGTTCCTATGGGTGAGAATAATGCCCAGTATTTTTGAAGCCTTAACGGCATCTTCCCCAAAAGTCTCATAAAAATCCCCAACACGGAACAATAATAGGGCATCAGGATATTTCACCTTAATGGTATTGTACTGTTTCATTAAAGGGGTTACCTTTTTTGTTTTTCCCGAGTCTGCCAAAAGCGATTTTATTAACTTATTTTTGCATTCCTTTCCTAAACAACGAATGTAAGGTTTATCTACTGGAATGTACACTATTGTTGATATTTTGGGGATAACTTTATGCCGTTTTGACCTGGCTAATGTCATTGTTGAAGGTAGGAAATTAGTAAAAGCAAAAATTGGATTGAATGCGTAAATTGGAGAATAGCGAATTGGACCGACTTAATGTAGAAGAGTTTAAACAGGTGGAAAAAATGCCGATTTGCATTGTGCTGGACAATGTGCGGAGCTTGAACAACATTGGATCGGTATTTAGAACGGCCGATGCCTTTTTGATAGAAAAGATATACCTATGTGGAATTACCGCAACCCCTCCGCATAAGGACATACATAAAACTGCCTTAGGGGCTACGGATAGTGTTGCCTGGGAACATAGGGAGAGTACCATGGAGCTTTTGGAAGAATTAAGGGAGGAAGGCTATACCTCCCTTGCTGTGGAGCAGGCCGAGAATGCGGTTATGCTGAACGACTTTAAGGTGGGAGAAAATAAAAAGTATGCCCTAATTTTTGGCAACGAGGTAAAAGGGGTTTCCCAAGAAGTGGTCTCTGCTAGCGATCTGGTCTTGGAAATTCCGCAGTACGGTACAAAACATTCCCTAAATATTTCGGTTAGTGTTGGCGTCGTGGTCTGGGACCTTTGGGCCAAATTGAAATCATAAATTGATTTCCTTTCCAAATTCTAACAACAACCACACTATGGTTTTGTAGAACTACTTGAGGAAAAACAATTTAAATTAACTCTTTTGCCTATTATATGTATCGGGAGTTAATTCTGCGGCCTTCTTTCGATTGGTGGACTTTTTTTGCAGAACAGCTTGCAAATTTCGACTTTTTGGGCCGAACCCTGAGCGGAGTCGAAGGGTTGGACAGCAAAGAAATCGAGGGTCCATGAATACCTTTAAATAACAATAGAAATTACTTGGGTAGAGTCAATTAAAAAAGGAACTTGTTTAAAACCAAAAACCCAACCGATTAGGTTGGGTTTGGCACTATATAGTTTGAGTTAGTTAGTTTAAAACCTTAAAGTCCTTACATCGTTTTTATGATGTGCCATATGGCTGAAAACGACTTTATTGGAGGCGCAAGTAAATAAATTGATTTGTCCTGTGCAAATAATATGTGAAAATTATCTTAAAATGAGAGTTTCACGGCATATTTCTGGATTTTGTCCAGAATTACTTCATAATCGGCCGGATTTTCAACGAAATCCAATTCACTAATATCCAATACTAGATTATTTTGCTCAGGAAAACTTCGTATATAATCAAAATACCCACGGTTTAGCTGTTCCAAATATTCCGGGGCTATATTCTGTTCGTAACCTCTTCCCCTTTGCTTTATATTGCGTAGTAAGCGTTCCGTGTTTTGGTACAGGTAAATATATATTTTCGGCTTTTTTATCTCTTTGTACATAAGGTTAAAAAGCTTTCTGTACAGTTTAAATTCTTCTTCCTGAAGGGTGACCTTGGCGAAAATTATGGATTTGTTAATGTCGTAATCGCTTACCATAAAGTTCTTGAACAGATCAAACTGGGAAGTATCGTCCATAAATTGCTGGTAGCGATCTGCCAGAAAGGACATTTCCAAGGGGAAGGCAAACCTACCTTGATCCTCATAAAACTTAGGTAGAAATGGGTTGTCCGCAAACCTTTCCAAGACCAATTTTGCATTAAAATCCTGGCCAATCTTATGGGCCAAGGTTGTTTTTCCAGCGCCAATATTTCCTTCAATGGCAATATATTCCAATTGGGAAAATAACTGTGATCTGTTCGTATATAGCTTATGGGGCGTTTTTGTAATAATACTTTTGTCCTTGCATTCCTGTAATAGGTTTCTGGTATCCTTATTTAGAATTGGATGGTAGAACTGTGGTGCTATGTCTGCCAAGGGTCTAAGTACAAACCTTCTCAATTGCAAGTTGGGGTGGGGGATGGTCAGTAAATCGGTATTAACGATTTCCTTATCAAAATATAGTATATCGATATCGACGGTCCTAGAGGAGTAGCCTGTTCCCTTATTCCTTTCCCTGCCCAACCTTGTTTCTATTTCCAGTAATTTTTCCAAAAGAGCGGTTGGGGTAAGTGGGGTTTCTACCTTAATGCACGCATTGAAGAAATTGTCACCCTCAAAACCCCAAGCCGGCGTTTCGTATACTGGGGATGTTTTTATGACTTCGCCCACATTGGCTTGAATTAAGAATACCACCTCCTGCAAATGGTTGAGTTTGTCCCCAAGATTGCTTCCAAGTGAAAGATATGTTGTTGTGGTCTTGTTCATAATAGGCGGGCAAAGTAAACAAAAGTAATTAACTTCATAAAGGGAAATACCAAAAACAGGACCAATTTTTAGTGGTCTTTCCTAAATTGTGGTTAAGGAGGTTGCAGGCTAAAAATTCAACATTTATAATTGCAACAATCCTACATTGGTTATCTTTGCAAGTTATTAGCAATACATACGAGGAATGAACTTTTTAAGAAATTTATTAGCTGCAATTATAGGATGTCTCATAGCTTTTGGAATCATGTTTGTCATGTTTCTTGTTTTAGCAGCCCTCATCGGTCAAGGCGAGGATACCGTAGTGGTCAAGGATAATTCCGTTTTGGAAATTCAATTGCAGACCCCTATCAATGATTATGTGGGTATGGATGAATCCAATCCCTTTGCGGGACTCTTCAATGTAAATCAGGGATTGGACGAGATATTGCATGCCATTCGTGTTGCCAAGGAAGACAACAAAATAAAAGGGATTAGCCTAAATAATAATGTGCTTATGGCCGGTTTGTCCCAAACTCAGGCCATTCGGGATGCCTTGACCGATTTTGGTGAGAGCGGAAAGTTTATATATGCCTATGGGGACTTTTATACGCAAAAGGACTATTATTTGGCCAGTGCGGCCAATGAGGTATTCCTTAATCCAGTTGGCGCCATGGATTTTAAAGGATTGTCTACGGAAGTTTTATTTTTTAAGGATCTTCAGGAAAAGTCCGGTATTAAAATGGAAGTGATTCGGCATGGGAAGTATAAGAGTGCTGTAGAACCTTTTTTGGCCAATGAAATGAGTGAGGCTAATAGGACCCAGATCAAGGAGTTGTTGGATGCCTTATGGCAATCCATGCTTACCAATATTTCGGAAAGTAGGGATATCTCTGTTAAAGATTTGAACCAGATTGCGGATACTTTGGGTACACGTACCTCAAAATATGCGGCGTTATCCGGGTTGATCGATGAGATAGTGTATTTCGATGAATACGAAAGCATGATCAAGGAAAAAATAGGGATAGATACGGCAGAGGATATCAACTATGTCCCAATATCCGATTATATACGAACTGCTGGCAAAATAAAACTCAATAGTGGTAATGATAAGATTGCTGTGATCTTTGCGCAAGGAGAAATCTGGTACGGGGAGGGAGGCTCCGATGTAATTGGTCAAGGAATTATTAATGACGCCCTAAAAAAAGCCAGGGAAGATAAGAATGTGAAGGCAATAGTGTTGAGGGTAAATTCCCCGGGAGGCAGTGCATTGGCCTCCGATATTATTTGGCGCGAGATCGAAATTACCAAGCAATCCAAACCAGTGGTGGTCTCCATGGGCGATGTCGCTGCTTCGGGAGGTTACTACATTGCGGCGGGAGCCGATAAGATCTTCGCCGAACCTACTACGATTACCGGGTCTATTGGCGTTTTTGGAACTGTTCCCAATATAAGTGAACTGGCCGAAAATATAGGGATCAACGCCGAACAGGTGGGGACCAACAAGAACTCGGTAGACTATTCCTTCTTTGAACCTATGAACGATAGTTTTAGAAGCAACGTTTTGGAAGGCATAGAAGCTACCTATGAAACATTTTTGGACAGGGTGGCCCAAGGCCGTGGAATTACCATGGCACAGGCCGATAGTGTTGCCCAAGGTAGGGTATGGAGTGGGGTAGATGCCAAGCGCCTGGGATTGGTAGATGAATTGGGGGGACTGGATGAGGCTATAGAAGCGGCTGCTAAAATGGTAGGTTTGGACAACTATGGAATAAGAAAACTTCCCAAGTACAAATCGGATTTTGAGAAGTTAATGGAAGATTTGGGAGGTGCTACAACCAAAAGCAAGGAAAGCATTATTCAACAAGAAATCGGGGCTGAGGCCTATGCCGTCCTAAAGGAAATAAAGCAGGCAATGCAAAATAAAGGGATTCAGGCCAGAATGCCGTTTACCTTGAATATCAAATAGAAAATTTTGATCCAAATAGGATTCAATCAAAATGACCGTGCAAATACATCTGGACGGTCTTTTTGATTTTATATAAGTACTTAGATCTTAGGTTTTAAGCATAAATAACTATACTTTTTTCCAATAGTTTGGGATGTTGCAATCGTCATCCTAACCATTACCTTAAATTTTATTAGTGAAACTCAATTTTGAGAAGTCAGTAAGACGCACTGAAAATTGCAAGTTGAACTAATCCCGCCTTTTTCGGCGGGATCTAGGTTCAATACCTCGACCCTTGGGTCGATTCCTATTATTGGGTTCAGGGCCTGCCTTTGTCAGATAGGCTTGCCCTGAGGTTTAATACCTTTTATTATTCGTCAAAATCACATCTTTATGCGATTTTGGAAAGAGATTAAGTTCTTTAAGTTTGTCATGAATTAAATCAAAAGGTATAATGACTAAAACAACCTTGGTTTGTATAATTTTCATTTGTTTCTGTTTTGTTTCTTTTGGACAAAAATCATTGGAAGCAATTAAGAAGGAATATAATAGTTTAACAAAAAACACCATATATGGCAACAATCCGGCTGCTGGGAAATATTATGACATTCGGGGTTTCAAAATGTATTGCGAAACCTACGGTGAAGGGGCTCCATTGCTCTTAATTCATGGCAACGGAGCCAGTATCAGTACTTTTGTTAAACAGATACCATTTTTTTCAAAAAAGTATAAGGTTATTGTAGCCGATAGCAGAAATCACGGTAAATCTGTAGATAAGTTGGATTCCCTTTCCTACGAAATGATGGCGGATGATTATGCGGCCTTACTATCGCAAATGAAAATTGATTCTGCTTATGTTCTTGGATGGAGTGATGGGGGCGTAAATGGCTTGTTGTTGGCGATAAGGCATCCCGAAAAAGTAAAAAAATTGGTCATTACAGGGGCTAACTTGCGGCCTGACTCTTCAGCAGTTTCACCGGATGTATTGAAAAGGGTAACCAAGACCTATTATATGTTTGAGAAAATGTTTAGTGGAAAGGAAGCGAAAACACCACTGGATTCTATTGTTTATAAGTATATAAAGCTATTGGCAGAACAGCCAAATATTCCTTTGGACGAATTACATAAAATAAGGATACCCACTTTGGTTGTGGGAGGGGATCACGATGTTATTAAACCAGATCACACCCTTGAGATATTTCAAAATATTCCAAAGGCATATCTATGGATTTTGCCCAATTCCGGACATTATACTTTGGTGACCCATACAGATGAATTTAATAGAACTGCCAGTGATTTTTTTACTACGAAATACAGGAAGATTGTGGATCGGGATCGGGATTTTTAGTTTGGGAAATATAGGTTTCGCCTTAAGACCTTAAAATTGGCGAAAAAAAAAGGCCGTCCCACAACTGGTGGGACGGCCTTATTCTAATTGGTTTAATTTATTAATTAGTTTTTCACCAGGTTTATTTCCACTCGTCTATTCTCTGCGCGCCCTGCTTTATACATGTTGGTAGCAATAGGCTTGCTTTCCCCATATCCAATAGCAGTAAGTCTAGCACTGTCTATTCCCTTGTCTACCAAGAAATTCTTGACGGAAAGTGCACGTTCCTCGGAAAGCTTTTGGTTGGCAGGTACACTGCCTATACTGTCCGTATGACCTTCAACCGTGAAAGTGGCATTTGGGTATTCGTTAAGGATCTTTATAATGTCAACTAGGACATTGGTAGATTCAATTTTGATGGTAGCCTTTCCCGAGTTGAACAAAATAGTCTTGGCATACTCATTTAAGGTTTTTTGAACTTCCTCGGTAAGCTCCGGACATCCGTTGTTGGCAACCGTTCCTGGCACTTCGGGACAATTGTCATCCTTGTCCAATACGCCATCAGCATCGGTATCTGGCCAAGGACATCCTTGGTTTTCTATAACTCCAGCTTCCTCAGGACAGTTGTCGTCCTTGTCCAATACACCATCATTGTCGGTATCCTCCCAAGGACACCCATTGTTTTCTATAATTCCTGCTTCATCTGGGCAATTATCATCCTTGTCCAACACCTGATCGCCATCCGTATCCGGCCAAGGGCATCCATTGTTTTCTATTGGTCCCGGAACCTCAGGACAACCATCTACCTTGTCCAATACACCATCCTCGTCCTTGTCTTTTGGCCTGGATTGGTAAATAGGTATTTTAAGTCCGGCATAAACGTCCGCACCTTTGGATTGGTCGCTGGTCAATACTGTTAAAATGGATCCAGAACCCACATAAAGTGGTCCTGCCCTTAATCCTGCACCCCACTGTACGCCCAAATTTTGAACATAGCTTACCGGGGAATAAAAACTGAACCATTTGCTTTCAAACCTAGGGGTAAGTGAAACAATATTGGCAATACTATTCGTATTGGCATTACTTTTTGAGGTTAGTGACAGATCACTATTTAGATTCAGGTAAAAGTGATTGTTTATATTCCAATCGGCATTTAAATGCAGGGCGGTTGGTAAAACGGCTTTTGATGCGTTACCTGACCTGATTTGAGTGTACAGATTGTTCAACTTGTCCTCAAACCCCTCTTCGTTATCAAAATCGTCTTCGCTAATGGAATTGGTAATGTCATAGGCATTTTCTGGGCCATCGTATTTAAGGCTTCCTAGATCGGTCAACGATAATCCAAATTTCAATTTGTATTTGTTGATGTCCTTTGGTGCGTATGGATTACCGTCCTTATCGGTAACGGTATAGTCAGCAAAATTAGGCCTCCATTCGTAAATAAAACCTAAGTCTACCCCAAAGCCATCTGCAGCCTTGACAAATTCATAGTCTTCAAAATCGTTGGTGATGTTATCGCTGTTGCCATAGGCTATTTCTCCTTGGGAGTCAATACTTCCTGTAGTTCCCGATCCATCGGCATCATAATCTATAACTATATTCTTCCCACTGGAATAGGCATTTCCGTAACCCATTAGGTATTTTAGGGAGATACCTCCCTTTAAAAAATGCTGCTCTTGGTCCATAAGTACCGTGGCATAGGTAATTCCTGTTTCTGCCCAGGCATTGGCGCTCATTTGATAATCGCCCTCGTTTACATTGAAGTCTTCGTTTTCATCAAACTCATTGGAAATATTATCATAAGTATCTCCGTTAATATCGTTAACATTAAAAAATACCCTTCCTCGGGTGAAAATTGCCAATGAATTACGGGAATTGATGTTGAACATGAACGAGGGCCCTAAAATGTCAACATTGCCATATGCGTTGTTGGCATTTTTTGGGGATTTTGTTCCATCATCGTCAAAATCAAAATCGTCTTTAAGAATATCCCCGAATTTTGCACTGTAATAGTCGTTTCCAATAAGTCCGCTAACCCCTATAAGGTTGATGTCCGTTTTAAATCTCGAATCAACGATATTTGCGGGATTGGAAATAAGGCCATGCACCCCATTGTAATTGTCAGTTCCAAAACCAATGTAAGATTGGCCATGTACCGTTGCGGCAATTAAAATAATGAATGCTGTTAAAATGCTTTTGTTCATACTTAAAAAGTTTAGTTTATTTCTTTTTTATTGTTAATCGATACCTGTTCGTGTAAATTTGAGTTTTTTTCAAGGGTCAAAGTGTAGGAACGCTTTAATTGGAATTAAATTATAAAATGTTAAAATTTATAATGCTTCTATGGTATACACAGTATTAAAAGAGAAGGATAGAAGGCTGGCTTTTAAGATTTATCTCTATTTGGGGGCATTGTTCATTACTTCCTTGGTAGTTTCCAATTTAATTTTTCAAAAATTCTTTTATTGGAGACCTTTTGGCGATGTTACAGTCTTTGGAGCACCATTATTTGAAATCTCGGTGGGCATTTTGCCTTATCCCCTTACATTTTTGATTACAGACCTTATTTCGGAAATTTATGGCAGAAAAAAGGCAAACCAAATTGTAACTGCAGGGATATTTGCCTCTTTTTTTTCAATGGGAATTGTATTGTTGGCCAATTGGGTGCCGGCATTGCCCAGTTCTCCGGTGCAGGATCAGGTTTTTAGCCATGTATTTGCCCTGTCGCCAATTGCTGTATTTGCCTCTATGTTGGCCTATCTATTTGCCCAATATGTGGATATTGGGATATATCATTTCTGGAAAAAACTTACCAATGGAAAACATCTTTGGCTTCGCAACAATTTCTCGACCTACCTTTCCCAATTCATAGATACTTTTACCGTAGTTGGCCTTTTGTGTATTTTTAAGGTACTGCCTTGGTCCATGTTCTACGGCCTGGTGATCAGTGGTTTTATATTTAAGGTAATTGTGGCCTTCTTGGACACCCCTTTCCTTTATTTCTTCGTATATCTCTTTAGAAGGCGATTCAATTTGAAAGTAAATCAGGAAATTGATCTTGAGGCATAATAAAATTTGCTTTTCGCTGTTCTTATCGAGTGGGCCAATATTTTAAATATAATAGTGGTGAACTAGCTGGAATGGCAATATTCAAAGTGTTTTTAATATCGATGTTAAATTTTGTTTAAACTAAGTCGGTATTTTGATTTTACTTGGTGATATATTGTAGAATTGCGTCAATATTTAAAGGTATACGTTTAACCTTATGTCCAATTTCTATTTAATATTGAGCCACAAGTCCAAGCGTAAAATAGAAATTTGTTGAGAAAAGGGTGAATTCCTCCTTTTTGACCAAGAATTGATTGTATTGCTTATAGAATTATAAATAGTATCAGATGAAAAAGAAAATTTTAAAGATTGTTGGTGGCGTATTTTTGGTAATCATTTTACTTCTTGTTGCCGCCCCGTTTTTCTTAAAAGGTAAGATTGCTGGTATCATTAAGGAGAAGGTAAATAATAGCATCAATGCTACCTTTGATTTCTCAGAGGCCAATTTAACTCTTTTCAGTAGTTTCCCCAATGCCACCGTTACCCTGGATAACATAACACTTATAAATAAGGCTCCCTTTGAGGGCGATACCCTATTTGCATCGGATAGGGTAAGCTTGGACATGTCCATAAAGGAACTGTTCAAGGATGCAAGTGAGCCCATTGCCATAAAAAGTTTAGTATTGGATGGCCCACGTATAAATATAAAGGTGGACAAAGAAGAGAATGCCAACTATGATATCGCTGTTGAGGATGGTTCTTCTCCGAATAATGCAGCGGATACGGCTTCATCCGAAAGTAGTTTCAACTTGTCCATGGAGTCTTACGCCATTAATAATGCGGCCATAAGATATGATGACTTTTCCAGCGGCATGTCCTTTGCGATTACAGAAATGAACCATAGCGGTAAGGGAGATCTGTCCTTGGAGAACTCTGAATTGGACACGGAGACCAGTGGTTTGGTTTCTTTTGTAATGGATAGTACCCAATATCTGAACAAGAATCCGGTTCAATTGAAGGCCCTTATAGGGGTAGATTTAAAGGAAAGCAAGTATACCTTTTTAAAGAATGAGGCCATGGTAAATCAATTGGCCTTGGTATTTGACGGGTTTGTGAAATTGAATGAGGACAACCAGGAGGTAAACATAAGCTTTAAAACACCTTCGTCCGATTTTAAAAACTTCTTGGCCGTTATTCCAGAGGCTTACTCCAAAGATATTGCTCAGGTGTCCACAACCGGAAACTTTACCGTTGCCGGCGAATTTAAAGGGATAGTGGATGATGATCACATTCCACAGTTTAAAATCGACATAAATTCGGAAAATGCCTCCTTTAAGTATCCAGATCTGCCCAAAGCGGTCCGAAATGTGTTTATAGATACTGAAATCTCCAATAATACTGGTATTACGGAAGATACCTTTGTTGATATCCGAAAGTTGTCTTTTATGATAGACGAGGACAAATTTAATATGGAAGCCAAAATAAGCGACCTTATGGGGAATACCAAGGTGAATGCCAAAATAGATGGCAAAATGAATCTTGCCAATATTTCCAAGGCCTATCCAGTTCCTGCCGATTTAAATTTAAAGGGAATTTTAATTGCCGATATTTCTACGGCCTTTGATATGGCATCCATAGAAAACAAAAGGTATGAAAACACCAAAACCGCTGGTAACTTAAAATTGAGCGACTTTGAGTATAAGTCCGAAGAGTTTCCCAACCCTATAATCCTAAAAAGTACTTCGGTGACCTTTAATCCTACTACCGTAGCCCTTAATAATTTAGCAGGGGCCACGGGAAAGACGGATTTTGATGCTTCCGGGACCATTAATAATCTGTTGGGATTTATGTTCAATAACGAAAATATTGAGGGTAACTTTAATCTAAAGTCCAACACTTTTACGGTTAATGATTTTATGGTGGCAGAAACTTCTGAAGTTGGTGATGGATCGGATAAAGAGGCCGCCACTACCTCTGCGGAGGAAAAAATTAAGATACCGTCCTTTTTGGATTGTACCATTAATGCCAGTGCCAATACTGTAATTTATGACAATCTTACGTTAAAGGATGTAAAGGGAACTCTGGTAATAAGGGATGAGAAGGCCATACTGTCCAATATGACATCTTCTATTTTTGATGGTAAATTGGCATTGAACGGGGAGGTGTCCACCAAGGAGGCCACACCTACCTTTGCTATGAAATTGGGAATGAATAGCTTTAAGATTGCAGAGACCTTTAATGCTTTGGAGATGTTTAGAACGCTTGCTCCTATAGCCAAAATTCTCCAGGGAACCTTAAATTCCGATGTACAGATATCAGGAAGTTTGAAGGACGATTTTACCCCCAATTTAAATACCATTTCTGGAAATATATTGGCGGAATTATTGACTGATAAAATTGATGCGGAAAGTGCACCTTTACTTACCGCCTTGGATAGCAAATTGAACTTTTTGGAACTTGATAAATTGAATCTTAAGGATCTAAAAACGGCATTGTCCTTTGAGGACGGAGTGGTAAAGGTTAAGCCCTTTACCATTAAATATCAGGATTTTGCCATTAATGTTTCCGGTAGCCATACTTTTGATCAAAAACTAAATTATGCGGCTACCATTGAAGTGCCTGCCAAGTATTTGGGAAAGGATATTAATAGCATAATAGCGAGGATTGACGAAAAGTCATTGGAAAATTTAACCATCCCCGTTACTGCCAATATAGGGGGAGGTTATACCAGTCCTACTGTGACTACCGACCTTACCTCCGGAATTAAAAACTTAACGGCCCAACTGGTAGAGATAGAAAAGCAAAAACTGATCAATAAAGGCAAGGATAAGGCCAAGGATTTTATAGGCGATCTTATAGCCAAAAACCAGAAAGCTACAGATTCTACCAAAAAGGAAAACCAAGAAAAAACTCAGGATGTAATAGGAGGACTTTTGGGGGCCGCCACTAAAAAAACGGATACCACAACCAAAACGGACACCACAACTACTGCCAAAAAGGAGGCGCAGAAAGAAGTAGCCAAGAAAATTATAGGTGGACTTTTCAGTAAGAAAAAAGAAACAACGGAAACTAAAAAAGATAGTGTACAATAAAATTTTCCACTGAGCCTAAAATCCCTATTAAAAATTGGGATGATACTTGTTTGTATAAATCAATACGCGCATACAATTTATAATAATATGTATGCGCGTATTTTGATTAAGATGGTGTAAAACCATCAGGACTATGGGTTGGGTAGTTCTGTGTTTATACCAGTGGTAGCTCAGTCTCGAGGACTTTTATCAAATCCGTAGGACTTTCAAGGTAGGTCACCATATTGTTATCATTAGGTTCAAAATTTATGGGGCTGCCTGAGAATAATAGGGGAGTTTTAGCCTCTGAGGACAATTTAAAAACCTTTTCTTCCACTACAGAGGGTGTGGTGGTAACGAAAAAAGTTAACAAATAGTTAGGCTTAACCAAGTCAGCCATGGTTTTTACGTTGTCATGGGGCACATTTTGGCCAAGATAGAAAACCCTCCATCCTAGCTGTTTGGCAATAAAGTGAGCCAACAAAAGGCCAATTTCGTGGTTTTCATCTTCGGCCAGGAACAGGATTATTCTTGGGGCATCCTTTGGCGCAATGGGCAATAAATCTATAGCGGAACATATTTTCTGACGGATCAGGTTGGATACAAAATGCTCTTGGGCAGGCATAATTTTATTTATACCCCATAGAACACCTACTTTGTGCAGAAAGGGATAAATGACCTCGGTAAAGGTGGTTAAAATGCCATTTTTTAGTATTTGGGATTTGATTATGTTGTCAAATTCCTGTTCGTCCAAATTAATCATGCTCAATACCAAGGCATTCACATTAGCATCTTGGTTAGATTCCATCAAGGCGTCTTCAACCATCTTGTGAATTTCTTCATCCGTCATCTTGCCTATAGCGGATAAACGTACACCTTGACTTCTCAGGATACTAATGTTCAATAGTTTTTTCAATTGGGCATCTGTATAATAGCGGATGTTGGTATCTGTTCTTTCAGGAACCAAGAAATCGTATCTGCTTTCCCATTTTCTTAAGGTATGGGAGTTGATCCCTGTTAATGAAACCACTTGCGCCATGGAATAACTGCTCATAATGTTGTCTAAATTATTATGGTGTAAAGTTAAACAAAAAAAATGATGAAAGAGGTGTTTCATATATTTTTGTCTAATTTTTTATTAAAAAAGTTGGACAATTATAATAAATGCGTATATTTGTCTAAGTATTAACCTAAATAAATTAGACATGAAAAGAATTGGCATTTATTTTTTAGCATTATTCAGTTCTATGTTTTTTGTTTTATCATGTAGTAATGATGATGACAATGACATAATTGATGAGCCCACTTTGAAGACCATAGTGGAAACAGCTCAAGACACAGACATTTTAAGTAGCTTGGTAGCTGCTTTGGTTAAGGCGGATGAAAACGCCGATTCAGATTTGGTAGGAGCTTTGAGTGGCAATGGCCCCTTTACAGTTTTTGCACCGACCAATGGTGCGTTTACAGCCCTATTGGCCAGTCTGGATGGATTTGATAGTTTAAGCGATTTTGATACCCCTGAGAAAAGGGAGATCCTCGCTGCTATTCTGAAGTATCACGTAGTAGTTGGAGCAGCCGCTACTTCTAGCTCCCTCTCCAATGGTCAGGAATTTACCACTCTGCAAGGTGAAAAAATTACTGTGAGAATAGACGGCGATGTCTACATTCAGGATCCGACCGAAACGGATGCAAAAGTTGGGCCTGCAGATGTTATGGCTTCCAATGGTATAATACATGTTATAGATAAAGTTTTGATTCCACAGGAAGTTTTGGATGCCCTAAATCCAGAGCCAATGCCAAACATAGTAGAATTGGCCGTGGATACCGACTTTTTATCACTTTTAGTGGGAGCTTTGGTACAGGCCGATGCCGGTTTGGTAGACCTGTTGCAGACAGATGGTCCTTTCACGGTCTTCGCACCGACAGATACCGCTTTTGCAGCCCTTTTGGATGCATTGGGTGATGATTACAACAGCTTGGCCGATTTTGATACTCCCGAGGAGAAAACATTGTTGGCACAGATTTTAAAGTATCACGTTATAGCCGGAACAGCCGCCTATTCCACCGATCTTTCCAACGAACAAATGATAGAGACCGCCCAAGGGGAATCCGTAACGGTAAATTTAACAGGAGGGGTATTCATTCAGGATAAAACTGATGTGGATGCGAGTGTAGCACCAGCAGATATCGCTGCTAGCAATGGAGTAGTACATGTAATTGATAAAGTGTTACTGCCACAAGAGGCATTGGATGCTCTAATGCCACCAACTCCGAATATTGTGGAATTGGCCATGGACACCGACTTTTTATCACTTTTAGTGGGAGCTTTGGTACAGGCCGATGCCGGTTTGGTAGACCTGTTGCAGACAGATGGTCCTTTCACGGTCTTCGCACCTACAGATACCGCTTTTGCAGCCCTTTTGGATGCATTGGGTGATGATTACAACAGCTTGGCAGATTTTGATACTCCCGAGGAGAAAGCGTTGTTGGCTCAGATTTTAAAATATCACGTAGTTGCCGGAACAGCGGCCTATTCTACAGACTTGTCCAATGGGCAAATGATAGAGACCGCCCAAGGGGAATCCGTAACGGTAAATTTAACAGGAGGGGTATTCATTCAGGATAAAACTGATGTGGATGCAAGTGTGGCACCAGCAGATATCGCTGCTAGCAATGGAGTAGTACATGTAATTGATAAAGTGTTACTGCCACAAGAGGCATTGGACGCTCTAATGCCACCATCTCCGAATATTGTGGAATTGGCCATGGACACCGACTTTTTATCACTTTTAGTGGGAGCTTTGGTACAGGCCGATGCCGGTTTGGTAGACCTGTTGCAGACAGATGGTCCTTTCACGGTCTTCGCACCTACAGATACCGCTTTTGCAGCCCTTTTGGATGCATTGGGTGATGATTACAACAGCTTGGCAGATTTTGATACTCCCGAGGAGAAAGCGTTGTTGGCTCAGATTTTAAAATATCACGTAGTTGCCGGAACAGCGGCCTATTCTACAGACTTGTCCAATGGGCAAATGATAGAGACCGCCCAAGGGGAATCCGTAACGGTAAATTTAACAGCTGGGGTATTCATACAGGATAAAACTGATGTGGATGCAGCCGTAGCACCCGCGGATATCGCTGCTAGTAATGGAGTAGTGCACGTAATTGATAAAGTTTTGTTACCACAAGAGGCGATAGATGCCCTATTGCATTAAGATTAGGGTTAGTGCTTAATTTTGGTTACCGAGACTGACGATCATTAATGGCCGTCAGTCTCACTTTATTCTCTATCCTATAAGTATTATTTATAAATTTAACATCTTAAATTTTGAAAGCGCTCTTCGATTCTTCCAGTATAAAATGTAGTAAATTGGTAACACATACCTATAGTACTTCCTTTTCTTTGGGTATTAGATTGTTTTCGCCCAAAATACGACCAGCTATTTACGCCATTTATGGGTTTGTAAGATATGCTGATGAGATTGTGGATTCTTTTCATGGTTATGATCAAGAAGAATTACTGACCGAATTTATACAAGAATATAAACTTTCCCTTAAAAGAAAAATTAGTTTAAATCCTATAATAAATTCCTTTCAGGAGGTAGTGCATAAATATGAACTTTATGAATATGCCGATGTTTTTTTGCAACGTATGCAGTATGATCTTGAAGTTTCTGAATATACTACCAAGGAGGCTTATGAAAATTACATTTATGGATCGGCAGATGTAGTTGGTCTAATGTGCTTAAGGGTTTTTGTGGACAATGATAACGAGAAATTTAATTCCCTGCAATCTTCGGCTAAATATCTAGGCTCCGCCTTTCAAAAGGTAAATTTTCTTAGGGATATAAAAGAAGACCTCGAAAGTTTGGGCAGGTCCTATTTTCCCAACGTACATCAAAAGGAACTGAACGATGAGGTAAAAAGGGAAATCATCGCAGAAATTGAGGAGGACTTCGCAAAGGCGTATAAAGGGTTGGTTCAATTGCCCATAGAAAGTAGGCTAGGGGTCTACATTGCCTATAAGTATTATTCAAACCTGCTGAGAAAACTTAAAAACACCAAGTCGGAAAAAATATTGAACGGTAGAATCCATATATCCAATCCTATGAAAATGGTAATATTGGCCAAAGGCTATGTGAGGTACAAGTTAAATGCTATTTAAGTAATGTATTTCAAGGCAAAAGTAGCTCCAGTAATTAGGAAAGTAGTTTTCCCGGGATCTCCGATTGAAACTTAATCCTCAAATGGAAGGAACAATAAAAAAAAAGTAAATGGAAATAGTATTTTACATTCTTATAACTCTTTTGACTTTTATAGTGATGGAAGTGGTTACCTGGTGTACCCATAAATTTGTAATGCACGGTTTTTTGTGGGTTTTGCATGCCGATCACCACGAACCTAAATACCCTCATGTTTTTGAAAAAAACGATGCCTTTTTTGTAATATTTGCCATACCGAGTATTTTACTTCTATATTTCGGTATAAGCCCAACGATCAACTATTTGTTCTTTATTGGTTTGGGTATACTGTTTTATGGCATTGCTTATTTTTTGGTTCATGATGTGCTTATTCACCAAAGGTTCAAGTGGTTTAAGAATATTAAGAATAAGTATTTGTTGGCCTTGAGGAAAGCGCACAAAATTCATCATAAAAATATGGGAAAGGAAGATGGTGAATGTTTTGGTATGCTGCTGGTTCCGAAAAAATACTTCAGAAAAAATTAAATAAAGAATTTCCATTTAGAACGGCTAATATAAATTTAAAGGCACTTTTAGGTTGCAGAATTTTATTTGTAAATGCCCTCTCTTTTATGAATTACCCCAAGCACTTTTATTTTTAAGACTCAATTCCAATTTTATACGCTTTCAAAGCTCTTTCCCTAGCTGATTTATGATCTACTATGGGGTCCGGGTATTCAAAGGAATCAAATTCTGGAATCCACTTTCTTACATATTTGTAATCTTTGTCGAACTTTTTCTGTTGTGATTGCGGGTTGAAAATTCTAAAGTAGGGAGCCGCATCACATCCGGTTCCTGCTGCCCATTGCCAGTTGCCATTGTTGGAGGATAATTCGTAATCCAATAATTTTTCGGCAAAATAACTTTCTCCCCACCTCCAGTCGATCAATAAATGTTTGCAAAGAAAACCGGCAGTGATCATCCTTACCCGGTTATGCATAAAACCGGTTTTGTTCAGCTGTCTCATTCCGGCGTCCACCATGGGGTAGCCAGTTTTTCCTTCACACCACAGTCTAAATTCTTCCTTATTGTTCCTCCACTTGATGCCATCGTATTTGGATCTAAAATTTTGTGTTACAACATGGGGGAAATGAAACAGAATTTGCATGAAGAATTCCCTCCAGATCAATTCACTCAAAAAAACTTCATATTTTTTATCAATCCGGGCAATTACCTGTCTAATACTTATAGTTCCAAATCTTAAATGTGGGCTGAGGTGACTGGTACTGTCCTTATATGGGAAATCCCTTTGGTCCGCATAAAGATGTAGTTGGGTCAAATCAAAGTCCTGTACCTGAATATCCGACTTCTTAAAACCGATATCTTCCAAAGATAATGGGGGGCAATCCCCTTTGTGCAGGTTGTTCAGTTTGGGATCCTTAAGTGGAAGGGGATTTTTCTCCCCAAATTTTGCAAGCCATTTATTCTTGTAGGGCGTAAAAACAGTATAGGGATCTTGATCTCCTTTTACAATTTCCCTTTTCTCGAAAATTACTTGATCCTTAAAACTAAAAAAGGGGATATCCTTTTTCGCAAGCAATTGGGCAATTTCTTTATCCCTGCCTATGGCATAAGGTTCATAGTCCCGATTGGTGTATACTCCAGCAATATTAAATTTGGAAATTAATTCCTTCCAAATGGTTGCCGGCTCACCATCCAGACATAAAATATCCGAGCCATGGCTTTTAAGGGTTTCTTTTATTTTAAGAATGGTTTGATGTATGAAATTAACTCTAGGGTCATCTTCAGGCAACTCATTTAAAATAAGTCGATCATAGATAAATATGGGTAACACGGGAATATCATTAGCCAATGCTTCTGCCAGTGCCGTGTTGTCCTCTATTCTAAGGTCGCGTCTGAACCAAAAAATAGCAATTGGGGTTTGGTCCTTGGATAAGGTGGAAGTATGTTCATTACTCATATTTGGCACCATAGAATTGATGGGAAAAAATTATTATGATTATAGGTCTCAGGCTGTAAACCGAAAAAATTAGGGATTGAATAAGTCAGCTTTCTTATCCTAATTGGTAATTTTGGAGTAATCTAACTTTAAGGACAATTTAATGATAAATTGAATGAAAATCAATGTTTTCTGCCAGTATAATCTACTTCACTTCCAAGCTAACAACGTATCCTTCACTTCCCCTAACATTAAATACCGTACTGTCTTCAAAGATTAGATATTGACCTTTAATACCTTTTAAGACCCCGCTATAGATGGGAGTTTTGTCCAGATTAAGACTTTTTACCTTTTTTGGATATTGTAGCACGGGAAATTCAAGATGCGTTTCCGTATTACTTTCTATGTAATATACAGAGGCCTCATCCGGAATATATTTTTTTAACTTATTTCTATATTCCACCAAATCCTCGTCGTCAACCTCATTCGTCAACATTTTACGCCAGTTGGTCTTGTCGCCTATGTGTTCCTTTAAGGCAACCTCTGTAACTCCGGCCAAATAACGATTGGGGACTTCAACAATCTCTATGGCCTCATGGGCACCTTGGTCTATCCATCTAGTGGGTACCTGCGATTTGCGTGTTACTCCTACTTTGATATTGCTTGAATTGGCAAGATAAACGATGTGCGGCTGTAGCTGAACCTTTTTTTCATATTCCAGGTCCCGGTCTTCTTTGTCCAGATGTGCAGTGCTCAATTCGGGCCGCATGATCCAATCCCCGGCCGTAGGAATTTCGTAAAAGCAGGTCCTGCAAAAACCCTGTCTAAAAATTGGGCGGTCTTCCCCACAATTAAGACATTGATATTTTATAAAGGAAAGGGTAAGTTCCTTGTTCAATACTTGGTTCAGGTTTAAAAAGTCCCCATCAAATATTAGGTAATATTGTATGGGATCTGCCAATTCAGTTTGCATTTTTCTTAAAACTCCTTGATACTGCATATTTTTTCTGCTTAACGTAAAATCAATTTGAATATGAATTCAATTAAAGCTATTTTTAGACGATTTAATTTAAAGTTTGTTTAGGAATTTATGGTTATAATTTTTATATGTCATTTTTGATACTTTTTAAGGTAAATTTATAATCCTCGCCATGGCCAGGGTTTAAAGTTTTACAAGTTATTGTACAAAAACGAGCATTAAAAACTATTCATGAATTCTTTAACAGGCTCTTGGCCTAAAACCCCGCTTTAAACAGCGATAAAGATACCTAAAAATGCCAATAACATTATTCAATTCCATTGCTTCTTGGCTATTGAAAAAGCGATATCATCAGATAGAACTTTTTTTAAAGTACCCTGAGGAGGTGCAGGATGAGGTATTGCATCAGTTGTTGTCCTTTGCCGAGGATACGGAAATTGGAAGGAAGTACGATTTTGAATCTATCTCCAGTTATGAAACTTTCGCGGAGCGGGTCCCCATAGTCTCCTATGAAGAGGTAGAACCTATGATAGAGCGTTCTAGAAAGGGGGAGCAAAATATCTTTTGGCCAACAACCATTAAGTGGTTCGCGAAGAGTAGTGGTACCACAAATGCCAAAAGCAAGTTTATACCTGTAAGTTCGGAGGCTTTGGAGGATTGCCATTACAAATCCAGTAAGGATCTGCTCTGTTTGTATTTAAACAACAATGAAAACTCGCAGTTGTTTACGGGCAAGAGTTTGCGATTGGGTGGAAGTAAGGAGTTGTATCAGGATAATGGTACCGTTTTTGGAGATCTCTCCGCCATTCTTATAGATAATATGCCGTTCTGGGCAGAACTGAGCAGTACTCCTAGTAACAAGGTGTCCCTGATGAGTGAGTGGGAGACTAAGTTACAGGCCATTATTAAGGAAAGTGTTCAGGAAAATGTTACCAGCTTGGCCGGAGTGCCTTCTTGGATGTTGGTGCTCTTAAATAATGTCCTGGAGCAAACAGGAAAGGAGCACCTTTTTTCGGTTTGGGAAAATTTGGAAGTATATTTTCATGGTGGGGTAAGTTTTACCCCCTACAGGGATCAATATTCCAGGCTCTTGCCGCGTAAAAATTTTAATTATTATGAAATTTACAATGCTTCCGAAGGATTTTTTGCCATCCAGGATAGAAATAATGCGGACGATCTTTTACTGATGCTGGATTATGGAATTTTCTATGAATTTATTCCCATGGAAACCTATGGTACTAGTGAGCAGATTACATTGCCGTTATGGAATGTGAAGTTAGATAGGAACTATGCGGTAATAATTACTACCAATGCAGGTCTTTGGAGGTATAAAATAGGGGATACGGTGAGGTTTACCTCTACCAATCCCTATAGGATCAAGATTACCGGGAGAACAAAACATCATATTAATGTATTCGGGGAGGAGTTGATCATAGAAAATGCGGAAGAAGCCCTAAAAACTATTTGTATAAAAACTGGGTCCGAAATTAAGGACTATACGGTGGCGCCGATATTTATGGAGGGTAAGGAAAAAGGCGCACATGAGTGGATTATAGAGTTTAGAAAGGCTCCTGAAGAACTGGCTTATTTTATCGAAATTCTTGACAATGCACTTAAATCCTTGAACTCTGACTATGAGGCCAAGCGTTATAATAACATTACTTTAAAACTTCCCAAAGTTCATATTGCCAGGGAAAATCTTTTCTATGACTGGCTAAAATCTAAAGATAAGTTGGGAGGGCAGCATAAAATTCCAAGATTGTCCAATAAAAGGGATTATATCGAGGAATTGCTTCAGATGAACAAATAAATGTGATTAAAACTCTCAATATGTTCAAATTAGAGGTATCAAATGTTTCCCTTTAACAATTTATTCTTTTTATTATGGCGAACAGACTAGTAATATTGTCCGATATGTGGGGTTCTAAAAAAGGGCTATGGATTACTTCATATTTGGGCTACTTGCAACAATATTATGATATTACATTTTATGATTGTCAGCATTTGGCAAATATAAGTTTGGAGGTGAATTCTCCTGAAAATATCCACAAGGAATTTATTGATGGGGGAGTAGAAACTGCGGTTGCCCATTTGCTTAAAGTGGAAACGGAGCCCAGCCATTATTTAACTTTTGGTATTGGTGGTTGTATAGCCTGGAAGGCAGCTCTTAAAGGCTTGCCCCTAAAATCGCTATATACCATTTCCAGTACAAGATTGCGTTTTGAGAGCGAGAGGCCGACAGCAGCGAGTATTCAACTGCTTTATGGACAAAATGATGAGTTTAAGCCTTCAACTACGTGGTCTGGCCAAATTGGAGTAGAGGTTGAAGTTGTAAAGGGTTTTGGGCATGAACTCTATACCGATGAGAAAATGATCAGTAAGGTTTGTCAAGACTTATTGGCCAAGGTTATGCAAAAACAGTATGTGGCATAACATCTGGGTTTTCAGCTTATAATTAGAAAAACAACATATAGGTTTTATAAAAGTTAAAAGCAGTCTCTTAAGAGACTGCTTTTAACTTTTTAATAGTTTCAAAGGATAATTTCTCTTCGGCATAAGGTTTTGTTACCTTAAATTCCGATTCGTTCGTACTTGGGAATTCGAACATGGCATCGGTGAAAATTGCTTCGCAAAGTGATCGCAATCCCCTTGCCCCCAATTTATATTCTATGGCCTTGTCCACAATATAATCCAACGCCTGTTCCGTAATCTTAAAGGAAATTCCATCCATCTTGAACAATTTTTCATATTGTTTAATTATGGCGTTTTTGGGCTCTGTTAAAATTGCCCTTAAGGTTTCCTTGTCCAATGGATTCATGTGGGTGAGTACCGGTAGTCTACCAATAATCTCGGGTATTAATCCAAAATCCTTTAAATCCTTAGGTACAATGTATTGTAAAATATTTTCGTTGTCTACCTTTTCTTCAGCTTTGGATGCACTATAGCCTACCGCCTGCATGTTCAGCCTTTTGGTAATGTGCCTTTCAATGCCGTCAAAGGCACCTCCGGCTATGAACAAAATATTTTCTGTGTTTACTTCTATAAATTTTTGATCTGGGTGCTTTCTGCCTCCTTTGGGCGGTACGTTTACCACGGTCCCCTCCAATAGTTTAAGAAGTCCTTGCTGAACACCTTCCCCGGATACATCGCGAGTAATTGAAGGATTGTCGCTCTTACGTGCAATTTTATCAATTTCATCTATAAAGACGATACCGCGTTCTGCCTTTTCCAAATTGTAATCTGCCGCCTGCAGTAAGCGGGTAAGTATACTTTCTACATCCTCCCCAACATAACCGGCTTCCGTTAGTACGGTAGCATCAACAATGGCCAAAGGAACATTTAGCATCTTGGCAATGGTTTTTGCCATAAGGGTCTTACCCGTCCCGGTTTGGCCTACCATGACAATATTACTCTTTTGGATTTCTATATCGTCTTCCTTGCTTTTTGGTTGTAGAAGTCTTTTGTAGTGGTTGTACACGGCAACCGACATTACTTTTTTGGTGCGATCTTGACCAATTATAAAGGTGTCTAAAAATTCCTTTATTTCCAAAGGTTTTTTCAACGTTAATTCGGAGGAAAGGTCATTGTTTTTGGTCTGCTTTGATTCTTCGGCCACAATACCGTGTGCCTGCTCTATACAACGATCACATATATGCGCATCAAGACCTGCAATCAATAAATTGGTTTCCGGTTTCTTTCTACCACAAAAAGAGCATTCTAAATTTTCTTTTGCCATATCATTTTATCACTTTCAATAATAGTAACGAAATAATCCAAACTTTGGTGCATCCGTGTAGAATGTAACCTGGATTTTTCGATCCTTTTAGTCGTCACTAGTCTTTATCCCTTACCAAGATTTCATCGATCATTCCATAATCCTTGGCTTCATTTGCTTTCATCCAGTAATCCCTATCACTATCGTCACTTACTTTTTCAAGGGGTTGTCCGGAATGTTGTGCAATTATTTGGTACAATTCATCTTTAAGTTTTAGAATCTCCCTGGCCGTAATTTCAATATCACTGGCCTGTCCCTGTGCTCCTCCAAGAGGTTGATGTATCATTACCCTGGAATGGGTCAATCCACTGCGCTTTCCTTTTTCTCCTGCACATAGGAGTACGGCTCCCATAGAGGCAGCCATTCCTGTACATATGGTGGCCACATCTGGTTTTATGAACTGCATGGTGTCATAAATTCCCAAACCGGCATAAACACTTCCACCTGGGGAATTGATATATATCTGTATGTCCTTGGAAGCATCGGTGCTTTCCAAAAATAATAATTGTGCTTGTACTATATTGGCAACTTGGTCATTGATCCCTGTTCCGAGAAAAATGATCCGGTCCATCATTAATCGCGAAAAAACATCCATTGCCACTGCATTTAGCTGTCTTTCTTCAATAATGTTGGGAGTAAGGTTGGTGGGGTACATACTACTTAAAATAGTATCGTAATACATGCTATTTATTCCCTGATGTTTAATAGCATAGTTTTTGAATTCTTTCCCGTAATCCATATTTTAATCAATAGTTTTATAAGATAAAAAAAGTGTCGAAAATCAACTCTTCGACACTGTAAATATACTTATTTTTAGTGAAACTTTATTTTATTGGCTCCTATAGCAGCGTATTTAAAATGTAAGGTTCAACTAATTTGAATTACCCGTATACTTCCTTAACAAAGTCTTCGTAAGTAACTTCTTTCGTTTTTAAATTTGCCTTTTCTTTATAAAGAGTCAAAAGCTTTTGGCTCATCAATTGTTCTGAAAGGCGTTTTACCTCCTCCTGGTTGGAAAGTACCCTTGCGGCAATATTGTCCAACTCCTCTTCTTTAGGGTTCAACTGGCCAAATTGTGCCATTTGCTGCTTAATAAAACCTTTTGCAAATTCCTTTAGCTCATCAAACTGAATCTGAATGCCGTTTTCTTGAATAATCTTGCCTTCTATTAGTTGATAGCGCAGGCCTTTCTCCGATTTTTCAAATTCTTCGTTCGCTTCTTCTTCGGTCAATTGTTTTTCCCCTGTCATCTGAATCCACTTGGTCAAAAATTCCGTAGGAAGATCAAATTTGACGGTGTCTATAAAATGTTCGGTTACATCATTTAATAATTTCTGATCGGATTGTTGCTCAAATTGCTTTTCGGAATCTTCCTTGATTCGTTCTTTAAGCTCTTTTTCAGAGGTAACAACATCCTTCCCAAATAACTTGTCGAAAAGCTCTTGGTCTAATTTTGCTGGTTCCTTTTCGTTAATTTCCTCAATGGTGAAAGTAACTTCGATATCCAGTTTTTCTGATTTCTCACCATCGATACCCAAAGTGCTGCCCAATAAATAATCTTCTTTGAACAATCCCTTTGTTTTTAAGGTAACCACATCGCCCACTTTTTTGCCCAATAGGCTGTCAAGTGCTTTTTTGCTTTTTATTTTTTCGATCTCGATTACCGTCTTATTGTCTATTTCCTCTGCTTCGTTCTTGAAAACACCGTTTACATCATCCTTCTTCCCAATTTCCGTCTTGCTGATCAATTTCCCGTATTGTTTTTGGATACGTTCCACTTGCTCATCGATCATTTTTTTGTCAGCAATAATTTTGTAGTGCGTTATGGCTTTTTTCGACTTAAGGTCCACATTGAAATTAGGGGCAAGTCCCAATTCAAATTCGAATGCAAATTCTTCGGAATCCCAATTAAAGTTATCCTGTTGTTTTGGAAGTGGATTTCCAAGAACATCAAGCTTTTCTTCTGTAAGATATTTGTTGAGATTGTCTTGTAACAGTTTGTTTACCTCATCTACCAAAACGGCTTTTCCGTATTGTTTCTTGATCAATCCCATAGGCACCTGACCTTTTCTGAAACCTGGTATGTTTGCCTGTTTTCTGTAGTCCTTTAATATTGTTTCTACCTTATCGAAATAATCGTCCTTGGTTACCGCAACTTTTACTACTGCATTTAATTCGTCAATCTGCTCTTTAGTGATGTTCATTTCTATATCTAATTTTACTAAAATAAAATGGGATGCAAAAGTAGTACATTTTCTAATCTCCAACAAGTTTTTAAATTACTGAATGTCAAAAAGGTACCCTAGATATTTTTGTCGTCATTTAGAAATGAATAAAATATAGATTGCAGAAAGGAAAGCAAAAGGCTAAAAAGTAGCGCCCACCAAATATTATTTACCTGAAAGCCATCAATAAAGTAGTCGGCCAAAAGGATAATTATAGCGTTGATTATAAGCAGGAACAACCCTAAGGTAAGTATGGTAACGGGCAAGGTTAGGATGATCAGGATGGGTTTTACAATAAAATTCAGCAAACTTAGAACAATGGCTACTATAATGGCCGTGGTATAGGAGTCCACACCCACCCCGGGTAATATTTTTGCTAAAATAACAACTGCAACGGCACTCAGGAGAATTCTTAAAATCAGGTTCATGGTTTGCTTTCTTTTAGTTTATGGAATGTTTAATGAATGATATAATCTCCTTAAAAGTAAACATTTATTTTATTAGTGTAACTCAATTTTGAGAAGTCGGTAAGACGCACTGAAAATTGCAATTTGCACTAATCCCGCCTTTTTCGGCGGGATCTAGGTTCAATACCTCGATCCTTGGGTCGATTCCTATTATTGGATTCAGGGCCTGCCTTTGGCGGCAGACAGGCTTGCCCTGAGGTTTAATATCTTTTATCTATCAAGAGGATATTTTCCTTTGTCTTTAAGATTGGATATTGAACCTGCCAAAGGTTTTCGTTACGAATAAAGATAGCGACTATTTGATAAATTGGATGGATTTTTCGTAAAACTGGCTTGGATTCTCGGCGTGAAGCCAATGCCCGGCCTTTTCTATTGTTTCAACCGTGGCCATTGGGAAATGCCTTTTTATAACAGCTAAATCATCTGGGGTTATATACTCCGATCGGTCTCCCCTTAAAAAAAGTGTTGGCCCGTTGTAGGTATCGGTAGACCCGATATTTTCGCCAATTTCCTCCATTTTTCCACTTAAAACTTCAAGATTGAAGCGAAAACCCAATACTCCCTTTTCTTCCCAATACAAATTCTTCAACAAAAACTGACGGATCCCAACATTTTTGATGTATTTGGACAACTGTTCATCTGCGTCATTTCTTGAGCTTATGTTTCTAATATCCAAGGTATTGAGTCCGTTTATAATATCTTGATGATGGGGCGGGTAAAATTTGGGGGCAATATCGGCCACAATGAGTTTTCTTGTCAATTGGGGATAGCGACAGGCAAAAAGCATGGCGGTTTTTCCTCCCATGGAGTGGCCAAGTATAGTGGCCTGGCCCAAATGATGGTAGTCCATGTATTGTTTTACATCCTCGGCCAACAAATCATAATTGAACTCGGAGGAATGAAAGCTTTTTCCGTGGTTGCGCAAATCCAGAAGGTGTACTTCAAAGCCCTCTTCAGCATATTTGGACCCCATGGATTTCCAATTGTCGGACATACCCAAAAAACCATGTAGGATGATAATAGGTTGTCCTTCCCCTAAAATGTTGGAATGTAATACCGGCATTATTTTAGTTTGTTTAGGTACATGTTAATTACATTTTCCAGGCCTAGATACAGGGATTCACATATAAGGGCATGACCAATGGAAACTTCTAGCAGGTGGGGTACGTTTTCTTTGAAATATTTTATATTGTCCAAACTAAGGTCGTGTCCTGCATTTATGCCCAAACCTAATTGGTGGGCCGCTTTTGCAGCTTCGGTAAAAGCTAAAATCCCCTTCTTGTTTCCTTTGGCATATTCGTGGGCATAGCTTTCGGTATAAAGTTCAATGCGGTCGGTTCCTGTCAATGCGGCACCTTGGACCATTTGGATATTGGCGTCCACAAAAATAGAAGTCCTTATACCATTGCTTTTAAATGTTGATATTACCTCTTTTAGAAAATCCTTATGTTTTACAGTGTCCCATCCAGCGTTGGACGTAATGGCATCTACGGCATCGGGGACTAGGGTGACTTGTGTGGGTTTTACCTCCAATACCAAATCCATAAAGGATTGAATGGGGTTTCCTTCTATATTGAATTCGGTGCGCACCAATTTCTTTAAATCCCTTGCATCCTGGTATTTAATATGTCTTTCATCGGGTCTTGGATGTATGGTTATACCTTGTGCCCCGAAATCTTCAATATCTTTGGCTACTTTTAACAGGTCGGGTACGTTTCCTCCGCGCGAATTTCTTAATGTTGCAATTTTATTTACATTAACGCTAAGCTTTGTCATAGGATTTTGGTATGTTTAAAAAGCAAAAATACAAATTAGGCATACCTTTTGCTGATTTTATTATGAAGAATTCGTTTGCAGAGCAAGGTTGTTTCCCTAGTGGAGAATTATAGTTAACTAGGTTTAGTTGGTTTTTGGGGACTTTTGGGTGGAATTGGTTTGGGGTATTCCTAATTTAACCGGATTGTTTTTAATAGCCCGCAAAAGCTAGGTCTTTTTGAAAATAATACTTAGGAAGATTCGGGTTCTTAGAAATTTTTATTAGTATTTTGCGTTATAATATGAAGTTATGAATATTCAAAACAACATAATTGCCACATTGCCGATTTTTAAAGTGGGTGATCCCTTGAAAAAAGTGATCAAATTCTTTAATGAATCTACCTATTCCCATGTTGCCGTGGTGGAGGGGAATGTTTTTATTGGTGTTTTGGATGAAAATGATCTTGATAATTATGAAAAGGATAAGAAGATAGAGGATTACCGATATACTTTGGAAACCTTTTTTGTCCATAAGGAAACCTCTTGGCTTGATGTCCTGGAAATATTTTCGAAGAACGAGGCGAATCTTTTGCCTGTCTTGGATAGTGACGGCCTTGTCTTAGGGTATTATGATCTTATAGATATTGTTGATGAGTTTATAGATACGCCATTTTTTACAGAGCCTGGAGGAATACTAGTATTGGCCAAGGGGCTAAAGGACTACTCTTTTAGCGAAATTGCCCAAATTGTGGAAAGTAACAATGTAAAACTGATTGGCGGGTTTATTACAGATATTCGCAATGACGTTATCCAGATCACCATTAAAATTGGGACTACACATTTAAATGAAATTATACAGTCTTTTAGAAGGTATAACTACACTATACTCTACGGAAATAACGACGATCAATTTATTGAGGATTTAAAACAGAGGTCTGATTATTTGGATAAATATCTAAATGTTTAACTCTTATGAAATGAGCCAATTTGAAGAAGGGAAATACCTCCCGATAATGTTGGAGTTTATGTTTATTGGAATTGGCGAATTACATCTGACAAATAAAAAAAAGATAATTTTAAACAGATGAAAGTTGCCATTTACGGACTTACCTGCCAGAATAACGTATTGGATTGCATTGTGGAGCTGTTGGACGAACTTCACAAAGAAAATGCCCAAATCTACTTTGAAAAAGGATTTTACAACTTAATCATGGCCAAGCGTAATGTGGGCGAATTTCCCATATTTACCGACTCTAAAGGCCTTGATGCCAGTTTTGATATGTTTGTGAGTTTTGGTGGCGATGGCACCATTTTAAGGGCTACGACCTATGTTCGTGACCTGGGAATACCTATTGTAGGTGTTAATACGGGTAGACTGGGATTTTTATCCACATTTAGGAAAGAAGATGTGCGCAAGGTGGTAAAAGAATTCGTTTCTGGGGCATATACCATTGTAGAGCGCAGTCTGGTGGAGGTAAGTGTGCAATCCGATATTCCCGAATTTAAGACCTTGAACTTCGCTTTGAATGAGATTACAGTAAGCAGGAAAGATACGACTTCCATGATTACGGTAGAAACGCATTTGAACGATGAATATTTAACTTCCTATTGGGCGGATGGTTTGATAGTGGCAACGCCTACGGGATCTACCGGGTATTCACTTAGCTGTGGTGGGCCTGTTATTGCGCCAACGGCCAAATCCTTGATACTTACTCCTATTGCACCTCATAACCTAAATGCAAGACCCTTGGTAATTTCGGATGATACTGTTATAAGGCTCAAGGTTTCCGGGAGGGAAGAAAGTCATTTGGTGTCTTTGGACTCCAGGATAGCAACCGTGGCCAGTGGCAAGGAGATTTTTATCAAAAAAGCTCCATTTACCATTAAAATGATCGAATATACCTCTGAAAGTTTTCTAAAAACACTACGAAATAAATTATTGTGGGGCGAAGACAAGCGTAATTGATTGTTTTTGCGCGACAATAAAAAGGAACAAAATCTGTTTATCAAGTGAGAACATGAATGTAATAATTTACTAGTCTAAACTACTGAAATTGTTATATTTGCAAACTTTTGTAAATAATGAGGTTATTTTTTGCGGCAATTCTTCTTTTCATTTTTAATGAAATAAAGGGACAAACATACGAGATTGGCCTATTTGCGGGTGGTACCAATAATATTGGGGATGTTGGAAGATCCAATTTTATTTTACCTTCGGGTCCTGCTTTTGGTGGTTTGTTTAAATGGAACAAGAGTAAGCGCTATGCTTGGAGGGCCAGTATTATTTATGGAGAATTTACAGCGGATGATTCCAAATCGGACATACCGTCCCGACAACAACGGAATTTTATTATGGACAATAGTGTTCTGGAGGCGTCCGCAGGTTTGGAGTTTAATTTTGTAGAATATAATTTGCATCGGTTGGGGCCGGCATTTACACCTTATCTATATACGGGTGTTACCTATTTTAGATATGGATACCATTATTTTGATGCGGCGCAATTGCAGGATATTGGACAGAAAGATGGCTCTTTTGCCGTGCCTATGACGGTCGGAGCCAAATTAAGGATTAGTCAGTTCTTTATTGTTGGAGCTGAAATAGGGGCCAGATATACCTTTACGGACAATTTGGATGCCAGTAATCCGGAAGGTTCCAATTATGAAGAATTTAGATTTGGAAATATATTTAGTGATGATTGGTATGTGTTCTCCGGGGTTACGTTAACGTATACCTTTGGAAGAAAACCTTGTATGGATTGCTTTCAGTAGTGTTAAAAATAATAGTTTGGAAGAATTAAAAATCAAATCATTGCCGAGACACTTAGCCATAATTATGGATGGTAATGGGAGATGGGCAAAAGAAAAAGGAAAATTAAGGGTTTTTGGCCATGAACAAGGGGTGAAAACCGTTAGGAGAACTGTGGAGGACTGTGCTAGAATGGGGTTGGAGTTTCTTACTTTATACACTTTTTCCACCGAGAATTGGAACAGGCCCAAATTGGAAGTGGATACTTTAATGCGGTTATTGGTTTCTTCGCTTAAAAAGGAATTGAAAACCTTGAATAATAATAATATTAAGTTAAATACCATTGGCAATATAGCTTCCTTGCCAAATAGTGCGCACAAGGAATTGTTGGATGTAATGGAGAAAACTAGTGCCAATACCGGCATGACTTTAACGCTTGCCCTTAGTTATGGGTCTCGGGAAGAGATAAAAAATGCCGTACAACAGATATGTGTCAAAGTTAAAAATAATATAATTTCTCCCGAAAATATTGACGAAACCATTATTAATAACCATCTTTACACGCAAAATTTACCAGACGTAGACTTGTTGATCCGCACCAGTGGAGAGCATAGGATCAGTAATTTCTTGCTATGGCAAATTGCATATGCGGAATTGTATTTTATTGATGTATTTTGGCCGGATTTTTCGGAACAGCATTTATTGGAAGCCATTAAAAATTACCAGAACAGAGAACGAAGATTTGGAAAAACTAGCGAACAACTCACCTAGCGACATGAATAGGTTCATGTCCCTTGAACTTTTTATTACACTTTTATTCTTAATTTTTACTACAGCTATCTCTGCACAGGATACTTCCTATGAAGATGGTGAACGGTATATTCTTGGAGGATTGGAAGTTACCGGATTACAAAGTTACAACGAACAGACTGTAAAGACCTACACGGGTTTAAGGATAGGGCAGCCCATTACCGTTCCAGGTGATGAGATAAGCGCCGTCATCAACAAACTATGGGGCTTGGAGCTGTTTACGGATATAAGTTTCTATATTACCAATATTGAAGGTGAGAATGTATTTCTTGAATTAAATATTATAGAAAGGCCAACACTTTCCAATGTAACGGTGTATGGGGTTAAGAAAAGAAAGGTAGATGAAATTTTAAAGGATACCGATCTAAAAAAAGGGAAGAAGATAACCGAGAGTTTGATTGCCAATTCCAAGAATTATATCCAGAATAAATACAAGAAGAAAGGATACCTTAATGCCAAGGTTACCATTGCTACTGCAAAGGATACTACAGATGCCAATACACAGGCAATGGTCATTAATGTTAAACAGGGAGATAAGGTTAAGATCAACGATATTGTTTTTGAAGGAAACGAGCAGTTGTCCGACAAACAGCTTAGCAAGGCCTTGAAAAAAACCAAGCAAAGAAAATTCTACCGTTTCTGGAAGAAATCCAAATATATTCAGGAGGATTACAAAAATGATTTGGTTTCCCTTGTGGATAAATATGCCGAAAAGGGTTTTAGGGATGCACGTATTATTTCCGATACCTTTGTTAAGGTTTCTGATGATCTCATCGATTTGAAGATCAAGGTAGAGGAAGGGAACAAGTATTTTTTCGGGGATATAGATTTCGTTGGTAACACGATTTATACGGACCGTCAACTAGGACAAGTTCTGGGAGTTAAAAAAGGGGACACCTATAATGGGGTTCTGTTGCGCGAACGTATTGCGGACGACTCCAAACCGGATGCGCAAGATCTTACCAATTTATATCAAAATAATGGTTATTTGTTCTCCAGTATCAACCCAGTGGAGATTTCGGCAGAGAATGACACCATCAATTTTGAAATTAGAATTATTGAAGGTAAGGAGACTTTTCTAGATCACGTTACCGTAATAGGTAATGACAAGACCAATGACCACGTTATTTTTAGGGAGTTGCGTACTAGACCTGGTCAGCGATATAATAAATCGGACATTATTAGAAGTATCAGGGAATTGGGACAATTGGGATTCTTTGATGCGGAACAGATAAAGCCGGATATCCAAAACCCTGATCCAAATGCAGGAACAGTAGATATAGCCTATAACTTGGTGGAAGCTGGCTCCAGCCAGATCGAGCTCCAAGGGGGTTATGGTGGTGGTGGTTTTATTGGTACATTGGGACTGTCCTTTAGTAACTTCTCTATGAAGAATTTATTTAAAGGGGAAGCTTATAAGCCGGTTCCTATGGGAGATGGGCAAACCTTTGCCCTGCGTTTGCAGGCCAGTAGGACCTATAGGGTTTATAGTTTAAATTTCTCCGAGCCATGGTTGGGAGGTAAAAAACCGGTTAGGTTCAATATGTCCTTATCCCGAACCCAACAGTTTTATTATAACCCCTATGTAAGTAGCAAGCCAGATAAAAGCAAGCAGTTTTCCATTACTGGAATTACGGCAGGTTTGGCAAAAAGGGTACAATGGCCAGATGATTACTTTACCATTTCCCACTCTATAGGATATCAGCTATACAATTTTCAGGATTATAATTTAGGGCTTTTCAATTTTGGAAATGGAAAATCCAACTCTATAGCATACACCCTGGGAATATCTAGAAATGCTATGGATGGGGGGCGTATTTATCCAAGATCGGGATCTAATTTTGAGCTGACGGCCAAGTTTACACCTCCTTTTTCCTTATTCAATAATATAGACTATAAACAACTCAATGAAGATCAAGAAACAGCCGTTGAGGAATTGGATAGTGACGAAATAGAACGAATAGATCAAGAACGCTTTAGGTGGTTGGAATTCTATAAGGTTAACTTTAAGGGTGATTGGTATACTACTTTGGTAGATAAATTGGTTTTGAGGACCAATGCCGAATTTGGATTTTTGGGAAGTTATAACGAAGATGTAGGAAAGGTTCCTTTTGAAAGATTTTATGTTGGTGGCGACGGTATGGGTACTTACACTTTGGATGGTAGGGATGTTATTGCTTTAAGAGGTTATGAGAATCAATCCTTAACACCTTATAGTACGGATCCATTAAGTGGAGGACAAGTACAGGATGGTGGAGTTGTTTATAATAAATATTCCTTGGAGCTAAGATATCCCTTGACCTTAAAACCGTCTGCTTCCATTTATGGGCAGGTATTTTTAGAGGCAGGAAATGCCTTCAACAATTTTCAAGACTTTAATCCGTTTGAGTTAAAAAGATCTGCCGGAGTGGGGCTACGTATTTTTATGCCAGCATTTGGATTATTGGGAATTGATTTTGGATATGGATTTGATCAAGATTATAACCCCAATTCATCAGGACCTAGCGGTTGGCAAACCCACTTCATCATTGGACAACAGTTTTAATATATAGAAATTTGCAATTGTTTTATATGTTAAATGGTTCATTCTAAAATATTTAGTTATTTTGGCACGATATTTTCTATAGTATAAAAAGAAGATAGCATGGGAATTAAATCAAAAGTACTTTTGTTTCTAGTTGTAACTATGTTTGCTGCTACAATTTCGGCTCAAAGGACAATTAGGATAGGTTATGTGGATATGGAATATATCCTGGAGAATGTAGAGGAGTACAGGGAGGCCAATGAGCAATTGGCGGCCAAGGTGCAGAAATGGAAATTGGAACTGGATAAGGAGAAGGGGGTAATTGATCAGATGAAGAAGGATTTAATGGCAGAGAAAGTGCTGTTAACGGAGGAATTGATTTCCGAGAGGCAGGAAGAGATCCAAATCTTGGAAAAGGAGATGTTCGATTATCAACAGGATAGATTTGGTCCGGAAGGAGATCTGGTGCTTCAGAAAAGAAGATTGATACAACCAATTCAAGATCAGGTTTTCAATGAGGTGCAGAAAATAGGTGCAAATAAAAAATATGATTTTATTTTTGATAAATCGGCAGATGTTGTAATGTTGTATTCCGAGAAAAGACACGATATTAGCGATCTTGTTTTAAGGGGGATTTCGAGGACTAGAAAAATAAGCGCACCTAGGAATAAGCAGAATGCCAGAAATAGTTTCGAAGATATAGAGGATGAGGATACGGAAGAAATTATTAGTGACGCCATTTTAGAACGTCAAGAGAGGGCAAAGCAAGCGGAAGAGGCAAGGACGAAGACCGCAGAGGAAAACCGGGCAGAGCAGCTCAGGATTCGTGAGGAACGTAAAAAGGCATATGAAGAGAGAAGGAAAAAGTTGTTGGAAGAAAGGGAAGCCAAAAGGAAGAAGGAATTAGAGGAAAGAAGTAACAAAAACGACTCGGAAGAAGAGGAAAGTACAAAGGACGAAGAATAATTAAATTAAGCTTAAACCAAATTACATTTATATAACTAAATCTTTAAATTAACACTCAAACATTAATTAAAATCATGAAACAAATTAAAAAAATAGCAGTAGCCATAGTTTTGTTCGTAGCAGCTACTAGTTTTGTTAATGCACAGGCGAAAATTGCACATATAGATGTACAGAAATTGTTGTCTGAAATGCCGGAGATGAAAGCAGCCGAAGCTGAACTTAAGAAATTACAGGAAACGTATAGGGCGGATATTGAAAGTTCCATGACCGAACTTCAAAATAAGTATACCCAATATAAAAATGAGTCATCTTCAAAGTCTGAAGAGGAAAATCAGAAAAGAGCTTTGGAATTACAAGGTTTTGAGAAAAATATTGGGGAGGCACAACAGACTGCCCAACAAGAATTACAAAAGAAACAAGGAGAACTTTTAGGCCCTATCACCGAAAAGGCCAAAAAGGCAATCGAGTCTGTGGCAGCCGCCCAAGGAATTGATTACGTTATGGACGCTACCCAAGGTAGTGGACTTATCGTAGCCAAAGGGAAAGATATTTTGCCAGAGGTTAAGAAGCAATTAGGGTTCTAATCCAGCAATAAAATTTTATAATGAAGAGGCCGTCCAATTTCTATTGGACGGCCTCTTTGTGTGTAGGAGTCGCGAGTCTGCCTCGCCGTCAGGCAGGCCTGCCTTAGTCGGCCAGACAGGTGTCAGACTTCGTGCCTATAAAGATTACTCCCCCTCCTTGGGGTCCACGCACGCAATTGCGATTAAATTACTCCCCCCCCCCCTCCTTGGGAGGGGGTTGGGGGGAGGTCCATTTCAAGGAGATTTATTGTTATTCCGTTGTTACCTTTAGGGTTTCTAAATAGGCTACCAAATCTACCAAGTCTTCCTCCGGCATAATATTGGCCAAGCCTTCTGTCATTAGTGATTGTTCCAGGGCGTCCTGTTCGCTTATATCCTGCAATTCCAAGATCTTTTGGGTGCCTCCCATCATTTTTATGGTTATTTCATCCTCTGTCCTGCTTAAGATGTATCCTGTATAAGTTTTTCCATCTTTCATTTTAAAAGAGTAACCTTCAAAACCAAAATTGATTCCAGCACTGGGATATATAATATTGGAGTATAAAAATTGCTTCGAAAGTTTATTGCCTATATCGGATAATTCCGGTCCAAATTCAATTCCTGTACCTGCAGCCATATGACAGGAACTGCAATAGGTGGCGTAAACTTCCTTCCCGTGGGTAGCATTGCCCTTGCGTTCTACCAATTTGGAAATATCCAGGGCTCCATCCCCTTGAGCGGTTAAGAATTTAGGGGCATTGGTTCTTATCTCATTGTTCCAGCTGGTCATAAGTTTTAGGACTGTTGTTGTTTTAAATTCTTCCGCCAATCTGTCCTCCTTTAACATTTGGTATAATTCCTCCTGCCCGGATCCAGTATTACCCAGTGTTTCTATCATTTTTCTGGTAAGTGCATGACCTAATTCCTGGGAGGAAATATTCTCTTTTAGCAGTGCAATGGCCGTTGGATTGGATATTCCGCTTAGTCTCTCCAATATAACCATCTTGGAAGATTCCGGTGCTTGGGAATGAAGGAACGTGCCTATCAATGTGGCCCCCTCATTATTGAGAAGAAGGTTGGCGGCTTCCTTGCCAATATCAGTGTTGGACCCGTTGGCCAATACGCGAAACAGGGCCTCATTCTGGTTTTTTAACTCCAAGTTTTTGATGGCCATGATCCATTCCGGTGTTCCTTCAATTTTGGGAAGCACTTCTTTGACCAATTTAATATTTTTGGGCGAACTAGATACAAATTTGGCGTCCACTTGCCCTATAGCGTATGCCTGAATTTGGTTTTTAAGGGGATGGCTCCAAGTAAGCATGTCCATTAGGTAACTGTTTTTGCTAGGGTGATCTTTAAAATTGAGGGCCCTAAAATAGGAAGCTAATTTGGTAGATTGCACCTTCTGATCTTTGATTAGAGATACCAACATAGGAACCGATTCTTTGGCCCGGATGCGCCACACTATTTCTTTTCCGGCCTCACTTTGCCAGTTTTCCCCAACATTGCTTTTCCATGCATTAAAGTATAGTTCAGGAAATTTATCCGCCCCAATACCCAGGGCTTCCAAATACCATCTGTCACCAGCATTATGCTGAGCGGCTAAATGGGCCCATTGTTCGGCTGCTGTTTCAGTGCCTATAAATCTTAGTGCAATGGCTACTTCCCTTCTGACTTGTGCCGATTTATCGTCTGCTAAAAGGGATAAGTATTTCTCTAGATTTTCTGTGTCTTTAAATCTTGCCATTCGGATGCCCTGCATTCTATATTTGGGGTCTTCATCCATTAATGCTATTTCTATATAGTCGTTGCTTTTGGTAGGGATATACGAACCGATCCACAATGCCCGGGCTTTGGCTATACCCCCTTGGGCAATTAATTCGGATAAAAGGGGTTGGGCAGCTTCGCCCAGGGAATGCAATTTTTGCCAAGATTGATAAAAGATGTCCATGTTTCCGGAAAGAAGTCCTTTAACCGCTCCATCTTGCGTCTTGGGGTCTATGGCAACTGGTCTATATTCCGGGGAAGTGGACAATCGGTAAATTCTTCCCCGTGCAATGTCTTCCGCCTTGTGTCCGCCAACGCCCCCATCATACCAATCGGAAATAAAAAGGGAGCCGTCAGGTGCAATGGTAACATCGTCCGGCCTAAACCAATTGTCTTTACTCTTTACCAGATTTTCAATTTTAGCGGAATAACCCGCTTCTGATTCGCTTATAATATAAGCACGGACCACATTATGGCCGGGTTCGGCATGTATGGGCTGGTTTTGAAATTTTTGAGGCAACATATTGTCCTCATAAAAAAGAATGCCACATGGGGATCCGGATCCGGTCTGTAGCAAATTGGGGACGGTTCCCGGGTCGTTTAAATGCCAATGCCTTTTGGGGATGTCGTTATCCCATCCTGTTCTTCTCTCCCGCCAGCTTGCACCCGACAATAAATCCCTATATCCATAATTGCCATATTCCATAACATAGTTTATTCGCGTCCCCCTATTGCCGTCATCATCATTGTCAGATTGCCATAAACCGCCATAAGAATCAATAGTAATTTCATATGGGTTCCTAAAATTATGCCCTAGAACCTCCAGATTGGTTCCGTCCATATTCATTCTAAAAGCCATCCCTTCCCTGTAGGGCTGGCCATCCGCCAATATTTTTTGACCATGCATGTCCACAGCGGCCTCGCCATTTTTGTCCAATAGTTGCTTGCCATTGTTGCCGAAGTTGAAATAAAGTCTACCATCTGGGCCAAAGACAAAAGCATGTACCCCGTGGTCGTGGTCTACCCCTTCTATGCCTTGGAAGAGTATTTCTTTTGAATCCGGTACATCATCCCCATCCTCGTCGGTAAAGATGAAAACCTTGGGACTAACTGATATGATAACCTTATTTCCCATTACAGCTATGCCCAAAGCTGCATTGATGTCCTCTCCTTGGTAGAACACCTTGGAAGTATCGGCTTTGCCATCTCCATCGGTGTCTTCAAGTATTAGGATGCGATCCCCGCTATCGTCATAGGTATTATCAGGATTGGCGAACAATCTATAATTCCGCGCTTCACAGACCCAAATTCTACCTTTGGCATCTATGGCCATATTGGTAGGGTTTGTGACCATAGGTTCCGAAGCAAATAGCCCAAGATTTAATCCTTCTGCTACCTCCATGGAGGCCAAGGCGTACTCGGGATTTCTTTTTTCCAGTTCTGAAAGCGATAAAAAATCAATATTGGCTTTTGGTTGGTCCTTACAGGAAGAAAAGCTGCCCAGGGCCATAATAATTACCAAAGTTTTGGTGGCAATTTGGTTTTGAAACATATGAACGTTTTTGGTTGTCCCACAATTTACCAAAAAAACTGGCATTAATTTAAAATAATGTTATAGTGTTTCGGTGGAGAATGCCCCAAAGTTTACTCGATATTCGAGATTATAATGCAC
>Ga0208032_1000113_pt1 | contig 69061 bp, 53 predicted proteins | sample MalvirAntarct_66_FD_184254 | JGI IMG/M metagenome (GOLD analysis project Ga0208032, IMG submission 184254) | Marine viral communities from the Global Malaspina Expedition - Malaspina viral metaG Antarct_66 (SPAdes) (version 2) | ecosystem: Environmental > Aquatic > Marine > Oceanic | place: West... | reverse complement strand
TGATCGTAACCGTAGGGGTCGCCGTTGTACCGCCAGTTACCGCTACAGTACCAGCGGCCGTGCCGGTCGGATTGTTCAATGTGATATCGCCCGCAAGCAAGTTGATCGTGCTCGCTCCCGTATAGGCGACCGGATAGGTCACGGGACCGCCAGAGGTCACCGCAACGCTGGGGGCGCCTATGGATATGGTGGGCGGAATATCATCATAAAGAGTTGTGGCTTGTGTGGCCGCTGTATTGTCCAAGCCACCTATGGCAGCTTGCGCAGCACCAGCCGGTATATCTATTGTTATATTGCCCTGAATTCCATCAGGAGTTATATCTACAGTGTAGACCGATCCTGACCCCAAAAAATTACCGGTCGTACCGTTTACAACTATAATATCTAATTCCTCAAAATTTACAACATCCTCACTAAAGGTAATCGTAACATTATAAGAGGCTATGGTGTTCACGGCAACCGGTTCACCTGTAATATCCACCGTTGCCTGCCCATACCCACTAAGGCCTGCAAACAAAAAAGCACTCACAGCCACAAGAAACCTTAGTCTGGCAGTAACCAAAAAATAGGAAAATATATTATAGAGGGTATTATTTTTCATAGCCGGTAATATCATTCTAAGATTCAAATAGGGAATGGTATAGCCATATCCCCAAAATAGGGAATCAATATTAAGAAAAAATAGCCCATAAGCCTAAGAATAAGGCTTAAATATAAATTTATCAGATAAACGGCAAAAAACTATTATAATAGCCTTTTAAGAAAGCTCCGCAGACATGGTTTCGGCGGCAGGATGAATTTTTTTCACCAAGCCCTGAAGTACCTTCCCTGGCCCCACTTCCGTAAACAAGGTTGCTCCATCGGCCACCATTTGCTGCACGCTTTGTGTCCATTTTACCGGCGCTGTTAACTGGGCTATTAAATTTGCTTTTATAGCCTCTGGATCCTTAACTGCTGTAGTAGGTACATTTTGGTATATGGCACAACTAGGTGTCTTGAATGTGGTATTTTCAATGGCCGCTGCCAATTCTTCCCTTGCAGGCTCCATTAAAGGCGAGTGGAATGCTCCTCCCACTGGTAGCACCAAGGCCCTACGGGCACCGGCCTCCTTCAATTTTTCACAGGCAATATTTATAGCCTCCACCTCCCCAGAGATGACCAATTGTCCTGGGCAGTTGTAGTTGGCCGGCACAACAACACCAGGGATTTCTGCGCATATTTTTTCCACAATGGCATCATCCAATCCCAAAACCGCTGCCATTGTACTAGGCTTTATTTCACAGGCCTTTTGCATGGCCATTGCCCTCTGGAACACCAATTTCAATCCGTCTTCAAAATCCAAGGCCCCATTGGCCACCAAGGCAGAAAATTCTCCCAAGGAATGCCCTGCCACCATATCCGGTTTAAAACTTGACCCCATAACCTTGCTCATGATTACCGAATGCAAAAAGATGGCCGGCTGGGTTACCTTTGTTTCCTTTAAATCCTCGGGAGTACCTTCGAACATAAGGTCTGTAATGGAAAAATCCAAAATTTCATTGGCAGTTTCGAACATTTTTTGCGCCATAGGATACTTTTCATAAAGATCCAATCCCATTCCTACAAATTGCGCTCCTTGACCTGGAAAAATATATGCTTTCATACGTTTGTTTTAATACTGTTTAATTTTTGTGCAAAAATAAGATTATTTAATCAGGAGTTTACCCGTAATTCTAGGAATTAGTGCTCATGTTAGATGTTCAAATCATAGCATTAGCAATATCCACCCTACAATAATTTTTGGAAATTACTCCTTAAACCAACTGGAATATTTAACATAGGCATTGGCTATACGTTCTACCTCCCCTACACTTAAGTCAGCACTGATATCCTTAATTTTTTTTGCCGGCATTCCCGCAAAAACAGTACCTGAAGCCACGTGTGTTCCTTTGGTAACCACCGCTCCGGCCGCAATGATACTATTGCTTTCCACAATACAATCGTCCATGATTATACTGCCCATCCCTATTAACACATTATCATGAACGGTACAGCCGTGAACAATGGCGTTATGACCTATGGAAACATTATTGCCAATATTGGTGGGCGACTTTAGATAGGTACAATGTATAACGGCACCATCCTGCACGTTTACCTTATTTCCCATTTTGATATAATGAACATCACCTCTTAAAACGGCATTGAACCAAATGCTGCATTGGTTTCCCATGACTACATCGCCCACAATGGTGGCATTCTCCGCAATATAACAATCCTCCCCTATCTGGGGCGATTTACCATTTATGGTCTTAATCATCTTAGTTTATTCGTTTATGTTTTTTTTGGTTTCTAACATCCGTTACTTGCTAAGGTTTGACTCCACCTAATATCAGAAGTTCTCGACTGCGCTCGAACGAACAATGGGGGTATTTTATACATTGGACTTCCCGTTTTTCACTATTAATTATTAACTGTTGATTGTTCACTATTTACAATCTCAAGTTTACTTCAATTTCTACCCCTCTCAATCTTCCTATTTTTCATCCGGTGGCTGAGCGTAGCCGAAGCCACAAGGTAGTAAACATCCCTGATTGCTGTTGAGCGTTTGCCGCTCATTACTATTTTTCATCTCCGATTTCGACTCCGCTCAATCTCCAACGTGCAACCTTAGACTTTGGGCAAAGCTACGCTATTCAAAAAACGACAGCAAATCCTTCTTTTTGGAAGCGGAAACCATAATCTCCTTTCCATTGGAAATTACCACACTGCCACCCTTACCCTTCTTATACTTAACGATCTCATTTACATTTACCAGATAAGATTTATGGACTCTGGCAAAGGTATAGTCGGACAAGGCATCCTCAAAATATTTAAGCGTTTTACTGACCAGAATTTTTTGTTTTTCCAAATACAGTTCCGTGTAATTGTCATCCGCTTTGCAATATAAAATATCCGACACATTCAACACCTGAAAACCATCCTGTTGCGGCAGGGTTATTTTTCCATCCACCTTGTTAAATTTAGGGGTAAGAACACGATTCTCTATTGCCTTTTCCTTCTCCCTTATTGCAGCTACATAGTCCACTGCCTTTATCAGCTCATCTATGCTAATGGGCTTCATTAAATAATAGGCGGCGTGGGCATTTAGCGCATCTATGGCGTACTGGTTATAGGCAGTGACAAAAACGGTCTCAAAATTACGGTCAGGTAGCTGATCCAACAAATCGAAAGCATTTCCAAAAGGCATTTCCACATCCAGGAATACCACATCCAGGTCGTTGTTATTGATCAGGGCAAGCCCTTCCTTAATGGTTGCGGCTTCGCCTACCAAATTAACGGCAGGACAATATTTGGCCAAATAATTACGTAGAATTTCCCTGCTATTTGCTTCATCTTCTACAATTAGGGCATTTAACTTCATTCTCAAATTTTTGTTTTTATTGCTTCCCTATAAGGCCTCTCTGACCTATGAACCTTAACTTCTCTAATTTATATCAGTCCTTCTTAATTGTAAATAGCACCTTGGTGCCAGTGCCATTTGTTTCCAGGTCTGAAATAATGACATCTACCCTATCCCTATACATATCGTTCAATATTTCTATTCTCTTCTTGATGTTGCCCATACCCTTGGATTTTTGTTTTTTCTGATTTTGAGTCTTCAAGGCCGCCGAATTCTTTCTACCTATGCCGTTGTCGGTTATAGAAATCTCCAAGGCAAGCTTATCTTTCTGTTTAATCCCAATTTGTAAAAACCCCTTGTCCTCCCTATAACGCAAGCCGTGCCATATAGCATTTTCTATATAAGGCTGCAACAACATGGGCGGTATTTGAAAGGCATCAATATCAATATCCTCATCCACTGTAATCCTATAATCGAATTTATCCGAAAAGCGCGAATGCTCCAACTTGGTATACAGCTCCAACAATTCCAACTCCTTGGACAGGGGAATAAAATCCTCATCGGAATTCTCCAATACGGCCCGCATCAGTGTAGAAAAGTCGCTCAAGTACCTGTTTGCGCTTCTTTCGTCACTTTTGGCAATAAAATTATTTACCGAATTCAAGGCATTGAATATAAAATGGGGGTTCATTTGCGACCTCAGGGATTTTAGGGCCAATAGATTATTGGCCAATTTTTGTTGCTTATTGCTCCTGTAAAAAAAGTAGACCGCCAACCCCATCAAAAGCATTCCAAAGATCAAGGAATATATGATCCAATTTTGTCGTTTTATACTTTCTGCCACCAATTGCTGCTCCGTGAGCGCCAAGCTGTATTTACTTTGGGTAAGCTCCCTCTCCTGTTCAAGGCCGGATATCCTACTTTGCTTGGCAGCAAGCTCCCTATTAAATCGGGCCGCCCTGGCTATTTCCTGCTCTTTTCTAACATATAGGGTATCTACAACGGCTACATACTCCTGATAGGTCTCCAAAGCTTTGGTGTAGTCGCCCTTATACTTATAAACTTCGGATAATTTACGTGTGGCATCTTTCCTGACCAACAAATCATCATCAACATCTGCATCTTTTATACTTTCTTCCAAATATGGAATAGCTTCATCATATTTATCCTGGGCAATATAGGCGTTGGCAATTTTATAATTTATTCTTTGGGCCGATATGGAATCGTCCTCCATGGATAATCCATCTGCGACCTCGCTTTTGGGAATCTTTTTTAAATCCTCCAAACTCTTTTTGCGCAATTGGATTTCTTGTCCAAATTGATTTTTTTTGTTGTAAAAATCGGCCACTTTCTCTTTTTCCTGAACCGCACGCTGGGGCGCTTGTCCCGAAGAAAGCTCCAAGGAGTTATTAAAATAGGCGTTTGCTTCTTGAAGTCGATTTCCCTTTGCGTAAGCAGTGGCTATTTTGGAATTTAGGTCTATGGTTTTTGGGGCGATCTGATTCTTATCAGCAATTTTAAGCCCCTCTTCATAAAAAGCCACAGCCTTATCCACCTCTCCCAAGCCAACATAGGCATCTCCCAGGATCTCGTACAGTTCCACCCTCTGAAATGGCACCATTTTGGTTATTTTCTCCATAGGTGACAGCAACTTCTCAGCTTCCCCATACTCCTTGTTCAACACATAGGTCTTGGCTAGCAGTAATGATGTTTTTAGTGTCTGGTTGGCCAATAGCGCATCCTTGTAGCTGGAAATGGCCAAATCGTACTGCTTGTGATATTGGTATACCTCTCCCAGTGTGGAATAGGCTATAGCCAATTGCTCCTTATTACTCCCCAACCCTAATTGGGCAAGTGATTGGGTAATAAAATCGATGCTTTTTCGAATATTGCTCTTTTTGTAATAATTGGCAGAATCTATATATGTATAATACAAAGAGGTAGATCTTTCCGCTTGACTACTACTCCTACTTAACCCAATATTATTCTTGATATTGGTCTCTACCAAAATTTCCAATTGGTCCTTACTTGTTACCCTATATCGTACGGTTTCCATAAGGGGACTTTCAAAGATTAGCTCCTGCCCTATGCCAACCTTTAATTTAAATTCTCCTTTGGCATTCGTCAGCGTATACTCCCCACTGTTGGTGGACACTGCCACACCGGAAAGGCCTTGATTACTTCCCTTTTCCCTGACCACCCCCTGTAGTTCAAAATTAGATGCGGTCTGCGATATTTGGGAATACCCCGATGCGGAACCTAGTACCAGCAATAAACATATGTGAAAAAATTTGGCCATGCCCATATAATATATATGATAAACTTAATTGATTTAAACCATACTAAAAAATGCCCTATTCCCATAAATAGTGCAGTTTACAAACCTAAAACATGCTTAACGAATCCAAAACCCTACTTGCCTCATCCAAAATGGCCGTTTACTCATTGCTTGTTTTTTTTGAATAATGTTGATCCTACTTTTAACCCATGGTATCACCAATTATTATAAAGATACTTAGAACACAGGTGGCTCATAACACACTAAAAATAGTGGTTAGCTATAATTAACCAACCGCTACGAATACATAAGAATCAATGTTCAACTAAAATAAAGTACTATGAAAAATGTAAAGCAAATATTAGTTTTAGGTGCTATTGCCCTAGGAATGGGTCAAATTTTTGGCCACGATCTTAATAATAGGCACACCCTAAAAGATCCTGGTTTCACCGAAGTGGCAAAAGAAGACTCCAAGCCGGCCAATAATATGGTCAGAATAGCACTCCTGCTAGATACCAGCAATAGTATGGACGGACTAATAAATCAGGCGAAAGCACAATTATGGGATATTGTGAACAAATTTACGCATGCCAAATGTGGCAACGATGGCAGGCCTCAGCTGCAGATTGCCCTATACCAATACGGAAACGATGATTTATCCTCCAGGGAAGGTTATATTCAACAGGTTTTAGGTTTTAGCAGTGATCTGGATGAGATTTCAGAAAAACTATTCTCACTCTCAACCAATGGAGGAGAAGAATATTGCGGACAAGTAATACAAACTTCTTTGAGCCAATTGGACTGGGGAAAAAATCCAGACCAGCTAAAGATGATATTTATTGCCGGCAATGAACCCTTTACCCAAGGAAAACTAAATTATAAGGATGCGGTGGCCAACGCCAAGGAAAAGGATGTTATTGTAAATACAATTTTTTGTGGTGCCTACGAGCAAGGCATCAATACAGGTTGGAAAAATGGGGCCCAATTAACGGGAGGAGAATATATGGCCATAGACCACAACAGGAAGGTTGTACATATAGCCACACCCTATGATGATGTGATTATTAAATTAAATTCCAGACTGAACAAAACCTATATTTCCTATGGGGCCTTAGGCGCTGCAAAAATACAGCAGCAAAGCGCCCAGGATAGCAATGCCATGGAAATGGAGGAAGCTGTTGCGGTTAAAAGAGCGGTCAGCAAATCGTCCAGACTTTACACCAATTCTTCCTGGGACTTAGTGGATGCCTCCAAGGCCGAAGGGTTTGACATAGACAAGATTGAAAAGGAGCAATTGCCAATGGAGTTAAAGGGAAAATCCAAAACTGAAATTGCATCCTTTATAGAAGGAAAGAAAAAGGAGCGTAGCCATATCCAAAAAGAAATCCAAGACCTGAACAGCAAAAGGGAAGCTTATATTGCCTCACAGCAAAAGGATAATGAAAAGGGTGAATTGGAAAATGCCATGCTTATCGCTATTAAAAAACAGGCGGCCAAGAAAAATTATCGTTGGGAATAAGCCCTTTACCTACTAAAAAAATACTCTTAAGGCTGTAAATGAATGAAAGATTTAATAAAATGTTCAATGGATCTAAAAAATCTGTTGAACATTTAATTTTTGGTTACACAAGTACCAAATATCAATAATAAAGGAAATATTGACAAACTGCAAAGCGCAGCTTCGGAATTAGTAATTAACAGCTGGGCACTTACAATCGTATCTTTTCTCAGTCTGTCCAAAATCGTAACCAAGGGTAATTTGATGAAATCCGCCATTGTCAAATCTAACATCCCCCATTTGGTAGGAATAGTTGTAAGAGACCAAAAAATTCTTGTAGTTAACCCCCACTATTGGGGTAAAAAGCTGTAAACGCTGTTCCCCAAAATCGCTGGCAGTTTGGTATTGTGCCCCATCAAAACTTCTTCGATAGGAAAGACCGCCCCAAACCGTTCCAAAATCTACACTCTTATAAACTTTGGCGTTAATATCGATTGCCTTTTCCTGGGTAAACTCGGTAAACTGAAATAGAACCGAAGGCTCCACTTGCCATTCGCTCTTTCCAAACACATAACCCGATGATATGAGGTATTTTCTTAAGTTATTGGACTCTATGGCCGAATACAGATCCCTACCTCTCCCCATTAGATTATGGACAGCGGCATGGGCATAGAATTCCATAAAATTATAGGACATTCCCAAATCCATATTAAAATAGCCAACACTATTCCTGGAACCCGTAATTATTGGATCTGGAATAACAGAAACAAACTCCGACTCGTCCAAATTACTTTGCTGTATGCCTGCACTAAGTCCAAAAGAGAGTTGATTTAGACTTCTAAAGTCCCCACCCAATCTTAAATGATGTGCATAGGTAAGTTTAAATCCCGTTTGGGAATGATAGCCGTTGGCATCATTGAAAACGGTAGCTCCATAGCCGCTTCTTTCACCAACCCTAAAATGTGCATTCAAGGTCTGCATATTGGGAGCCTCATCTACACTAAACCATTGTTTTCTAATAGTTGCCCTAATTTTCCCTCCTTCGCCTATTCCGGCCATAGACGGGTATACCAAATAGTAGTTATCCGCTAAATAATCAAAATAAACAGGAACGCCTTCTTGAGCGATGGACTGATGGCCAATCGCAAAAAACGAAAGTAAAATCAATAAATGTCGTTTCATTTAAGATGAGGGGTGCGTTAATAACATCGTCCAAATATAAATGATAACGGTTGAAATACTACATTATTATATATGCCATAACTTAGAAAACCTTCGTACTTTTGTAAAAAATATTTAAATGGAGGAGTTTATAATTACCGTGGTACCCACGAAGAATCCGGCGATACTAAAATTTGAGACTAATCATTTCATAACAAAAAATAATAACTACGAATTCAAAAACATAGACGAAGCTAAAATTTCGCCTTTGGCCCAACAGTTATTTTATCTACCGTTTATTAAAACGGTCTATATCTCAGGTAACTTTATAGGATTGGAGCGTTATGATATTGTGGAATGGGACGATGTTAAGGATAGTGTGGCACAACAGTTGGTAGATTATCTTAATGCTGGCGAACCTGTTGTTAAGGAGGATGAAAATCAAAAGAAGGTGGCCGTAACAGTGTATGCCGAAGTTACCCCCAATCCGTCCGTGATGAAATTCGTGACCAACAAAAGAATTGTACCAACAATTTTTGAATTTAAGAACATAGATGAGGCCAAAGATTCGGAATTGGCCAAACAACTATTTATGCTGCCCTTTGTAAAGGAAGTGTTTTTTGATGTAAATTATGTTTCCATAAACAAGTATGATGTTGCGGAATGGGACGATATTACCTTGGAGCTTCGTGAAAAAATCAGGGATTTTATTGCGGCCGGCAAGGAAGTGGTTTCGGCCAAGAGTCTTCAAAAACAAAATACCAACACTCCGGAAGCCCAATTGGAGGACACCAATTTGGACGACATATCCAAGCAGATCATTGATATTTTAGAGGAGTATGTAAAACCTGCAGTAGCTAGTGATGGTGGCAACATTCTCTTTAAGTCCTATGAAGAGGACACAAAAACCGTCAACGTTATTTTGCAAGGAGCTTGCAGTGGTTGCCCATCATCTACCTATACCCTAAAAAATGGAATCGAAACCATGCTTAAAAATATGATGGGCGATATGGTAAATGAAGTAGTTGCCTTAAATGGTTGATTTTCAATAACAATAACCCCTCATTCTAGCTTTTATTTGTTAACTTTAAGAGAATCTAAAAATTTATACTATGTCTATCTTAAAAGTTATCGAAGTATTGGCAAATTCCAACAAAGGGTGGGAAGATGCTGCTAAAAATGCTGTTGATCATGCTTCCAAAACGGTAAAAAATATACGTTCGGTTTACATTAATGAACAAAGCGCCACCGTTAAGGATGGAAAAATCGACAATTATCGGGTAAATGTTAAAATCACTTTTGAAGTGAATTAATATTATTCGTATTTCAATCAATAAGCGCCGATAAAAGGCGCTTTTTTTGTACTATATTTTTCTAACCCTAATCAAAACTCTAGATTCCAACAGTAATTGTCAGCAAGATTAACAATTGTTTAGTGTTTGGGATTTGACAAGGAAATGGATTTTTTATTGTTTTGCAAAAAATTAAAATTACATGAATATATTGAACGACTACGAGGACAACATTACTAAAGCCCAGGAATGGGCATGGGAAATTTTGCCCGGTTTGGCCACCTCCCTGGTCACAGCCGCACTTATTTTTGTAGTAGGTCTTTGGATTATAAGATTAATCAACAGAATGGTCAAGAAATTTTTTAGGAAGGCCGAATACGACCCTTCCCTGGAATCGTTCTTGATGAGTTTTATCAGTATCGGCCTTAAAATAATGCTATTTGTACTGGTAATTACCCAGTTGGGTGTTCAATCCTCTTCCTTGGTGGCCATTATTGGTGCCGCCGGTCTGGCCATTGGCCTGGCCCTACAAGGTTCCTTGGCCAATTTTGCAGGAGGAGTACTTATCTTGGTGTTTAAACCATTTAAGGTAGGTGATTTTATCTCGGCTCAGGGGGTAGATGGCACGGTTAAGGAAATTACCATTTTTACAACTAAACTAAGCACCTTTGGAAATCAAATCGCCATAGTTCCCAATGGCCAATTATCCAATAACAACATCATTAATTATAATGCCCAAAACACGCGAAGGGACAAGATTGCGGTGGGTATAGGGTATGGCTCCAATATAAAATTGGCCAAAGAAATTTTACTGGAGATATGTGCGGAGAATGAAAACATCTTAAAAGATCCGGCCCCAGAAGTATATGTGGCCGAATTGGGAGATAGCTCCGTTAACCTTTCCTTGCGTTTTTGGGCCGAAAATGAAGTATTTTGGGCAGCCCACTTTCATGTTATGGAAGAGCTAAAAAACAGGTTTGATGCCGCAGGTATAGAAATTCCTTTCCCACAAAGGGTTATCCACCAATCTTGAGTCTAAGATTTTTTGGATGGCAACATAAAGTCCTTTAAATAGTATGGTTCAAAGTAGGCGACATTTTCAAAATCGTTTGCTTTGAACTTTTTATAGGACAATACTCCCATTTCTTTAGCTGTAGGCAATGCCGAACGGTAACTAAAATTTGGGTGATCCAACAGTTCCCTGCATTTTTCCGCTCCGTCCCCAATTAGCAAAACACTGCCCTTTTGTGCATATTCCAAAAAACTATCCTTGTTGATAATTTCTGCTCTGGTCTCCCTTATATTGTTACCTTCCGCATCAAAAACTGCCGAATATACTTCCATTCTCCTGGCATCCAAGAGAGGAATTATAAAATCATAGGTTTTTTCATATCCCTGCTTGGCCAAACTTTCCAGTGTGGAAACCGATATTAGCGGAAGATCCAATGAAAAACAGAGCCCCTTGGCTGCCGACACTCCTATGCGCAGGCCAGTATAAGACCCAGGACCCTTGCTAACGGCAATGGCGGATATATCCTTAAAAGTTAAGGAAGCCCCTTTCAAAGCTTCCTCTATAAAAATGTGCAACTGTTCCGAATGCGAATAGTTTGGACTATTATCTTCCCTTAAAGAAATTATTTCCCCTTTGTTGGCAATACTCACGGAACAATTCGTGGTTGCGGTCTCTAAATTTAATATCATAGCCATAATAGACCGCAAATATAGCTTAATCCAATGTTATAGGTAAACCAAAATAAAATTCCAGAACCTTTAATCTAAATATATAGTCATATTTGGTCCTTATTAATTCGGCCTCTGCATTATCTACCCTGGACTGCGACTGACTAAAATCGAAGGCGTTCATTAGGCCTACATCAAATCGCTCTTTTGAATAATTATAGGCCAATCTACGGGCATCCAAAGTTTTTTGGGCAGCTTCATAGGCCTTTGAAAAGCTCTTAACATCTACATAGGCCTGATTGACATTGGTTTCCAAATCCAATTTATCCTGTTCCAACTGCAAACGTGACCTTTCTACCCCAATTTTGGCCCTTTTAATATTGTTGTTAACACTAAATCCATTAAATACAGGAATATTCAATTGCAGCCCATAGGCAATACCATCCGTTAAATACAACTGGTCGGCAAAGGCGATTCTATTAAAAGTCACTGGATCCCTAAATTCGCTTGAATATCGTGTGCCATAGTTAAAGAAAGCCCCTAAAGTTGGGTAAACTGCACCTTTGGCTATTTGTAAATCTTTTTGAGCCAATTCCACATTGGAAAGTGAGAATTTAATGTCATTCCTAAAGGTAAGGGCCTTGTCGAAAATCGTTTTGGGGGAATTGTCCAATATATTGGAGGGTGGAATGTCAAATTCCTCATCCGCGATATCAAAATTTTCGTAGTCCCTGATTTGAAGCAATTGTGCCAGGCCTATCCTGGAGATCAACACTTGGTTCTCACCATTTACAATTTGCTGTTCCTGATTCGCGGCAGTAGCCTCTATTTCCAACAAATCGCCTCTTGGAACAACACCGGCATCCACCAATTCCTTGGTCCTGACCAGATCCTGCTCGGTTACGGCATATTGTGCCCTAAAGACTTTAAGCGACTCCTTATTGGACAAAACCTGTAAGTAGGCATTGGCCACCGCAAGCATAATATCGTCCTTTAAGTTATCCAATCTATACTGATTGGCCAAGGCATTCAGTTTTGCCCTATTTAACCGATGAATATTCCTGAGCCCATCAAATAGATTTACCGAGGAACTAAATCCTCCTGATGCAGTTGTTACGGTTCCAGTGACCTGTTGGTTCCTGGATTGATCCAAAACGAGCCCAGAATTACCGGAAACACTTGCATTTGCATTAAAATTGGGCAACATATCACCGATAGCATCAGACTTATCTATTTTGGCATTTTCAAGATCGAGTTCAAACTGCTCTATGGTCAAGTTATTCTCCACGGCATAGTAAACACATTCTTCCAAGGTCCATTTCTTTTCTTGGGCGGATAGTACGCCACAACAGAAAATAAACAACCCTATAAGTATCTTAATTTTCATGTTTTGATTATTTTTTGATTGTTTTTTGATTGATGTTCCGCTTATTTGCCTTCCTCTGTTTCACTATCTTCTTCGGTACCTTTCTTAATAGGCTCCGTTTTGTTCCATATCTTCACCTTATCATCCTTGGTAATGCCCGAAACAATTTCCACATTAACCCCGTCCGAAATCCCTATTTCAACATCCTTTCTTTCAAATTTTTGTTCCTCTACAGTACCTATGGCCACTTCAACAAAGGGTTTATCCGTTACCTTATCAAATTGTAAAAGCGCCTCTGGTATTACCATTACACTATCCTTCTTTTCCAGTACCAAAGAGGCATTGGCACTATAACCGGCACGTATCAAAAAATCGTCCTCCACCGTTACATCGCCCTCTATCTTAAACTGCACAGCTCCAGATTCCTCAACCCCCTTAGGTGCAATAAACCTAAGTTTGGCATCGAACTTTTTATCGTTAATGGCGCCCAAACTAATTTCCAGGGGCATTCCCAATTCCAATTTTCCCACCTCACCTTCATCCACTTTCCCTTCAAATATCATAATACTCAAATCGGCAATAGTGGCTATGGTAGTCCCGTCATTAAAGTTGTTACTCTGAATTACCTGATCTCCTTCCTTCACGGGAATCTCAAGGACAGTCCCGGAAACAGTAGCCCGAATGTTAGTGTTGGCCGTGGCACTGCCACCGGCAGACCCATCACGGATAATCTGGTAATCGGATTGTGCGTTCTGAAGTTCCAATTTTGCCTGGTCATATCGCAACTGTTGCGTATTAAAATCTTGGGAAGAAATTACTCCTTTATCAAATATGGCCTTATTCCGGTCATATTCAATCTTGGTATTGTTCAATGCTATTTCTGCATTTTTTACCCGACCTCTAGCCTGGTTCATGGACTGTTCATTAGGAACCACCTTTATTTTTGCAATTAGGTCGCCCGCATTTACCTTGGCACCCTCTTTCAAAAAGATTTCGTCTATAATACCCGAAATCTGAGGTTTTATCTCTACCTCGTCCTCGGGCACTACCTTTCCGGTTGCCACAGATTTCTTTTGGATATTGGCGGTAAAAGGATTTTTAGTCTCGTAGGTAATGGCCGACTTGCTATTCGACTTCACAAAAAAGGCCGCTGCCCAAAGAGCTCCCAGCACCAAAACTCCGATTAGCACATATTTTACAATCTTGTTCATTTTACTATATATTTATTTTTATTGGTTTGTTTTATTCTTCTCTTAAAGCATCTATTGGTTTTATACTTACTGCTCTTTGCGCAGGTATCAGGCCTATTAATGTGCCAAGCACTACCATTAAGGCCAGGGCCCCCAAAACATAAGGTATGGGTACGGTTGGATTGGCGTAAGGAAAATCCATGCCCTGGGTTAACTTATTGATCAGACTTAGCACTCCCGCCCCTAGAACAATTCCCATAACGCCGGCCAGCATGGTTAGAAACACCGACTCCAGGATGATAAGGGAACGCACTTCCTTTGGGGTGGCACCAAGGGCACGCCTAACTCCCAATTCTTTGGTCCTCTCCTTTACCGAAATCAATAAAATATTGCCAATCCCTATAACTCCCGCCAAAATAGTTGCAATCCCAACCACCAAGGACATGAAGGTAAGACCCTTTGCAAAACCGACAATTCTGTTGAAGATTTCTCCTAGATTAAAGGACCCTATGGCACGCTCATCCTTTGGGTTTACGTTGTGAATAGTCTTAAGAACCGCTTTCACATTTTCCTCCACCTTAATAACATCTGCGTCGTCATAGGCTGCGATAGCGAACCAACCCACATTTTCACCTGTATTATATAATTTTTTGAAAGTAGTAAAGGGTATATAAATATCGGAATCGCTTTCAAATCCACCTCCGGGCGTAAACTTGTGCACTCCCACTACTTGGAAAAATACATTATCGATCCTAATATATCCCCCTATGGGATTCTCATCACTCTCAAACAAATCCTTTTGCGTGCGCTCCCCGATAACACATACTTTTCTGGCACCATCAATATCCTCATCATTTATAAATCTGCCCCCATCATAGATTTTCTTGGTTGCGATTTTTGTGGAAATGGGATAATCGCCATAGACCGCATAATTCCCAGACTTACCGCTTCTAATAATCTGGGCCGGGCTACCTCCAAAAATGCCCTTCACATTCCTTGGGGCAATATATTGAATCTCAGGAATCCTATTTTTTAATAAGACCCCGTCATTCAATTTAAGCTGCAACTGTCTTCCTGTCTTAAATCCCTTATAGGGCATACTTGTACTTTGCGCCCAAGTGAACATACTGTTCATGGCCACATTTTGAAATTGCTTCTCGAACCCATTGTCCAAGCCTTTAGCGGCTCCCGACAAAACGATATAAATTAAAATTCCCCATAATACACCTATCACCGTAATAATGGTCCTGGTCCTATTCTTTCCAATAGAACCAAAAATCTCCTGCCATGTATTACTATCAAATAAAAATCGCATATTATTCGTCTCTTAAGGCTTCAATTGGTTTTATTTCCGCTGCTCTTTTTGCCGGAATGTATCCTGCAATGGCCCCAAACAGTATCAATACCAGGGTTGCACTAATGGCCATTGTTATATCTATATATGGATTGGTTATAAAGTAGTCCTTCAACTTTTCACCCAAGGAGTTCAAAATAAAAATCCCCAAAAGCATTCCGAAAAATCCCGAAATGGTAGTAATAAAAACCGACTCCAATAGAATAGATCCGATAACCGATTTAGGTGTGGCCCCGAGCGCCTTTCTAATCCCAAGCTCCTTTGTACGTTCCTTGACCACAAACACCATAATATTACTGATCCCTATTATGCCCGCTATTATGGTACCAAAGGCCACCAAGGCAACTATAATTTGCAATACCCTGGCAAACTGCTGATTTTGCTTCAACTGGTCGGCCACATTTCTGATAAACACTCCGTTCTGGTCATCTGGACTTATGTATTTCTTTTCCCTAAAAAATCGATCCAGGCTTCTATCAAGCGCCATAGCCCCAGCGTAACCGATCTCTGGTTTGAAAGCCACTATTATTTGGTCTATTTTATCGTTGTTTTTCTCAATGAGCTGTCTTGTTGTATAGGGCATATAGATCAATCTTTCCTCATTATCGCCTCCGTCATCCTGAAAAACTCCGATAACCATAAAAGCACTCCCCGCCACATCTATGTATTCGCCTATGGCACTGTTATTTCCAAAAAGATCCTGCTCTACCAACCTCCCAATGACCACATATTTTGTTTTGTTTTTTACATCCTCTTCGTTTATAAAGCGACCCTTCATCATAATGGTCTTTTCGGCATATTGATGCGACGGACCAACCGCTCTGGTAGTATAATTATTGGATTCATTCCTGTATTTGACCAGACCACCTCTGGAAATCCTTGGCGTAGAATACTCCACGAACATGGCGAAATTTTTGTTGATATCCACCAAATCACTGTTATCGAACTCAATGGTCCTATTGGATTTATAGCCTTTATAAGGTATCGTGGTCCTTCCGGGAAAAACATAAAGCACGTTGGTAGCATCATCCCCAAAAAACTCATTGAAGGTGTTTACCAGTCCGTTGCCCATTCCAAACAGAACAACGAAAATTAAAATGCCCAAAGCCACCGTAAACCCGGAGAGAAAGGTCCGTAGTTTATTCTTGTGAATAGTTTCAAATATTTCCTTCCAATTATCCCTACTAAACATATTGGGAGGCTCTAACCTGGGTTATTTTTTTATCCTCAACAATAACCCCGTCCTTTAAATGAACAATTCTCTTGCACATGTCCGCAATGTCCGGCTCATGGGTAACTATTAGTATGGTATTGCCGGCATCGTTTATTTTTTGGATAAGATCCATTACCTCATAGGAAGTGGTACTGTCCAAGGCACCGGTAGGCTCATCCGCCAACAATACTTTGGGCTCAGCTGCCATGGCCCTGGCTATGGCCACCCTTTGTTTTTGCCCTCCGGACAATTCACTTGGCAAATGGTCCGCCCATTCCCTTAAGCCCACTTGTTCCAAGTATTTTAAAGCCTTTTCCTGCCTTTCCTTCCTTCCTACTTTCTGATAATACAGAGGAAGTGCCACATTTTCCATTGCACTTTTGTAATTGATCAAATTAAAGGATTGGAAAACAAACCCCAAAAACTTGTTCCTGTATTGTGCCGCCTTGGTCTCATTTAGATCTTTAATGGGCACCCCGTCCAAGGTATATGACCCTTCATCCAGTACGTCCAACATGCCAAGTATATTAAGCAGGGTAGATTTGCCAGAACCCGAAGACCCCATAATGGCCACAAGCTCCCCTTCTTCCACAGAAAAATTAATGCCTTTTAATACATGAAGGGAATTACTTCCCATTTTATAGGATTTATGAAGATCTTTAATTTCTATCATGATTTTTTGAATTAGGTAAGCTTGCCTGAAAATACGAATATAAGACCGACAATCGATAAAGTCGTTACAACAGGTTGTGTTAAAGCTATGTTAAAAAATTATACGCCAAGGGCTGCTGGTTTTATTTCGTTCCAAACTTTTATTTCATCATCGGGTTTTATTCCATTTAAAATTTGGATATAGATTCCGTCGCTTACCCCTAATTGAATTTCCCTACGTTCAAATTTCTGGCTCCCAGTAGCGATTTCCACAAAAGGTTTTTTGGTATCGGGATCAAATTGGATCAAGGCTTCCTTCACCGCCAGAACACTATCTGCCTTTGCAAGTATAATTGAAGCGTTGGCACTGAGACCCGCCCTAATAAATATGGAATCGCGCTTCTTTAAGGTACCTTTGATCTCGAACTGAATGGCACCATTTTCCACTTTTCCCTTGGGCGCAATATAGTCCAAAACGGCGTCGAACACCGCATTCTCAATGGCCCCCACTGTTATTTCCAGTGGTAGATTTTCCTTAATTTTACCTACTTCCGATTCGTCTACCTTGCCTTCAAAAATCATCTTGTCTACGTCCGCAATGGCTGCAATTGTAGTGCCCTCATTAAAATTATTGGATTCTATGACCTGATTTCCAACTTCTACCGGCACTTCCAATACCATTCCGCTCACCGTTGCCCGTATCAAAGTATTTGCCTCATTGCCGTACCCTTTGGTAGTTCCTGTCTTAACTATATCAAAGCGTTTATTGGCAGCAGCATAAGTTTGTTTTGCCTGGTCATAGGCAACCTCTGCCTTTTCCAAATCTACTTTGGAAATTACTCCCTTATCGAACAAGGTATTTTGACGTTCCCAATTGCGCTTTTGGTCATCCAGGGAGATCTTGGCTTCTTCTATGGTATTCTTGGCCTCGTTCAAGGAAGAAAGGTTGGGCACTACCTTTATCTTAGCAATAAGATCGCCCGATTTAACATAGTCTCCCCCTTCTACAAAAACTTCCTCTATAACCCCTGAAATATTCGGTTTAATCAACACCTCTTCCAAAGGAAGTATACTGCCAGTAGCCACAGTCTTCTTTATTATGGTCTGTGTGGAAGGCTTTTCTGTTGCATAGACCACCGGATCTTCGGCATTCTTTTTATATAGGTAATACAATGCCCCACCACAGCTAAAAACGATAAATATTAAAATTATAACAGTAATCGACTTTTTCATGTTTCTGATTTTTGATTGATTGATTTCTACTTATATTGTTATTCCTAGTTCAAAATTTTACGGTTTCATAATGAAGGTTTGATTACTCCATTCTCAACGCCTCTATTGGCTTAATTTTTATAGCGCTCTGTGCAGGTATAAATCCGGCCAACAACCCCGATATTACCAAAATGATCAAGGCCACAACTACCACCGCTAAACTTACACTGGGATTTAGGAACATTTCAATAGGTCCATTGCTCGCCAGAAAATAAATAATGAGGTAGATGACCATGGCCCCAAAACTGATTCCTGCCATCCCTGACATGATGGTCAAAAAAATAGATTCCATAATAATTTGAAGTTTAATAGACCATGGGTTTTCGCCCAAGGCCCGTCTTATCCCAATTTCCTTGGTCCGTTCCTTGACCACTATCAACATAATATTGCTAACCCCAATTACTCCGGACAACAATACCAGAACACCAACAAAATAAGCTATCCACCTCATGGCCTTAAACAGGCCCAGCACTCTGTTAAACTCCTCAAACAGATCAAAATGCCCAATAGCACGCAAATCTTGGGGATGAATTTTTTGATTTTCCCGTACTACTGTAAATATCTGCTCCTTTAGTTGGGTGATTGAAGAATTGTCATCGGCAGTGATGGCCATCCAGCCCACGTTATTAGCTTGGTTAAACGCTTGGGAAAAGGAAGTAAAGGGTATAAAAATTTCCTTTTGGATCTCCTCGACGTTGCCGTCGTTGGAATTCTTTATATAGGTTCCAACAACCATGAAATTCACTCCCTGTATCTTAATATAGGTACCTATAGCCTCTTCCCCTACATCATATAAGCTGGCACGAACCCCTTCACCTATTACCGCCACCTTTCTTTTTCCTTCTATATCCAATTGGTTTATAAATCGGCCTGATGTGATGCCCATTGGATCCTGATTAATAATATCCGGATAATCCCCGTAGACATTAAATGCACCCGTTTTTATTCCCCTCACCACATTATTGGCCCCATTAAATCCTCCCAATTGATTTCTAGGGGACACAAACCTTAGATCCGGCACTTTTTGCTTTATGGCAGCTACATCCTCCAATTTAAATGTAAAACGCCTTCCCTTTGGCAAGCCTTTGTAGGCCATAGAGGTTCCTTGGGTCCACATAAACATCGTATTGGTTGCAATATCACCAAAATTGGACCGTATACCGTTCTCCAATCCCTTCCCTGCCGCCAAGAGAACGATCAATATCAATATCCCCCAAAAAACCCCAAATGCCGTTAAAATGGTCCTGAACCAGTTACTGGTCAGCACTTCAAGTATTTCTTTCCATCGGTCCTTATTGAACATATCTTTTGGTTATTTTAAACAACGGTCCTATTCATCCCTCAAGGCTTCTATAGGTCTAATGGTAGCAGCCCGCCAAGCGGGAAAAAAACCTGCCAAGGCCCCAGCTATTATCAATAAAACAACTGTGCTAAGTGCCACCTTGAAATTAATGGAAGGATTAAGGACATAATCTACCTGTAGGTTAGGACCCACAAATTCCAATAATCCCATACTAAAAATTAGCCCTGCCAAACCGGCAACACTGGTAACAAAAATTGCCTCGTGCAATATCATGCCCACAATAGCCCTTGGCCTTGCACCCAAAGCCTTTCTCACCCCTATCTCCCGGGTTCTTTCCTTCACAATAATCATCATAATATTACTGACGCCGACCACCCCTGCCACAATAGTGCATATACCAACGAACCAGAAGAAAAATTTAATCCCTCCCGTTAAATTTTGAAATCGTTTTACCGCTTCCAGTGTATTAAACGTATTAACGGCACTGGGGTCATTGGGCGCTACCATGTGCGCCTCTTTAAGATAGGTTTTGATATCTTCGGTCAATTTTACGGACTTTGCAACAGTCTCATCCAGACTGGCGGAAGGTTTTAATGTATAGAACAGCATATTTAGGTTATCGCTTCCATTAAAAACCCGTTGGGCAGTACTTATCGGAATAAAAAGCCTATCCTCTTCCCTATCGCCACCCTTATCCCCATAAACCCCAATAATCTGAAAATTAATCCCTGAAAGTTTCAAAAATGCACCAATGGGATTTTCTTCCCCTTTAAGCAGTTCACGTTTAATTTTATTGCTGATCACCACTACCTTGGCAACGTTTTCCTCATCGCCATAATTTAAATATCGGCCTTGGGAAATAAATTGATTTTCGATATTCTGAAATAAGGGAGACACGCCCTGTACGGAATAGGAACCCGATTCAGTTTTATAATCTACAGTTACATTTCTTACCCTAAAAAACGGGGATCTGTTCTCTAGGTCTACGGCAAATTTGGAATTGATGGCTTGGTAATTATTATTTCTTAACTGTATGGGCCTACCTGGATTTAAGCCCATGTATTCCTGGGTAGTAACCTGTGTCCATACCCCGATCCTATTACTGGCATCGGCTTCAAATTCTTTGGCTATACCATTCTGCATGCCTTGCCCAAACGCCAATAAAACTACCAAAATAAATATGCCCGAGGCTACGGAAACACCGGTAAGAATAGTGCGGAGTTTATTTTTCCGTATGGCATCAAAAATTTCCTGCCATCTTTCAATATCAAACATAGGCCCAATAGTGTTTATTGAATAAGACCCTTGTGAAATGAAATTGTTACAGGTGTAACTCTAAATAAATGTTAAAATTAATCCCCTATTAGGCTTTCATCTTTTTATAGATAAAGAAGAATAAACCAGCCACCAATAGATAAGGAATGGCCATAAGATATACAATACCATTATTGATTCCCTTGGCGGCAGCTTCACTCCCTTCACTTTCCAACACTGCCCGACACATGGCGCATTGGGCCTCTGCCAATCCTGGAACCAACAAAAAAACCAAAGTTAAAAGCAATATGGTATACCGCATCTTAAAATTAATAGGTCTTGGATATAATGTTGATCTTTTAGTGCACATAATAAGGAGATATCATTAAATAGACCACCACCCCGGTAACGGCAACATAAAGCCATAACGGAAAGGTAATCTTTGCCAGTTTCCTATGTGCCTCATAATTTTTAAGGTAAGCTTTTGCATAGGTGCGCAGTACCAAAGGTATAATCACTATAGAAAGAATGATATGGGTTACCAAAATAAAGAAATAGACATACTTAACAATTCCTTCCCCACCAAATGAAGTAGAATCCGAGGTCATATGATAGGCCACGTACATCACTAGAAATGCCAAGGAAAGAACAATACAAGCGGTCATTAATTTTTGATGCAACCCTAACTTCCCGTTCTTAACGGCAAGAACGGCAACAACCAACAAAATAGCTGTTAAACCATTTACAGCAGCATATATGGGAGGTAAAAAACCAAGAGGTTCCACATTGGGTAATTTAACCCCAAAGAGCAACGCCACTACAAGGGGTATAACAATGGACACCAAGTTTATGATCTTATTGAATTTTTTTTCTTTTAAAGCAATTGTATCCATTATTCTACCAATAATTTTTTAATATCCTCTTTTAGAATCGATATCTGTTCTTCCTCCCCATGGTCATTTTCCCCTTCCTGCTCGGTAATGGTCCCCCTGTAATAGACAATTGGATTTCCAAACTTATCCACCCTGGAACGTATGTAACCATTTTTGTCGACCAATGCAAAAAGACCTGAATGTTCAAACCCGCCTTCCGCATCCGGAACTTCAGCGGCAAAAATACTGAATCCGGTATTGGCCAAGGTATAAATATCATTTAAATTCCCCGTTAGCAAATGCCAGTCCATGTTGGCTATACCATAATCTTCGGCATATTCCTTCAACACCCCCGGTGTATCATATTCCGGGTTTATAGTGAATGAAGCCACCCCAAAATTTTCAAAATCCTTAAATTCATTTTGAATCTGAACCAAATTTTTGTTCATTATGGGACAAATTGTAGGACAGGTAGTAAAAAAGAATTCTACCAGATAAACCTTCCCCTTATAATCGTCGTTGGTAATCAATAGACTGTCTTGATCCCTAAAGGCAAATGGCGGCACTTTACGCCTTTCACCGTTCATTTCAATATATGCCAGCTTATCGTTGGCCTCTTTTAGGTTTAACCTATCATTTTGTGTAACGGAACCACCCTGTACCCGATCAACAATTTTTGGGACAAAAATGATTCCAAAAACCAGGATTACCAATGAAACCCAAACATATGTATAATTATTTTTTTGCATTATTTTGGCCTATCTGCATTGTTCTTTTTAAGGGCCATCCTATATTCGGCCAGTATAATTTTTATATCATCTTCCATCTTATTGTTTAAATCCGCCACCGAGGAGGTATCGAAACCATATTTGACACCCTCATCCTCATCATCGTCCCTTCCCCTAAGCACCTTATCCTTATCAATAATAAACACGAAAGGAGTACTCAAATTCCCATCCAAGCTAAGGTTTGTCTTTAAACTTCCAAAAAGTGCATTAATTTCATCTTCATCGCCATAAACAAAATTCCATTTGCCCACATCTGCCAATTGCTCCAGCTCCTTTTTCAATTCTTCCACGCCCTGCTCCGTACCTTTGGGCATCACCATAACAAATTGAAAATCGTTAAACTCGTTAAAGCGCTTATATATCTTCTGGTTCAAATTAAAGGCATTGCCTTTTTTGCTTTCCACGTCTTTCCCAAGAAACCCCAACACGGTAATTTTACCCGCCAAGGATACATCCTTGGCCGCAAAATCAATTTCAGAAACATTCTCAGTTAAAGTTGCCAATTTGCCAAAGTTTGTAATACCAGAAGCAAAAAATAAATATATTACTATAGGCAGTACAAATAAGGTAACAAGTACTAATGTTTTCTTCATCTAATATCTATTAGTTTCCAACGTTAGACTTTTAAAGAAAAAACATTCTAACGCCGCAAAATCAGTGCAAACCGAATAAGTGCAAACCGAATAAGTGCAAAAATAAAAAAGACGGTTGTTATACCGTCTTTTTTAGCTGTTAATTATTCGTTAGAAATTCCACTTAACGAAGCCATCGCTATACACGTGGTATATATAATCCGCTTCAAAGAGAAGAATAAAAATAAGGTAGGCCACAAGGAATATTGGGGTCCATACAATAGCCCTTCTCAAAGAACTCCTTTCATCCCTAAGGTGCATAAAATCCCAAGCAATATAATAGGCCTTTACCAAGGTTAATATGATAAAAATCCAATTCAAGACTTTCATTCCAAGAAAATATGAATGAGTCAACGCAGCAGGTTTTAAAATCCCCAATGCCACCTCAACTATGGTAACCAAAGTAAGGAATATAAGTACTCCCCATATTTTTTGGGTGTTGGACTTAAACTTCAACAGACCTCTAAATATTTCCAGTTTATGTTCGTGTGCCATTTCTAATTCTATTTTTTAAAGTATTCTTTTAATTCTAAATTTTATTTTTCCCAGAACTATACCAAGTAGAAGAAGGTAAATACAAATACCCAAACCAAATCCACAAAGTGCCAGTACAGTCCAACTTTCTCCACCATTTCATAATGTCCCCTTCGCTCATAAGTACCAAGAATAACATTAAAAAATATAATACAGTTGATTACGACACCGGAAAATACGTGAAAGCCGTGAAAACCGGTAATAAAGAAAAAGAAATCGGCAAACAACCTACTGCCATATTCATTGCGGACCAGATTAGCTCCTTCCACAACAAGAACAGCATCGTTCAATTTCTTCAAAGTTTCATCCCTTGTCAAAACTGTTTTATGGCCATCCTCGTTCAATAATTCTGTACGAATCAACACATTTGGATTGGACTTCACCCCTTCAACCACCTCATTCAAGGAGTAACTGGGCAGTGCATCGCCTTTGTAGTACCAAATTCCGTTCTTCTTTTCATGATCAACCCTATCTTCAGCTAAAGTCTCGGCAAAATCCCTTAATGCCAGGCGATCACCTGAATCTGCGCTAACAAATTGCAGTACTCTACCGCCTTTGGTTTCCAAAGCCCCAAAATCACCTTTTATAAAAGTAGCCCATTCCCAAGCCTGTGAGCCTACGAAAATTGCCCCTCCAATGATAGTAAGGAACATATACCAAATTACCTTTGTCTTTTGCAATTTATGTCCGGCATCAACGGCCAACACCATCGTTACAGAGGACATAATCAAAATAAAGGTCATGAACGCTACATAGTACATAGGATAGTTCCCATGAAAAAATGGAACGTGGGTAAACACCTCATCGGCGATTGGCCAAGTTTCTATAAACTTAAATCTAGAAAAACCGTATGCAGCAAGAAAGCCAGAGAATGTCAATGCATCGGACACAAGAAAAAACCACATCATCAACTTTCCGTAGCTAGCGCCTAGAGGTTGATTTCCTCCACCCCAGACATTTTCTTCTGTACCCGTAGTAACCGTAGTATCCATATAAAAATTATAGCGTTAATAAAATTTTCACAAATTTACATTTTTTTCGGCTAAACAAAATTTTTGCCTTTTAAAAATGGCAAAAAAAACCCATTCTAAATAAGCACATCTGGAATACCTTCTAATTACCAAAGAATTAGCCCCCTCTTTAGTTCACGAAATACATGAAAAGAATTAAATAAACCCAAAGAATATCCAAAAAATGCCAAAATGTAGCTCCCAATTCCAAACCTAACATTTCCTCTGAGGAATATTTATTTCGCAAGTGATTGGCAATAACCACCAAAAGGGAAATAATACCGGCAACAACGTGCACAATATGTACTGCCGCTATTAAAAAAACATAGGACATTTTAATATTGCTCGTAGGCCCGGTAAAATAGTACCCATTGGCCACCATCTGTGAAAATCCGTTGAACTGCAATATTACAAATGTAATCCCCAGGGCCAGGGTTACCAATAACCAAGTGGTACACTGTTTGATCCTATCCTGCCTTATGGCCTTCTTAGCCATAATATAAGTAATACTACTTATAATTATAACTATGGTACTCGCAAAAAACGAAGATGGCAAAGCTAGGTCCTTGATCCAATCTTCCCGGGAACTACTTACTATATAGGCGCTGGTCCAACCAGCAAATCCCATTAGCAAGCTCACAATCCCGAACCAGAGCATCATTTTCTTCGCCCTTGCGTTCTTTTCCTTTCCCGTACCCTGTGTTAAGTCCATCCTTATCAAATAAATTTATCCATTACATATACCACTTGCATCAGTGTTATATAACTTACACTGGCCAACATTAATTTCCTTGCGGAAGCATTGTCCCTTTTTTCATATAACCTAAAAGCAAAGAACAGCATTACCGTACCCATTAAAAAAACGATAATAGCCGCCACAATTGACAATTGAAGCCTTCCTGTAAAGCCAAATACGGGAATCACAGAAATAATCATCATCCAAATGGTGTACATAATTATCTGTAAAGCGGTACCCTTATCCTTTTTACCTGTAGGAAGCATTTTAAAACCACCTTTCTTATAATCCTCGTCCAGCATCCAACCTAAAGCCCAGAAGTGTGGAAATTGCCAAAAGAACTGTATCATAAATAATGTACCGGGCTCAATTCCAAAATTATCGGTAGCGGCTACCCACCCCAACATAAAGGGAATAGCTCCAGGAAAAGCACCTACAAAGACCGCTAATGGCGTTTTAGTCTTTAAAGGCGTATAGACACTTGTGTACAAGAAAATAGAGATGGCGCCAAACATGGCCGTCTTGGGGTTGAGAAAATACAAAGCCACGATTCCCAAAATAGTCATCAGAACAGCAATGGCCATGGCTGTATTAACAGACATCCTACCCGCAGGTATAGGTCTGTTCTTGGTGCGACTCATTAGAGCATCCAGGTCTTTTTCTATAATTTGATTATATGCATTGGACGCCCCCACCATACAATAGCCTCCAAAAGCCAAAAGCAGTACCGAGGAGAAATTTATTTCAACAGCACCCAGAAAATATCCTGCAATGGAAGAAAAGACTACACTTACAGCAAGTCTTGCTTTGGTAATTTCTTTAAAGTCAGCAAAATATACCCCTAAAGAGGCATTTTTTACCGAACCGACCGCCGTTTTCATTTACTTTTTTTAAATGGACCGCAAAGATACACCGCATAAGGATTTTTTGCAACCAAATAAACATGTTTAATTGAATCAACTAAAAAGGAGCCCTAGACTTCAAACGCATATAGTGCACAGACTCTTCCTTTTTTTGACCTATGAATTCTTAAATAAATCTTTTTAAAACCAAAAAATCCCGAGCCTCGGCTCGGGATTTTAAATATATTTTGAACTTAAACTATTGCAGCTTAAAAGTAATTGGAATACTAAACGGTACACGTACTGGTCTACCCCTTTGTTTCCCTGGAGTCATTTTAGGCAATTTGCTGATAATCCTTGCAGCTTCTTCCTCCAAGTTCTTATCCGGACCTCTCATCCTTACGTTCCCGATGCTTCCGTCTTTTTGGATAACAAACATTACGTTAACCCTACCTTGAACCCCCATTTCCTGGGCAATTTCTGGGTATCGGAAGTTTTTCCCAATGTGCTTCTGCATCATAGAGTTAAAACAATCCCTCAATTTGTTTTTTGGCTCATTTTCACAGCCTGGAAAAATAGGAACATCCTCGATAACCGCAAATGGTACATCTATATCTTCTTCTACCTCTTCCACCTCAACATCGGCCACTTCTATAACTTCTTCCTCTTGACTGGTCTCTGTAGATTCAATAACTGTCTCTTCCACTTCCTCCTCATCTTCAACAACTTCAATAATTTCAGGTGCTGCTGGTGGCGGTGGTGGTGGTGGTGTCTTAATTTGCTCGGTCATTGGAACTTCTTCGTCCAAAGTATCCTCCACATTCATGGTGTAATCAAAATTGTTCTCGTCGTCATAGGTCTTCCATTCAAAAGCTATATACGTCAATGCCATAACCAGAACAAGACCAATAACGAAATAAAGCCCGCTATTTCTAGTTAAATCTGCTTTAGGATTCTTTTTAAGTTCCATAATTCTTAATTTTTAATGTTCGCTAATTTATATATTTATTTTATCTGTTTAAAACTTTTTGTTAAAAAAAATACAAATAAATTCAAACAGGCAATTGGATTCCAATACATCCCTTTATCCGTAACTAAAGGCTCTGATCGAGACCAATTCGCAGAACCTACATCCCAAATGTCCATTAGACTAAGAACCAGAAGGTTGCACAACTCCGTTTGGATTACACCCCAAATTACTCAAAAAAAATACTATTTCATCCACTTTAAAGGAGTTTTTCCAGAGAAAATGTATTTTACCGCAAAACTCCCGAACAATGCCCCCAAACTATTCGCCAAAACATCCAGCAAATCGGGTTCTCTATCTCTTGTGGCCACTCCTTGTAACACTTCAATAATTATACCATAAATAACGGCATAGAAAATTATTTTCACAATCACTTTCTTTAACGGAGTATTTCTGCGATCCATTTCCCTAAAGGACAAACAACCCAAAGCCGTAAATACAAAATAAAAAGTAAAATGAACCAGTTTGTCCAAATGTGGAATATCTACAGATGGTAGACCGTCATCCTCAAAAGAAAATAAGCTGAGCGTTGTTATGAACACCACCCAGCTTATAAACAAGATTGTAAAAAAATATTTCTTATGCACCTACAAGTTCTTTGTACTCGGTATCCCCGAGCAAGCCCCCCACTTCGGAAGAATCGCTAATTTTCACCTTAATGATCCATCCCTCACCATAAGGATCGGTATTTACCTTTTCAGGTTCGTCTTCAAGAGATTCATTAAATGCTATGATTTCCCCACTTAAGGGCAGAAAAAGATCGGAAACTGTCTTAACAGCTTCAACCGTCCCAAAAACCTCATCTTTGCCCAAGGTTTCATCCAGGGTCTCCACTTCCACATAAACGATATCCCCTAGTTCCCCTTGGGCAAAATCAGTAATCCCAATTATAGCAGTATCGCCCTCTATTCTGACCCATTCATGGTCTTTTGTGTACTTTAAATCTGAAGGTATATTCATTATCTAATTTGTTAAGGCAACAAATGTAAAAGAATATCTCTTGTTAATCAAAAAACTCATTTAAACTTTTTTGGCCCAATTGGAAATTCAATTCCCTTACTGCCAATTCCTCCCTGTCTGTACCAGTGTCTTGTTAAGGACGTTTTGTCCTTGAATTAAGGTCTCTACTCCGCTAGCAGTCAATCCATCATCACTTCGAGCGCCATTAAGATGTCATTTAAGCATTAAATTAGCACTAATTCCCAAAATTATACCTCAAGGTAAATCCAGTATTTATAGAAGTTTGGGGGAAAGCCGTGGACACAGCAAATTTTGAAAACGAATGATCATAAAAAAACAGGGCGTTAAGACTTTTGCTCAAGGCATAATCGGCAACAAATTTCACGGACATTAAATTTTGTCCAGAAGTAATTTGATTGTTATCTATGTCCAAGTTTCTTATTATGGTGATATTATCCCTAAGGGTTACGTCCGCTTTAAGATTTAGATCCCCTTTTAAGCGTTGCTGTTCCCCGCCTATATTGGTCACAAATTTTACATCCTTGAATCGATACCCTAGACCTACCGTATATTCCTTGCCATTGATCTCCGTCATTAAGCTATTGTCAAAGCTCAGGGACAATGCCCTATCCGTTCTAATCTCCGCAAGTACGCTAAGGGAATTCTGCATTTCAAAATCTACCCTCATCAATGGATTGAACTGATCCGTAAGCACCACGTTGTTCATTATATTGACCGGTAAAAAATCCTGGGTTTCCGAGTTTATTGGCTCCATACCCTCATTGATCAACTGTGTACGTGTTAAATTGGTCTGAAACGAATTTATACTATATGCCGCTCTATATCCATGGCTAAGGGAAAAACGTTTAAATTTCTTTTTAAACCAAGGATTGCGCATTAATCCGGTATATTTAATGTTCCAATTGGGAATAGGGATACTTCTAAAAGCATCCAAACTAACCTTATTGGGGTCCTTGCCAGTATAAGCGGCAAAAAAAGCGGGCAGCAAAACATCTTGACTGGTCTTACCGTATCTTTCCGGAAAACCATCGTCATCCACCTCACCGGTATCATGGTTTCTTTCTGTAACAATCCTGTTGGCTATCGTAATCCTATTTTCTTTGAAGGTTTGAAAACTATCCGAACTAAATTCATCACTCTTATCAAAAACAGTACCGATCATTAAGGTAGAAATACTAAAATTACCGTAGTTGTTCCCTAAAAGATTCACATATTCAAATGCGTCATTCCCCAAATCCTCTACGTTAAAAGTCTCCTGATAACTTTCGGACATTTGTCTGTCGGCCACAAGGTCTATAGTCAAATCCCTAGTGGGCTGTGCCGTTGCCGTTATATTTAACTGCTTATTGGTATTCTGAATATATTGTTGGTTGAATTCCGGGAAAGTGGTCAACCATCCGTTTCTGGCCGCCTCATACCTAACATCGGCCTGACTACCAAAAACAAATCCTATGGTAGGTTTTGCAGTTCCAATAAAACCTACAGACCTGGTATAACCTGGCAATACCTTACCATTGTTCTGACTATAGGTGACATTTACACGTTTTACCATGGTTAGCACATCTATAAAAGCATTGTACCCTGTACCGCTCCCTTTTTTAACGTCTTTACTGTCATCATTGGATGCAGGGTTGCCTGCTTTATCCAGACGAGCCGGTTTTGCCGCAGCTCCCTTGGTATCTTTCCTACCCAAACCGAGGAAATCATAGAACTTCTGCATGGTCAGGGATGCCGTTAAATTATGCGTACTGGCATTCTGTACTGTGTTTATATCCTCTCCGGCCACTTCGTTCAAAGCATCCCCTCCCCTTTGCCAGTCAAAATTACTGGTATAAGTGTATTGAGCATTTATAAAATCGAAAGCAGGAATTTTGTTAAAGGGCAATTCATAATTCAATTGCATTTCCTGGGAATGCCTATTGGGCTCCCCAAGATCGAAGAAGCCATCCCACAATCCCAAGGCCTGATCAATTTCCGAATTCGGATTACCATCTTCCATAAAATAGTTCCTTACAATATTATTGTTGGAAGCGGTAAGATTTAAACGCAAGGATTTTGTTAGGCTATAGTTGATGGCATACTGCCAATTGAAAAGATAATTTCTTTGCTGCAGAAAAGGCAGATCCAACTTTTCTACCCCTGGCTCAAAAACATCCCTGAACTTTTGTTGATTAAAAGATCGGTTGATATTGGATTGAAGTGAAACACTAGCAGGCAAAACATTCAGATTTAGATCTTTCAACCATTTCCAATATTTTCCGGTAAACAAGGAATCCTTCTTGGCAAACGGTTCTACGGGAAGGGGTTTAAAATTATGGTTATAAACAAATCCTGTAACCACATTCTGATCCCTCAACTCATCGATCTCAAAATCCCTATGGTTCACCTCGTTATAGGAATAATTAAAGGTAAAGTTCTCAATATCGTAAAAATTGGCCTCGGCTTCCTCACCCCTATCCTTTCTTACCCCAATAAAATTTATACTGGTCCTTTTGGTATAATCTTCACCTTGTTGTCTAATTGCCTCGGCGTCTTCCGGCGTTTCAGCAGCCGCGATGCGATCTTCCAGTTTTAGATCATCATAGACAGGATCAAATTCAGGGGTAATCAACTGCTCGGAAATACCATAATTAAAAGGCAATTGCAAGCCCCACTTTTTTGGGAACAATTGACCAATATTCACATTGGTGACCACATCATAGGAAATGGCATCCTCACGTGCCCGCTCATTGGGCATTTGGTCTATGGCCCCAAACCCGGAAGTACTTTTGCTCCCGGTGGCGGACACATTGGCGAAATCTGCCATATTCATATCCATGGCAGCAATAGCGGCCCATCCCCCATTATTATCCAATCCCGATAGGCGTAGCTCGTTAAACCAGATCTCTCCCCTAGCAGGAAGATTATCATCGTTCTTAACCCCTACCATCATACTACGAATACCACCCAAGGAAGGATTTCCGCGAATACCAATACGTATTTTACCCAATGTTCTGGGATCAAATTCATTTACCTGGACCACCTCACCATTGTCTATTTCATAATAATTAATGGTGCTAAGGGTTTGGGCTGCAATTCCGGTAGATTTAACCTTGGATAGGTCATCCAAAGAAAGATCCAGCTCATTTACATCCGGCCAAATTTCACTGTCCGAACTTGCTCCATGGGGAGTTAATTGTAAGGGCAATTCTATTTGATAAAAGTTCTGGGTAAAATCCGAACCTATCCTAATAAAACCTACCAAAGGTGTTTCGTCGTTGGCATAATCCGATTCCACAATCTCTTCGGCGTGCATAAACATTTTTAAACGTTTATATTGCCTTACATCGATATCCAAATTTTTAAAGACCCCTCTGGAATCCTGAGGCTCCAAGTTCTCCACCATAAATGATAAGGATTGCTCGTTCTGCCTAATAATAGTATTGTTGTTATTAAGCCTTTCACGTGCTACACCTGGGGGCAAAACATAAGGTATTGGGGTTCGTGCAGCATTTTCCTCTATGTTCACGGCATTAACATCTACCAAAGTACCATCATCCGATGCATCCGAGTCCACATCCGGTTGCAAAGATTTGGCATATGTACGCCAATCTCCACGCACTAGGTCCAAGGTAGCAAAACGCAATACCACATCACTTGAAAATCCTGTTAGGTACATCCGCATAAAGCTAATAGACCTAAAATCGCTTATGCCGCCAACCGCATCCGTAAAATCGGACAAAGGTATCTTATACTGTATCCAACGTTCGTTCAGGGTATTGCCATTGGGCAAAGACCTGGTAACCCCTTCCTTGATATCCGTTACATATTTGTCATTGATAGTAGTCCCTGGTTTAATATTAATACGGTACTCGTAATAACTATTTACCGTATTCATAGTTCCGTCCCTATCTATATCCTCCACATCGGGCAAAGTAGTGGAGCCCCTATCAGAATTAGTCAATTGCACGGGCGAGTTACCATCCGGGTTGTTGTAATTTAAATATCGCTCCAAAATACTACCTTCCCTGTTAAGGAAGTACTCGTAATTATCCAATGCGGGATCTTCCGCAGGGCCATTATAGGTTATTCCACCTTCAAAAGTATAGGTAGCCTCCTCGGCATCGGTTAGACCATCAAAACCAATATCCTGTAAGCCCCTGTTGTTCTCATCTGCATCAAAAGCATATATTAAGGATTGGGTTGCAGGAACCTTACCCCAATTTGTTTTATAGGTAAGATCGTTCGATAAGGGATTTACAGGTAGCCCATTTTCATATTGTTTCCTACCATCGGGCAGAATATCCTCGGAAATATTACCAAGGTTGATCACCAAATCCCCGGCACTTGTTGCAATACCATCCACATAGGGATCCAATACCCAAAATTGTACGTATTCCACGTTGGACTGCTCAAAATTGGTACTGCTCAATGACCGCATTATCCCCGCCCATTTATCCTGTGGTTGTTCCGTTGTAAAATTTGGGTTTGCATTATAGGGACCTTTCATACCGGGGTAATAGGCTATGTCCAAAGTATTTTGGGCCAAAGTCTGCCCCTGGGCGACATCCTGATTAAAGACATCCTGTATATAGATTCTTCTAGTCTCGTTTGTAGAAATATCATCATCACTCAATGCAGTAGGACGCTGATTGGAATAAAAAATAGGATCTACCGTATACCAGGCCATTTTTGCCCTGCCATATCCAGACTCCACACTGTTGACCGTGGTTGCAAATTCCACTGGCGGACTAGCCATGGACCACCCAAGAAAGGAACGGATATCGATCAGCGATTGTGCCCCTTCAAAATCGTCCAGATAGGTTGTAGTTTCCCCTTCAAAATCTGCATTCTTGGGAGAACTTGGACTTAAAAAGGCCACTTCCCCGCGAACCGACAAGTTGGATGGGACATCCGTATCTATATTTGGCAATTTATTGACCAACCTTGTCAAAAATGGAACCTCAGTGGAAAAATTACTGTTCAGGCCAAATATTGTATTGTTTACTGGCTCTATACCATAATTGGATTTCTGGGTCAACGGTTTTTCGTTCAAGTTCAATAAAGTACCTCCCAGCACAAAATTTTTATTGAATTGATGCTCCACATTAACACCGGTAAAACGCCTGGTCTGCTGTCCAAAGACCGCATTGTTCTCCACTGAAATATTGATGGGGGTATTGGAAGCCTCCAAACTTGGATCCAAAATCTGCACCGTGCCCGACTGATAATTCACGGTATAGTCAATACCTTCCTGTAACTGCCTACCTCCGGCAGTAACCCTTACCGATCCCTGAGGAACATTGAATGCCCCAATTGGAATTCCATTGGTCCCCTGCGATTTATAAGTTCCCTTTAGAATAAATCTGTTTTTATCCGCATCTTGTTGGGCCGCCGCCGTAGGAAGCGAGTACATATTCCTAAAAACGTACTTCTTTTGATTGGCATTATAGCCTTGATCATTATCTACATCATAAGTACCGCCGCCCAGAAGATTAAATAAATATTCCCCAAAAGGTTCAACTTTGGTAAATATAATGTTTCCGGTTTGCGAGTCTATGGTAATACCTTCCACATAATCAAAAAAACCATCCCCTCCGCTTTGAAGATCATTATATGCATTTAACCTATCTAGATTGAAAACATCCAGTAATATCCTATCTTCCAAGGGCTTGGGGGTTGATGGCCAACCAGATCCAACACCTGATTCCACTGGCGTAATATAATTTCTTGGAGTGGTTTCCGCATATAAAATGTTCAACTTAAAATCCTCCTGACTCAATTGATAGGCGCCAGTAGCATAAATATTCTTCATCATCAGATCCCATATAGGATCTACAACATTGGTAATATTGCTCTTTAACAATTTAAGGATCAAGGTATTGTTGTTTACCGGTATTTCAGCTCCGGGAGACACCGTTGTGGCATCCACACCCCCATTGGCAAACTCTCCCACCTGATAGACCTCCCCGTTAAAGGTGTACTGAAAGGCAACCCCAAGGACTTCATCATTGCTCAATCTTTGGTTTAGGGATATATAGCCCAATTGGGAGTCAAAGGTAAAATCCCTGCCCTGTTCCAATTTTCTCGCATTCTCCAAAATAGCATAATCAAACCCTTGGTTAACGGTATAACCGGGAACATTAAAACCAGTTTGCACGGTAGCTATATCGCGAATATTACTTGTGAGCGCGCCCCCGGACCCTATTTGGAGAGGATCAAAATCATTGGCAGCGTTCCTTGGTAAATTACCGGCAGCGGAACTATTAAAGAATCCAGCGGGATCACCGTTGTTTTGCCCTATTCTGGTTTTTTCGGGTTGTATCTCCCCCAAATCCTGAATAGCAACAACGTTTCTAATATTCACGGTTTGCTGGCTCCTATTGGTAATCCAAACTTCCAACCTTGTAATCTGGACCTGGCTCCTTATATATGGATAATTAACAAGTGCGGCATCATAATTATCCCTAAAATAATGGGCCAGGAAAAAGTGTTTATCGGCATCGTAATCCTGGGCCCTAAGTTCAAAGTCGTTCACCGTACCCCCACCTTGAGCCACCACCGTATTGCTCTGCGACCTTTGTTCCGAAAATACGGCCGTAACCCTGGTCTTCCCAAATTGAAGTTCGGTCTTTACCCCAAAAAGGCTCTGTGCCCCTGTAATCAAGGAACTATTAAGAGGCATACTAACATTACCTACCTCTATCTTTTGAAGTATATCATCCTCGGATGGTGTATAGTCCAACTTGACCAAATTCTGAAAATCGAAGGTAGCCTCGGTATCATAATTGGCCGTTACCTGAAGTCGCTCCCCTATTTTACCCAACATACTTAAGCTTATCCGTTGATCAAAATCGAAGGAAAGATTGGTCCTGTTACGTGGGGACAGGGATGGGTTATCGTTTTTTTGCCATATCACCCCTAGATCCATCGCCACAGATCCCTGTGGAATCACCTCAATGGTATTGCCTCCAAAGACACTTTCAAAAAAACTATTATTTACATAGAAATTGGGAAGTAAATTTTTACGAGCTGCCTCACTACCCTCTTTTTTGCCAGAAAAAGCATCAATTTTTTCTTTAAAATAGGACTTCATGCCCTCGCGGCGCACAAGCTCCAAGTATTGTTCTGGGGTAAGGATAACGGGGTAATTGATATCAAAATCCCCAACACTTACCGTATAGATATATCTGTCAAGATTGGGGTCATAAGTATACTTTGAAACTATGCTGTCCGGGTTTTCCATTTTCAATTTTCCCAGTGCAACACCCGTTTTTACCGAATCTACTTCCTGCTCAATTGCATCTTCCCCCTCTATTTCCTGCGCTAGGGAAGTACCCGTTGCGGCCAAGAAAATAAACAGTAGGATAGTAAGCTTAAATGATGATTTAAGATAAAATTTTGCCCCTTTTTTCAAACTTGTTATAAATTTTTAAGCGCAAATTTTATAATGTCCTCTACGCTTAGTCCAGGGTCTTGGGCAACTACTTTATCCACAACCTTTTCAGCTTGTTTGCGGACAAAACCAAGAACCTCTAATGCAGATAACGCTTCATCTTTATTTGTATTGTTTGATGGGGCGGAAAGTTCATCAATATCGTAGACTTTTAAAACCTTGTCCTTGAGGTCCAAAATTACCCGTTGTGCCGTTTTGGCACCGATGCCCTTGATTCCTTGGATAGTAGGCACATCTCCCGTGGCTATGGCATCCCTGATCTGAGCTGGAGACAGGGAGGACAACATAGTTCTGGCCGTACTGGATCCTATTCCGGATACGGACAAAAGCAATCTAAATATCTCCCTTTCGGACTTTTCGGAGAAACCGAACAAAGTATGTGAATCTTCCTTTACTTGTAGATGGGTGTACAGCTGAATGCTTTCCGAATCCCCAATTTTTGAAAACGTGTGCAGCGAAATATTTACAAAATATCCCACACCAGCACATTCGATTACAATATGGGTGGGATTTTTTTCAACAAGTTTTCCTTTTAAATGGGTAATCATTAGCCTTTGCTGGTTTCGGGTTTCAAGCCATCTTGAAACTAGAATTATTTAAACTATTTATTTTTGTGTTTTTGCCAATTTTCTTTTCTCCCTTTCCTGGGCATCGATAACCGCCACAGCAGTCATATTGACCATCTCGTCTACACTGGCCCCCAATTGAAGAATGTGTACGGATCGCCTTAGTCCTACCATGATAGGACCAATGGAATCTGCCTGGTTCAGCTCCTTCAGTAGTTTATAGGTAATGTTGGCCGACTCCAAGTTTGGAAAAATTAGTGTATTTACTTTTTTACCGGACAATTTGGAAAATGGAAATTTACCCTGGTGCAATTCTTTGTTCAACGCAAAGTCGATTTGAATTTCCCCATCGACCACCAATTCAGGATTGTTGGCGTGCAATATTTTTACAGCCTCCTTCACTTTGGTAGCTCGGGGATGTGTTGAAGACCCAAAATTGGCATAGGACAACAGGGCCATGACAGGACTAAAACCAAAGGTAGTAGCCACATTTGCCGTCATTTTTGCAATTTCTGCAATTTCCTCGGCACTGGGATCTATGTTGATAGAAGTATCTGCCAAAAACAACGGCCCCCTTTCGGTAATCATAATGTTTACGGTAGACACCTTTTTAACGTTGGCCGCCCTTCCTATTACCTCGAAAACTGGTTTTACCACCGTAGGGTATGCCCTGGAATATCCGGAAATCATACCATCCGCATCTCCCTCCAAAACCATCATTGCTGCAAAATAATTACGTTCTTTCATCTTAGCGCGGGCCCCAAAGAGACTTACCCCACTACGCTGTCTATTTTCAAAATATTTGGCAGCATAATGGTTCCTTTTATCATTGGTTTCATCGGCATGGGAATCTATTATAAGAATATCGGCATCGAATTCCAGCTCCTTCATCAATTCCGAAATAATTACCTTATTTCCCAATAAAATTGGTGTTGCCAACCCTTCCTCATAGGCAATTTGAGCCGCTTTTAGGACGTCCAAATGATCAGCCTCCGCGTAAACAATTTTTTTAGGGTTCATTCTAGCACGATCGTGGAGCAAACGAACTATTTTATTATCGTTACCGGAGCGCTGCAATAATTCCTCCCTATACTTATCCCAATCATCTATGGGCATTTTGGCCACTCCACTTTCCATGGCCGCCTTGGCAACGGCAGGTGGAATCTCAGAAATCAATCTGGGATCAAAAGGTTTTGGAATTATATAATCACGCCCAAAGGTCAACCTTGTTTGTCCATAGGCAATATTCACCTGTTCCGGAACGGGTTCTTTGGTGAGTTCGGCCAAAGCCTTCACGGCAGCCATTTTCATGGCTTCATTTATCTTGGTAGCCCTAACATCCAAAGCCCCTCTAAAAATAAACGGAAATCCCAAGACGTTGTTCACTTGGTTAGGATGGTCGGACCTACCTGTAGCCATGATGATATCCTTTCTGGTTTTTATGGCCAGGTTATAATCTATTTCCGGATCTGGATTGGCCATGGCAAACACTATAGGATCCTTGGCCATGGATAATAACATTTCCGCAGAAACAATATCTTTTACAGAAAGACCAATAAAAACATCTGCGTCTTTCATGGCTTCTTCCAAGGTGTCTATTTTTCTATCCGTGGCAAACTCCAATTTTTCAGCTGATAAGTTACCGCGGTCGCTGCGGATAACCCCTTTGCTATCCAACATCACTATATTTTTATCACTTGCCCCAAAGGCTTTGTACAAGCGCGTACAGGAAACCGCAGCCGCACCTGCACCACTAATAACAATACGGACATCACTAATCTTTTTATTGGTAAGCACCAAAGCGTTCAAAAGGGCTGCGGCAGATATTATAGCCGTTCCGTGTTGATCGTCGTGCATTACCGGAATATCCAATTCCTCTTTTAATCTTCTTTCAATTTCAAAGGCTTCAGGAGCCTTTATATCCTCCAAGTTTATACCTCCAAATGTTGGGGCTATTATCTTTACGGTTTCTATAAATTTTTCAACATCGGTGGTATCCAATTCAATATCAATTCCGTCTATATCGGCAAAAATCTTAAATAGCAGACACTTGCCTTCCATTACCGGCTTAGAAGCCTCGGGACCTATATCGCCCAACCCCAAAACTGCGGTTCCATTGGAAATTACGGCCACTATATTTCCTTTGGCGGTGTATTTATAGACATTATCCTTATTCTTGGCAATCTCAAGACAGGGCTCGGCCACACCGGGCGAATAGGCCAGACCCAGATCCCTTTGGGTAGCATAAGGCTTGGTAGGAACTATTTTTATCTTCCCAGGTTGTGGTTTGGCGTGATATACCAGCGCTTCCCTTCTTGTCTTTTGCTTGCTCATATAATGTTGTATTAGAAAAACAAAGTTAACAGTATTCTTTAAATTAATAGGATTTAAAAAAGTAATCTATCATAGTTTTAAACAGGGAAGAGTATTTCAATTTACCATCCTCCCAACCATAACCCGGCCAAAAGGCCAGGAAGGCCAGGAAGGCATTACCAGTGAGGGGATAGTTTTGAAAAACGATTATAGATCCAACAAAATATGAAACTTACGCCCTACTTCAAAAAATCAATATGCCGTTTTAAACCTGAAAATTTAGTGCGCTTTACGGCCGATTTTTGAAATACCTTCTTAAAGACATCTTCCGTAATTTCCTCCCAATCCTTTTTTAGACGTCCTCCCCTGACCCCTCCCAAGGAGGGGAACTCTTTCGGAACAGGTGTTGAACTTTTGATTATCATACTTGTACCCTACTTCAAAAACTCAATGTTCCGTTTTAAACCGGAAAACTTGGTACGTTTTACGGCCGATTTTTGAAATACCTTCTTAAAGACATCTTCCGTAATTTCCTCCCAATCCTTTTTTAGACGTCCTCCCCTGACCCCTCCCAAGGAGGGGAATAAGTTCCGATAGCGATAATAAGTCTAAAAAACAACCAAACTAATCCCTACTTCAAAAAATCAATGTTCCGTTTTAAACCGGAAAATTTAGTGCGTTTTACGGCCGATTTTTGAAATACCTTCTTAAAAACATCTTCCGTAATTTCCTCCCAATCCTTTTTTAGCCGACCTCCCCTAACGCCTCCCAAGGAGGGGAACTCTTTCGGCACAGGTGTTGAACTTTTGATTATCATACTTGTACCCTACTTCAAAAACTCAATGTTCCGTTTTAAACCGGAAAACTTGGTGCGTTTTACGGCCGATTTTTGAAATACCTTCTTAAAGACATCTTCCGTAATTTCCTCCCAATCCTTTTTTAGTCGACCTCCCCTGACCCCTCCCAAGGAGGGGAATAAGTTCCGATAACGATAATAAGTCTAAAAAACAACCAAACTAATCCCTACCTCAAAAATTCGATATTTCTTTTTAATCCGGAAAACTTGGTGCGCTTTACGGCTGATTTTTGAAATACCTTCTTAAAGACATCTTCCGTTATTTCCTCCCAGTCCTTTTTTAGTCGACCTCCCCTGACCCCTCCCAAGGAGGGGAATAAGTTCCGATAAATATAATAAGTCTAAAAAACAACCAAACTAATCCCTACTTCAAAAACTCAATGTTCCGTTTTAAACCGGAAAATTTGGTGCGTTTTACGGCCGATTTTTGAAATACCTTCTTAAAGACATCTTCCGTAATTTCCTCCCAGTCCTTTTTTGTCATGGATAGTAAATCGGGATTGGGATTGAACAAAGGCTCGCGATGGGATTTGGAGAAACGGTTCCAGGGGCATACATCCTGACAAACATCGCAACCAAACATCCAATCATCCATTTTTCCTTGAAATTCCGAAGGGATCTCATTCTTTAATTCGATGGTAAGGTAAGAAATACACTTGCTACCATCTACCACATAGGGCTCTACTATGGCCTGGGTAGGACAGGCGTCGATACAGGCAGTGCAGGTGCCGCAATGATCGGTTACCCTATGGTCATACTCCAATTCCAAGTCCACGATCAATTCTGCTATAAAATAAAAGGACCCCACCTGTTGGGTCAGTAGATTACTGTGTTTCCCTATCCAACCCAATCCGCTCTTTGCGGCCCATGCCTTGTCCAAGACGGGGGCGGAATCCACAAAAGCCCTACCGCTCACCTCCCCAATCTCTTCCGATATAAAATTTTGAAGTTCCTTTAGTTTGGATTTGATAACATGATGGTAATCCTGTCCATAGGCATATTTGGAAAGCTTATAGGTGTTTTCTTTTTGACTTTCCCCTGGAAAATAATTAAGTATAAGGGAAATGACCGATTTGGAACCCTCTACCAATTTAGTGGGATCCAGACGCTTGTCGAAATGATTTTCCATATAGCCCATTTCCCCATGCATGTTCTTTTTTAGCCAATTTTCCAATCTTGGGGCCTCCTCTTCCAAAAATTCGGCCTTGGAAATACCACAAGACAAAAATCCGAGGCGTTTGGCTTCGGCTTTGATAAGCTGGGTATGTTTATGAATGTTCTTCAAAAAAATTATCGTTCAGTAAACATTAAAGGTACAGCCTTTGGCTTAAGTGAAATCAAAGGATTGATCTCTATGTTTTTCAAATCGCTGGATATGCTATACTTCTTCACAATTTCCGCTATGGCAATGATCATTTCATACATGGCAAAATTATTGCCTACACACATTCTGGGACCTGCCCCAAACGGATAATAGTAGTCCCCATAATCCTTTTTGTCCGCCTCCTTAAATCTGCCAGGGTCAAACTCCAGTGGCCTTTCCCAAAAATTACTATAGCGGTGCAATTCGTAAATGGACATAAGCACCATGGTACCCTTAGGCAGCAAAATATCTTCAAAAGTATCATCTTCGGTGGCCACCCTATCTATGACATAAGCCGGAGGATACAACCTTAGGGCCTCCTCTATACATTGCTTAACAAATTGAATCTGCATCACACCTTGCAATAAATCAATATTGCTATCCTCAAAATCAACCTTTGACACTTCCTCATAAACCTGATCCTGAATGGCCAGATTTTTGGCCAAAAAAAACAGGGTGAAACTAAGGGCATTGGCTGTGGTTTCATGTCCTGCTGTAAATAGAATCAACACTTCATCCAACAATTGCCCATCCGGCATTGGGGAGCCATCCTCATATCGTGCCCTGAGAAGCATATCCAACAAATCATCTTTTTCCAATCCAGATCTTCTCCGCTCTTCAATAATATCCAAAAGTAGCCTCTTGCCTTCCCCGGCCATTTTCAAGTGCTTATCAATTTTACCACTCAGCCTATACCACCATTTTAGATAAGGCTGTCGCATTTCTTTGATCAACATGCGCTGATTGGCCTCGGTAATATGTTGGAGGCGAGACATCTTTTCGCGAATATCCGAACTACTAAAAAGGGATTTGGCAACAACCTGAAATGCAAGATCGCCCATAAGCGGAAAAACGTCCTGCACCTTGCCAGGCTCTATTCGTTCCAGTTCCATAAGTATAGCCTCCCTCATTACCCCCATTAAATTTTGGAGTTTTTTCTTATGAAAGGCCGGCTGCACCATCCTTCTATGTGTGCGCCAATGCTCACCACTGGATGTTAATATTCCATGACCAATATACTTGGCCAAATCCACTGTTTGCAAAGGGGATTTTTCATATTTCCTGTGCTGTTTTTGAAGTATGTGCTTTATTAGACCGGGATTTCTTGTAAAAAGAACTATTTCCTTGGTACTTAATTGCACTCTAAAACAATCCCCATATGCCTCAAAATTTTCATGATGAAAGGGCAAGGGATTTTTTAGGATTCTCCTAGCATTTTTTAAGACCTGAAATCTTGATACTAACTTCAAATTGATTATTTAAAAAAGGGTTTTATTACTGCACAAACCCTTGGCCAATGAAAACATCAGAACAGACCTCCTTGAATATTCCCTTTTATCCTTCCCAAGTGCCTATAGGCCAATTCTGTAACCTCCCTACCTCTCGGGGTTCTCATAATAAATCCTTGCTGGATCAAAAAAGGTTCATAAACTTCCTCTATGGTTTCTGCACTTTCAGAGACCGCGGTAGCCAAAGTAGTAATCCCTACTGGGCCTCCTTTAAACTTGTCTATAATGGTTGTCAATATCTTGTTGTCCATTTCATCCAATCCATGGGCATCCACATTCAAAGCTTTCAGTCCAAACTGGGAGATTTCTATGTCGATCTTTCCATTCCCTTTTATTTGTGCAAAGTCCCGGACCCTTCTTAACAAGGCATTGCATATTCTGGGAGTACCCCTACTTCTACCGGCTATTTCAATGGCGGCCTGTTGGGTAATAGGAGTCTTTAATATTTCGGCACTACGCTCCACTATAGTAGAAAGAAGTTCCGTGGAATAGTATTGTAATCTGCTCTGAATACCAAAACGGGCCCTCATTGGAGCTGTTAACAGACCAGAGCGGGTTGTTGCCCCAATCAAGGTAAAGGGGTTTAAATTGATCTGTACCGATCGGGCATTGGGACCCGATTCTATCATAATATCTATCTTATAATCCTCCATAGCGGAATATAAATACTCCTCCACAATAGGACTCAATCTATGGATCTCATCAATGAACAAAACATCCCTTTCGTCCAAGTTGGTCAGTAGGCCTGCCAAATCCCCTGGCTTATCCAACACAGGGCCCGAAGTCATTTTAATGCCCACCCCCAATTCATTGGCCAGGATATGGGCCAAAGTGGTCTTCCCAAGACCTGGAGGGCCATGGAACAAGGTGTGGTCCAGGGCTTCACCCCTTAAATTAGCTGCCTGAACAAATATCTTAAGGTTTTCCAGAACTTGTTCCTGCCCGGTAAAGTCATCAAAGGAAATAGGACGCAACGCCCTTTCAATATCGAATTCCTCGTTGGAAAAATTACTCGCTGTGGGATCTAGGTTCTCATTCATACTCCAACAAAGATAATGGAAATTAGGATAGTTTTTGAAGGAAACCGTACATAAGAGCCACACAATTATAACCACCTAAGAACAGTCCCAAAATTTTCCTAATCCTGTCCCGGAGAGAGATTTTAAAATAAAAATAATGTAAATTCATATTATGATAAAGACAACATATCCACCCAGTATTCTACAGTATATACCTTTCTTTTTTGTTATTTGGTCCGATGATCTTTTGACCCTTTCAGAGATTGCCGTTGTAAAAAAGATAATCGACGATGATCAAAATCTTTCCAAAAAAGACAGGGAAACCCTGAACAGTTGGCTCAACACCGCCCAGCCACCTTTGGATACGGAAATAAAATCTTGGCAACGGGCCATTTCCAATTCCGGCATCAAATTGGTAGAAGGCGACAACCATCCTTTGACTTCGTTTAGCAAGAAATTAATATCACAAAATGGTTCGGAGCATGTATTTAATGAAGATTTATCGGCCATTGAAACAAACCTCGGAATACAACCCAACCATTACCACCACTTGTTCGAGGTGGAAGTTGTTTTGGAAAAAACATCCAATTTCTATGACCCAAAGGAAATTGACCAAATCTTCAAAGGCACGAACCACCGCGAAATAGATGAATTTAGGGAGGCCCTAAGCAATTCCATTTTTTCTTGGGAAATAATAAAGAACAAGGAGAACTTTAGGGAGAAGGTACTAACCCAGGTGCAATATCTGGCCAAAGCAGGATATGGCGCCATGGCCTATCCGGAAGCTTACGGGGGAACAGGAAATATGCCGTTATATGCCACCATTTTTGAAAATCTGATGTATGTGGACGGAAGCCTCACCGTGAAATTTGGGGTTCAATTTGGGCTTTTTGGAGGTAGTATTCAGAAGTTGGGAACAAAAAAACACCATGACCGCTATTTGACCGCTATTGGGGAAGCCAAATTACTCGGATGTTTCGCCATGACCGAAACGGGTCACGGATCCAATGTAAGGGGGATAAAAACAACTGCTACCTACAACAAGGAAGAGGACAACATTACCATTCACACCCCAGGTAAAAACGACAACAAGGAATATATAGGAAATGCACTGCACGGTACAATGGCCTCGGTATTTGCCCAATTGATCGTTGATGGCAAAAATCACGGTGTCCATGCTATTTTAGTACCTCTAAGAGATAGTGAAAATCGTCTAATGCCGGGCGTTCGCATTGAAGATAATGGCTATAAATTAGGGCTTAACGGGGTTGACAATGGTAAAATTTGGTTCGACCAAGTTAAGGTGCCACGGGAGAATCTTTTAAATAAATATGGAGATATTAAGTCTGATGGCAGCTATTATTCCGATATAAAAAACCCAAATAAGCGCTTTTTTACCATGCTCGGCACCCTTGTTGGCGGACGAATCTGCGTGGCCAAAGGAGCTTTGAGCGGGGCAAAAATGTCTTTGGCCATTGCAGTGAAATATGCCCTACAAAGAAGGCAGTTCAATGACAACCTAAAAATCCAAGAGGATTTGATCATGGATTACCCATCGCACCAACTGCGGCTTACCCCCGCCATTGCCAAATCTTATGTATACCAGATAACCTTGGATTCTTTAATGAAAATCTATAGTGATGACAGCATAACCGATAAACGAAAAATAGAAACCCAGGTGGCCGGATTAAAGGCAATTATAACGTGGTTCGCAAACGAAACCATACAGGAATGTCGTGAAGCCTGCGGAGGTAAAGGCTACCTATTGGAAAATAGAATTGCCGACCTCAAGGGCGATGTGGATATATTTACCACCTTTGAAGGGGACAACACGGTACTACTACAATTGGCCGCCAAAGGAATTATGTCCGATTTTAATACGGAATTCAACAGCGCAGGATTTTCGGCAGTATTTAAGTTGTTAGGCACCCAGATCAGCGACAAATTGGTCACTATAAATCCCATATATGCCAACAAGGTAGATAAGGAGCATTTATACAATCCCAAGTTCCACCAACATGCCTTTGATTACAGAACAAGAAGATTAACCTATTCCGCAGCTATGCGAATCAGGGACTATATCAAGAAAGGGGTCCCCACTTATCAGGCCTTCTTAAAAGTACAAACCCATTTAATAGCCCTGGGAAAAGCCTATAGTTGTGAATTGGCCTATAATACTTACTTACAGTTTACAGAAACAATAGAAGACAAGAAGAACCAACAGCTATTTCAAAAACTTGGATGCCTCTTTGCATTGTCCGAAATTCGGGAAGATGCCTCATGGTATTTGGAACAGGGCTATTTGGGAGGCACCAAGTCCAAAGCCATACGACAGCGTGTAGAGCGTTTAAGCACGGAGTTTAGACCTCATATCGAGGTTTTGGTAGATGGTTTTGGGATTCCGGATCACTGTTTAACGGCCCCAATTAGTCGCTAATTTTTGCGCCGATATAGCTCTGAAGTATCAAGGAATTCCAGCAGGTTAATTTTGCTATCACCAAATACATAGGTCTTGGAATCTCCTTTGGAATTGAGGTCCACCGTTGCCGTTGACAAGACTTCAGCAGAAGAGCTGCCTTCCAAATTGGCTTCGACAGAATTGGCTTCCAATCTTTTTGCCTTTAGGTCGGAAGCGTCCAATAAATGAAACTGAAAAACATCGGTAAAACCTTCCAAATCGGCCTTGGAATTACGTTGCATATCCAAAACAGTATTTTCCATAACCCCAAACAATCTTAAATCCGCCTTTTCTGCCAGGCGAATGTTTAAGGTATCACTGTCTACCTTAAAATTCCCCTTACTATTATCGTTCATGGTTATTTGCATTGCATCGGCATCCACATCTATTTCCACCCTTCCGGACCCCCTAGTATTTACCTCTAGGAACTCGGTAGAAAAACGGTTTTTGACCACAATATTCCCGTCATTGGCATTGATAAGGAACAATTCATTAAAATTAACGGTAATGTTCAGTCTCTTCTTGGAGGTTACTCTGTAATAAGAACTTATGATAAGCGTTTCATTCTCTACCTTAAACTTTAAAATATCGATTAAATTGTCGTCAGCTTCTATTATATACTCCCCAGATGTTGCGGCCTGTAGGTTAATATCCAGATCGTCATCCAGTTGAACGGCATTAAAAGGGGGCAGGGTCTCCCTCACTTCTATCACATTTCTATTGCCTTTAATTTTGGGTTTACGCTGAGAATAGACCAAACAGCCAACCAATAACATGAAAAATAAAAGTATGTGTCTCACTCCTAATGATTTATAATACATAATAGATCCTTATCTAATAAACTGCGATAGCCTTGGACATTGTATCGCCATAAATTTGCAATTAATTCATATAGCCTGCAAAACCCAAAGGTTTCGCAGATTTACCATATGTAAATGGAAGGTACAAAAAAAGTCCATCTTAGGGATGGACTTTTAAAATTTGTTGTTTTCCAATCGTTAATGCTGTAACTCCTCCTCACCCTCATAAAGTGGCATGGTTTGAGGTACAAAATCCTGTCCTGGAATTATATATTCGCCGTTTTCATCGGTTTTGCTATAATCATATGGCCATCTGTGTACTTCTGGAATTGCTCCAGGCCAGTTGCCGTGAATATGTTCTACTGGTGTAGTCCATTCCAAGCTAGTTGCTTTCCATGGATTCTGAACAGCCTTACTTCCGTAGAAAATACTTCTAATAAAATTGAAGGCAAATATTAATTGGGCCCCAGCTGCAATAAGCGCAAAAACCGTCATTAACACCTGAATATCGGTCAAGTCATCAAACATTGGAAAAGCGGTATTCTCATAGTACCTACGTGGCACCCCTGCCATTCCAACAAAATGCATCGGGAAGAAAACCCCATAAGAACAGACGGCAGTAATCCAAAAATGCACATAACCCAAATTCTTGTTCATCATTTTTCCGAACATCTTAGGGAACCAATGGTAAACACCTGCAAACAAACCATAAAGAGCAGATATACCCATTACCAAGTGGAAGTGGGCCACCACAAAATATGTGTCGTGTACATTAATATCCAAGGTACTGTCCCCAAGAATAATTCCTGTTAGTCCACCAGAAATAAACGTAGAAACCATTCCTATAGAAAATAGCATTCCAGGGTTTAATTGAAGATTACCTTTCCACAAGGTAGTTATCCAGTTAAATGCCTTAACAGCAGATGGAATAGCGATCAATAATGTAGTAAAGGTAAACACGGAACCTAGGAAAGGATTCATACCGGAAATAAACATATGGTGACCCCAAACAATTGTGGACAGGAATGCAATTGCCAAAATAGAGGCAATCATTGCCCTATATCCAAAAATAGGTTTACGGGCGTTTACCGCCATAATCTCCGATACCATACCCATAGCAGGCAGGATAACGATATACACCTCAGGGTGTCCTAAAAACCAGAATAAATGCTCGTACAATACTGGAGAACCACCTTGATAATGTAATACCTCACCTTGGATAAAAATATCCGACAGGAAAAAGGAAGTACCAAAGCTTCTATCCATTATCAACAGCAACGCAGCTGATAATAATACCGGGAAAGAAATCACACCTATAATCGCGGTAACGAAAAACGCCCAAATGGTCAAAGGCAGTCTGGTCATAGACATTCCTTTGGTCCTAAGATTAATTACCGTAACAATATAGTTCAATGACCCCAATAAGGAAGACGCTATAAATATAGCCATTGCTACCAACCAAAGCGTCATTCCCATTCCGGAACCAGGTTGTGCCATTGGAAGTGCACTAAGGGGAGGATAAACTGTCCATCCCGCAGCAGCAGGTCCGGCTTCAACAAAAAGTGAAATAACCATAATTACACTGGACAAAAAGAACAACCAGTACGAAACCATGTTCAAGAACCCTGAAGCCATATCCCTAGCTCCAATTTGAAGGGGAATCAACAAGTTACTGAAGGTTCCGCTTAATCCTGCCGTTAAAACAAAGAATACCATGATAGTACCGTGAATGGTTACCAATGCCAAATAAACATCTGCATCCATAACACCTCCTGGTGCCCATTTACCCAAAATGGCTTCAAAAATTGGAAAAGATTCCCCTGGCCATGCCAACTGCATTCTAAACAACAGAGACATCATAATACCTATGAATCCCATTATAAGTCCAGTAATCAAATACTGCTTGGAAATCATTTTATGATCTTGACTAAAAATATACTTCGTCACAAAGGTTTCTTTGTGATGATGTCCGTGGTCATCTGAATGGTCTTCTACGTGTGCGTGAGCTGTTACAGACATAGTTCTATTTTTAAATTTTTTATAAAGTTATTATTTAAATACTAAAATTATTGTGCCGAAGCCATGGACTTACCAAAAGTCTGCTGACTTGCTATCCAAGCATTATATTCCTCCTCAGTTTCAACAATAATTTTCATTTGCATATTGTAGTGCGACTTCCCACATATCTTGTTACACAACAAAATGTAATCAAATTCCCAAGGGTCTGAATTATCCATTCCCTTAGCGGCCTTTTCGGCCCTGATCCCATTTATACGTTTTACCTTATCAACAACATCAGGATTTTGTCTCATTTCAGCAGTGGTAATGGTAGGGGTAAATGAAAACTGGGTAATCATACCAGGTACACAGTTCATCTGAGCCCTAAAATGTGGCATATATGCAGAGTGCAGCACATCCTGGGAACGCATCTTAAAATTAACCTTGCGCCCTACGGGCAAATGCAATTCCTTAACAATAATATCATCGGCCGCATTTGGATCAGAATTGTCCAACCCTAAAACGTTTGCATTGTCAATATCTATCATTCTAACATTGGCATCGCCCAAAACATTATCATTACCCGCATACCTTGCAGTCCAGTTAAACTGTTGGGCATATAATTCAATAGTCAAAGGATCATCCTCGTCATTGATATCCATAATATTGGTCCAAGCATATAATCCCCACAAAATTAAACCTGCCAAAACAATAACAGGAATAATGGTCCATATAAACTCCAAACGGTCGTTATCCGCATAGAACAAAGCCTTTCTTTCCCTGTCTCCCCTATACTTATAAGCGAAGTAGTGCAACAGAAACTGGGTTAAGGTCTGTACAATAAAAATTATTACAAATGAAAGAACCATTAACGAATCATACCCCCCGCCATGCTCGGAAGCAGCTTCTGGCAAAAGTACTTTAGAATATTTCCAGAAGCTAAAAATGGTAATTCCATAAAGGAAAATTAGAAAAGCGAACATCAAATACCCATTGTATTTATTATCCGTTTCACTTGCTACTTGGGAATTGCTAGCTCTAATTTGTGACAATTCGAATATCTTGGTCATTTGCCAGATTGCAATTGCCACTAATACTAAAACAACTATGGTCAATAATGGAGTCATCGTATGATTTGAAATTATACTTATATACTAAATACTAATAATGAAAATGCTTACTCTCTTCAATAAACGGATTGCGCTTTGGCTGCAATGGAGCCTTGGTCAACGCTCTAAATACAAAAAAGATAAACAATCCTGCAAAGAATAAAATAGACCCAATTTCAGGGATACCAATAAACCATTGATCTCCAACGGTAGCCGGCATAATGGCGTTAAAAATATCCAAATAATGTCCGGCCAAAATTACTATACCGGTCATGATAACGAACCAATTAACCCTTTTAAAATCACTGTTCATAAGCAAAAGTACAGGGAACAAAAAGTTCATGGCCACCATACCAAAAAATGGCAGGTTAAAATCGGCTATCCTGGTAACATAATAAGTTACCTCTTCAGGAATATTCGAATACCAAATCAACATAAACTGGGAGAACCATAAATAGGTCCAGAAAATACTGATACCGAACATAAATTTAGCCAAATCGTGAATATGGCTATCGTTAACATCTGGCAAATAGCCCCTAGATTTAAGATAGATCGTAACCATGGCAATAACAGTAATACCGGACACAAACATACTTGCAAAGATATACCATCCGAACAAGGTGCTGAACCAATGTGGATCTACGCTCATAATCCAATCCCAGGACATCATGGACTCAGATATAAGATAGAATACCAAAAATGCCGCAGATATCCTAAAATTCAGTTTAAAATTGGAGTCATCGTTAGATTCATCCTGAGCCAAGGACAACTTTCGGGAATACTCCCTATATAAAATCCAACCTCCCAAGAAGACCGCAGCCCTGATCAAGAAAAAGGTACCATTAAGGAAACCTGCCTTCCCTTGCAAAAGAGTATCATGCGCAACTACCTCTGGGTCCATCCACACGAACAAGTGATTCATATGTGCTACCGATAAGGCCAATATTACAAATACTATGATACCACCTGGTACCAAATAAGCCGTAATTCCCTCCATAACCCTGAAAAGCAATGGCGACCAACCCGCCTGTGCTGCACGCTGAATAGCGTAAAACGCCAATACCCCCAAAGCTATCATAAAAAAGAAGAAAGCTGCTACATATAATGCTGCCCATGGTTTGTTTTGCAACTGGTGCAATAGATGTTCATCATGCGATGCATCATGTGCATCTCCATGTCCCATTTCGTCACCATGACCCTCTGCAACCGCATGGGCATCCCCATGACCGTCTCCGTGTCCGGCAACAATTGCCTTTGCCTCCTCTACAGTGCTTGGCGCAGCCATAAAACCGATACCAATTCCCAAAACGCCTACAGCCATTAAAATGAAGGAAGCAATTTTTAATCTATTTGAAAAAGTGTACATATTGCTAATATCTAGGTCTTATTTTGTTAAATCTTGTTTCAATTTCATTACGTATTCAGAAACCTTCCAACGCTCTTCAGTATCCAATTGCCCTGCATAGGAACCCATAGAATTCAATCCGTAATAGATGGCATGATATGAAGTACCAACAGTTATGTTTCTAGCTACATCGGCATAACTGGGCACACCCAATATCTTTTCCCTTTTCACTAGGTTACCTTGGCCGTCTCCCTTATCGCCGTGACAGATTGCACAATAAATGGTATATAATTCCTTACCCACAGCTAGATTGGCCTCTTGATTTAGAGAATCCAATGGACTTGGGTTAAGCCTTGCCAATTCCTTTCCCTCCATAGTATTTTCAATTCCGTAAGGTATCCATCCCCTTGCTACGGTATTTTCGGCCGGAAGCCCAGCTTCCATCCCATCTGGAAGAAAATCCACTTTCTGATAGGTCTCATAACCTACGGACTCATACATATTGGGCATGTATTGATAGTTTCTGCTATTCGTGTTTGCACAAGAAGCAACTAATAATACCAAACCAAACAAGACTCCTATTTTGCTAAAACTGTTCATAATATCTATGACTACTTTTCTGTAATATTAATTTCGACTGCACCCGTATCCATCAACAAATCCTTCAATTCCTGCTCGTTGTCATGAATTTCGATTTCCATTAAAAAATGATCATCTGTTGTTCTAACATCAGGATTTTCAGCTTCTTTAAAAGGCCATAACCTACTTCTAAGGTAAAAAGTTATTACCATTAAATGCGCCGCGAAAAATACCGTTAGCTCAAACATGATAGGCACAAAAGCCGGCATGTTCTCCAAATAGCTAAAACTGGGCTTACCGCCAATATCCTGAGGCCAGTCCTGGATCATAATGTAATTCATCATTACGATTGCCACTGTAAGACCAACACAGCCATACATAAAGGACGTTATTGCAATCCTGGTTGGGGCTAGCCCCATAGCCTTGTCCAAACCATGCACCGGAAAAGGACAATAAACTTCTTCAATATGATGCTTTGCCGCTTTTACCTTTTTAACAGCATGCATTAGCACATCGTCATCATTATAAAAAGCATGTATAACTTTCGACGCCATAATTATTTCTTATTATTTAAAATCTTTGCTTGTCCTGCCCAATCGTCTCTTTGCGCCCTACCCGGGAATGATTCTGTAATAGAATCCAACAAATCATACTCTTTATCTGTCATACGCCCAACTTGTGCGAAGGTGTATATTCCTATTTGATTCAAAGTAGCTTCCATTTGGGGCCCAATACCTTTAATCTTCTTAAGGTCATCCGCCGTCTCCTTGGTAGGATCAAATGTACCTATAGTTCCCAAAAGTTCGGAAACCCCTACTTTATCACCAACCTTAGGAACAACTTCTCCCATCAACACATCATCAGTAATTGGTTCCTTTTCCTTCACAACTGTTTTACCTTTGGATATCTCATACAAAGGCTTTCCTGCATCCCTCAATTTCTTATACTTCTCCCCTGAGGATTTCAAAATAGACTTCACTTCTGCCTGAGCAATAACCGGGAATGTTCTGGCGTACAATAAGAACAGTACGAAGAAGAATCCTATGGTTCCGATGAAAATTCCTATATCCACAAATGTTGGGGAGAACATGGTCCATGAAGATGGAAGGTAATCCCTGTGCAATGAAGTTACGATAATTACAAATCGCTCAAACCACATCCCTATGTTTACCACAATAGAGATAAAGAAGGAAAACATAATACTGGTCCTAAGCTTTTTGAACCACATAAATTGCGGTGAGAACACGTTACAGGTCATCATTGCCCAATATGCCCACCAGTAAGGACCGGTAGCCCTGTTCAAGAATGCATACTGTTCGTACTCCACTCCGGAGTACCAAGCCATGAACAACTCGGTGATATAAGCACAGCCCACAATAGAACCGGTCAACATAATTACTATGTTCATCAACTCTATATGCTGTACAGTAATATAAGCCTCCAAATGACAAACTTTCCTCATAATGATCAACAAGGTGTTAACCATGGCGAAACCAGAGAAAATAGCCCCAGCAACGAAGTAAGGTGGAAAGATGGTAGTATGCCATCCCGGTATTACCGATGTAGCAAAGTCAAAGGATACAATAGTATGTACAGAAAGTACCAATGGCGTGGCCAAACCTGCCAAAACCAAGGAAACTTCCTCAAAACGCTGCCAATCCTTGGCTCGCCCTGTCCATCCAAAACTTATTAAACTGTATATCTTTTTTTGGAAAGGCCTAACCGCCCTATCCCGTATCATTGCAAAATCCGGCAACAAACCTGTCCACCAGAATACCAGAGATACAGAAAGGTAGGTTGAGATAGCAAATACATCCCAAAGCAACGGCGAATTAAAGTTTACCCAAAGCGACCCAAACTGGTTTGGGATAGGCAATACCCAATAAGCCAACCATGGACGACCCATGTGGATAATAGGGAACAATCCTGCCTGTACAACCGAGAAAATGGTCATCGCCTCCGCAGAACGGTTAATTGCCATTCTCCATTTCTGTCTAAACAGTAAAAGTACCGCAGAGATCAAGGTTCCAGCGTGGCCAATACCTACCCACCAAACGAAGTTGGTAATATCCCAGGCCCAGCCTACTGTTTTATTTAATCCCCATGTACCGATACCTGTAGATACCGTGTAAATTATACAGCCAACACCCCATAGGAATGCCGCTAATGCAATGGAAAATACAATCCACCAATGCTTATTGGCCTTCCCTTCAACCGGAGCTGCAATGTCCACGGTTACATCGTGGTATCCTTTATCTCCAAGAACTAAGGGTTTTCGTATAGGTGCTTCGTAATGCGACGCCATAATTTGATATATAGTTACGTTCCTTTAATTTGATTAAGCTTCGTTCGTATTCCTCACTTTCACGTGATAAAAAACATTTGGTTTGGTCCCAACATGCTCCAATAAGTGATACATGCGGTTACTTTCCTTTAATTTCACAATTTCACTCTCGGCATCATTTACATCCCCGAACTTCATAGCACCATTACTACATGCTGCAGAACAGGCGGTTTGAAACTCCCCATCCTTAACAACACGGCCATCCCTTTTGGCATCTAAAATTGTCTTCTGGGTCTTTTGGATACACATAGAGCATTTTTCCATAACACCTCTAGATCTAACGGTAACATCTGGATTAATGACCATCTTACCTAGATCATTGTTCATGTGGTAATCAAACTCATCGTTTTCATTATACAAGAACCAATTGAATCGTCTAACTTTATATGGACAGTTGTTGGCACAGTACCTAGTTCCAACACATCTGTTATAAGCCATATGGTTTTGACCTTGACGCCCATGGGAAGTTGCCGCAACTGGACAAACAGTCTCACATGGTGCGTGGTTACAGTGCTGGCACATTACAGGCTGGAACGCCACTTGAGGATTGGTTGAAGGGTCTTCCATTTCACCAAATCCACCCAAGGATCCCTTATCCCCGAACAGGCCATCAAATTCTTCTTTCTTGGTATCATCCTCCGCAAAAGTATCTTCCGAGCTGTAGTACCTATCGATACGCAACCAGTGCATATCCCTTGATTTTCTAACTTCAGCCTTCCCTACCACCGGCACGTTGTTCTCTGCATGACATGCTATAACACAGGCCCCACAACCAGTACAGGCATTCAAATCTATGGACAAGTTAAAATGATGTCCTATTGATCGGTCAAAACTATCCCATAAATCTACCGTAGTAGCAGGAACTTCCTGATGATCCAATGACACTACAGGAACAACATTCCATTCCTTGGCGTCTTTTGTATTAAATATCTCTAAGGTAGTCTCCTTTATAATATCTCCCCTACCCATTAAAGTCTTATGTAACTGAACACAAGCAAACTCATGCATGCCAGCAGACTTTTCTATACTAACCGATTGAATGTTGGAAAAATCTTTATACAACGCATAGGCATTCACCCCAGTTTGCATTTCACTTTTCATTCCCACGGTTTTCCCATACCCAAAAGAAAGCCCTAATGAACCAGGAGCTTGACCCGGCTGTATTATTACAGGAACACCATCAAGAGCAACACCATCAACCGTAAGTTTTACATAACTACCGTTTAATCCACCATCTGCCACATTTTCATTGACCAAGGCCAATTTCTCCGCATCTGCTTTGGAAACGGTCACATAGTTATCCCAAGAAACTCTGGTGATAGGATCAGGAAACTCTTGTAACCAAGGGTTACTTGCCTGCTGTCCGTCACCCATACCAACTTTGGAATACAAAGTAAGCTCCATACCTTCTGCAGTAGCACCGGACAAGCTTCTAATTGCAGAAGCCAAAGGAACCTCTGCAGTCATTTCTGCCTCTTCCGTTACAACAGCTGCAACAGTAGCAGAAACAGCCTCATCCATTACCGGAACAGCAACAAAAACACCATCGTGCAATGCCTGACTCCAGTCACTACCTGCCAATATTCCCGAGTTCCAAGTTTCTTTTATATAATCGTAATAAGTATTATCACTATCCAACCATTGCAACATTGCCGTCTGGATCTGCCTAGTATCGAACAACTCCTTTATAGTAGGCTGCATAAGGCTAAAATGTCCTTTCTTTAATTGGGCATCTCCCCAAGATTCCAAATAATGGTTTGAAGCACCAACGTACTGCACCAATTCTGTAGTCTCATTTCTATTGGTGGAGAAAGCCACAGTTAAATCGACTGTCTTGATCCCTTCCACAAAATCCGCCGCATTTGGCAAGGAGTAGGCGGGGTTAACCCCGTCCATAAACAAAGCACCTATTTTGCCAGCTTTTAAATCCGACAACAAGGCATTGACCGCCTTAGTGTTACCCTGCCTTACATACTTGGGAGCCGTAGCATCAAACGCCTTACTTCCCAACATTTCATTAATGGCCAAAACAACCGCTTGGGCATTAACATCTTCAATTCCCGTAACAACAACGGCATTGGACTTATTCTTTAACACCTGTGCCGCTACTGCATCCAATGCAGCTTTCGCGCTTTCAGGAAGGTTTCCGCTACCAGCATTACCATTGAGTTTCCCATAGAAATAAGCCAAAGCCACTTTCTGCTCGGATGGGGTCAAAGGAACCCTTTTATCAGCATTGGCACCGGTCAAGGACATATTGGCCTCGAACTGCACGTGCTTGGACATTTTTCCATTTACAGGAATCCTACCCTTGGAGTATCCGCTATCGTATCCACCACCTTGCCAATCCCCTAAGAAATCGGCACCGAAGGAAACAATGATCTCGGCGTTCTCAAAATTATAATCCGCCAAAGCCCTTTCACCATATTTGGCTTCAAAAGCAGAAAGCGCAGCATCCTCGGATATGGCATCATAAGTAACATGATCTACATTTCCGTATACCTCCTTGAATTCAGCAATCAATCTAGAAGTAGAAGGACTTGCATATGTTTGCGATAATATCGCGATTTTTTTAGTCGAATTTTTTAGAGACCCCAATTTAGATTTTACCGCCGCATCCAAATCGCTCCAAGCAATAGGCTCCCCATTAAAGGTAGGCCCTTGCAAACGGGTACTATCATACAATGACAGTACAGAAGCCTGAACACGCGCATTGGCACTACCGCCAATTTTTGCATCGGTATTATTTTCAATCTTAATAGGTCTACCCTCGCGGGTCTTTACCAAAATACTGGCAAAATCAAAACCATTCGCAATGGTAGTGGCATAAAAATTTGCCACCCCGGGAATAATATTGTCCGGTTTCACTACGTAGGGGATAGATTTGGTCACCGGACCCTCACAGGCTGCCAATGAAGCCGCAGCCGTACTAAATCCGACGTACTTAAGAAAATCCCTTCTGTTGGTCGAAGATGCCGCCAATGTTTCTTTATCACCCAAGAAATCATCTACAGGAATCTCTTGAACAAATTCATTTTGTCTTAGCGTCTCAACAATGGAATCGTTGGGGTTTAATTCCGCCTCGCTTTTCCAGTATTTTTTGTTTGATGACATATTATATATCTGAAATTATCTTCTAGTTAGTTTGATTAATAGTGACACTTACCGCATTCCAATCCACCCATCTGAGCGGCCGTAAGTTTATCTACCCCATATTTTTGGGAAAGCTCAGCATGAATCTTTTCATAATACTCATTACCCTCCACCTTAACATTGGTTTCACGGTGACAGTTTATACACCATCCCATGGTCAGTGGGGAGTACTGATACATAATTTCCATTTCCTCAACAGGACCATGACATGTCTGACACTCAATTCCTGCAACAGAAACGTGCTGGGAGTGATTGAAGTAAGCAAAATCAGGAAGATTATGGATTCTCACCCATTCTACAGGCTTGGATTCTCCAGTATATTTTTGATTTTCTTCATCCCATCCTACTGCCTTGTACAATTTCTTGATTTCACCAGTATAGAATTCATTGGTATATCCATTTGCCAAATCTTCTTGACTTGGACCTTCTGGATTTCCTTTATATTCATAAATAGACTTATGACAGTTCATACAAACATTCAGGGATGGTATTCCAGAAGTTTTGGAAACCCTGGCAGAAGAGTGACAATATTTACACTCTATGGCATTATCTCCAGCGTGAATCTTATGGGAATAGTGAATAGGCTGAATAGGGGCGTATCCTTGATCCACACCAACCTGCATCATCCAACCATATGCAAAATAAGCAGCACTCAATAAAAGGAAAATAGAAAACACTAGAACCAAAAATTGATTTTGGGCGAAAGCCTTCCAAATTGGCAACCTTTTCTCCGCCAACTCCTTTTCCAAAACAACTCCGTTGGCCTCCGCAATACGTCTTAAGGTTTTGTTCACCAAAACCAACATCATCACCAAGAGAGCAAAAACCAAGGCCAGCGCACCCAATATAATCTCATTGGAGATACCGGAGGAAGCTCCACCACCTTGTGCACCTCCCACAACTGCAACAGGAGCAGCAGCTACTACCGGAGGAGCATCGGTATAGGCAAGGATATCATCAATATCCTGATTGGACAATAACGGGAAAGGTGTCATTGCCGCCTGATTGTACTCGTTGTAAATTTTCAAGGCGTCGGCATCCCCAGCTTTGATCATTGCAGGACTGTTCTTTACCCACTGATAAAGCCACTCCTTATCATACTTTTCAGAGACCCCTGCCAAAGCCGGACCGGTCATCTTTTTGTTCAAAGCGTGACACGCGGCACAATTCTGGTTAAACAACTGTTTACCCTTAACAGCATCACCTTCACCCGATGGGGCCGCTGCAGATTCTTGCGCAAGAAGGGAATTTGAAAGCAGTAATACTACTACCAGACTGACACCTATAACTTTAGAAATTAGATTGCGGTATGGAACCTTTTTCATATTAAAAATATTTCTATCGAAAGTTTGGCATGATATTTATACATTCACAATAATAAATAGATTGACCATGCTCAAATTGATGGCAAAAATACGCATTAGACTTTATTTGGGAAATGTTAAGGTATTGATAATTTCTAATTTATACCAATTCTAAATAAAAATAAAATCTTTTGATTGATTCTGAATAAATTACATTTGTAATGTCTAAATTTCATAACAAAAATACCCTATGAAAACCATTTCTTTTACCCTTATTTTAGTCTGTTCGGTATTTTATTGCCATGGACAACAGGGCAATATCACCATTCAGCAAGATGAAAAAATCACCAACCTATTGGGAATCTACAAATCTGTGAATGAAAACAGCAGCCATTACAGAATTCAGGTTGGATTCGGCTCCTTTCAGGAAGCGGAAACCCTGAAGGCAAATGTAGATAAGGACTTCCCTGATTGGCCTACAAAAATCGATTTTGAATCCCCGAGCTACAGGGTTAGGATAGGGAGATTTAAGACCCAATTGGAAGGGGAGCGCAAACTCATAGAAGTAAGGCAAAAATATCCGAGCGCCATGCTATTAAAACCAGAAAAAACGACCAATTAGGTCGTTTTTTCATTTATAGTTTACTATTTAAATAAGGAATATCCGGCTATTTCAATTTCTTCTTAACAGCCACTTCCTGGAATGCTTCCACAATATCCAATTCCTGAATATCATTATAATTTTTTACCTGCAATCCACAATCATAACCTTTGGATACCTCTTTAACATCGTCCTTAAACCTCTTCAATGAAGATAACTCTCCAGTGTAGATAACCACACCGTCCCTGATCAATCTAATACTTGAATTTCTGAAGATCTTACCACTGGTCACCATACAACCTGCAATGGTACCCACTTTGGATATTTTAAAGGTTTCACGAATTTCAGCGGTACCTGTAATCTCTTCTTTCATTTCAGGCGACAACATGCCCTCCATGGCATCCTTAAGATCATTGATGGCATCATAAATAATAGAGTACATTCTAATATCTATTTCCTCTTTTTCGGCCACCTGTCTGGCATTGCCCATTGGCCTTACATTAAATCCAATTATAACCGCATCCGAGGCAGAAGCCAACAACACATCCGATTCCGTAATTGGGCCAACCGCTTTATGGATAATATTAACCTGTATTTCATCTGTAGACAATTTCTGGAACGAATCCGTCAAGGCCTCCACAGAACCATCCACATCCCCTTTAAGGATTATGTTCAATTCTTTAAAGTCGCCCAACGCAATACGTCGTCCGATCTCATCCAAAGTAATATGTCTTTGTGTCCTAACCGATTGCTCGCGCAATAATTGGGATCTCTTGGTAGCAATTTGTCTGGCTTCACGTTCATCTTCCAGAACGTTAAACTTATCCCCTGCCTGAGGGGCTCCATCCAATCCCAATATGGATATTGGTCTTGAAGGCCCTACTTCTTTTATACTATTGCCTCGTTCATCGTGCATGGCCTTTACCTTACCACTGCAAGTTCCGGCCAAGACGTAATCACCTATTTTCAAAGTACCTGCCTGTACAAGAATTGTGGATACATATCCTCTTCCCTTATCCAAAAAGGCTTCCACCACTGTACCCGAAGCCAGCTTGTTGGGATTGGCCTTCAGCTCCAGAAGCTCCGCTTCCAAAAGCACTTTTTCCAACAATTCCTTAACCCCTAGCCCGGTTTTGGCCGAAATATCGTGGGACTGAATTTTTCCTCCCCAATCTTCCACCAATAGGTTCATTTGCGCCAGACCATCCTTAATCTTTTCAGGATTAGCCGTAGGCTTATCTATTTTGTTGATCGCAAAAATTATAGGAACTCCTGCCGCTTGCGCATGGCTTATGGCTTCCTTGGTCTGTGGCATAATATCATCATCTGCCGCAACTACAATAATCGCTATATCCGTAACTTGGGCTCCACGGGCACGCATTGCCGTAAACGCCTCGTGACCAGGAGTATCCAAAAATGATATCATTTGACCATTTTCCAAGGTTACCCCGTAAGCACCAATGTGCTGGGTAATTCCTCCGCTCTCCCCGGCAATAACATTTTCCTTTCTTATGTAATCCAACAAAGAAGTTTTACCGTGATCCACATGCCCCATTACCGTAACAATTGGAGCTCTTGGTTCCAAATCTTCCGGAGAATCCTCGTCCTCAACGATACTTTCTTCCAAGTCGGCGGTTACAAACTCAACCTCGTAACCAAATTCATCGGCCACAATGGACAAAGTCTCCGCATCCAGTCGCTGGTTCATGGTTACCATGATTCCAAGGGACATACAAGCAGATATAATCTTAGTAGTGGGCACATCCATCATTGTAGCCACCTCACTGGCGGTAACGAATTCCGTAACCTTTAATATTTTACTTTCAAGTTCCTGTTGCTCCAGGTCCTTTTCAGTCTGTTGACGGTGCTGATCCCGCTTATCCCGTCTATACTTGGCACCTTTTCCTTTTTTGGATTTCCCTTGAAGTTTCTCCAAGGTTTCCCTTACCTGTTTTTGTACATCTTCCTCGGTAGGCTCTACCTTGGCATTGGATACAAAACGCTGACCGGGAGCCCGCCTTACAACAGGACCCCTTCCTTTTGACGCTGGCGGCCTGCTCGTAGAGTCCGTACCAGGTTTGGAAACTATACGCTTCCTTCTTTTTTTCCTATCGGAAGTATCACCGGCCTTTGGTGCTTCTTTTTTCTTTTTGGGCTTTTCAAATTTTGTGAGGTCTATTTTGTCCCCCATAATTTTTGGCCCACTTAGCTTCTGATATTTGGTAGCAATGACCTCATTTTCACCAGACGCATCCTGCTCAGCAGGAGCCTCGGCCTTCTTCTCTTCCTTCACTGCCTTTTCCTCTTTAACCTCTTCAGGTTTAACCGCTTCCGGTTTTGGAGCCACTTCTTCCTTCTTATCCTCAGGAACTTCCACTTTCTCCGGAACTTCTACTTTGGACTCTTCCTTGGCTACTATTTCAGGAGTCTTTTCTTCTACTTTTTCGGGAGCTTTTTCAGGAACTACCTCTTCCGATTTAACCGGTTCGGCAGGAGCTGGTTTTTTGCCAGCATCCAAATCTATCTTCCCGACAGTTTTTGGACCGGCAAGTTCCACTCGACCCTTGATAACATTATCTTTCTCGGCCCTCTTCTCCCTAGCAAGTTTTTTCTCTTCCTGCTCTTGCTCCAGTTGTAATCGTATAGCTTCCTTTTCCTTCCTCTTTTCCTCACCCACCTCTTTGGACGCAACTTTCTTGCTCATGTCCGTTTGGAACTCATCCAATAGAACTTGATACACCTCATTGGATATTTTAGTGGTAGGCCGTGCATCTATATCGTGCCCTTTGGACCCGAGATAGTCTACCGCACGGTCCAATGAAATATTAAGTTCTCTTAGGACTTTATTAAGCCTTATCGTTGCATTATCCGCCATAAAAAAAAATTCCTATTCTTGTAATTTACTGCTAATATATAGTTTAATCTTCTAATTCTTCCTTAAGAATTCGCACAACTTCCAAAATTGTTTCCTCTTCCAAATCGGTTCTTTTTACCAAATCATCCACATCTTGTTCCAAAACGCTTCTGGCGGTATCCATACCTATTTTCTTAAATTCCTCAATGATCCATGCTTCTATTTCATCGGAGAACTCAGTAAGCTCAACATCTTCTTCCACACCTTCACGGAACACATCAATTTCATAACCAGTCAATTGCCCTGCCAATCGAATATTATGACCTCCCCTACCAATAGCCTTGGAAACTTCCTCTGGCCTAAGATACACCTGAGCGGTCATTTTTTCATCGTTCAATTTTACAGAAGAGACCCTTGCAGGGCTCAAAGCCCTAGTAACCAATAACTGTGGATTACTAGTCCAGTTTATTACGTCTATATTTTCATTGCCCAATTCACGGACAATTCCATGGATCCTGGATCCTTTCATTCCCACACAGGCACCTACCGGATCTATACGGTCATCATAGGAGTCTACTGCCACCTTGGCCTTTTCCCCTGGAATTCTAACCGCCTTCTTAATGGTTATCAAACCATCAAAAACTTCGGGAATTTCCTGGAAGAACAATTGCTCCAAAAACAAGGGAGAGCTTCTGCTCATAATTATGGTAGGCTTATTGCCCTTAAGCTCCACGCTCTCTATTATTCCACGTACATTATCTCCCTTCCTAAAGAAATCTGAAGGAATCTGCTTATCCTTTGGTAAAATAATCTCATTCCCCTCATCATCCAAAAGAATTATAGCCTTGTGTCTAATATGATGTACCTCCGCTGTATAAATCTCACCTTCAAGATCCTTAAATTGCTTGTAGATGGTAGTATTATCGTGCTCGTGGATCTTAGAAATAAGATTTTGCCTTAAGGCCAAAATTGCTCTTCTTCCAAGATCTATCAATTTCACCTCCTCGGACACATCCTCGCCCACCTCAAAATCCGGTTCTATTTTTCTGGCCGCAGAAAGCGATATTTCTTCGTTCGGATCTTCAACTTCCCCGTCTTCAACAACAACCCTGTTTCTCCAAATCTCTAAATCCCCTTTGTCCGGGTTTATAATGATATCGAAATTGTCATCGGAACCAAACTTCTTCTTTAACGCATTCCTAAAAACATCCTCCAAAATCGCCATTAGCGTTACCCTATCTATGAATTTATCATCTTTAAATTCCGAAAAAGATTCGATTAGCGCAATATTTTCCATTTTTGAACTACAATTAAAATTTTAATACAACTTTAGCTTCCTTAATATCAGAAATTGCAATTTGCTGCTTTTTCTGAACCGTGATTTTCCCTTTTCCTATGGGTTTGGGTTCCCTATCTTTCCACTCCAGGGTAATACTATCCCCTGATGCTTCTGTCAACTTGCCTTCAAATTCCCTATCCTGGGTCTTTACTTCAAGTTTTCTACCAATATTTTTTGTGTACTGCCTAGGCAACTTAATTGGAGAAGCTGCTCCCGCAGAAGCCACTTCCAAGGAAAAATCCTCTTCCTCCCGGTCCAAATTGTGTTCTATGGCCCTACTTACATTCATGCAATCCTGCAAGGTAACACCCTGGTCACCGTCCAAGGTTATCTTTATTTTATTATCTGCGGATATTGAAAAATCCAATAAAAAAAGTGATTGATTCTCCTTTAACGCTTCCTCTAAAAGTGCAGTAACTTTATCCTTCAACATATACTTCGGTTTTATTAAACATATGCTCTTAAATCTGAAATCGACCTGCTTCAGAATATAACGTAAAGCTGTTTTCTTACCGTGCCGTTTAATTAAAGTATAGTAATAAAAGAGGGGACAAAATGTCCCCTCATGAATACTTTATATTCTTTCAGCACCGCAAATATACATAATTTTTAGATTCTACAATAATCTTAGTTATTTATTATCTAAAAGACAATTTATGATACCCATAAAAAAGGATCAATCCCAAAAGTTGTGTGTGATTAGGATAAATATAGACTCAGCTGTCCTAGAGTTGGGGTTTGTTCATTTTTTGCATCTCCCGTTAAACGATCAGGGCCGAAGAGCCAAGGTGCAGCCACCTTGGTTAGGAGGAGCCAGCTGTAGCCAGGGCTAACCCCAGCCAATGTGGAAACCACTTGATTTAATACGAAATCGAAGATTCACGAAAACCTATAAAAAACAACAATAACCACTTAAGTAAATTGAAAATAGGCCGTTCCTTTGTTCCGTCAACCTACATAGTACCGATAAATCATAGTACCTAATTCGGTTCCGTTGAACATTGCCTTCAAAGCCTTTTGTTTGGTCGGTCTTCTTCCGTAGTGGAGATGGCATGGCCGTAAAGAATTATTGAAGCCTTGGAAATAATTTAGGCCATGGCATCGGTCCTTAAAATCCCGAGATTTTAGGGGCCACATAGTGAAGAAGGGTCTTTTCTTTTGTTTCGTTTTATTCATTGCCTGTTTAGTTTGGTATAAGGTATTCATGAACCTCCTGCGTCGGTTTCATTGGACAGCAAAGAAATCGCAGATTCACGAAAACCTATTAAAAACAATAGAAATCACTTGAGTAAAATGAAAGAATAATTATAACATAAGTATTACTCAATTCCTCCCGATAAACAAAATTGAGGATTTATAAACATCACAAATTATATTAATTCCAATTTTTGAAGAAACACAACAATTGTTCCTGATCCATAAAAAATTCACTTACGGTAATCGCATATTTTCGTCTAAAATAAAAATCCCAATACGTTTGCATTGGGATTTTACTTCTAAACTTTAAGTTGGCCTACTAGGACTCGAACTTATATACTTTTAAATCCTTATGCTTCTATTTGACTGAAAATGTGCACTTTAACTAATATCAAAAATCACATAAGACCATAATAAACCATGAAAAACCACCATTTGTTGTACCTATGTTGTACCTGGATTTTGTATCTTTACAACATATGTTCGAAAAAAATGGCAACAATCAACACTATATTAAGAAAAAAAAGTAATAAACAGGGACTTTTTCCAATCGCAGTTCGAGTCACTAAAGATAGAAAGTCAACTTTTCTCTACACAGGTCAATATCTTGATCCCAAATTTTGGGACGAGACAAAACAAAAAGTTAAAAAATCACACCCTAATTCTGCACGTTTAAATAATCTAATTGCAATTAAACAAGCGGAAGCAAATTCTATTCTATTGGATACGGCTGCAAAAGATGGCGACCATTTTTCTGTTCAAGAATTGAAATCTCAATTGACTACCACTTTATCCGGACACTCCTTTATAGAATACTCTGAAAAACACTTTAAGCAATTGAAAGAAAGCAAAAAACTATCCCGTATAGATAGTGAACGCCCCCTACTCAATCGCATCAAAGATTACATGGGAGGTAAATCATTAAGTTTTGACCAGATAACTGTTCCTTTTCTTCGAGGCCTACAGAGTTATTTGAGAGCCCTGGGCACACTTGGTGATCGAAGTATTGCCAATGTTCTAATGTTTATCCGCACGTTATACAATAGAGCGATACAGGAAAAACTAGTGAAAGCTGAATTTTATCCTTTTGGCTCTGAAAAGGGCAAGATTAAAATTAAAATACCACAATCTGTCAAAATAGGTCTGACAAGTGAAGAAATTTCCCGTATCGAAAATCTAGACCTTTCAGTACATGCCCCGCAAAATCATGCTCGGAATGTTTGGTTATTCAGCTTTTATTTGGCAGGAATGCGTATTGCTGATGTTTTAAAAATAAAATGGACCGATATTCACGAGGGTCGTCTCTTTTATCAGATGAACAAAAACAGTAAGGTAATCTCATTAAAAATATCAGACAAGCTCCAAAAAATTATTAACCAATATGCCGACCCTACTCTTAGCATGAATGAGTTTATATTTCCAGAGTTAAGAGGTATTGACCAAGGCAATGCGGACCGTTTATTGCGTAGTACAAAAAATGCCACCTTAAAATTCAATAAGCATTTAAAGAAAATTGGTAAAAAGGCCGAGATCAGTAAAAAAATAACTATGCACATTGCCCGTCATTCCTTTGGCAATATAGCTGGAGATAAGATTCATCCATTGATGCTGCAAAAACTTTATCGACATAGTGATTTAAAAACAACTATTAACTATCAGGCCAATTTTATTCATAAAGAAGCTGATGAGGCATTAGATGCAGTAATAAATTTTTAATTGCCATACTGTCTTATTCTGTCTCATATTCACTGCATTTGGGTTGCACGAAATATCCAAAGAATTTCCTTTTTACACTTCTCTCCCTATCCACAAAAAGCAACAGATAAGGTACTAAATCCAGTAACAAAATCACTTCGCTGTATTCTACATTGAAATCCCCTTACCCTTGTACTTCGACCAATCCGTAAGTTCGTCCCTGAAACCGTTAAAGACCTCCTCTTGTCCCTTAGCTCTGTTGCCCAACAAAGAACTGATGACATATACGCCTTTGCGCAGCAACTGGTTTTGTTCGATGGTGGATTTCCTTCCCAAGGCCTTATTTATACTTTTTCGAAGTCCGTTGTCCATATAGTGCTGAGCTTGCCAGCCATGCAGGTTCGGATAGACCTTTTCCCCTGTCAGCATAAAGGCGGCCCTATCGTACATTCCCCTTTCCATTAGATGGCCCGCCCAAAGGTTCTTGAGGTCGTTCCTGCCATCTGAGACAAGGCCGTTGATGACGGTCCGCTGCTCCAATAATGTTGCAGTGACATCGGGAATGGAATTCAAATAAAGGTTCGTTCTTTTGGGCAAGGGGCAACTTGTTCTATGGTCCGTATAAACGGATTTGACCTCGAATCCGTCCTTCCCCTTTACAAAATAGAATCCCTTGGCGTTGAAAAGGGCCATATAGTCCTTAGGGGATTTTTCATAAGGCGCGTGCATCCGTTCTGCATGTTTGAGATATGAACCCAAAGCGGCACTCTCATACTGTTGCCTGTACATCGGTGCCATAGCTTCGTACAGTTTCGGAAAGACCATTGGCAGAAAAAAGGAGGATGCCGTAAGTTCAGGGCCAATATCGGAATTCCGTGCCGTCAACATTTCCAGCACCATATGGTTTTGACGGACAAAACCGGTGGATACATACGTGTCCATGGCCTTGGGGAAGGGCAGGTCGCCCAAAAGAACAGGGACCGTATGTTTGTTGGAATTGGAAAAGAACAATCGGTTATCGTTGTACTTTACTCCAAGGGACCGGAACAGGCGATGGACACTCCCCTTTTCCTTCCCGACATCGAAAATACCGTTTTCCAGTATCCTGCCGATAAGCCGGAACTTGTTTACCAAGGTTTCCTTTTCCTTTTTTTCCTCCAATTGGTATAGCCTGTCCCTCACCGTCGGGAACTCTCTTTTAAGTGCTTCCAGCAACAATTTTTTTTGATTTCCTGGAAGGTAGCGTTCAAGAAAAATGTAATCTTTTGATGTTTTAATATGCGGAAGGATATCCATTGGGTTCCTGGCCATTATGTTCTCCGAGAACAGTCCGTTGCGGTCCGAGGAATTCAGATAGGATGTCCGGAATGCCTCTTTTATGAGTTTTTGGACTTCCAATGTAAACTGATTGCTATCGGTATCGATCTCCGTGGGTCCGTCGCCGTTCCCGAAAATGTCAAGACGTTTCTCCATCCCTATTTTTGGACTCAGCTCGCTTTCCTTGAACGCATATCCCGATTTGTCATGGATGGTGTACCCCTTGATGTCATCCCCTTTTATGTCCAGTTTTATATCGATGCCCTGATATTCCTTAATTACTTCGGGGAGGTCGTGCGGCCTTATGGACTTGAAAAGACCATAGGTTGTCTCTATCTGTTTCAGCAGGCGTTTCCGGTGCATCGGCAAAAGCTTCGATTTTGAATTTGCATCGAAGGCATTTTGCAGTTTCGGACCGCTCAAGCTTGGGTGTACGATGGAGCCATTGATGAACCTTGTCCGGTACCCTTTTTGGTTGTCCAGTCCATAGGCGGCCCCTATCCTTCCTGATCTGTTTTTAGTTTGCTTTATTTCAATGTGATAGGGCTCAATGAGTTTTGCCAGTTCTTTAAAACTCCGCACCTTATGTTTTTGTAGGATGCTGTTCATTACGTCCTGCAGATAGTACTTCGTACCTTGGGCAGGGTCCATTCCGAACTGTTGCCCGGGCAATCTGTACAGAGGGAGCTCCCTTTGCTGTTTTGTCAGTGGCGAGGGCGATAGGCCGAACTTTTTTTCAAGGTATTGCTGGGTGGCCATGTTCCGTCGGAAACTATTGAAGATTCCGAGTACCTTTCCCGAACCGGTTACATTGGTAGTTATGATGTGGACATGCTCGTGTTCGGTGTCGTTGTGCCTTACCACAACATAGGGCTGTTCCCCGTAGCCCATTTGCTCCATGTATTCCTTGGAGACCTCATGGAAGGTCCTATTATCAAGGTGTTCCCCATGGGGAAGGTTCAGGGTAATGTGGGCATAACGGTTCTTGGTGGCGTTGCGCTGTCCCTGGAAATGGAGTACCTTCCCGAAGAACTTTTGTGATATGTCCTGGGAGTACATGCCCCCGTAACCGAGTATGCACATGCCCTCTTTGCCGAACACATAGTTCAACATTCCCTGGCAGCTTTCCCGATATAGTATCCTTCCGATCATCCCGTTTGTCTTTCCGTGGTGATTTCGATAAGTTTATAAAGTAGTCCGTTTGCCCTTTGTACCTCGCTTACCAAACTACTGTTCGGGCTTCTCAGATTCTTGTAGTGGGCCAATTTGACCAATTGGTTGATGTTCTGGCCGATCTGGTTGATATGGTAGGCAAGGTTAGAGGTGTTCGGGAGCCTATCCTTTACTTCAGCCTCTCCGTTTAAAACCAATCTTCTAAGAAGTGGACTTATTGTGCCCCGCTCCGAAATGTCCAGGTCGTAGGACCCGGCAATTGTCCTCAGTCTTTCATATTCCGTATCGTTGAACCGGAGCATTACGGTACGGTAACGCTTCCTGTTCCCTAATCGTTTTCGGCCTCTTTTCCTTGGTTCCATTTCCTTTCTTTTTAAGGCAAACACTTCGTCAGAAGTAGACAATTCTAAGTTACTTAGAATACAACTTGCTATCTTTTTCAAAGATAAATATAGTCGATCAATATGGATTATAACTATCTTATAATCAATATTTTAACTTCTAAAAACATATGGTGGATATTCTGGTGATGTTGACCCCCCGTTCTGGCCATACTGACCCCCCTAAGGATTTTGGTCAAAAAGATAAGTTAATGACAATATTACAGTTTTTTTCTTAAACTTTCTCCCTTTAATTCTATC